>Ga0137369_10005531_pt1 | contig 12833 bp, 10 predicted proteins | sample SagtaG_12_FD_104918 | JGI IMG/M metagenome (GOLD analysis project Ga0137369, IMG submission 104918) | Vadose zone soil microbial communities from Sagehorn Ranch, Mendocino, California, USA - Sage1_L_113_16 metaG | ecosystem: Environmental > Terrestrial > Soil > Vadose zone | place: USA... | reverse complement strand
TGTGGGGGAACCGGGAGGTTCCCCCACACAAGACAAGAAGAAGGGGGTTTGACGTGGGGGAAACATGGTTTCCCCCACGGGAGCGAGCCGAAGGCGAGCGACGCTCATGCCTCGAGCTCCTTGTGGGCGCCGGAGCGGATCCCGCGGATCACTTCGCGCCATGTCTTCTCCGTCCAGGCGATCGGGACGCGCCATACGTCGATGCCGGCGCAGAGGGAGAGTGCCCAGACGCGCACGAGCGGAGTGCCGGGTAGCGGCGGCGGCTCGTTCCCGCGCAGGCCCTTGTGGCCGAAAAGCGAAAAGCCGTGCAGGTTCGAGCGTCGCCCGGCGCAGATCGAGATCGACGCTGCCGAACGCCGCCAGGCAAGCGACCCGGCCGCGAACCCGGAGCCGGCCCTCACGCTCGCTGGAGCCGAAGAGCGCGACGACGATGCGCGTCGGCCCGCGCCGGGAGGTTGCGACGGGGACGGGCGCCGCGGGTAGATCGCGTGTGAGCTCGTCGAGCTCGGCCTTCGTCACCGCGCGGGACGCAGCCGACATCCGATCGGTGAACTCCTCGAGCGTAAGCCTCCCCGCAACCGCATGCTCCCGCAGCAGGACGATCGCGCGCTCGCGGTCGACGTCCGACGCGCGGAGTGCGAGCGTTTCGCTCACGCCCGCCCTTCCCGCAACCAGGTTTCAACTGAAGTCAGGTTGCGGCTCATGCAACACCCAGCTGCTGCATGACCTCGACGACCTTCGGCGCCGCCTCAGGCCCGGTGCCGAGGATCTCCGCCTGCTTGCCCTGACCTTCCGGCACGACGAGCCGCAGCTTCTCGAGCTTCGACTCCGGGCGTGCCGGCTCGACCACCGCGAGCGGCTTCGACTTTGCGCGCAGCCGCCCCGGCACCGATGGATACCGCGGCAGGTTCAGTCCCTCGAGGGCGGTCAACACCGCCGGCAACGGCACCTCGTACACGTCACGCGCGCCGCCGATGTCGCGCTCGCAGCGAACCTTGTCGCCCTGCACGTCGATGCCCTTCAGGCCCGTGACGACCGGCATCCCGAGCGCATAGGCGACGCGGATCCCGACCTGGTAGTTGCCGGAGTCCGCGGACTCGTTGCCGAAGAGGATCAAATCGAAGGGCTCCTCCGACCGGACGGCATCGACGATCGCGCCCGCAGTCGCCTGCGCGTCCCACTCCGTGCCGTCCGTCCTGAGATGGATGCCGCGGTCGGCCCCGATCGCCATGCAGTCGCGAATCTGCTCCTCCGCCTCGGGCGGCCCGAGGGTCAGCACGACGACCTCGCCCCCTCCTGCCTCGACGATCCTGACCGCCTCTTCGACCGCGCACTCCTCGTGCGGGCTGATCGTAAAGCCGAGATGCTTCGTCTCGAGCGCCTGCTCGTCGGCGGTCAGCACCATCTTGCCGCCGGTGATAGGCACCCGCTTGACGCAAACAAGCAACCTCACGAGCGGATTCTCGCGTTCTCGGGATCGAAGGGCGCCCGCGAGCCCACGATCTCGACCGTTGCGGGATAACGCTCTGTCATGTACTCGACGGCGAGCTTTGTGCCCTCCACGGCGTGCTCGGGCGGCAGGTACGTCATGACGACGTGTCTGCCGAGCGACGGGGCTGCGCCCGTGGAGGTGACGTACGAACGACGTCCGTGCGCGTCGACGATAGGCGTGCCGTCCGGGAGCGTCACGGGCTCCCGACCCAGCGGGTAACGCCTGACGCCGTTCTTCGACGTGTGGTCGTCGATCGTCAGCGTGCAGAGCTTCGCGGCCGGCTCGGCCTCGCGATGCGCGAGGTGCGCCTCCCTGCCGACGAAGTCTTCGCTCTTCACCTTCCACCACGCCATGTCCGCCTCGACGACGGTGTAGTCCGCGTCGAGCTCGAACCCGAACGCGCGGTACGCCTTCTCGAGCCGGCCGGTCGTGCCGTAGACCCCGATGCCCGCGGGCACGACGCCGTGCGGCCTCCCCGCCTCCCACACCGTGTCCCAGAGCTTTGGGCCGTCCCCGAACGGGACGTAGAGCTCCCAGCCGAGGTCGCCGACGTAGGAGATGCGCGACGCGATGACCTCCATCCCGTCGACGGCGAGCGTCTTCCACGTGCCGAACCCGAAGCCCTCGGTCGATACGTCGTCTCGCGTGATCGACGCGAGGATGTCGCGGGAGCGCGGACCCCAGAGTCCGATCGTGCACTGAGACGAGGTGTGGTCCTCGATGCGCGCGTCGCCGACGAGGTTGTCCGCGAACCACTTCTTGTCGGCCATGCCGTGCGCGCCGCCGGTGACCACGCGGAAGCGGTCGTCGTCCATCTTCATGATCGTGAGATCGGACTTGAAGCCTCCGCTCGGCGCAAGCACCGGCGTGTAGATCACTCGCCCGTTCGGGACATTCATCTGCCTCGCGGCGACCTTCTGAACCGAGTCGACCGCGTCGGGGCCGACCACGTCGAAGATGCAGAAGGCCGTCAGGTCGAACATCGCGGCCCGGTCGCGCATCGCGAGGTGCTCGGCGTTGATGATCGGGGACCACCAGCGCGCGTCCCATTCGTGCTCACGCGGCTGCACGCCGTACTCCTCGACGAGGCCGGCGTTCGACTCGTACCAGTGCGGCCGCTCCCATGCCGCCGCCTCGTAGAACACGGCGCCGAGCTCCTGCTCTCGGTCGTAGAACGGCGAGACGCGAACGCCTCGGTTCGATGCCCACTGCTCGGAGGGGTGGACGATCCCGTACGTCTTGTTGAAGCCCTCCGACGCGCGGGCCTTCACGTTCTCCGGCGTGCGCTGTTCCGGATAGAAGCGCGCGACGTCGGACGACTGAAGGTCGATCTCGGACTCTCCGTTCGTCATCCACTCCGCGACCGCACGGCCGACGCCGGGGCCTTCCTTCACCCAGACGGCGGCGGCCGACCACAGGCCCTTCACCTCCGGAGTCTCGCCGAGGAGCGGCAGACCGTCGGGCGTCAGGGAGAGCAAGCCGTTGATCGCGTACTTGATCCCTACCGACTCGTCGCCGAGGATCTCGGGCACGAGCTCGAGCGCGTGCTGGAGCTGGAGCTCGAAATCCTCCTGCGTGAACGGCAGCTCGGTCGGCGTGAGCGACGACGCCTCGATCGAGGGGATCTCTTCCGGGTCGTGGAGGATCGGCCGGTGCGCGTACGAGCCGACCTCGAGGCCCTGCCCGTCCTGGCGCTCGTACATGTTCGTGTCCATGTCGCGGACGATCGGGAAGTCCACCGCCGTCTTCGACGTGAGGAAGCGCGGCACCGGGCCCACGTCGATCATCTGGTGGACGGCCGGCGTGAGCGGAATCGAGGCACCCGCCATCCGCGCGATCCGGGGCGACCACACGCCGCATGCGATCACCACGACGTCGGCCTCCACATCCCCGCGCGATGTCCGAACGCGCGTCACGCGCCCGTCCTCGACGTCGATGCCGAGCACCTCGGTGTTCGCGAACACCTGCGCACCCTTCTCCTGGGCGCGCTCGCGCATGATCGTGCCGAAGCGCAGGGAGTCGACCACGGCGACCGACTTCGTGTAGAAGCCGCCGACGATGACGGATTCGTCGATGAACGGCACGAGCTCCTTCACCTCGGCCGGCGTCACGAGCTTCACGTCGTCGATGCCCCACGACTTCGCCGACGCCATTCGGCGCCGCAGCTCTTCCAGCCGCTCCTCGGTGCGCGCGACCTCGATGCCGCCGCACTCGTGCAGCGTGCCGGTCTCGCGGTACTGCTTCATCGAGTCGAGCGTGAGCTGCGTCATCTCCTTCGAGTGGTCGACCGGGAAGATGAAGTTCGACGCGTGACCGGTGGACCCGCCAGGGTTCGGGAACGGGCCCTTGTCGAGCTGGACGAGATCCCGCCAGCCGAGCTCGGCGAGATGGCCGAGCAAGGAGTTGCCGACGATGCCGCCGCCGATCACCACGCACCGAGCATTACTGGGAAAGTCGTTCACGTCGCCTCACACGGTCAGGAGCACGCGGTGCATCGCCTGCTCGAAGTCCTGGACATGGGCGCGCATGGTCTCGGCCGCCCGCTCGCCGTCCCCGTCGTTGATCGCCTCGAGGAGCGCGCGGTGCGCCTCGACGGCCTCCTCGAGCTCGTGAGCTCTATCTTCATACGCATGGCCGAGCGCAATCGACCAGATGCGCGTTGCGAGGACGTAGTACTGCTCGAGCGTCGCCTCGAGCAGGTCGTTGTGGGCCGCGCGGTAGACGGCGCGGTGGATACGCTCGTCGAGCCCCATCAACTCGTTCCCGCCGGCGTCGAGCTCATCGATCAGCGCCGTCAGCTCCACCCGGTCGGCCTCCGTCGCCCGCTCGGCGGCGAGCCGCGCCGCCTCGGGCTCGAGCACGACGCGGACCTCGGAGAGTCTCGCCAGCTCGCGGACGTCGACCCCGGTCACGAACATGCCACGCCGCGGATAGACCTCCACGAGCCGCTCCTGCGCGAGCCTGCGAAGGGCCTCCCGCACGGGCGTACGGCCGATTCCGAGCCGCTCGATGAGGGCGCGCTCGTCGATGACCGCCCCCGGCGCGAGCTCCAGTGACACGATCAGCCCGCGGATTGCGTGATAGGCCTTGTCGGCTAGGGACGACACGAAATGATATTTTAATCATATTCTCTTTGCCTATCAGACGAAGGGAGACCTGCGTTGGCCACACACATGCCATCGTCGCTCGAGATCGCCCAGGGCGCCGAGCTCCGCCCGATCGCCGAGATCGCGGAAGCCGCCGGGCTCCTCGCCGACGAGATCGAGCCCTACGGGCGCTACAAGGCGAAGATCGACCTCGGCGTCCTCGACCGGCTCGCCGGCCGTCCCGACGCGAAGCTGATCGACGTCACGGCGATCACACCGACGAAGGCCGGCGAGGGGAAGACGACCACGTCGGTATCGCTCACCCAGGGCCTCGGCCACATCGGCCGCTCGCCGGTCCTCTGCCTGCGCGAGGCCTCGCTCGGCCCGGTCTTCGGGATCAAGGGCGGCGCGGCGGGCGGCGGCTACGCCCAGGTCGTCCCGATGGAGGACTTGAACCTCCATTTCACCGGCGACATCCACGCGATCGGCGCGGCGAACAACTTGCTCGCGGCGATGCTCGACGCGCAAATTCTCCACGGGAACAAGCTCGGCATCGACGCGCTCTCGATCTCGTGGCGCCGGTGCCTCGACATCAACGACCGTGCACTCCGCGACACGGTGATCGGGCTCGGCGGCCGAGCGAACGGCTACACGCGCCAGACCGGCTTCGACATCACCGCCGCCTCCGAGGTGATGGCGATCGTCGCCGTCGCATCGGACCTCCAGGATCTCCGGCGCCGGCTAGGTGCAATCACCGTCGCGCGGACGTTCGAGGGCGAGCCCGTGACCGCCGAGCAGCTTCGGGCCGCCGGCGCGATGACCGTGCTGCTGAAGGACTCGATCAAGCCCAACCTCGTGCAGACGCTCGAGGGGCAGCCGGCGCTGATCCACTGCGGTCCTTTCGCGAACATCGCCCACGGCAACAACTCCCTCGTCGCCGACCGGGTCGCCCTGAAGCTCGGTGACTACGTGGTGACCGAGTCCGGCTTCGGCTCCGACATGGGCATGGAGAAGTTCTTCGACATCGTCTGCCGCGCCGGGGACCTGAAGCCGAACGCGGTCGTGCTCGTCGCGACCGTCAAGGCGCTGAAGCACCACGCCGGCGACCCCGACGGCGGCGCGAAGGCGATCGAGATCGGCGCCGCGAACCTTGCCCGCCATCTCGGCATCGTGCGCGAGTTCGGCGTCAACCCCGTCGTCGCGATCAACCGCTTCCCGGGCGACACGACGGAGGAGATCGAGCTCGTCCGCAAGCTGGCGGTCGAGCAGGGCGCTTACGCGGCGGAGGTCAACGACGCGTTCGAGCAGGGTGGCGCGGGGGCGGCGGCGCTCGCCGAAGCGGTCGTCGCCGCCGCGGACGAGCCGTCGAACTTCGACTACATCTATCCCATCGATGCCCCGATCGAGCAGAAGATCGAGGCGATTGCAAAGCGCGTCTACGGGGCCGACGGGATCTTTCTCCTGAAGACGACCCGGGACAAGATCGAGCAGTTCAACCGGAGCGGCCTCGACCGGCTGCCGATCTGCATGGCGAAGACGCACCTCTCCCTCTCGCACGACGCGACGCTCGCGAACGCGCCCACCGGATTCACGGTGACGATTCGAGATCTCCGCGCCTACACCGGCGCCGGCTGGATCGTCGCGCTCTGCGGCGATATGCAGACGATGCCCGGCTACGGGGCGCATCCGGCGGCCGTCAACGTCGACATCGACGACGAGGGCCGCACGGTAGGACTATTTTGAACTTGGATTCTCCCGAGCGTCGGAGTACGGTGTAGCGGTGGTAGCGGTCGCGGAGACGGCCTCCCTAGGGCACGAGATCGACCGCAGCGCGGAGCCCCTGATCCGCGCCCGCAACGTGTGGAAGGTCTTCGGCCGGAACGCCGACAAGATCGTCGGCACGCCCGAGGCGCAGCTCTCGCGGAGCGAGCTGCGGGCCAAGCACGACTGCGTCGCCGCGGTCCGCGACGTGTCGTTCGAGGTCTGGCCGCGCGAGGTCTTCGTCGTCATGGGCCTCTCGGGCTCCGGGAAGTCGACCCTCGTCCGGACGCTGATCCGGCTGATCGAGCCGACGGCCGGGGAGATCGAGATCGCGGGCCAGGACGTCACCTCGGCAAGCCCGACCGAGCTGCGGCAGCTCCGCAGGCACACCTCGTCCATGGTGTTCCAGCACTTCGGCCTACTGGCGCACCGGCGCGTGATCGACAACGTCGCCTTCGGACTCGAGATCCAGGGCGTGTCGAAATCCGAGCGGCTCGCCCGGGCCGAAGAAGTCCTGAAGCTCGTTGGCCTCGAGGAGGTCGGCAACTCGTTCCCGGACCAGCTCTCAGGCGGCATGCAGCAGCGCGTCGGCCTGGCGCGCGCGTTCGCGGTCGAGCCGAAGGTGATGCTCTACGACGAGCCGTTCAGCGCGCTCGATCCGCTGATCCGCCGCGACATGCAGGACGAGGTGATCCGCCTCCAGCACGAGACCGGCAAGACGATGGTCTTCATCACCCACGATCTACCCGAGGCGCTTCGGCTCGGCGACCGCATCGCGATCATGCGGGACGGCGCAATCGTGCAGCTCGGGACGCCCGAAGATCTCGTCGGCTCGCCTGCCGACGAGTACGTCGAGAACTTCGTGCGGGACATCCCGCGCAGTCACGTCCTGACGCTGCGCTGGATCATGCGGGACCCGCGTCCGGGCGAGGAGGACGGTCCGCGGCTCGACGTGCGCACGACCGTGCGCAAGGCAGTGTCGCTGATCGCCGGCAGCGAACGGCCCGTTTGCGCGGTCGAGGACGATCGGGTCGTCGGCGTCTGCGACAAGGAGGCCGTCCTGACGGCAATCGCCGGCGAGAGCGACTGATGGCGGCGGTCGACGCCGCCCGTCTCCCCGTCGCGGCGCCGTCCCCGTGGTGGCGCAGCCGCAACGCGCTCGTGCTCGCCGTGGTCGCCGGAATGCTGCTTGCGTTCTTCGGTTGGCGGAACGAGCTTCTCTGGCCGGCGTCGCTGACGTGGAACGCGCTCTCGCACCATCTCGACGACTTCCAGACGTGGCTCTCGAACAACCGGAACGTCGCGCATCCGAGCGTCTTCTTTCGCGCCTTCAACGGGCTCGCAGACTTCCTCGACAACCTCGTCGGCTGGCTGACGAGCCTCTTCTTCAAGCTCACCTGGATCGGTACGACGGCACTCGGCGTGCTCGTCGTTCTACGCTTCGGCGGCCGCAAAGCCGCCCTCGGCACCCTCGCGGCGTTCGCCGCGTTCGCCGCGATGGGCCTCTGGGAGCCGAGCATGCGCACCTTCGCGCTGACGTTCGCAGCCGTTGCGCTCTCGCTCGCGATCGGGCTGCCGCTCGGCGTCCTCGCCGGTCGCTCGGATCGCTTCCAGCGTGCGATCACACCCCTGCTCGACGCAATGCAGATCATTCCCGCCTTCGCGTATCTGATGCCGGTGGTCATCCTCTTCTCGGTCGGCCGGGGCGCCGCCGTCGTGACGACGATGATCTACGCGATCCCACCGGCGATCCGGATCACGGCGCTCGGCATCCGGGGGGTTCCCACGAACACCGTCGAAGCCGCGACGGCCTTCGGCGCAACCCGCTGGCAGACCCTGCTGAAGGTGCAGCTGCCCCTCGCCCGGCGTCTGTTGCTCCTGTCGGTGAACCAGACGATCCTGTTCGCGCTCTCGATGGTCGTGATCGCCGGCCTGATCGGCGGGCAGGGGCTCGGCGACGTCGTCACGAGCGGGATCTACTCCGACCCGGCGCTCGCGCTCATCGCCGGCGGCGCGATCGTCGTGATGGCGATCGCGCTCGACCGTGCGACCGAGGCGATGGCGATTCGCACCGACCCCACACACCGCCATCTCACCGAGTCGAAGAAGCGTCGGCTCCGCATCTTCACCGCGGCCTGTGCCGTCGCCATCGGCCTTGCCGCGGGACTCGGAAACGCGTTCGGAGCCGGCAGTAGCTGGATGCGATGGTCGGCGCAGCCGTGGCTCCGGCGCCAGGTCCAGGCCGCACTCGACTACGTCCAGAACCCGGACACGTTCGTCTTCCATATCACGAACCCCGTCGGCAACTTCATCGTGAAGTACGGGCTCGTCCCGCTCCAGAGCTTCTTCACCGAAGTGCCGTGGCCCGCGATGGTGTTCGGGCTGGCGCTGATCGCGTTTCTCCTCTCCGGGCTGCGGCCCGCGCTTGTGACGGTGGCGATGCTCGCGCTGGTCGGCCTCGTGAACGAGTGGCCGCAGGGGATGGACACGCTCTCGCAGGTGCTCGTCGGGACGCTGCTGACGATGCTCGTGGGCATCCCGCTCGGTGTCTGGGCTGCGGAGAGCCGGCGGGCCGAGCGCATGATGCGCCCGGTGCTCGACGTGCTGCAGACGTTGCCGCAGCTCGTCTACATCATCCCGTTCATCTACCTGATGCCCGTGTCGCTCGTACCAGGCGTGATCGCGGCCGTGCTGTACGCGGCGCCGGTCGTGATCCGGCTCGTCGCCGCCGGCGTGCGCGAGGTGTCGCCGCATGCAGTCGAAGCCGCGGGCGCGTTCGGCGCCACACGCGCCCAGGTGCTGCTGAAGGTGAAGATTCCGCTCGCACGCGACGCGATCATGCTCGGCGTCAACCAGGGATTGATCATGGTGCTCTCCGTCGTCGTGATCGCCGGGCTCGTCGGCTCAGGTGCGCTCGGCTACGACGTCGCGCAAGGGCTGAACCGCGGTTTGTTCGGACAGGGCGTGCTTGCGTCGCTCGCGATCCTCGCGCTGGGGATCGCCCTCGACCGGGTGACGCAGGGACGCAGCCGCAAGCGGCTGGGAGAAATGGCGTGAACGAAAAAGGAGGCAGGATGAAGGTTCGTGTAGGAGGGCTGGCCGTCGCGGCGCTCGTTGTGGCCGTGGTGGTCGTCGGCAGCGCGGGCGCGCGGGCGAACGCGTGCGGGACGGTCACGCTCAACGAGCAAGCGTGGGCCGGCTCGACCGCCAACACGTATGTCGTGAAGAACGTCCTCGAGAAGAGCCTCGGCTGCAAGGTCAACATCACGAAGGTCGCCGAGGTGCCCGTCTACCAGGCGATGGCCGACGGCAAGACAGACGCGATCCTCGAAGACTGGGGCCACGCGCCGCAGTGGGCCCAGTACGTGACGAAGCAGAAGACCGTGGTCCGCGCGGGCCCGAACGGCGTCAAGGGCGTCATCGGCTGGTACATCCCGACCTACCTGATGAAGCAGCACCCCGAGTTCAAGACGTGGAAGGGCCTGAAGGGCGAGGAATCGCTCTTCAAGAGCCCTGAGTCGGGCTCGCAGGGGATGTTCCTCGGCGGCGATCCCTCCTATCAGCAGAAGGATCAGACGCTGATCAAGGCGCTGAAGCTGAACCTCAAGTTCGTGAGCGTCGGCGCGGAGCCTGCGCAGGTCGCTCGCTGGACGCAGCTCTACAAGCAGAAGAAGCCCGTGCTCTTCTACTGGTACGACCCGCAGTACCTGAACGCGACGTATCAGGTCTCGCAGATCCAGCTGCCGGCTCGCTTCAAGGGCTGCCTGGACGACGAGAAGGTGGGCGGGCCGCCGGCGAAGTTCGCCTGCGCGTACCCGAGCTACACGCTGCTGAAGTTCATGAGCAAGAAGTTCGCGACGAGCGCCTCGCCGGCCGTGGGCGTCGTGCAGCGCTTCAGCTGGTCGAACGCCGACCAGAACGCCGTCGCGAAGATGATCGCCGGCGATCACATGAACCCGGATCAGGCGGCGCAGAAGTGGATCGCGGCCAACAAGGCCAAGGTCAACAAATGGCTCGGTAAGTAGAGAGGGAATGGCCTGAGGGGGCGGCCTCGACCGCCCCCTCAGTTCTGGCGTCAGCGCGTCTCGGTGCTGACGACGTTGAAGTTCTCGTCGACGTAGACCGTGACCGGATTGCCGCTGGCGTCGGTCATGTGCGCCTCGTACTTCGCGTGACCGTCGGCGTCGGTCTCGACCCGGACGATCGTTCCGCCGGAGACCTTGGCGAGCGCCGCCGCTTGCACCTTGGCGAGTGTGTCGCCCGTGAGGAGCGTTTCGTCACTTCGCTGGCCTCCCCAAGGTTGGCGGCCTGTACTGGGTGGTGCCGCCGCGTCCGTCGTGGTCGACGTGGTTGCCGTCGAGTTCCCGCTCGCGGCACTCGCGAGCCCGTAGCTGCCGCCGCCGACGCCGAGTGCGAGTGCCGTGACGACCACTGCCTTTGTGAGTCTGCTGCCCTGCATTGCCTGGCTCCTTTCGGTTGGGTAGGCACACGTTCGTCGCGGCGCCTAAGTCCCGGCTGGGAGCGGGCTAAGAGCTACGTAAGAGTTCGGCGCAGCGCGTCGCGCCAGCCGGAGCGATCGATCGTCGCCCGTGGCTCGAAGCGTTCTCCCGCCGGCGACGGGGTGCGCCTGCCGAGGGCAAGGAGCGCAGCGCCGAGCGCCGTTTGCTCCTGCTCGCGCGCCGTCTCGACCGGAACTCCGAGCACGTCGGCCTGGAACTGCATCAGCCAGCGGTTGCGCGTCATGCCGCCGTCGGCGCGCAGTTGCTCGAGCGGTGGCATCTGGTCGAGAACGTCGGCCGTCTGATATGCGGCGGCCTCGAGCGCGGCGCGGACGAGGTGAGCGCGCGTCGTCCCGCGCGTCAGACCGGTGATCGTGCCCCGCACATCGGGGCGCCAGTGCGGCGAGCCGAGGCCGACGAGCGCGGGAACGAAATAGACGCCGCCGTTGTCGTCGAGCGACGCCGCAAGCCGCTCGCTCTCGGAGGCGTCGCCGAGCAGGCCGAGGCCGTCGCGCAGCCATTGCACCGCTGCGCCGGTGACGAACACCGCGCCCTCGAGCGCCCGGCGCGACGCCTCTCCCTCGAAGCGGGCCGCCGCGGTGCGCAGCACACCAGGCCGCGCCGGCTCTTCTGTCTCGACGAGCACGAACGAGCCGGTGCCGTAGGTCGCCTTGGCGCCGCCGGCGGCATGGAGCGCCGCCTGCTGGTCGCCGGCGATGCCGGAGATCGGCAGCGTCAGGCCCAGCAGCTCCCCCTCGCCGAAGTGCGCCCCTGAGGGTTTGATCTCGGGCAGCAGCGCGCGCCGAACGCCGAACAGATCGAGCAGCTCGTCGTCCCAGTCGAGCGTGTCGAGCGAGCAGAGCAGCGTTCGCGAGGCGTTCGTCTCGTCAGTGGCATGCACGCGGCCGCCGGTGAGCTTCCACACGAGCCACGAGTCGACGGTGCCGAACGCGAGGTCGCCCTCGTACCGCTCGAGCAGCCATTCGAGCTTCGTCGCCGAGAAGTACGGATCGGGCACGAGACCCGTTCGCTCGCAGATCAGGTCAGATGGCAGCTGCGCGCAGCGCTCCCCCGTGCGGCGGTCCTGCCAGACGATCGCATTGTGCACGGGCCGCCCGCTGCGGCGGTCCCACAGGACCGTCGTCTCGCGCTGGTTCGTGATCCCGATCGCAGTCGGCATGCCGCCCTCGCGGATCGCGATCTCCGTCGCTGCGAGCACGCTCTGCCAGATCTCGTCGGGATCGTGCTCGACCCAGCCTGCCCGAGGGAAATGCTGCGGCAACTCTGCATAGCCGCGCCCGCGCACGTTCAGCTCGTCGTCGACGACGAGGCACGTCGTGCCGGTAGTCCCCTGGTCGATGGCGAGGATCACGCGCGGACGCGCTCGCCCTTCGGATCGTAGAGCGGCTCTGCCCGCACCTCGGCCGGCACCCACTCCCCGAAGATGTCGACTGCCATCGGGGTGCCCGGCTCCGCATGCTCGACGGGCACGTACGCGTACGCGATGCTCGCGCCGACCGCATAGCCGTAGCCGCCGCTCGTCACTCGACCGACGATCTCGCCGCCGGCCGCGCGCACGGGCTCGGAGCCGAGCGCGATCGACCGCGGATTCTCGAGCACGAGGCACACGAGCTTCTGCTCCGGCTCGCGGAGCGCAGCGCGCCCGATGAAGTCGCCCTTGTCGGGCTTGACCGCGAAGCCGAGGCCCGCCTCGTACGGCGTCGTCTCGGCGTTCAGGTCACTCGCCCAGGCTCGGTAGCCCTTCTCGAGGCGCAGCGCGTCGATCGCGCGGTAGCCGCCCGGCGTGACGCCGTCGACGCAGAGCGTGTCCCACAGCTCGAGGCCGTACTCCGCCGGGCAGTAGAGCTCCCACCCGAGCTCGCCCACATACGTGACGCGGGTCGCGAGCAGCGGCACGGAGCCCACGGTGATCTGCCGCGCGGTCAGATACGGGAACGAGGCGTCCGAGACGTCGTCGGTCGTGGTCGATGCGAG
>Ga0137369_10005523_pt1 | contig 12838 bp, 8 predicted proteins | sample SagtaG_12_FD_104918 | JGI IMG/M metagenome (GOLD analysis project Ga0137369, IMG submission 104918) | Vadose zone soil microbial communities from Sagehorn Ranch, Mendocino, California, USA - Sage1_L_113_16 metaG | ecosystem: Environmental > Terrestrial > Soil > Vadose zone | place: USA... | reverse complement strand
GGAACTGATCGACGCGCGTGTCCAACAGGAGCGCCTGGAGCACGAGCTGGAGCTGGCTCGTCAGGTGCAGCAGAGCGTGCTGCCGCGCGTCTTTCCGGCTGTGCCCGCCTACACCTTCGCGGCGAGAAACCAGCCTGCCCATCAGGTCGGGGGCGATTTCTACGATGTGTTCATGCTCGATGACGAGCACATCGGCGTTGTCATCGCCGATGTCTCGGGCAAAGGGATGCCGGCCGCGCTCTACATGGCGCTTACGCGCAGCCTGCTGCTGGCGGAGGCACGCCGCGATCGCTCACCGCGGGGTGTGCTGCTTAGCGTCAACCAGCTGCTCCGGAATCTTGGCGATCCGCATATGTTTGTGACGGTCTTCTACGGCGTGATCGCAGTTGGGACGCAACAGTTGACTTTCGCCCGTGCTGGCCACGACTATCCGCTCCTGCTGCGCGACGGGGATCTTGTCACGCTTGGTGGGACGGGCACCGTGCTGGGCTGCTTCGACAGCGACGAGCTGCGATTATCAGAGGAACAGATCGCGTTAGCCGCCGGCGACCGGCTGGTGTTGTACACCGATGGCCTGACCGATGTACTCTCCCCGGAGGGACGACGCTTTGAGCTGGAGCAGTTGCAGCGCATACTGCGGAGCCACGCCGATCGGGAGCCGGATGAGCTATGCGATGCAACATTCGCGGATCTGGCTGCCTACCAGCGTGATGCTGAACAGTACGACGATATGACGCTGCTCGTTATCGCGGTGCGCGACTGCTGAACCACACGTAATGTCAGAGTCAAGGGGTAAGCTTGACTTGTTTGCTGTTACTCTGTACATTTCTCGTGACTACTCCAAGGCTAAAGCTCCTGGGTTTTACGGGCTATACTTATAAAAGGACAGATCTGCGTGCCGCTGGTCGCCATCCACGATAAAACCGAGATCGAAACGTACGCCCGCCGGAACCCGCTTCTGCACCTGTTACGATCTTGTGCGAGGCGGATCTTCCCGGCCTCGAAGCGCTCTACCGCGAGAGCTATCCCGGCACCTGGATCACGGCGCAGATGCTCCAGACCGGCTGTTATTACGGGATTCGCGAAAGTTCGGCGATCGTGAGCGTGGCCGGGGTACACATTTACGCGCCAGGCTATAAAGTGGCCGCGCTGGGCAATGTGACGACCCACCCGCGTATGCGCGGGCGCGGCTTGGCCCGCGCGGTGTGCGCGCGCTTATGCCAGGCTCTGCTCCAGGACGGGGTTGAACAGATCGGTCTGAACGTGAAGGCCGACAACCACAGCGCGATCGCCTGTTACACTGGGTTGGGCTTTGAGCAGGTGGCGGAGTTCGGCGCCTATAGCCTGGAATGGAGCGTATGAGCGAAATCCGGCCACCTGCGCTCGAACCACTTGCGATCCAATCAGCCGACATGCCCTCGCCGCATGATCCCTACGCCGCGCTGCGCTTCCGTGACTTCCGCTTATTGGGCCTGGGCCAGTTTATCGCGGTGCTGGGCGAGCAGATGATCGGTGTGGCGATCGGCTGGGAGCTGTACGAGCGCACCCGGTCGGCGCTGGCGCTGGGGCTGGTCGGGCTGGTGCAGGTCATCCCCGTGATCTTGCTCTCGCTCCCGGCCGGCCACATCGCCGACCGGTTCGACCGCAAGCGGATCGCGATCGCCACGCGGCTCATGCTGGCCCTCTGCTCGGCCGGCCTGGCGCTGCTGTCGGCTACGCAGGGGTCGCTCGCGCTGATCTACGGCTGTCTGCTGCTGATCGGCACGGCGCGGGCCTTTAACGACCCGGCCAGCGCGTCGCTCCTGGCGCAGACCGTCCCGCAGGAGGTCTTTACCAACGCCGCGACCTGGGAGAGCAGCACCTGGCAGCTCGCCGCCGTCATCGGCCCGGCGCTCGGCGGTCTGGTGATCGCCATCCAGCGCAGCGCGACGCTCGTCTATGTCCTCAACGCGGGCGCGGCGATTATCTGTGTCCTGCTGCTCCTGGCGATCCGCGGGCGGCGCGCCGCCCAGCCGCCGCACGAGGAAGCGACTCTCGCATCGCTGGCGGTGGGGGTGCGGTTCGTGTGGCGGAGCAAGATACTACTGGCCGCGATCACGCTCGATCTCTTTGCGGTGCTGCTCGGCGGCGCGACCGCGCTGCTGCCAATCTTCGCTCGCGACATTCTCCAGGTTGGGCCAACCGGCCTGGGCTGGCTGCGCGCGGCCCCCTCGATCGGCGCGGTCTCGACGGCGATCGCGCTGGCCTACCTGCCGCCGTTCCGCAGAGTGGGCGCGACGCTGCTCCTCGCGGTTGCCGGCTTCGGCGCGGCGACAATTGTGTTCGGCCTGTCGCGCTCGTTCGTGCTTTCGCTGGCGATGCTCGGCCTGCTCGGCGCGCTCGACAACATCAGCGTCGTTATTCGCAGCACTCTGCTGCTTACACAGACGCCGGACACGATGCGCGGGCGAGTTTCGGCGGTCAATAGCGTGTTCATCGGCGCATCGAACCAGCTAGGCGGCTTCGAGTCGGGCTTGGCGGCGGCGCTGTTCGGTCCGATCATCGCAGTCGTCGGCGGTGGGATTGGAACGATCCTGGTCGTCGCGGCGGTGGGGCTGATCTGGCCGGAGATGCGGCGGCTGGGCCGGCTGGGTGAGTAGATCATCCGAATGTTGATTCCGCCGCCGGGCATAGGGCAGAAAGGAGTAACCATTGGCTACATCAGAAGAACGCAGGGATCGCATCGCGCGGATCGCCGCGCTTCCGGACACGCTCGCGGCGGCGGTCATTGGGCTAAATGATGCCCAGCTCGACGCGCGCGGTGGCGACGACCCGTGGACGGTGCGTCAGGTGACACACCACATCGCGGACTCGCATCTGAACGCCTTCATCCGCATGAAGTTGATGCTCACCGAGCCGCACCCGACGCTCAAGCCGTACGACCAGGATGCCTGGGCGTTGCTGCCGGATACGCTGGCGACGCCGGTAGACGCTGCGCTCGCCCTGCTGCGCGGGCTGCACACTCGCTGGGTCATACTCTTCGAGGCACTACCCGACGACGCCTGGGCGCGCACTGCGTATCACCCTGAGAATGGGATCGTCACGATCGACGGGATGCTCGAGTCGTACGCGCAGCACGGCGAAGATCACGTCGCGCAGATTCGGCGTATCCGCGAACGCGCATGAGTCAGCCTGAACTTCAAGATTTCTGAAGTCTTCATTGAAAGGCGACAGGATTTACAAGATTGACAGGATAGGGAAGGCTTCAACTTCAAGACTTCCGAAGTCTTCATTGATCGGGCACAACTGATTCTTTGAAGTGTAGAGGAGGCATCTTATGGCGCCAATTGGACAGCCGGGCGAAATGACCGAGACTGAACGGTTCATGTTCGAGGCGATGGGCTATCTCGTCATTTCGAGCGCGCTCACGCCCGCGGAGACCGAAGCCTGTCTCGAGGCGGCGCGCCGCGCGCACGCGCCCTACCCCAAAGGTGAATGGCGGCAGCTCGGCCACCTATACGAAACGGAACCCGCGATCGAGCACCTGCTTGATCATCCCTCCGTGCTGGCTAAAATACGTGCGCTGCTGGGCGACTACTTCATCGTCCAGAGCACATGGTGTACATTGCAGCCCTCGCAGGGCAAGAGCGGCGGGTATCATCAGGATGGCTCAAGGGTCTACGCGTTCAGGCGCCTGGCGCTCCCGACGCCGTTGGTGCAGCTGCGGGTCGGCTATTTCCTGACCGACCAGTCGCGCGAAGATATGGGCAACATGGTGATGATCCCCGGAAGCCACAACGTGCACATGGAACTGCCGACCGGCGTGGTCGCCGACGATGCCGATCTGCCCATTCGCGACATCATCTGCGGGAAGCCCGGCGATGCGCTGCTGTTTCACCAGGGTGTGTACCATCGCGCCGGGCGGAACACGATGGACTTCGACCGCTACACAATGCATGTCGTCTACGCGCCGCCCTGGCTGATTCCATCCGACCGCACCGGCAACGCACCCGAGTTCCTGGAACGCACGACGCCACTGCGGCGCGCGCTGATCGGTGATTGGAAACGCCCGGAAGAGCCGTTCGGCGTCGGCTACCCGCGCCCGCCGTTCTCTGACTAAGTCGATTATGGTCTGATAGTGTCACATAACTACGCCCGGCGGTGTTGATCACAAGGTATTTTATGATTCTTTGTTGGACCTTTTTTCGCCCGGAAGGGCGAAAAAAGGTCCAACAATAAGATAAGATGAACTATCACTCTGCCGAAGGCGAAAAAGGTCACGCGGTAACTCCTGTTACTTTACCGCCACCTATGCGTATTATCTTCAGGAGGGTCGGCATTCAGGCGAGTGCTCTATGAGCTGTTCGTATGCTTATCCGTCTAAAGACTGAGTTCTTCCCTGTCTTTTCACCTATCCCGCTTTGCCGGAATATACATCGAAGGTCGTGCAACTGACTGATGTTTTTTCGCGTCGAACCGACGATAATGACGAAGACGAAGATAGAGAACACCGGTACAAAGGAGCGTAGAGTTATGGCTACGATCGCGACACCCCGCAAGCGTGCGCGGTTCAATCGCAAAACGCTGTTATGGGTTGGGGTGCCTCTTATTCTCGTGCTCGTCTGCGCAGTGGCGGGCGTGCTGATCCGCAATGCGATGTCCGCGGCCGCGGCGGCGGGCGCCACCGCTGGATGGCAGACTGAAACGGTGAAGACTGGCCCGATCGATGCGGCTGTCAGCGCTACGGGCGACGTCCAGCCGCGCGCGCAGGCCGATTTGCGCTTCGCCGTCGACGGCACTGTGACAGAGATCTTAGTAAAGCCGGGTGACAAGGTGCAGGCCGGCCAGCCGCTCGCGCGGCTCGACGATGCCGATCTCAAGCTCCAGCTCGAGAAAGCGCAGGCCGACCTGAAACAGGCCCAGGCCGACGAGCAGGATCTCATGCGAGGCGCGACGCCGCAGGAGATCGCCGAAGCGAAGGCGCGCGTCGCGCAGGCACAGGGCCAGTACCAGCAGACCGCCGGCCATGTCACCAAAGCCGATATTGCTGCCGCCCGCGCCAAATTGGACGCCGCCCAGGCCCACCTCGCCGCGATCCAATCGGGTCATACCGATGCCAGTGACGCCGAGATGGCGCTCCAGCAGGCCCAGACGCAGCTCGCATCCAAGCGCGACCAGCTCTCGGCCGCCAAGACCAACGCCCAGCTCCAGATGCAACAGGCGGTCAATGATCTGACGAAGGCGCAGTCGAGCTATGGGACGGCGCACTACAATTGGCAGTATGTGCAGGACACCGGCAGGGATCCGCTCGTTATTGTGACCAATCCGAAGACGGGCGACAAGCAACACGCCAAGGTGAACGAACAGCAGCGCCAGCAGTATCACGATACGTTCGTGCAGGCCGAGGCGGCGCTGCACAACGGGGAGGCGGCCGTCCAGCAGGCCCAGGTGTCGTACGACGCCGCGCGCCAGGCCGAAGTGACGGGCGTGCAGTCGGCCGAGCAGGATGTGGCGAGCGCACAGGCCAAGCTCGACGGATTGCGGGCCGGCGGCGGCGTTCAGCAGCTTGCGTCGGCGCGCGCCGATGTGGCGAGTGCGCAGGCCCAACTGAACCAGCTGACCGGTGCCAGCCGCGGGGGCGACCTGAACTCGGCCCAGGCAGCTGTGACGATCGCCCAGGCCGGGCTTGACAAGCTGACCGCCGATCCCAGCGCCAGCGCGCTCGCCAAAGCTCAGGCCGCCGTTGTGAGCGCCGAAGTAGCCGTCAAGCAGGCCCAGCGGGCGCTCGATCAGGCGACGCTGACGGCGCCGCTCGCCGCGACGATCGCGCGGGTCGATCTGAAGATCGGTGAGTCCGCTAGCATGGGCTCGTCTGGCTCAGGGAGTAGCAGTAGCGGTGGGGTCATCGTTATCGCCGACCTGAGCAGCTTTCACGTCGATGTCCCGGTGGACGAGCTTGACGTGGCGCAGATCAAAGTGAACCAGCCGGTACGGATTGTGCTCGACGCGCTGGCCGGCAATGAGCTGAACGGCAAGGTCACGAACGTCGAGCCGCTGGCGACCAAGAGCGACAAGGGCACGAATACCTACAAGGTCACGGTCGACGTCGACCCGACCGACGCGATACTGCGTTCGGGCATGACCGCGACGGTCCAGATCGTCACGCAGAGCAAGCCGAACGCTGTCCTGGTGCCGCGCCGTGCGGTGCAATCGGAGAACGGCGAGAGCTATGTGCTGATCCCGAAGGATGGCCCGCCTGACACGCAGAACAAGCGACCGGCGAACGAGCATCGCAAAGTGACGCTGGGCCTGAGCAACAGCGAGTTCATCGAGATCGCCGGCGGGTTGCAACCCGGCGAGAAGGTGCTCGTGCAGGACGTAGTGCAGACGTTCAACCCGGTGGGCCGAGGTGACTAGTCGGCAGTCGGCAGTCGCCAATGCCAGTACCGTTGGATGTCATTGCGTCCCAATGAAAACCATCGTTGACTGCCGACTGCTGACTGTTGACTGCTGAACGCTGACTATGGAGATACAATATGAGCGCATTGATCGAAGTTCGCGATCTATCCAAAGTCTACTTGATGGGCGATGTCGAGGTGCAGGCGCTGCGGGGCATCTCTCTCACGATCGACGAGGGCGAGATGGTCGCGATCATGGGGCCGTCGGGCAGCGGCAAGAGCACGCTGATGAACATCATCGGCTGCCTCGACCAGCCCAGCGATGGCACCTACTTGCTCGACGACGTAGATGTCGGCGCGTTGAGTGACAACCAGCTCGCGGCGATCCGCAACCAGAAGATCGGCTTCGTCTTCCAGCAGTACATGCTACTCCAGCGTACGAGTGCGCTGCGCAACGTCGAGATGCCGCTACTCTACGGCGGCGGAGGCGACCGACGCGCCAGGGCCGCGGCGGCGCTGCGGGCTGTCGGCATGGGCGATCGGATGCACCACAAGCCCAACGAGCTGTCGGGCGGGCAGCAGCAGCGCGTCGCGATCGCGCGTGCGCTGGTCAACGACCCACGCATCCTCATGGCCGACGAGCCGACCGGCGCGCTCGACACCCGAACCGGCGAAGAAATCATGGGCATCTTCCAGCAGCTCAACCGCGAGCATGGCATCACCGTCATCCTGGTCACGCACGATCCCGAGGTGGCGCGCCATGCGCGGCGGATCATCAGCGTGCGCGATGGGCTGGTGGCCGGCGACGAGACGGCGGGCGAGCGGCTCGAGGTAAGCGTGGAGATACCGGCGCTCGTAGCCGCGTAGATTGCAGGTTTTAGATTGCAGATTGCAGATTGGAGAACGGCTAATCTGCAATCTGCAATCTGCAATTCGGAGGCAAGTGTGAACCTCTTCGAGTCGTTCCGGGTGGCGTGGACAGCGCTGCGAGCTAATAAACTGCGTTCCCTACTGACGATGCTCGGCATCATTATCGGCGTCGGCGCGGTGATCGGCATGCTCGCGATCGGCGCCGGCCTGCGGCAATTCCTCGATAAACAGTTCAACGGATTAGGCGTCGGGACGTTCTACGTCGGCCCGTTTGTCGACAGCCGCAAAGTCAGTGAACGCCAGAGCGCACAGCTGACTGCCGACGACGCCGCGGCGATTCTCCAGCCGGGCGCGGCACCGGCGGTCAAGGCGCTGTCGATCGAGTACGACAGCGGCGAGGTCGTCAGCGCTGGGCAGAAGCGCTATGGCTACAACATCCGCGGCATCACGCCGAGCCACTTCACGATCGCCGACAACTCACTCGGCGCCGGCCGTTACTACACCGCCGACGAAGAGTACGCCGCTGCGCGAGTGGCGGTGATCGGCAAGCAGGTGGCCGAGAAGCTGTTCGGGACGATGGCGAACGCGCTCGGCCAGCGCATCACGATCAACGGCGTCGGGTTCGAGGTGGTTGGCGTGCTGACGACCAAGCAGGCCGCTGGCCCCGGCGGCAGTCCGCAGGAGACGGTATATGTGCCGTACCGGGCGGCGCGCAACTGGCTGTTCCGTAACCAACTCTCTTCGCGCGTCGACATCAGCTTCATGGTTGTGCAGGCCAAGGATGCCCAGCAGGTGAACGTGGCGATCGCCCAGGTGACAACGCTGCTGCGCGACCGGCACCGCCTGACCTACCAGAACAACGACTTTACGATCATCAATGTGGCGCAGATCGCCGAGACCGTCGGCGCGATCATCGGCGCCTTCAACGCCTTTCTGGGGATCGTTGCGAGCATCTCGCTGCTGGTCGGCGGGATCGGGATCATGAATATCATGCTGGTGAGCGTGACCGAGCGCACCCGCGAGATCGGGCTGCGCAAGGCGGTCGGCGCGCGGCGCTGGGACATCCTGCTCCAATTCCTGATCGAGGCGATCTTCCTCTGTCTAGTCGGCGGCGCACTCGGCATCGCGCTCGGCTACGCGCTCTCGTTTCTGGGGACGTTCGTGCTGGTCGATCTGTTCGAGGCCGAAGGCGCGCGGGCGACGGTGACGACCGGTTCGATCCTGCTCGCAACGCTGATCTCGGGCAGCATCGGCATCTTCTTCGGCTTCTGGCCCGCGCTGCAAGCCGCGCGCCTGAACCCGATCGACGCGCTGCACTATGAATAATTGCAGTTGCGGATTGAGGAAGGGTCAATCTGCGATCTGAAATAGGATGAAGGATGAACATCTTCGAGTCGTTTAGAATCGCCTGGACGGCGCTGCTGACCAACAAGGTGCGCGCGCTGCTGACGATGCTCGGCATCATCATCGGGGTCAGCGCGGTCATCAGTATGCTGGCGATCGGCAACGGCCTCGCCAACGGCATCCAGAGCGACTTCAGTAAACTCGGCGTCGGCGTGTTCTATATCTCGCCGGATAATGGCAGCCCCGACGCCGAGAATCAGCGCCCGCCCCGCCTAACTGCCGAGGACGCCGATGCAATCATGCGGTCGGGCGCGACGACGGCCGTGGCGAAGGTCGCGATCGAGCTTAGCGGCAATGGTGTAGCCAGCGCCGGTAAGGAGCGCTACATCTATTCGATCCGGGGGATCTCGCCAAGCTTTTTCACGATCACCGAAAACGCGCTTGGCGCCGGCCGTTACTACACCGACGACGAGGAACGCGACCGCGCCCGCGTGGCAGTGATCGGCAAGGAGGTCGCCGTGACGCTGTTTGGGAGCGTCAGCGGCGCGGTGGGCCAGCGCATCACGCTCTTGGGCATCAGCTTCGACGTTGTCGGCGTGCTGACGACCAAGCAGAATCAGGCGTCGGATGATTTCAGCAGCCCCGATACCACTGTCTATGTGCCGTACCAGACCGCTCGCGCGCGGCTGTTCCGCAATCAGCTGGACGCGCGGGTCGACGTCGGCCAACTGACTGTACAGGCCCGCAGCAAAGATCTGGTCGGCGATGCGATCAAGCAGGTGACGGCGCTGCTGCGCGAGCGGCACCAGCTGACCTACCAGCCGAACGACTTCCGCATCACCAACCCTGAGGAGACACTGGCTCGGATCAACGCGACGCTCCTCGGCCTGAACGCCTTCCTGGGCACGATCGCGGGAATCGCGCTGCTCGTCGGCGGCGTCGGGATCATGAATATCATGCTGGTCTCGGTGACGCAGCGTACCCGCGAGATCGGGCTGCGCAAAGCCGTTGGCGCGCGGCGCAGGAGCATCCTCCAGCAGTTCCTGATCGAGGCGCTCGTGCTGTGCCTGATCGGCTGTGCGCTGGGTATCGCGCTCGGCTACGCGTTCTCGTTCGCGGGGACATTCGTGATCCAGCAGATCTTCCGCTATGAGAACGGGCGCGCGGTCATCACGCTGAACTCGATCATCCTTGCGACGGCGGTCTCGGCGAGCATCGGCATCTTCTTCGGCTTCTGGCCGGCGTGGCGCGCGGCGCGTCTGCACCCGATTCAGGCGCTGCGGAGCGAATAGCATAAAATATACAACGTAATCCGATTAGTGCTCAACGACTGGGAAAAATATCCGACGGAACGCCACATCCATCGGGACGACTTCGGCCTGGTAGGGCACGGTGTTCAGCAGATGCAGCAGCAGCAACCCCTGCGCCCGATCGCGAAGCCAGCTTCCCCGATTGATCCGCACCTGCACTGACGCTCCATTCAGATCGTCCATCAGGGGCACGCCGCCGAGGCTGAGCGCCGGCGCGGCCGGGTCGAAGCTGTGTTCGAGCGAGCCATCGATATCGCTGGGGGCCTCGCGCTGAAAGGCCAGCACATAGTAGGTGAAGCGGCTCTTGCCCACCGTCAGCCTCAGGTCGCCCGCCGCGACCGGCAGCACCGTCACACTCGAGTTGAAGAGCGCGGTCTCGGTCGTCGCCGAAAGTGTGTTGATCGTGTGGGTGGCGACGACGACGCCGCGCCGCTGGTCGATCACCGCCGCGACGAACACATCGCTCGGGTCGATCGCGCCGCCGGCCTGCGACTGGTTCCAGTTGACGACCATGAAATCGGTTGCGCCGTCGTTGTTGGTATCGATGAAGATCTCGAAGCGGGCGTCGCGCAGGTCGGGGGTTGACCAGGCGCCGTAGGTCGCGATGCCGAAGTAGATCATCGTGTTGCTTGTCAGTTTCCCCGCCGCCGCGATATCGCTACCGACTCCAATATACTTCAGGTCGCCGGCGTTCTGAAGGCCGGTCGTGTAGGATGCGTCCGGGTTATGCTCCTGCAATTCGAGCGCCCAGGCGCGCGACCGGTAGGCCGGTGTGTTAAGATCGGCGCCTCGCAGCGTCAATGCGGCGCTACTTGTGTTCAGGCCGATATCCAATCCGTCGGCGGCGCGCATATCCGAGGCAGGGCGCGGCGCGGCGTAGAAGGGCACGTGGAGTGTGCCGGTGCCGGCGAGCGTGATAAAGCCGCTGTGTTCGTTGAGGAACTGACGCGGCGTGCTGTTCTGGTCGCTTGCCGTCGCCGGGTCGAGCGTCCGATCGAGCTGCGTGGCGTCGGCGGTCATTCGCACGGCGAAGGTCGCGCTGCCGTAGGCTGGGATCGTGACGCTCGGCGCGAGTGCGCTGATCGTCACTCCACTCGACGTGACCACGTTCGTCACCGAGATCGCGTAGGTCGCCGTGCTGCCGCCCTTGTTGACGACGCGAATATTTTTCACCAGCGTCGTCGCGCCGACGACCTGCGGCGCTCCGAAGGAGATGCTGACCTGGCCGGGGTTGTCGGCATTGTACGCGATGACGCTCGCGGCGGCGGCGGCAGCCAGCGTGACTCGGCCGGCGCCCTGGCGGCTCGGCGAGAAGGGCGCGCCGGTCTGGCCGCCCGTGCGCGTCTCGACGCCAGCGGTGTTCATGAGCAGCGCCTTCAGCTCCTCGACGCTCCAGCCGGGGTGCAGCTCGCGCAGCAGCGCAAGTGCGCCGGCGACGTGCGGGGCCGCCGCGGATGTCCCGCTGGCGCTGGTGCCGTGGCTGCCGGTGGCGTAGCCTGCCGAGAAGATCGTATCGCCGGGCGCGGTTACATCCGGCTTGAGCGCGCTATCGCCACGCCGCGGGCCGCGCGCGCTGAAGGATGACATCATATCGACCATGCTCGGATCGACGTTCTTGAGCCTATCGCGGTAGGCGGCGGTCAGCGTGACGCCGACGCCGCCGAGGTCGTTCAGGTGAGCCTTGATCGTGGCCCCGGCCACCTGAGTCGTGATCATCGCCGGGATGCGAATCGTCGCGGTGATAGCCGGGTCGTCGCCCATCAGCGGTGGGTAGCCGACGACATTGTTGACGATCAGCGCGCCGGCCGCGCCCGCGTCCTGTGCGTTCCGGAGCTTGGTCTTGAAGGAACATATACCCCGATCGATCAGCGCGATCTTGCTCTTGATCAGGGCGGCGTTGGATGTGTTAAAGACGGCGCATCCGTTGCTCTGACCGCCGGCCGGGTAGCGCAACGTGCCGGTCAGCGGGCCGGTCTTCGACAGATCAGGGCCAAATTGAGCTTCGGCGGCGGCGTTGAGGCCGGCGATCGCGGCGGGCGCATTCACGCGGAAGGCGCCGGTGATCGCGGTGCTGTCGAATGAGGATGCCACACTGATCGCCCAATCGGCGGTGGCGGGTGCGCCAGTGGTGTAGAAGGTGTCGCCCGCGTTGCCTGCGGACGCGACGACGATCACATTCGCCAGGGCGGCGCTGTTCGCTGCGTCGATATCGGGATCCTGGGCTGGCCCGCCGAAGTCGGTGCCCAGCGATAGGTTGACAACGTCGAGGTGATCCGAAAAGTCGAAGTCGCCGTTCGGGTCGGTCGCCCACTCGAGCGCCTGGGAAACCAGGCTCGTCGTGCCGGAGCAGCCGAAGACGCGCAGCGCGTAGAGCGCGGCCTTCGGGGCGACGCCGGGGCCGACGCGCATCGTGTTCGTCGGTACGCTCGTCGCATTCCAGGGGCCGGCGTAGGTCGTCCCGTCGGCGTTGACCCCGTAGCCTGCCGCCGTCCCCGCGACGTGCGTTCCGTGGCCCGCGCAGTCCATGGGATCGGGGTCGGGATTCGGGGTGAAGGTGTTGAAGTGGGCGGCATCGTAGTGGTCGCCGGCGAAGTCATAGCCGCCGGCGACTTTGGCGTTTGGGAAGCCGACATTGTCGGTGATGACGGTGGTGGTGTTGCGCGCATAGTCCGCCGCGCGGCCCGACCCGCCGAAGTCGGTGTGCAGGTAGTCGATGCCGGTGTCGATGATACCGATCTTGATTCCCTCGCCGCGGGCGGCGAGGCTGCCGTCCCAGAGCCACGGCGCGCCGATCAGCGAGACGCTGGACGCGTTATCGACGCTCTTGGGGATGAGCGGGCGGATCGCCTTGACGATCGGGATGCGGCGCAGTTCGGGAATGCCCTCGACCGGCAGGTGTGCGGCGATGCCATTCAGCGTGCGCCGCAAGCGATACAG
>Ga0137369_10005522_pt1 | contig 12838 bp, 9 predicted proteins | sample SagtaG_12_FD_104918 | JGI IMG/M metagenome (GOLD analysis project Ga0137369, IMG submission 104918) | Vadose zone soil microbial communities from Sagehorn Ranch, Mendocino, California, USA - Sage1_L_113_16 metaG | ecosystem: Environmental > Terrestrial > Soil > Vadose zone | place: USA... | reverse complement strand
CGACCACGCCGAACCACAGCCAAAGCCGAGGCGAGCCGCCATTAATAATCCGGACGAGCAGATAAATGGCGCCCATCCAAAACAGCGGCTCAAACACGTTCATGGAGAAGAAATTGCCCACGCCGAGAAAGACGAGCGCGCAAAGCGAAGCCGTGCAGCTGAGCGCGACTGCCCAAATCCGTCCGCCGAGCTCGCGCGCAATCATCCCGGTCAGCGCAACATTGAGTGCGCTCGCAACAGCCGGAAGGAAACGGATTGCGAAAAGTGAATCACCGAGCAGGACGCGGCTCAGCCGAACAAGCAGCGCGGAAAGCGGCGGTAGATCGACATAACCGAAGGCGAGGTGTTGACCGCAGGCCATGTAATAGAGCTCGTCCCGAAAATAACCGTAACGACCGTTGGTGAGGAAATGGATGAGCAGAGTTACTGCGCCAAAGAAGACGATCAATTTTTGTTCGGTTGCGAACCGGCCTGATGTTGGCGTCCCTCGCGCGCCGAATTCGGGCGAATTCATGGGAAGCGATTACGCGCAAATCGCCGCTGCAATTCAAGCCCCTTCGTGCGAAAGCGTGACAGCGCTCCGCCCAGACCGATATTGTGCGCAAAATGGAAGCTGCCGATTGGACGTCACTGAGTGACCAGGATCTTCTCGAGCGCCGCATCTCCACGCTCGGTTTGCGGCTCGAGGGCACGACACTGGAACCGCTGATCCGGCAGCTTTACGACGAGCTGTCGGCCAAGGGACTCACGTTTCATCCGCCCTGTCACATCGGCGATGAATGGTTCGTGCCGATCGGTATCCCGGCCATCTTCATTCCGTTTTTTCTCGCGCATGATCGGCTGCGGGCGCTGGAGCGCACAATGATGCTCGAAGTCGAGGGCGAAACGCCGGAGTGGTTCATGAAATTGATGCGGCACGAGGCGGCGCACGCTTACAGCTACGGCTTTCAGCTTCAACGAAAGAAAAAGTGGCAGCAGACCTTTGGACAAACGTCAGACGAAGAGACGCCTAGCCTTTATCGGCCACGCCCATTCAGTCGCAGTTACGTTGTGCATCTGGACGATTGGTATGCGCAGGCTCACCCGGACGAAGATTTCGCGGAGACGTTCGCGATCTGGCTCACACCCGGGCTCGACTGGCGCACGCGTTACGCTGGATGGAAGGCGTTGCAAAAACTCGAATACGTCGATGAATTGATGCGGTCTCTGGAGGGGCAGCCACCGGTGCACACGCCAAAATATCGGGCAGCTGATTACAATTGCCTGAACGTTAAGCTCAAGACCTATTACGCGCGGAAACGGAAGTTCTACGAAGACTTGTATCCGGACTTCTACGATGTCGATCTGAAGCAGCTTTTCGCCGCGCCGCCCGGGCCGGGGCGAATTAAAGCGAGCTCTTATTTGCGGCAGCGGCGGCGGCGGTTGATGAACTCGGTATGTCAGTGGACGAACGAAAGAAAATATCGCGTCAACAAATTGCTGACACGATTGATCGAGCGTTGCGACCAGCTCGGGTTACACGTGCACAACGACGACCCGCAAATAAATTTTCGTGTTTCGGCTTTCATCACCACGCTGGTCATGAATTACCTGTTCACCGGCAAGTTCAAGCGCACCAAATGACCATTCGTTCTGTCATGTCGAGCGAAGTCGAGACATCTCTTACTGCCGCTTTACAATCTAATATTAGAGATTCCTCGACTTCGCTCGGAATGACAAACACGACAAAAATAGCGTGAAAAAGAAACTCAAAGTTCTCGTGCTTTTCGACGGCACAAGTCCGACGACCGTCGATCAGGACTTCAGCAAGGAGTTGAAAACTAAGGATTGGAAAACCGAGGCGGACGTCATGGCCGCGCTCGGCGCGCTCGGTTACTCGGCGGAACATCTCGCGATCTTCGACGATGTCGATCTTCTCCGGCAAAAACTGGAGACGTTCGCGCCCGATGTTCTTTTCAACCTCGTCGAACAGTTCAGGAACAACCCCGGATTCGACCAGAACATTGTTTCGTTTTTCGAAATGCAAGGCCTGCCCTTTACCGGTTGCGGCTCGACTGGTCTTACCCTTTGCAAGCACAAGGGCATTTCGAAAAAGATTCTGCACTATCACGGTATCCACGTGCCGAACTTTGTCGTCGTCCCGCGCGGCCAGCGCATCGGGCGACCCAGGCAGCTCAAGTTTCCGATCCTGGTAAAGCCGGTAAAGGAAGAGGCCTCCTACGGAATTTCGCGAGCGTCGTTCGTCGAAACCGACGACCAGTTCCGGGAACGGGTCGCGTTTATTCACGAGAAATACAACAGCGACGCAATCGCGGAGGAATATATCGAGGGCCGCGAACTCTACGTGAGCATGATGGGCAACGTGCGGCTGACCGTCTTTCCGATCCGTGAGCTGGTCTTCCGCGAAGTGCCGCCGGACGAACCGAAGATTGCGACCTATAGCGCAAAGTGGGATGAGGAATACCGCAAACGCTGGGGTCTGGAGAATCAGTTCCCCGAGGCGCTCGATCCGGCGCTCGTCACCCAAATCGAACAGACGTGCAAACGCATCTATCGTCTGCTCACAATCGACGGCTATGCGCGCATCGACCTGCGGCTGACAACAGCCAACGAAGTCTATTTCATCGAGGCGAACCCAAATCCCATTCTCGCGAACGACGAGGACTTCGCCCTTTCAGCGGGGAAAGCGGGCCTGCCTTATCCGCAGTTGATCGACCGGATCACCCGGCAGGGGATGCGGACAATTCGAGCTTGAGAGAGTTATTCGGTGCGCAACGCTTGAAGCGGCTCAACGTGAGTGGCGCGGCGCGCCGGGAAAAAACATGCGAGCAGAGCGGCAGCAGCGAGCAGGGCGCCGGCTGTGACCAGTGTGAGTGGATCGCCCGGACTGACCTCATAAAGAATCTGAGAGAGGACGCGGCCCGCGGCCAGGCAGAGGAGAAGCCCGATAGCCACGGCCAGTGCAGTTTGCATTGCACCCTGGCGCATGATTAACGCGAAAATGTCGCGGCGGTGCGCGCCGAGCGCCATCCGAATGCCGATCTCGCGTGTGCGACAAGCGACGGCGTATGCTTTTACGCCATACACACCGATGACGGCGAGGAGCAACGCGATTCCGCCAAAGGCTCCGAAGAGCAGCGCGCCGAGACGCACGATCCAGAGGCCAACGCTTTTTTCAGTAAGATCGACGAAGGGCGCAATACTTAGAAGTGGCAGGTCGGGATCGACGCTGCGCAATGTCTGACGCATGGTGGGAATGAACGCGGCGACAACATCCCGGTCCTTCGTGGCAAGACGCACATGCAGGTAAACGTTGCCGTTGTAACCTTGCGCGAGCGGCACAAACAGTCGCCGATTGAGGGTGTCGTTTTGCACATCGTGGCGATGGCTGCCGGCGACACCCACGACGAGCAAGTCGTTAGGGGAGCCATCTTTCGGAGGTTGGGTGTAACGAATGTGCTGACCGACTGCTTCGGTATTCGGGAAAATCTTCTTTGCCATCTCGTCGTCAATAATCGCGACGCGAGGCGTATCCTTGTTTTCCGCTTCGGCCTGGGTGAAATCGCGGCCCCGCAAGAGCTTTACGCCGATGGCATCGAAGTAACCCGGTGTTATCGCAGCGAAAAGCGCGCCTGCGCCGGGATCGGGCGCTTTCGGGTCGGTCGGCAGCGCTTCACGCATTGACATGATCCGACGGCTGTTCGTAAAATTGCCATAGGGCAACATCGTTCCGAGCGCCGCGGTCTGGACTCCCGGAAGATCGCGCGCGCGTTGCACAGCGGCGAACATCACGCGGCGCGCTTCAGTCGGATCTTTTTTGATCAGCGAGAAATCCATCTCGCTAACAAGATCGCCCGCGGCAACAAAACCGGGATTAAGACCGCTCGCCTTCAGCGCGCCTCGGAAAAATAATCCGGCGCTGAACAACAGCATGAACGAAAGCGCAATTTGCGCCATGACCGAGATGTGGCGAGGCGCAAAGAAGCGGCTGAAACGGCCGACATGTGCGGGTTCGCCGATTTGCTGCTTGAGGTCGTTCACAAGATCTGCCTTTGTCGCTTTCAAGGCTGGTCCGAGACTGAAAAGAACGGTCGCGAGTAGGCAGAACAGAAATGTGACGGCGAGGACGGTCGCGTCAGGCCGCAATTTGACGACAAAGGAAAAATTCATCGAGCCGAGCAGCCGCGCGAGCGAATGGAGCAGGAGATCGTTGCACCAAACGCTGACGACGAGCCCGACCAAGCCGCCGCAGATGGCGAGCAGCAAACCTTCGCAGAGTAACTGGCGCACGATCCGCCAACGCGACGCGCCAACTGCGAGACGCAGCGCGATTTCCCTGGAGCGCGCAGTGCCGCGAGCCAGCAACATGTTCGCCAGATTGAGGCTGGCGATGAGCAGCACCGCGCCGGCCATCCCCATCAGTAGCGTGCCGATGAGCGTGACCGGGCCGTCGTCTTGCGGCGACGTGCTAATACTGAACCGAGACGGTGTCTGAATCTGCAAGTCTCGGGCGCCTTCTGCATTGGACGGCTGAATGGCGTTGAATCGCTGAGTGAGCGACGGCAGGCGCGACTTTGCGGCGTCGATCATGAGACCCGGTTGCAGGCGGGCGGTGAGATTGAGCGCGTAGTTCCTTGGCTCTGCGAGATCGTGCAGATTTTCGGAGTCGGCGAACACGGAGCCGAGGTGCGAATGGACGCCGAGCGGCAACCAGATATCGGGCGCGACGAGCGCGCTCACGCCGCTAAATCCATCTGGAGTGATGCCGATCACAGTGTACGGCTGCCCATTGATCTGGAGATTGCTCCCGACAAAATCGTCACGGCCGCCCATCCGTTTCCAAAATGCATAACTGGCCACAACCACGGGCATGTTCGCGTTCGGCTGGCATTCCTCGGCGTTATAAAACCGGCCTCGCGCGGGTCGCACGCCCATGAGCGAGAAAAAATTCTCTGAAGTCAAAAACGCGAAACTCCGCCGCATCTCGTGATCGCGACCGATTCCGGCGACAGCGAACTCAAGCGCGGCAAGATCGACAAACAAATCGCCGCCGTTCTCGCGCAGGTCGCGATATTCGCTATGCGAGAACTGGCGATAATCGTGAGTCGCGTTTTGGCGCGCTGTGAAAACGTTTACAACTTCCTCGGCCCGCAGTGGAATCATCGGCCGCAACACGACGCCATTGACGAGCGCGAAAATGGCTGAGTTAACGCCGATCCCGAGGGCTAGAGTTACAATCGCGACCGAAGTAAATCCCGGCGATTTACGAAGCTGACGCAGTGCGAATCGAAAGTCGTTCATGTGATGCGTAATCCTTGGTTGTCGATCTCACTCAGGCAGCGAGTCGATCCTCCACGACCCGGCCATCAAGCAAATGCACTGCGCGTTCAGCGTGGCCTGCGAAACGTTCGTCGTGCGTAACCGTGCAAATCGTTGCGCCACCGGTGTGCAGTTCCTTTAGCAGATCCATCACCGCTTCACCGTTCCGTGAGTCGAGGTTTCCGGTTGGTTCGTCGGCAAGGAGAATCGCCGGTTTACCAGCAAGCGCCCGGGCAACGGCGACCCGTTGCTGTTGTCCGCCGGAAAGCTGAGAGGGCAAGTGTTTGGCCCGGTGCGCCATGCCCACACGCTCGAGCGCGCCAACGACAGCAGGTTTTCGCTCGCTCGCGCTCAATCCGCGATATGTCAGCGGCAGCTCGACGTTTTCATAAACTGTCAGATCGCCGATCAAATTAAAACTCTGGAAAATGAAACCAATCTGGCGATTGCGAATGCGGGCCCGATCGGCAAACGACAGGTTTGCGACCTCTGTGCCCTTGAGCGCGTAACTGCCAGCCGAAGGCGTATCGAGCAGTCCCAGGATCGAGAGCAACGTAGTCTTGCCGCAGCCTGACGGCCCGGCGATGGAAACATATTCGCCGTCGCGGATGTCGAGATGAACTCCGGAAACCGCATGCGTCTCCACCTCGTCGGTAAGGAAAATTTTTCTGACATCGGTGAGGCAAATCAAAGGAGTCGATCCATTTCTGGCTGGCGTTCGCGTCGGCTGATCTGAAATGAGTGCGGTTGTGGTCATCTGTTGCATGGTTCGATCTTTGAAATGAGATGCGCCCAAAGCCGTCCGTGGATTCAAAAAAAACTGATATCGCCGTTGCAAAGGCGATAACCCCTCACGAGACGCCAGCGATGCCAACCCTTTGCGCTAAATTCAAAATTGGCGATGCGGACGCGCTCACTTCGCCTGCAACGAATGAAGACGCCTCACGGTCAAGATTTGCCGGAGTGCGATTCCTCAGCGCCTTGGAGACGCACGACGCGAACTTCTTGGCGCAGGCGTCGGACTTACTGGTGCGTTGCCAGCGGGACTCGTAATCGGAAATGCGAATGTTGGTGTTGGCGAGGCGGATGGCGTCGTCGATGCAGTTGGCGACAGAGAAGCAGTCGGTGTCGCAGTCGGAGAAAGGGATGGACTCGGAGTAGGAGTAGGAGTCGGTGGAGGCGGGATGATATTTTCCCAATGATGCAGCGGCACATTCGCGCCGCCGATTTCTTTTACCAACGCTTCGCAACGCGCCTGAAGTTTATCCAGATCCGGTGGGCCAAACGGCTTCTCGGCCGTCCCGGGGAAGATCAGATATGTCACTTTGAGATCGCTCACCGGCCGATTGTAAGGCGTGGCCAAGGCATTGATTTGCTTTGCGATCCTCAGCGAGGCTTCGCCTGCCTTGTCATTTGGCCCAACGTCGCCCACGATCGCGGGATAACCTGCGTCAGAAAAACCGACCAGGGCATAATCTCCCACTTTGGGAGCGTCGTTCCCGTGCGCGAAAGCACCCGGAATGACGATGTACGGATCGGTCGCGCCGATGAGGAAACTAAATTTTTTGAGTGTGCCAACTTCGGCGCGCAGTTGCGCAATGGCATCGCGCAATTCGCGTTTGCGTTCCGGCGCGGTCGTCTTGAGTGCGTACTCGTCCTCCGCATGTTTCAACTTGCTCTCCATCGAGGGAAGATAGGGATTGGGCGCTGACGTCGTCTTTGGCCAGCGATAACTGGTGGCCGGTTTGAAATTGACCGGCGAACCGGAGCCGATTGGCATACGATCGGCATCGGAACCGTCGGCGTCCACGTCCATGTCAGCTTGGACCAGGAGCGCCTTGCGATGACTCTGCGGGTGCTCCAATTGCAGCACGGTCTGGCAATCGAAAAAATTGTGGCGGGAAGGGAGTCGCTCGAGACGCGCAAGATTCTCTCGCAAGACTCTTACTTTTGTGTCGTAAAGCTGAGCGTAAAGGGGTGAAACCGGATCAGGACCTAACATCGCAGCCAAACCCGGCAACAGGCCTGGTAGTTGGGGACTAATTTTGGCCAGCTCTTCGATCGTCTTGTTTGGCGAAGGCACGCGCGCCTGCAATTTCAGATCGAGGACGTAACTGTCCGGCTCGACACGTTCCGTGCTGGCGTCGGCGCCCGGCAGCGTCTCGATCGTGGAGTGGAGCGTGATCCCGTTGAACAATTTGCCCGTGTCCAATTTCCCGGTGATGACCGGCGGCCGCGTAGGTGTTGGCTCGGGTAGTGGAGTTGCGGTCACCTCCACGGGCGCGACGTGCTGGAGTCGCTCGAGCGAGATCCAGCGATAAACAATGGCGGTGAAGATCGCGCCGAATAAGACCAGCACGAGACGCCGCCACGTCCGGAGACGAATTCTTGCCACGCGATTACTTTTTTATCCAGGCGACAATTGCCGCGATGACCCCAATCACGCTCAAGATGGACATCATACCTGCCGGCATCGCTCTCCCGGTCTGCAAAAATTTGGGAACGAATTGCAAAGCGAGGAGCAGAGAAATCACCAACGCCGTCGCCAGTCCCGCTCCGCGGTGCTCCGGTAGAAGAAACGCCGCCACCAGCAGCAAGACTCCCGTGATTGAACCGGCAATGATTGACGCTGCGCTGCCCGCTTTAACGTAGCCAACGATCCCTCCGGCAATCGTCAGAACGCCGAAAAGAATAAAATAAATCTTTGTCACTTCCATCGATTGTGGCTGGCGCATTCGTAAGCCAATACGTTGACGCTGTCCAGCGGCCCGGTTGTAGCGGGGATCGTCGATCCCGGCAGAAGAACGGGCGCCGCAATCAGGCCGGGATCATCGATCCCGGCTACAGCTACAGCGGGCGCACGCTGGCGTCATTATAAAATTCAATTTGCCGGCCCCCGAGGCGCCGCACCACGCGCCAGCCGTGGCTCGCCGCAAAATTTCCAATGTCCGCTTCGGACATTCCTTGGAGGATTCTTAGCTCCGACGGCTGAGTTACAAAATACTCTGGCTTATCCGAAAGTACCGCCGCAACCTTTGCCGCGAGGGCTGGCAGATGCTCGTGCATAACGCGATCTACCGGCCGGTAGTGCGACGGGCGGTCGAGAGATTTTTCTTCACCGGCACAGGCGGTAGCTTCGATTTTCGATTTAATCTTTCTCGCAAGGCAAGATGCGCTTTGCGGCCCGGGGACGGTCCGCGTGCATTTGGCTTTTCCATGTTGATCGTGGTTGGGAACATAGACCTCCCGGTCTGTGCGGCCAACGGAGTTTTACTCCGGTGAATTGGAGAGCAGTCCCGCACTGGCGCGGTCGCTTCCGACGGCTAAGTTCTGCAAATGTTTTCGGAAACGATCGAGCTACGCGGGCACATTATCGATTCGCTCATTTTGCCCAAGGTGCTGGATCAAATTCTGACCCACGGCGCCAATTTCAAGATTGCCGAAATCAAGATTGGCAAAAAGCGGGCGGACCAAAGCTTCGCGCGAATCGAGGTTTCTGCCGAAACGAGCGAAGCGCTCGACGAACTGGTCCTGCGCCTGCGACAGCACGGGGCCGAGGTCGCCAAACCTGCCGATGCGCAACTGGCGAAGGCGCCGGCGGACGGAGTTTTTCCGCCCGATTTTTACGTGACCACCAACCAGCAAACATTTGTTCGATTTGAGGACAAAGACATCGAAGTCCGGCCCGCCATGATGGACAGCGCAATTGCGGTTGACCGAAAAAAACGCACTGCCCGGGCGGTCAAGTTTTTCGACCTCAGTAAAGGCGTTGAGATTGTGGTCGGGCATGAGGGGATTCGTGTTGTTCCGGTTCAGCGCTCGACGTCGGGTACCGACCTCTTTCAGTTCATCAACGCAATCGTTGATGCGGACGAACCGAAGTCGGCGGTGATCCGCGAGCTCGCTCACGAACTGGAGCGTGCGCGGAAGGCAAAAGGCAAAATCGCAGTCGTTGGCGGACCTGCAATCGTGCGGACGGGCGCTGGCCAGCATTTAGTCCGCCTCATCGAGTTGCGATATGTCGATCGTCTCTTCGCCGGAAACGCATTTGCCGTTTACGATGTGGAACGGGCGCTCTTCGGAACCTCGTTGGGAATGAATCCCGATCTTGCCTTTGCCCGGGGCGGCCACGAGAACCATCTGCGTGCGATTAATGCGATTCGCGAGGCGGGCAGCATCGCCGCAGCCGTCCAAAAAAAGGTTCTGAACCACGGCGTCATGCACGCCTGCGTCCGCCACAACGTCGATATCGTGCTGACCGGCACAATCCGCGACGAGGGACCGATTCCCGAAGTAACTACAGACGCACTGGAAGCTCAAAAAGTGATGCGACGAAAACTGGCCGATGTAAGCCATGTGCTGCTTCTCGCGGCCCTCCAACATTCGCTCGCCGTGGCCAGCATGCTGGCGCCCACTGTGAAGACAGTCTGTGTCGATATCGATCCGTCGGCAGTGGAGCGAGCGGTAGAACACCAGCCCTTGCAATCGATCGGTCTGGTCACAGATGTGGAACCGTTCCTGCGCGAACTGGCCGAGTGTATCGCGAAGAGCGAAGCGAAACCGGGCGATCGCAAAAAACAATGATCCACGGGTAAATTTGCATCTTATGCGCGAGCTGCTCCTTTGCCCACCGGACTACTACGGCATCGAATACGAGATCAATCCCTGGATGAGCCGCGCCCGCGGCGCAGAAGCGGCGCTCGCCCAGAAGCAATGGAAAGCATTGCACGCCACGCTCTCGAAATTGGATTGCAAGATCCATTTGGTTGCGCCGCAACCAAACCTTCCCGACATGGTTTTCACAGCCAATGCAGGGCTGACCGTCGGTCGCAGATTCATTCCGAGCAATTTTCGGCACAAAGAGCGCGCCGGCGAAGCACCGCATTTTGCGCGCTGGATGGAAGAACATGGCTACGAGATCTCGTGGTTACCCGATGATCTCTTCTTCGAGGGCGAAGGCGACGCTCTCTTCACCGGCGACGCACTTTTTTGCGGATACAAGTTTCGCTCCGATATCCAATCGCATCGCGCCGTTGGGGAAATGCTCGGCTGTCTCGTGATCTCGGTCGAACTAGTCGATCCGCGCTTTTATCATCTCGATACCTGCTTTTGCCCGCTGCCCGACGGCGCAGCGGTTTGGTTTCCGGAAGCCTTCGATGAATACGGGCAGCGCGCCATCCGCGAACATGTGCCTGAATTGATCGATGTCTTGCCGGAAGAGGCGATGCATTTTTCGTGCAACGCCGTGGTGATCGACCGCGACATCGTTCTGCCCGAAGGCGCGCCCAAGCTCGTGGCTACGTTAGGTGACCGTGACTATCGTTGTCACGAATTGCCGATGAGCGAATTCATCAAAGCCGGCGGCGCGTGCAAGTGTCTCACCATGTTTATGCCGCAGCGCGAAAACGCGTAACACAGCCATCCTGGCTGTCCGTCGCGCGGGCATCCTGCCCGCAGGCGGCGAAACAGGCTGGAAGCCTGCTCGACCAACAGGCAAGATGCCTGTGTTACGCGGTCTTTTGCCACAGCGGAAAAAGATCGGCGATCGGTGAATGGTGCGGTGGCGCAGTCAGGACATCGGTCCCGAATTACGGATCACGGCTTCCCTCTTCACCGATCGTTGAGCACTGTTTGCGGCATCCTCTGCCCCGTTCAGATCAATTCGTCACTTCGAGTTTGGAAACAATTCGCCAATCTGCCAAGACCTGCCACTATTCACTTCCTCGCTTCAGGCGAAGCGCGCGCTCGATTTTCCCCAGCGGCAAACAGTTCACGACGTCCTCTTTCGTCAGCCAACCTTTGCGCGCGATGCCGATCCCGAACCACAAATCCTGGAGACGTTCGGTGCGATGGGCGTCGGGATTGATTACGCACTTAACCCCTTTTTGTTTCGACAATGGCCACCAGCGCCAGTCGAGATCGAGCCGTTTCGGCGCGGCGTTGAGCTCAATCCAGGTGCCGGTGCGCGCCGCGGCGTCGAGAATGGCTGGGATGTCGATCGGATAGGGCTCGCGTTTCAGAAGCAAACGACCAGTCGGATGCGCCAGCATGGTGACGAACGGATTCTCCATCGCGCGAATCACGCGCGCGGTCATGTCTGCTTCGCTCAGGTTAAAAACGGAATGGACGGAGACGACCACATAGTCGAGCTGCGACAAAACGTTGTCCGGAAAATCGAGCGAACCATCGCGCAAAATGTCGCATTCGACTCCCGCAAACAGGCGGAAGCCATCGAACTTTTTGTTCAGCTCTCGAATCGCTGCAACTTGTGCGCGCAGCCGCGCCTCATCGATTCCATGCGCTTGAATCGAGCTCCGGCTGTGATCGGCAATTCCGAGATACTCCAGGCCGAGCGCCTGCGCGGCTTCCGCCATTTCATCGAGCGAGTTGTGGCCGTCGCTCGCGATCGTGTGGCAGTGAAAAGTGCCCCGCAAATTTTCCTGTTCGATCAATTTCGGCAGCGCATGCTTCCCGGCGGCTTCGAATTCGCCGGTATCTTCCCGTAATTCCGGCGCGATGAAATCGAGATCCAGCGCCCGGTATAAATCCGCTTCATCGCGCACCTTTGGAATTTGCTTCACCGGCCTTTTCTTTTTCGCTTTGGACACCGTGTTGGGGGCGATTGACCTCAATCGCCCGCGTCGCACCTGCAGAGCAGGCGGTTCGGGTGAACCGCCCCTACCTTCGACGGGAAGCGGGGCGAGCCGATACTCGTTAAGCGTCCAGCCGCGTTCGAGCGCGCGGCTGCGCAGCTCGATGTTGTGCTCCTTATTTCCGGTAAAATAGGCCAGGGCAAAAGGATATTCCGCCGAGCTCACCACTCGCAGATCGCATTGAACTCCGGAGCGAAGCCGGACACTCGATTTCGTCGGGCCCTGCGCGATGATCGATTCCACCAGTGGATGGCCGACGAAAAATTTCGTGATCGCTTCCGGCTTTTTTGTAGCCACCACCAGATCGAGATCGTGCACAATTTCTTTTCGGCGCCGATAACTCCCCGCGGCATCCACCTGGAGAGCATCGGGATGCCCGGCGAGATCGCTTCGGATTGTTTCGGCTTCGCCGGCGATCTGTCCGAATTGAAAGTAACCGGAATGTTTTGCTCGTTCCTCGATCGCTTTACAGATCCTGGTTTGGGTGGTTTCGCCAAAGCCGGGCAATTGCGCGACGCGCCCCGTTTCGCATGCCTGGCGCAATTGCTCGATCGAGCTGACCTGCAGTTGCTCGTAAAGCGCCTTGATCTTTTTCGCGCCCAGGCCAGAAATCGAGAACAACTCCAAAATCGCCGCCGGAAATTCCGTGCGCAGTTCTTCGAGGTATTTTAATGAGCCGTTGGCAGCGAGCTCCTTGATCTTCTCCGCGATGCTTTTCCCGATCCCGGGAATTTTCGAGAGCTCTTCCTCATCCTGGAGATTGGAGACATTGCCACCAAAGGTTTCGAGCGATCGCGCGGCATTCGTGTAAGCGCGAATTTTGAATGGGTTTTCCCCCTTCAACTCGAGCAGTGCCGCAACTTCTT
>Ga0137369_10005508_pt1 | contig 12861 bp, 10 predicted proteins | sample SagtaG_12_FD_104918 | JGI IMG/M metagenome (GOLD analysis project Ga0137369, IMG submission 104918) | Vadose zone soil microbial communities from Sagehorn Ranch, Mendocino, California, USA - Sage1_L_113_16 metaG | ecosystem: Environmental > Terrestrial > Soil > Vadose zone | place: USA... | reverse complement strand
GCACCTTTCGTTGCGGGAACGCAGTGCGGCCGTCTCGCCTCATAGGGCTCCCGGCCCGAACGGGGTGCAAGTGGCGCGAAGACTTTGACTCCGTTTCCATACTCTGTGACTATAATTGACCACAAGACTCTCAGACTAGCCAACTAGGAGACTATCCAACAATGGTTATGGTGCAAGCAACATATCACTTCCCACGCGGATTTTTATGGGGTACTGCCACATCAGCGCATCAAGTGGAAGGGAATAACACTAACAATAACTGGTGGAAATGGGAGGAAGAGGGACACACAAAAGGCAAGAGTGGCCCTGCCTGTGATTGGTGGAACGGACGCTGGCGCGAAGACTTCGACCGCGCGGCCGAATCAGGACAGAACACACACCGTTTATCCGTTGAATGGAGTCGTATCCAGCCTACGCCTGATAAATGGGATGAAGATGCCCTCGAAAAATATCGCACCATGTTGCGTGGGCTAAAAGAACGCGGTATGACGCCTATGGTTACTCTGCATCACTACACCGATCCACTCTGGCTTACGGAACAAGGTGCGTGGGAAACGGAAGCGGTCGTCCCATTGTTTGATAAGTTTGTGCGTAGGACAGTTGATGCGCTAAAAGAATATTGTACGCTGTGGTGCACAGTGAACGAACCAACTGGTTATGCATTGAATGGATATGTGGCTGGCGGGGTCGGAGTTTGGCCGCCTGGCAAAAATAGTCTAAGACTGGCGATGCAAGTCCAGGCGAACTTCATTCGTGGACATGCGGCCGCGTACCGCGCCATCCATCAAATCCAACCGGAAGCACGAGTTGGATACGCTCATCATTATCGCTCTATCGCTCCATACTATGCCTGGTCACCGTTGGATAAGTTTGTAGCTCGCAATTTCTTTAGTGGGATAAACGTCGGATTTGTTTCGGCTTTGGCTACAGGCGTTATGCGTTCACCGCTTGGATCAGTGCGCATTCCAGAAGCCAAAGGTGCGCAGGATTATTTCGGATTCAATTACTATACAAGGGAGTACGTTACCTTTGATCTAAGTAGACCTGGTACTTTGTTTGGGCGCAATTTCTACAGAAAAGATGCTGAGCTCAGTGATAACGGATTCCTCGCCAATGAGCCAGAGGGGATGTTCGAAGGGCTCAAATGGATCGTGCGTACGTTTCCAAATTTGCCAATCCTCGTTACCGAGAACGGTATAAACAGCGCGGACGATCATCTTCGGCCACGCTATATCGCGCAGCACATTCACCAGATGTGGCGCGCGGTTAATTTCAACTGGCCCATCAAAGGTTATTTTCACTGGTCGCTGGTGGATAATTTCGAGTGGGACCGTGCCTGGACGCTGTGTTTCGGTCTGTGGGCACTCAATCTCGAGACTCAGAAGCGGACCAAACGTCCCTCCGCAGATTTCTATGCTGAAATCTGTAAAGAGAACGGTCTTTCCTCTGAAATGGTGCAAAAATATTGCCCTGAAGTATTTGACAAAATTTTCCCCTCATAGCTTCATCCCCAAGCCTTGGCTGCCTCCGTGAAACCGACATTTTCATCCCCTGTTGTCACTTGCCGTCCAGCGTTACCGCGCGATACCGCGGACGTTTTGGAGTTCACTAAATTTATCTGGCATGGCCATGATTACGTCAGGTTTGTGTGGGATGAATGGATGGCAGACCCACGCGGCTTGCTGGCCGCGGCGGAATATGGCGGGCAATGTGTCGGAATTGCCAAAATGTCTTTTGTTTCAGCGGGTCAATGGTGGCTCGAAGGGCTTCGCGTCGATCCAAAGTTTCAAGGTCTCAAGATAGGTTCACATTTGCATGAATACATCGACCAATGGTGGCTTGACTATGGAGATGGTTGTGCGCGCTTAATGACCAGTTCCAAACGTGTCAAAGTACATCATCTGTGTGGACGTTTGGGTTACGAAAAAATTGCTGAAGTAAAAGAATATTATGCACCTGCTACGCTGAATGATTCCTTGGATTCGTTTCGACCTGTTGCAGATCATGAAGCAAAAATGGCTTTTGAATTTGCCTTCAATATTCAAACACTGAAGTTGACTGGATTTATGGATATAGGCTGGCAACAAGTAACGCCAGATGAAGCAACATTGAATGAAATTGTCAATGCGGGACACGCCATTTGGTGGCGAGAGCACAAAGGCTTGCTTCTCACTTGGGATGATAACGACGATGAAGGCTCAAAAGTATTAGGTATTGTTTTACCTGCCTGCAAAATGGAAGTCCTGCTTGATTTTTTGCTTGATATTCGTTCTCTTGCTGCAACACAAGGGTGTAAGAATGTCTTCTGGAATGCTCCTATTCACGATGCAGTGCTAAGCGCTCTCAAAAACGCTGGTTTCGAAGCCGAGTGGGAAGATACAGTGTTTGTGTACCAGAAGCGGCATCCATGAACCTTCCAGCAGAGTTCATCGCTAATATCCAAAATACATTTGGCGAAGAAGGAAAAGTCTTTTTAGCTAACCTGCCTGCTTTGATAGGCGAAGCCGCGCAAAGATGGGGATTGAGTGAAATAAATCCGGTTGAAAATTTATCGTACAACTTCGTGGCTTATGCATTTCGCGCTTCGACTGCGCTCCCTGTTGGTCGCTCCGCTTCCCAGGAGAACACTGGGACTTCGCAGCGCGAAGAAGTGGTGCTCAAAATCGGCGTACCAGACCGAGAACTGCGAAGTGAAATCGCGGCCTTGCGTCTTTTCAATGGCGAGGGCGCAGTGCGTTTACTTGAGGCAGACGAGTCGCGTTGTATGTTTTTGCTAGAAAGGGTAAATCCTGGCATGATGCTTTCCACGCTAGGAGATGACGAACAGGCAACACACATCGCGGCCGATGTGATGTTAAAACTCTGGCAGCCTGTTAATTTGGAGTCCGACGGCTTGCCGTCGGAAACTAAGGAGCATACCCTGACGGGTACACGAGTTCCTGGACTCCAAAACCTTATCAAATTGTCAGATTGGTTTGAAGGATTCAACCGTCTGCGCGCACTCTATGGTGGCGGGACAGGCCCGCTTGATAAAAAGTTGATTGCGAAAGCAGAAGGGATCGTTCGCAACTTCTTTGCAGAAGATTACACACCTACCCTCATTCATGGAGACTTCCATCATTACAATATTCTCTCGTCCACGCGCGGCTGCACCGCTGGCGTCATGCCAGCGGCATTGCGCTCGGGCGGCACGAAGCCGCCCGGCTGGCTGGTAATTGATCCGAAGGGAGTCATTGGGCCTGCAGCTTATGAAGTAGGGCCGTTCCTGCTCAATCCATGGGTCGAGCCCTTGAACGAGAGCAGGTTCAAGGTCCAGACAAAGAAGCGGATTGACATCCTCTCGGAGAGATTAGGCTTCGAACGTGAACGAATCCGTAACTGGGGGTTTGCACACGCAGTCCTTTCCGCATTTTGGAGTATTGAAGATCAAGGAGATCCGTCGTATGCAATCCGCTGTGCAGAGTTGCTTCTCTAATGCAAACAGCCTCTTGTATAAGAGGCTGTTTGCATTAAGGCGAAGTGACTAATACCGCAACCATATTAATTTGTAGGGTCACAATCAATTTTATGCCTTGAAATTTAGCAAGCTACCCTATATCTTAAGGGGTTGCGGTACTAACGACCGAGGAAAAGGAAGAGCGCGGCGCCTAGGGCGAATATACCCATCAGAACGCCAAAGAGTCCGCCGCCTGCCATAACACCGAAGGCAGCCAGACCAGCGAACAGGAAATAAAGGATCATACACCACGTAGAAAGTGCTCTCGGCATGTTCATTTGTTTCTCTCCTTTGATGAACCTGGCTGGCAGAATTGCCAACTTAAATATATTAACACCAGCATAATTTATGGGTTACGATTGGTGTAGAATCCAATTCATGTCTGCCATCCCCCTTTCTGCTGAATTTACATTAAAAAGAAAATATTCCTATGATCGCAGTGGAGCTATAAGCTGGATCTGGTCTCATGCAGCGCGCTACTGGCGGATCATTATCATGATCATCGTGGGCGCGATCGGCAATGCTGCTTTGGCTGCGGTTGTTCCAAAGTGGATAGGAGATGCGTTCAACGCGATGCTTCTTCCCAAACCGGATACGAGTGTGTTATTACCGCTCGCGTTGACCATCGGCATTTCACAGATCATTCGCGGCGTTCTTCAGCTTGGACGCAACTTCGGCGCGGAGTTGATGGCTCAAAAACTGGAACGCGATATCCGCGATGAGTTGTATCTCTCACTGCTTGGAAAGAGTATGACCTTTCATAACCTGCAGCCTGTGGGCGATACCATGGCACGTGCCACAAATGATGTGCGCGAGATTAACTTCATGTTCAGCCCTGGCATCAACCTAGTGGTGGGCTCGTTTTTGTTTATTGTCATGCCGTTTATCTTCGCGCCGCAATATCACATATCATTGATCCTCACGCCAGCGCTCTTCACCATTGCATATTTCATCGCACTGCGCGCATATCTGAAAAATCTCTCGCCGATTACGGATGAAGTGCGCAGTACGTTTGGCAAGATGAACACACATCTATCCGAAGCGTTGGACGGTGTGGAGATTGTGAAGGGTGCGGCACAAGAAGTGGCCGAAGTAGAACGCTTTGTGACCAATGCTCGCCGTGTGCGAAACGCGTTTGTCCATCAGGGCGACATTGAGGCCCGCTTCCTCCCGAACCTTTTGCTTGGACTCGCCTATGCTGTCGGGCTCGTCCATGCTTTGATATTGTTCCGCGCAGGGACAATTACAGTCGGAGCAGTGGTGGCGTACTTCGGTCTCTTGCGGATGCTTGAATTCCCGACTTTCACATCGTCATTTGCGTACACACAAATCTCACTGGGGATTTCGAGTGCGCGCCGCATTCTTGAGCTAATTAACCAGGAGACGGATCTCGATCAAAATGCTGCAGGATACGATAAGCCTATGCGCGGGGAGATCGAATTCCGCGATGTATGTTTTGTGTACAACGAAGGCGGTGAAAAAGTTCTGGAAAATATCATGTTCAAAGTCAAACCTGGACAAACCGTTGCCATTGTTGGTCAAACCGGCGCAGGCAAGACTTCGCTCGTGAAGTTGATCAACCGCACTTATGACACGGCCTGCGGCGAAGTGCTCGTGGACGGAGTTAACGTGCGCGATTGGAACCTGGCCGCGTTGCGCTCTCAAATTTCGATGATCGAGCAGGATATCTTTCTGTTCTCGCGTACATTGAGCGACAACATTGCTTTTGGCAATCCAGACGCGACAAAAGAAGAAGTGTTGTATGCAGCCCAATCCGCGCAGGCGGATGATTTTATCCAGCAATTCGATAAAGAATACGATACGGTTATTGGCGAACGCGGCGTGACACTTTCTGGTGGCCAGCGCCAAAGGATTGCCCTTGCACGCGCCTTTCTCACCGACCCGCATATTTTGATTTTGGACGACTCCACTTCCGCGATTGACTCGGCCACCGAAGACAAGATCCAGCGTGCCATCGCTAACGCTGCAAAGGCACGCACGACCCTCATCATCACACATCGCCTGTCCCAAATCAGATGGGCGGATTTAATCATTGTGCTCCGCAAGGGAAAGATCGCTGCGATGGGAACACATGACGAGTTAATGAAATCCTCGGAAGCATATTCGAGGATATTTAGGGAATAAATTTTCCGTCATTGCGAGGCGGTGTTCCCTTCGACAGGCTCAGGGCAGGCTTCCGCCGAAGCAATCCCCTCATTTGTGTCACTCTGAGGGAGCGTTGGGTGCGACCGCCTGTCCTGGCGGCCAGGCCAGGGAAGAGTCTCACTAACGTGGTGGAGATCCTTCGCTCCGCTCGCAATAACTTAGAAGAGAGAATATGGGTTTTTTCGCTGGACTTAACGAAGAAAAATATGACCGTCAATATACAGATCGCCAGTTATTGGCGCGGATAGTAGACTATTTTAAACCGCAAGCCACACGCCTGGCATGGGTCTCTGTGCTGGTTGTTGTCATCGCTGCTACCGGCGCGGCGTTGCCCGTGGTGGTTGGCCGCATTGTGGACATGCTCAGGTCACAACCGAGTACACAGGTCATCACATTAGTAGGGATTGCGCTGGTCATCGTGGGCGTTGCGAGCTGGGGATTGAACTGGCTGCGGCGCAGTCTCGTCGTGCGCGCGGTGGGCGATGTGGTGCTCGATCTGCGTACGCGCGCCTTTCGTGCTGCAGCAGAACATGACCTCTCATTCTATGATCAGTTCTCCTCGGGTCGTATTGTTTCGCGCATCGCATCCGATACGAATGATTTTGGTCAGCTCGTCGTCATTGTTACAGATATCGTTTCACAAATCCTGCAAGCCATTATTCTTGGTGTAATTCTCTTTCGCACCGAATGGCACTTGGCTTTACTTTTGTTTGCCTTTATGCCCTTCATTTTCGCGGTTGCTGCGGGTTTTCGCGCCGCGGCGCGCCGTGTGACCAAGCGCGGGATGCAGGCCATGGCCGATGTCAACGCGGCGATCAAAGAGACTGTGAGCGGCATATCCATTGCGAAGAACTTTCGCCAGGAAGAAAGCATCTTTCATATCTTCGATGCCTCGAACCAGACTTCCTATCAGGTCAATATACGACGCGGGTTTGTGCTATCGCTCGTCTTTCCAACGCTCAATGCTCTGGGTGGTATCTTCGTTGGCATATTGATTTACGCGGGTGGCTTAAGCGCAGCACAAGGGGTGGTCTCTATCGGCGCGTGGTACCTCTTCCTCATGAGCCTCGATCAATTCTTCTTCCCGATCCTCAACCTCTCGGCATTTTGGGCGCAGATCCAATCCGGTCTCTCCGCCGCGGAACGTGCCTTCGCTTTGATCGACGCGGACCCTAATGTGCAACAGATTGAACACCGCGACGTTCCTCCATTGAAAGGCGAAGTCTGTTTTGAGAACATTTATTTCCGTTATACAGATAACGAACCCGTCTTATCGGACTTCAACCTGTTCATTAAACCTGGAGAGACTCTGGCATTTGTGGGGCATACCGGCGCGGGCAAATCTTCCATTGCAAAGTTGATCGCGCGCTTCTATGAATTTCAGTCTGGTAAACTGACAATTGACGGATACGACATTCGTACCTTTGACTTACAGCAATATCGCCGGCAACTAGGCATTGTCTCACAAGTGCCGTTCCTATTTTCTGGAACTGTCGCGGACAATATCAGTTATGCTGTGCCCGATGTGACAGAAGATGAAATGCTCGCAATAGCACGTAATATTGGCAACGGGGATTGGCTGGAGACTCTGCCCAATGGCTTGCAGACAGAAGTGGGGGAGAGAGGCGCGAGGCTTTCCATGGGACAGCGTCAATTGATTGCGCTGATGCGCGTCCTCATGCAGAAGCCAGCTATCTTCATCCTTGATGAAGCCACCGCCAGTATTGATCCGTTCACCGAATGGCAGATCCAGCAGGCGTTGAACTTAATTCTCTCGAAGTCCACGAGCATCCTGATCGCGCATCGCCTGTCCACAGTCAAGGCCGCGGACCGGATCGTCGTTATGGAAAAAGGAAGAATTATTGAAGAGGGAAATCACATTGCCTTGCTAAAGCGAGGCGGCCATTATGCCACACTGTATAACACGTATTTCAGGCATCAGTCGTTAGATTACAGACCTGATTGGGTAGACAATAGGGGCGCGGCTAAATTACAAATAACACTTGATAAAAAAGACTAGAACTGATTTCAGGCAAAGCGGGGCAGGCATGACTGCTTCCCTCCCCAGGTCCATGTGGTGTGGTGCTTGGGGAGGCTTATTTTTATAAAAGTCATATCGTGTTTGCTCATCTAATCGGGCTAAATGAATTGAATTTAGACTAGGTTTGTCCTATACTAGAGTTTAGATTTATCAAACCTGTGCGCTTGGCGCAGCATAAATTCCTCACGGTAAATAGTCTGTATGAATCCATTCACAGGGTATTTACATAGAATGAATCTATACATGCTTTGTTAGGCGCTCGCGAGCTTTGTTCCGATAAGATAACTTGAATTCAGAAAGGAGAATTAACATGGCTAATGGAGATCCCCTGCGCGTCGGAGTTACCCAACCGCCCGATAACCGGGCCACTTCCGCAACGATGCTCGTCCACAATGGCAGCGCATTCGGTACTCAGCACACCGCGTTCTGGGTGCAACGCCTCGGCACACCCAGATGCCAAGCTGCGATCAGAGGCGACAACTTTTCCACTGGTTCTGCGGGAGGCGTGCTGCCGACCGGTGTATTGGGTATGATCGAAGCCGGTTCAGCGGGTGTCGGTGTGTTCGGCACCGCCACCGGAACACCCAATTTATTCTTTGGTGAGACCGGAGTTATGGGCGTGACCAACTCCTTCGGAGTCGTCGGCAGATCGCTAACCGGTGTGATAGTGGATGAGCAGGGCAACTTTATATCCGGCACAGGCGTGGTCGGCCTATGCAACGATGGTGTTGGCGTTCACGGAGTCGCTACCACCGGTTTCGGGATCATTGGTCAGAGCGTTGGAAAAGCCGGCGTCACCGGAAAGTCGATAACCGGTGTCGGTATAGAGGCGCGGTCCGACCAATCACATGGGTTGCAGGCGACTGCGCAGAGTGGGGTTGGGGTGTTGAGCGAATCCGTGGGCAACTTCGGTGTCCTAGGCAGATCGCGCGACGCGATAGGCGTGGAGGGCTTCAGCCAGCAGGGTCTTGCTGGTGTGCGTGGTCGATCCATTACCAACGTTGGTGTTATCGGCGAGTCAGACCAAGCGATAGGTGTAATTGGCGTTTCGCCGATGAACGCGGTCCAGGGCTGGTCAACAGGGTCTGGCGGCGCGTCCATTGGCGTAACAGGTTTTTCCAACGGCGGGGCCGGCGTTCAAGGCGACTCGAACACGGGGTTCGGCGTCTGTGGCCGCTCGCCAGGCGGATGGGCTGGATACTTTGTAGGCAACGTCATGGTGAGTGGTGCACTCTACGTAACTGGTGGCCCAAAGTCAGCAGCCGTTAAACATCCCGACGGAACTCACCGTTCGCTTTTCTGTCTCGAAAGTCCCGAAAGCTATTTCGAAGACTTCGGCGAAGTAACACTGACCGGGGCGTCGGTTGTAGTCAAACTCGACAAAGACTTCGCAGCGCTCGTCAAGCGTAACAAGTATCAGGTCTTCCTGACCAGTTACGGCCCAGAAGCACTTTACGTGCGCAAGCGCAGCTCCGAGGAGTTCGAGATTGCCCGGGTCGAGCGCGGCGCGGGCGGCAAGCCACGCAAGTTGCGTGTGGGATATCGTATCGTCGCGCGCCGCGCGGACCTGAAGCCCGCGCGCCTGCCGAAGATCAAAATGCCTACGCAAGAGACCGAGGTGAACAAGCCTGATCTCACCAGTAGCAAAGCACTTCGCAAGCGCGCTGATAGACTTACACCGTTGGCCAAGCTCGATCAGCTGCCCGAAACGCCTAAGATCCCCTCGCCCAACCTCAAGGCTATAGCCGAGGCAAAGCCTGTCGAGGTGAATAGAAAGCGCTCCAATGTATCGAATGTCTGATGCTACTTGAGGAGCCAAAACATTCGAATGCCGCGAAACATGGTGCCAAGCTAACTTTTCCGACAGAGCCTGCAAAGGTTAGCTTAGCACCAACGGTAGACGCGGATTGTCATACTTCAAGTTCCCAGAAAAGTGTATGAACGTCGAGCGCACAAGACGTATTTTCTAGGAGGTTACAATGCTAAATGTGCTAGATGTGTTACTGGATTTCAATGCTTGGAATATGTGGAGCAGGCGAGAGAGATGGTAAAATAAAATCAAGCGCGAAGCTGAGAACATCCAAAACGATGGTCTAAATAAGGGCGGCTTTGTTTTGGTAAAAATCTTACTCTTTTCTCAACATGGGAAAAGCCCTAACGTATGGGGGAAATTCCTCATTTCCTAGGCTAATAGCGGGGTATATATTATTTATAGGAATGCCTCTGTAAAAGAGGTGTTTCCAGAAGACAAAAAGGACGAAAAATGACACTATTTAGAGATAGGAGGGATGCGGGCAGAAAACTAGCCCAAAAATTATCGCCCTATGGAAGGCGCCCAGACGTCATCGTATTAGCACTTCCACGTGGTGGAGTGCCAGTCGCTTATGAAGTTGCGCTCGCCTTAAGAGCTCCATTGGATATATTTCTCGTTAGAAAACTAGGCTTCCCTGGCCATGAAGAACTGGCTCTTGGCGCGATCGCTTCGGGTGGAGTACAGGTGTTAAATGAAGATATCGTGCAGTCATTCCGCATCCCAAAGGATATGATCGATGCCATTGCACGCCGAGAGTTACAAGAGCTGGAGCGCCGTGAGCGCGCTTACCGGGGAGACCGTCCTGCGCCTGAAGTCCGAGAGCGGACGGTTATTCTAATTGACGATGGCTTGGCCACAGGAGCGAGCATGCGCGCTGCAGTAGCGGGATTACGTGCGCAGGGACCCGCTCGGATTATTGTTGCTGTACCTACTGCTGCACCTGAAGTCTGTAAGGCATTTGAATCTGAAGTAGATGAGATCGTTTGCGCCACGACCCCCGAGCCGTTTTATGGCGTTGGCCGCTGGTATGAGGATTTCTCGCAAACAACTGATGAAGAGGTGCGTGCATTCCTGGATAAGGCAGCCGAAGCAGTGCAACATGCCTAAGCAAGATTTGTACGATTGAGATGGTTATGAATAAAACAAATACAGAAAATCGTTACGTTCAAATATTAAGTACTGGTGTTCGTCTGGAGGGAATTGTGAGCATCCCGGAAGAGGCAAAAGGTATTGTGCTTTTTGTACATGGGAGTGGTAGTAGCCGCCATAGCCCTCGAAACCAGTATGTTGCTCAGACACTGCAGGAAGGTGGATTGGCTACCCTTCTCTTTGATCTATTGACCGCGGAAGAAGAACAGATCGATCAGCGAACACGCCACTTACGGTTTGACATTAACCTACTCGCTCGGCGAACCGCTGGTGCACTGGAGTGGCTTGATCTCCAGCCCTATGCGCAGGATTTCAAGCGAGGTCTATTTGGTTCAAGCACCGGGGCGGCGGCAGCTTTGATCGCCGCGGCTGAACTTCCAGAGAAAGTAGCCGCAGTCGTTTCGAGGGGCGGCCGACCTGATCTGGCCGGTGAAGCTCTGCCGAAGGTTGAAGCTCCCACTCTGATGATTGTTGGCGCTTATGATGAAGTGGTGATTGATTTAAATGAGAAGGCGCTCGCACAAATGCGACCAGGAGCGGAAAAGAAATTGGTGATTGTGCCTGGAGCAACTCACCTGTTTGAAGAGCCTGGTACGCTCGAATTTGCAGCGCGGCTTGCACGCGATTGGTTCCACCAACATCTAAGCCGGGTAAGCGTTGGCTAAGTTATATATGCGGAGAGATATGTTACGAGATCGATCGCGAACAGAAGAAAGCGCGGTAGAAACCTTATCAGAGGAAGTCCGTCAATTTGCCTACCCACTGCAAACTGCTGAGGGACTTAATCCTCTCATAGAGAGGATGGGGGATGTTCGGTTTGTCCTACTTGGCGAAGCATCTCATGGAACATCAGAATACTATCAATGGCGTGCACGCTTGAGCTCACGCTTGATTGCCGAAAAGGGTTTCTCTTTTGTTGCCGTCGAGGGAGATTGGCCTGACTGTTATAGCGTCAACCGTTATATCAAGGATTATCCGGATGCCGGGAAAAACGCGAGAGATGTTTTGCATGCATTCAAACGTTGGCCTACCTGGATGTGGGCAAACTGGGAAATTGTGGCATTTGCAGAGTGGCTGCACAATTACAACAAAAACAAATCAAACAAAGCCGGTTTCTATGGCCTGGATGTTTACAGCTTATGGGAGTCGATGGAATCGATCCTGAGTTATTTAGAGAAGCGCGATCCACAAGCTGCTGAAACCGCTAGGCAGGCATATCAATGTTTCGAACCATATGGAGAGGATGTGCAATCCTATGCTTGGAGTACCAGGCTGGTTCCTGAAAATTGTGAAGATGAAGTAATTAAACTGCTCTTAGAAATGCAGCAGCGGATGAACCGTTATGATGGTGATCCCGAAGCAGGCTTTAACGCGGAACAGAATGCGCTGGTCATTAAGAATGCGGAACGCTATTATCGCGCCATGGTTCGCAGCGATTCCGGATCTTGGAATGTGCGCGATGAGCACATGATGGAAACGCTTAACCGGCTAATGGATTTTCACGGACCACAGGCGAAAGGAATTGTATGGGCACACAACACACATATAGGCGATGCCCGCTATACGGATATGGCCCGTGCTGGAATGTTCAACATAGGTCAACTCGTTCGAGAGCAGCACCTCAGTGAAGGCGTAGTTCTTACAGGGTTTGGTTCACATCACGGTAGCGTTATTGCGGGAAAGTCCTGGGGTGCACCTATGGAGCGGATGAAAGTCCCTGAGGCGCGTCCAGGCAGTTGGGAGGATGTCCTAAACCAAATTGTAGATGATCAACTTCTTCTGTTCGTTAAAGATATCATTTCTGATAAAATTCAGAAGGTGCGTGGCCACCGGGCGATTGGTGTTGTCTACCAGCCGGAATTTGAAAGCTATGGCAATTACGTTCCGACAATTCTTCCAGGACGTTACGATGCCTTTATATATATGGACGAAACACAGGCTTTACACCCTTTGCATATTGAGCCCGAAGGAACTACCCCTCCTGATACATATCCTTGGGGATTTTAGGCTAGCAATAATTCAGTACTCTAAGCTCTCAACCCAATGGGAATGAAATAAAGAATCGCTCGGCAATCCAATTGCCGAGCGATTCTTTATTATTCGTTGACTTTTTTTCTAGCACTTCTATCCGGATATATGGGAGGTGCGAGCAATTGTGCGAGTTGCCTTGCGCCATCGTTATCGGTAACTGCCAAG
>Ga0137369_10005499_pt1 | contig 12874 bp, 9 predicted proteins | sample SagtaG_12_FD_104918 | JGI IMG/M metagenome (GOLD analysis project Ga0137369, IMG submission 104918) | Vadose zone soil microbial communities from Sagehorn Ranch, Mendocino, California, USA - Sage1_L_113_16 metaG | ecosystem: Environmental > Terrestrial > Soil > Vadose zone | place: USA... | reverse complement strand
TGCGTGAACGAGAAGCCGAGCGTGAACGAGCCGCTGATGCCGTTCTTGCCGTCGACGGCGATCTCGTACTCGACGCCCGCCTGGACCCGGAAGCGGATCGTGCTCACTTGCCGGGTGCTTGTGGCGGTCTGCCAGTCGTCGTTGGAGGCGACGGGCGTGAGTGCGGAGAGGGTTGCGCCGCGATAGGCGGCCAGCAGCGTGTCGAACGGCGTGCCCTGCGTCGTCACGGCGGCCATGCCGTCGCCCGGCGCCACCCAGCGGTACCAGACCGACGCGCCGCCGGGGTTGCCGGCGTGGGCCGGCTCGCCGGGCTCCTTCGTCGCGCCGGCGTTCGATCCGGTGAGCGTCGCGCCGTTCAGGCCTGTCGGCTGGGCGTTTGCGAAGTCATCGTTCGGAGGTCGAGACGGTGGGGTGCCGCCGCCTCGGTCGACGTTCTCGCAATCGCCTGCGACCGTGTCCGCAGCGTCGGCGAGGACCGTATCGTTGCCGTTGCCGCACTGCACAGTGTCGATCTCGCCGTCCCGTGCGTCGATCGTGTCGTCGCCTTCGTCTCCGAGCAGGTCGTCGGTGCCGGCGCCGCCGCGGACGGTGATCGCCGCGCCGGCCCCCCAGGCACGCAGCTGGTCGCCGCCGCCGCGGCCGTCGATCACGATCCGCTCGACCCCGCGCAGGATGGTGTCGTGGTCCGCGTCGGGAGTCAGGTCGCCCCACTCGCGCGATTGGAGGAACCGGTCGGGCCCCTCGCCGCCGCGGATCGTGAAGACGTCGCTGCCCCCGCCGAGGTCGACGCCGAACTTGATCTCCTGGTCGCCGTCGGGCTCGGGGCGCGACCCCGGCGCAAATGCGCCCCCGCCGAGATCGACGGTTACGTCGTCGCTCCCGTCGGTTCCGATGATGTTCACCTGCGAGATGCCGGTGACAGTCCCGGCTCCGCAGTTCGCGTCGAGAGCGCCGCCGCGGCGCACCTCGATCGCGAAGCCGTTTCGCACGATCGAGATGGGCGAGCCGTTCGTCGCCATGCTGAGCACGCTGCCGTCGACGCTGCAGGCACCGGCTGGTGCGAAGTCGAAGCGGGCGACCAGCGCGTCGCCGGCGTTCGCATCGCAGACCCCGTCGGAAGAGACGCCACAGCTCGTCTTGTAGGCGCCTGGGGTGCCGAGGAACGACGAGGTCGTGGCGCCGGCGAGAAAGGCGGAGCCGCCGTTCAGGGCGAGCGCCGAAGCGATGTCGGAGCTGTCGTTGAGGTTGCTGGCGCCGAAGTAGGTCGAGTAGGTGAGCGTCCAGTCGGGGGCGAAACGCGTGATGAAGATGTCGCCGCAGTCGGCCGAGAGCACGCGCTGACAATTCACGTTGAGCGGCTGCGCCTGGTAAGGCTCGCGCGTCGGGAGGTTGTAACTGCCCGCTTCTCCGGCCACGGTCACATTTCCGGTGGAGTCGACCGCGATCGCGCGGCCGTAGTCGCGTCCGTCGGAGCCGAGGAACGTCGAGTACTGCAGCTGAGCGCCATTCGGCGACAGCTTCGACACGAACGCGTCGAAGACGTTGCCGCACTGCTCTCCGGTGCGCTCGCAGAGGGAGTCGAGCGCGTTCGGCGTCACCGGGAACCGCGCGGAGTCGGTTCGGCCTGTGACGTAGGCCGCCCCGACTCCGTCGACGGCGATCCCGGATGCCTCATCGACGCCGTAATCGCCGCCGATGAGCGTCGCGTACGCGATCGACGACGTGCCGTTGACCTTGAGGACGAAGGCGTCATAAGCCGATATCGACGTCCGCGAGGTTTGAAAGGCACCGGGTGTGACCGGAAAGTCCATGCTCGCGGTCGCGCCGGTGAAGTAGACGCCGCCGCTTCCGTCGAAGGCGGCGGCGTTTGCGTACGTCGGCCCGTCGCGTCCGATCGGCACGTACGTCGAAGCCAGCAGGGATCCGCCCGTGGGCGAGAGCTTCGTGACGAAGAAGTTCCGGTAGCAGTAGCCGGACGCCGGATCGACGGCGCAAGTCCTCGCGAGCGCGCCGCCTGTGGTGGGGAAGTCCGTCGCGAGTGTATTGCCGGCCACGGTCGCCGAGCCGTCCGTCCCGACCTTGATCCCAAGCGGGTCGTCGATGCCGAAGCCGCCGAGATAGGTCGAGTAGACGAGCGAGGATCCGTCCGGACTGAGCTTCGCGACGAATCCGTCGCCGATCGCACCGTTCGCCCGCGACGAGTCGTACGCGTTGGCGGTGGGGAAGTCGGTCGAGGTGGTCTTGCCCGTCACGTACGCGTTGCCGGCGGAATCGAGATCGATGCTCTTGATCCGGTCGTCCCACGAGCCGCCGAGGTAGGTCGAGTAGACGATCGCGGTCCCGGCGGCATTGAGCTTCGTCACGAACGCGTCTGCACATGGATCGACGCTGCCGCAGAAGCTCGCGTCACGCGCCAGCGTGCCGTCCGGCGCGTTCGCGGTGGGAAAGTCCACAGAGTCCGTCCAGCCGCCCACGTAGGCGTTTCCGGCGCCGTCGACCGCGACGTCGGTTGCGAAGTCCCGCGCGGCGCCGCCGAGGTACGTCGCGTAGAAGGGCAGCACCGGATCGATCACCAGCGGCCGGCTCCGATCGTGGGGGCCGACACGGAAGCCGAACGCGCGTCGGCCGCGCAGCACGTACCGACTCGGGATTCGAAGCCGTCCTCGGGCAGTGCGCTGATAGGCGAGTGGGCGCCGCTGGCGAAGCGTTCCTCGCTTGGTAACGATCAGGAGATCGCCGTTCGCCGCGAGCGCGAGCGAGCCGGCGCCGTCGACCGAAAAACGAGCCGCCTCCGGGTCGGTGCCCGAGGCGACAGCCACGTCATACTCGAGGCGACTGCCGTTGCCGTAGACCCTCAGATCGATGCCGTGCGCGATCCCGCGCAGGTCGACGCTGCGGAACGTCGGGACGCCGCGGACCCACTGATCCGGGTCGTCCCCGAACAGGTAGTTCGTGCGGCCGGGCAGGCGTGGGCCCGCATGCAGGCGCGGTTGCGCGCGCCCCGCCGCAAAGCGGAGTCTCAGTCGTGCCCCGTTCGCAAGCGCGAGTGAGAGGTCACGGTCGCGGATCGCCAGCGTCGCGCCTGCACCGCGCGCGACGAAGCGGACGCGTTCCGGGTACTGCCCGCGGTTCTGCTCGAACGCGAGCGGTAGCCGGGCGTAGGCGTCGGCGGCGACCGTGTTCTTCGTGACGCGGTCGACCGCCGTGGTGCCCGTCGCAGCGACGAGCGCGACGGCGCCGAGTGTGCCGAGCACCCGAAGGAGGATCGCCTGCATCTCCTGACCCCTCTTGCCGTTCCCCCGCTGCCGTTCTCCCGCCTCGCGGCGAACCGCACTAGCGTCCGAGCGGGCAGCATGTACCCGGCCGGTCCGGCGTGTCAAACCCCGCTCTCCGCGGGGAGGGTTCGTGGTCCGCGAGGCCCCGCGACGTCTTCAATCAGGTCGCCGCTGAATCCCGCCCCAGACGCGCGCGTCGATGATCTCCCTGAGCGCGATCGAGAACCGCTCGAAATGCCTGGGCATCGTCGGGCCGAACCGCGAGCTCACGACGTCGCACCCGATCTTGTCCGTGCCGACGACCTCGCGCCCTCAAAGCAAGCAAACGAGCTCGTACCGAAAGCGGGGGACGCGGCAGGTTGCCTTGTACGCCTACTCTGGAAGGTTCATGTCTGCGGCCGAGAGAACCCTGGAGATCGTCTGGCAGCAAGACCCGACCGCGTACGCGTTCGCGCGTGCGGGCGACGGGACATTGTCTGCCGATGGGCTGAGCGTCGGCGCGCCCGCGTCCGCCGAACTGACGCTGACCCGTGGATTCGATGCCCGGCGCGTCGGCGTGCGCGACCTCGTCGCGCTCGCGGCCGAGCCGCCGGCCGGCCTCGAGCCCGGCGGGAGCGCTCGTGCCGTCTTCGCCATCGTCGAGCTTGCGCACCGCTCCGTCGCCGAAGGGCTCGTGCACCCGTACCTCGACCGCGACGACGACGGCTGGCACGCGTTCTGGGGTGCAACGCTCGACGCGACGGTGCAGGCGTCGCTCGCCGAGATCGCAAAGGCGCTGCCGCCGATTGCGGCCGATGCCTTCGACGGCGACCGCGAGGCGACCGTCAACGATCTGTACCCGGTCGTGGTCGACCAGATCGCGCGCGACCGCCTGCGCGCCGATCGTGTGAACCTTGCCGGCCGGCTGCCTCGCCGTCCGTCGGCGCTCGAGCTGTTCGTCGAAGGGCTCGGCGGCGCCGAGTCGCACCTGCCGCCTCACTCCGGCTATTCGACGCTGAAGCGCCAGCTGTCGCGCTGGGTGTACGACGGTCTCGGCGCGCTTGCACGCGGCTCCGCGGCATCGTGGAAGCTCAGCCTCCATCTCGACGAACGAACGGTCGGCGGCGAGACCGGGCTCGTGCTCGAGCTGTGGCTCCAGGCGGAGGACGACCCGACCCTCAGCTTGCCGGCATCGCTCGTGTGGGAGGGGGGCGAGGGCATCTTCTCCTTCCTGCGCGCGAGCGATCCGCGCAAGGACTTCATCCGCCAGCTTGCCGAGCTCGAGCCTCTGCTCGCCGAGCACGAGATCCGGTTCGACGGCGAGGAGTCGACCGAGGCAAAGCTCGACGTCGACGCGGCCGGCATCTTCTTGCGCGAGGCCATACCTCAGCTCGAGGAGAAGGGCGTGCCGGTGCTCTTGCCGTCCGCGTGGGTGCGCACGCCGAGCCGGTTGCGCGTGAACCTGACGGCGACGAGCCGCCGCGACCCGACCGTGCGCTCGAGTGGGCTGCTCTCGACCGCCTCGCTCATGCGCTTCGACTGGCGGCTCGCCGTCGGCGACGCTTCGCTGAGCGAGCAGGAGCTCATCGAGCTCGCGAAGGCGAAGGATCCGTATGTCCGCGTGGCCGGCCGCTGGCACGCATTGCGGAAGTCCGAGGTCGAGCGGGCGCTGCGGTTCCTCGAGCGTCGCCGCACCGGTTCCGGGATCGTCGATCTCGTTCGAGCCGTCTCGGGCCTCGAGACCGACGAGGCCGGGCTCGAGCTCGGCGAGGTGACGCTCGACGAGTCGCTCGCGGAGCTGCTCAGCGACGACGAGCGGCGCTTCCGTTCGCTGCCGACCCCGGCGTCGATGGCGTTTGCACTGTTCCCGTTCCAGGAGCGCGGGCACGGCTGGCTGCGGATGCTCGGCGATCTCGGTGTCGGCGCGATCCTGGCCGACGACATGGGCCTCGGGAAGACCGTGCAGGCGATCGCGATGCTCGCCTCCGAGAGGGAGGAGACGGAGGATCTCGGACCGACGCTCGTCGTGTGTCCGATGAGCGTCGTCAAGCAGTGGGCTCACGAGATCGAGCGGTTCACGCCGTCGTTGCGTGTGCTGTCGCATCACGGCGTCGCGCGTCTCGCGGGCAACGGGCTCATCGAGGCTGCGCGGAGGTCCGACGTCGTCGTCACGTCGTACGACATCGCGACGCGCGACATCGAGACGCTTGCGCTCCTCGAGTGGGACCGACTGCTGCTCGACGAGGCGCAGGACATCAAGAACCCGGCGACGAAGCGTGCGCGCGCGTTGCGACGCCTGCGCGCGCGGCGGCGGGTTGCGATGACGGGCACGCCGATCGAGAACCGCCTCGGCGAGCTGTGGGCGATCATGGACATCGTCAATCCCGGGCTGCTCGGCCCGCGCGACCGGTTCGACCGCACGTTCGCGCGGCCGATCGAGGCGTTCAACGACGAGAACTCCCTGGAGCGCTTGCGCGGGATCGTGCGGCCGTTCGTGCTGCGTCGTGCGAAGGACTCCCCGGAAGTGGAGCTGGAGCTGCCTCCGATCACGATCGAGAAGGACTACTGCCGGCTGACGGTCGAGCAGGCGAGCCTCTATCAGGCGACGGTCGACCGCTGGATGCCGCGGATCCAGGAGCAGGACGGCAGCTTCGGCCAGCGCGGATCGGTGCTCGCGATGCTCAGCCAGCTCAAGCGGGTGTGCAACCACCCGGAGCTGTTGCTGCCGACCGGGCAGGCATTGGACGGCCGTTCGGGGAAGCTCGACCGGCTCGTGGAGCTGCTGGGGCGGGTGCCCGAGGGCGACAAGGCGCTCGTCTTCACGCAGTACCCGGGATTCGACCGGCTCGTCCCGCACCTCGCGGAGCACCTCGACAAGCGCGTCGGGTTCTTCCACGGGCGGCTCACGGCGCGGCAACGCGACGACGTGCTGCGTGCCTTCGAGACGGAGGAGGGCCCGTCGGTGCTCGTGATCTCGATCAAGGCGGGCGGCCGCGGGCTGAACCTGCCCGCCGCGAATCACGTGATCCACTTCGACCGCTGGTGGAACCCCGCGGTCGAGCAGCAGGCGACCGACCGTGTGCATCGCGTCGGTCAGCGCAAGCCGGTGTTCGTGCACAGTCTTATTTGCGTGGGCACGCTCGAGGAGCGGATCGATCAGCTCCTCGAGTCGAAGCGCGAGCTCGCGGCCAAGGTGATCCACGCCGGTACCGAGGACTGGCTCGGCGACCTCGACATCGGCGCGATCCGTGCCGCCGTCGCGCTCTCGCCGGACTGGATGGAGGCTGCAGCGTGAGCAGCCGGCCGGGTCACGGCCCGTGGGCGCGGCTCCTCGCGAGCTCGGTCGTGCGCGACGAGGGGTCGGCGGTTGCGGAGCGTGCTCGCGAGCTCTTCCGTGACGGAGCCGTCGCCGCCGTCGGGGTCGAGCAGGGAACGCTTTCTGCGAGCGTCGCCGGGTGTTCGGTCACGATCACCGCGAAGCCGGTGCCGCCGCGGATCTGGGCTGCGATGACGCGCTTCGCGCGCGGGAATCGGCCGCTCGAAGAAGCCGTCGAGGGCCGCCTGCAGTCGGTGCACCTCGAGCACTTGCTGATCGAAGACTGGAGCGAGCCGCTGGTACCGCGCCCGTACGAGCTCGGCCGAACGTGCTCGTGCGACCGTGACGGGGAGCTGTGCGAGCACGTCGCTGCGCTCGCATACGCGGTCGCGGAGGGAATCGACGCCGATCCGTCGCTCCTGCTTCGCTGGCGCGGCTGTGTCGCAGCACCGGTGTTGCCTGTCGAAGCGGCAATCGTGTCGACTCCCGAGCCGGCCGCGGACCTGACCGACGACGACCCGTGGCGCGCTGGCGTCTTTCCAGACCCTCGCCCGCTGAGGCCGCTGCCGGTGGGTGCGGTGCTCAAGCGGCTGGGCCCGAGTGGGCTACAGCTGCGTGGCGAGGACCTCGCAGCGGTGCTGCAGCGTGCGTACGCGTCGTTTGCTGCGTCCGCCGACGATTAGTCGTAGGCGCGCTGCTTGGCAGGACGGCTGTCGAGCCGCTCGAGGTACGAGCGTAGCGTCGGCGAGTCAGGCAGCAGTCACGACGCGCTCGCGCGACGCTGCCAGCGTTCGTTCCAGCCATCGCGTGTGAGACCGGAGATCACCACACGCCGAAGCAGCCGGCCGTCGCGGCGGCGGCCGAGGACGTGCACCTGCAGTGCATGCTCGGCGAGCGGCAGCTCGACGGTCGTCTGGGACGCCGGGAACGTCAGCGTCTCGCGAACGAGATAAGCCCCGCGAGCTTCCGCGCGCTCGCTGAAGCGAACCTCCCAGCTCGTCACGGGTGCGGCGGCGTCCCAGGCAAGCAGGAACCGGTCGCCGTTCGTCTCCCGCCGAACCTCCATGTTGCCCGTGATCGTCGGTCGTGTTCGTAAGGGCGGACGGCGCGCGGCCGAGGCTTCTGCCCGGCGAGCCGGCTCGCGTGCGACAAGAGCGCGCGCACGGCGAACCGACAGCAGGCGTTTGAGCTGCTCGAGCGCATGGCCCTCGATCCGATCGATCGCTGCGCGCTCGTCGGGCTCTTCTCGCCGGGCTCGGTCGATCAGAGCTCGAAGGCGAGGCTCCGTCTGCGGGTCAGGATCCTTCCCCGCGGCAACCTGCGCTCGAGTCTCGTCGACCAATGCCTTGCATGCGCGCTTGAGCGCTTCGATGTCGCCGCCCGCCATGGCGACAGCATGCCCGTCGAACGCCGACTACGGACGGTTGTCGCGCGGGTCCCAGAGCGGGATTGGCGCCGTGGTCTCGTATGCCATGCCCTCCGGGTAGCTGATCAGCTCGATGAAGGTGCCGAACGGCGCATGGAAGTAGTTGATCGTCTGTCCCGCGGCCGGCCCGTCGGTCACCGCGAGCGGGCCGAGCAGCTTCTCGACGCCCTTGGCCTGCATGTACGCCACGGCCTTGTCCATGTGCCGCACGTAGAAGGCGATGTGCTTGCCGCCCCAGTCGGAGTTCTTCCTGAACACCTGATCCTGATCGGGCGCCGTGTACTGGAACAGCTCGACGTTCGGCCCGTTGCCGCCGCGAACCTCGGTGATGTTCTCGACGACGGCCCGAGGGTCGACGTCGAGGAGGTCCTGGATGAACGTCCCGGTCGGATCGCTGAACGGCCCGAACGTGAGCGGCGCACTGAAGCCGAGAACGTCCCGGAACCATTTCGCCGCAAGCTTGGTGTTCGGAACGGTAAGGCCGATGTGGTCGATCCCGAGCAGCCCCGGAACCTTCGTCACGACGGAATCGAGGCCGTTGCGCTTCGGTGACCAGAGCGGCCTGCTCGGATCGCGTTCGTACGCCATTCCGTTCGGATAGCTGATCAGCTCGATATAGGTGCCGAAGGGTGTTCGGAAGTAATTGATCGCCTGCCCGGCAGCCGGGCCGACCGTCACCGGGAGCGGGCCGAGAAACTTCTGCACGCCCCTCGAGCGCATGTATTCCACCGCGTCGTCGATGTCGGTGACGTAGAACGCGATGTGGTGCCCGGCCCAGTCGGAGTTTCTCGGATGGGTCTGGTTCTGATCGGGTGCCTCGTACTGAAACAGCTCGATCCCCGCGCTGTGGCCGATGCGAATCATCGTGATCTGCGAGATCACGGCGCGCGGGTCGACTCCGAGCAGATCGTGCATGAACGTGCCGGTCGGATCGCTGAAGGGTCCGAAGGTCAGCGGTGCGACCCCGCCCATGACGTCCTCGAACCATTCGATCGCCTGGTTGATGTTGGGGACGGTGATGCCGACGTGGTCGGCGCCGACGAGGCCGAGCTCTCCGCGACCGCCGTCCGCTCTGGCCTGGCCGGCGACGAGGTACGGGGCCGCGGCCGCCGCCGCGGCGACCTTCGCGGTCCTCGACAGAAACTCCCTGCGCGGCATGCGAGCTTCGTCGCTCACGCTCTCACCTCTCTCTCGAAGCGGTGGCTCCTCGCACGCACCATCTCACGGTGTGAAGGGGCTCGTCTACGGGTTTAGAGTGACCCGCATGACGACAGGCGAGGCGGCCGAACGGTGGGCGCGAACCTGGGAACGCGCCTGGCGCGAGCACGACTCGTCGGCGATCGTCGCTCTCTACGCCGACGGGGCGTACTTTCAGTCGCATCCCTTTCGCGAGGCGCAGCCGGCAGCCGAGTACGTGCAGCAGGTCTTCGCGGAAGAGGAGACGGCGACCCCTGTCTTCCATGATCCGATCGTGGCGGGCGACCGCGCTGCGGTCGAGTGGCATGCGCAGACCCGGCTGAGGGACGGGTCGAGTGAGGACCTCGCGGGAGTCTCGCTCCTGCGATTCGACGCGGAGGGACTCGTGATCGAGCAGCGCGATGTGTGGAACCAACGGTGAGCAAGGCGAAGCGGCAGCCGAAGGATCTGATCCTGATCGTGGCCCGCGAGTTCGCTTCGAGACTCGCGACTGCCGTCCTCGTGACGGACGCCCACGGGAACCTCGTCTACTTCAATGAGCCTGCCGAGCGGTTGCTCGGGCAGAGGTTCGCAGAGACCGGCGAGATCGCGGCTGAGGATTGGGTCACAATGGTGCCGAGAGAGGAGCTCGACGGCTCGCCGTTGCCGGCCGAGCGACTGCCCAGTCGGCTGGCGCTGCACGAGCGCCGACCGGCACACCTCGAGTTCGCATTGACCGTCAGCGGTGTCCGCCAGGAGATCTCGGCGACCGCCTTCCCGCTTCTCTCCAGCGAGCGGGCGGTCGTCGGCGTCGTCTCGATCTTCTGGGAGCGAGAGCCGCGAGAGGGGCATGCCGCGTGAAGGCGATCGTCAGGGGTTGTCGCGGGTCGCTGGCGACGCCGGGGCCGCGCACGCTTCGTCGCGGCGGAAACACCTCGTGCGTGGAGATCCGACTCGCCGACGGGACGCTCCTGATCCTCGATGCAGGCACCGGCATCCGCGAGCTTGGCGTCGAGCTCGCCGGCAATCCGGGACGGCCGATCCACCTCGTACTGACGCACCTGCACCTCGACCATCTCGAAGGGCTCGGCTTCTTCGTCCCGCTGTGGCAGCCGGAGACGGAGCTCCACATCTGGGGGCCGGTCGCGGGACCGGTATCGCTGCGTGCGCGGATCGCGCGGTTCCTGGCGCCGCCGTTCTTCCCGGTTCTGCTTGCCGACGCACCTTCGGAAGTCAGCTTTCACGACGTTCCACGGGAGCCTTGGACGATCGGGTCGGCGACGATCAGTGCGCAGCCGGTGCTTCATCCCGGCCCGACGGTCGGCTACCGCATCGAGGGCGATGGAGGTGTGCTCACCTATCTGCCCGATCACGAGCCGTACTTCGGCGGGCAGGTCGTCGACTTGAGCACCGACTGGATCTCCGGCTTCGACCTTGCCTTCGAGGCCGATGTGTTGATGCACGACTCGCAGTACACCGAGTCCGAGTACCCGGCCAAGGTCGGCTGGGGCCACTCGAGCGTCGCCCAGGCGGTGCAGTTCGCCCAGGCCGCGCACGTCGATCGTCTCCTGCTCTTCCACCACGACCCCCTCCACGACGAGGAGCAGCTGGACGCCATCGAGGCGCGTGCGTGTGAGCTCTGGGCCGGGGGAACGCCCCCGACCCTCGCGGTCGAGGGCCTGGAGTACGCGCTCGGCACGGCTTCGCCGCAGAGTCCCGAGATCTTCGTGAAGTAGCGGCCGGCGCTCTACGAGTCGCCGTTACTGCGGTACCGCGCGTCGTGGTGGCTCGCCAACCGCGCGAGCAACGCCTTGAGCGTCTTGCGCTCCGAGGCGTCGAGCGGCTTGAAGAACTCGTCTTCGACCCGCTTCGCGACCGCGCGGACGCGTTCGAGGGCCTCCTCGCCCGCGGGTGTGAGGCTGACCAGGTGGCGGCGCCGGTCGGTGACGTCGCGGCGGCGCTCGACGAGCCCTCGCTCCTCGAGCTCGTCGAGAACGCCGACCAGGTGGCTGCGGTCGTAGCCGAGGGCGTCGGCGATCATCGCCTGCGTCTCACGCGGCTCCTCGTGGAGCAGCGCGAGGACCGAGTGGTGGTACCCGCTCAGGCCGGTCTCCTCGAAGGCCTCGATCGTGCGTTCCTTGATCGTGAGGCCCAGCTTCTTGAGCAGGAACGCGGGGCTCGAGAGGAGCTCCTTGGGCGGTCCCGGACGCCGGGGGGCGGCTGGTAGCTGAGAACCTTGTGCAGTCATCGGGAATAAGTGTAGCCCACCCAAGCGTTGGTAGCTGCTATCGTGGCAAATTCCAACGATCTGAGGAGGCTATTAGTGACAAATACCTCGATCTCTGCGGTTCCCGAGAGCCGCCGCTGGCTCGCTCTCGCCGTGATCGTCGCCGCCCAGTTCATGGTCGTTCTCGACATCGCGATCGTGAACGTCGCGCTGCCGTCGATCAAGACCGACCTCCACTTTTCAGAAGCCAGCTTGCAGTGGGTGATCAGCGCCTACGCGATCCTCTTCGGCGGCTTCCTCCTGCTCGGCGGGCGGCTTGCCGACATCCTCGGCCGCCGGCGCCTCTTCGTGACCGGGCTGGCGCTCTTCTCGGCCAGCTCATTCCTCTGCGGTCTCGCGTGGTCGGAAGGCTCACTCGTCGCCTTTCGCGCCGCACAGGGGCTCGGCGGTGCGCTGCTCGCTCCCGCCGCGCTCTCGATTCTGATGACCACCTTCCGCGAGGGCCGTGAGCGGAATCTCTCGCCCTCGGCATCTGGGGCGCCGCTTCCGGAAGTGGCGCCGCAGCAGGTGTTCTGGTGGGCGGCGTGCTCACGTCGTACCTCTCGTGGTCCTGGGTCTTCTTCATCAACGTTCCGGTCGGCGCGGCCGTGATCGCCGTGTCGCCGTGGCTGCTGCGCGAGAGCCGCTCGGTGCTGTCCCACCGCCACTTCGACATCGCCGGCGCGACTTCGATCACGGCCGGCCTGATGCTGCTTGTCTACGCATTGACCCGCGCAGCGGAGTCAGGCTGGAGCAACGCGTCGACGATCGCGATGCTCGGGGGATCGGCTGCCCTGATCGCCGCATTCGTCGCGATCGAGCTCCGGTCGGCCGCACCGCTGCTCCCGCTGCGCATCTTCCGCCGGCGCACACTGGCGGCGGCGAACGGCATCGCAATCCTGGTCGGGGCCATCTCGTTCTCGCAGTTCTTCCTGCTCACGCTGTACATGCAGCAGGTGCTGCACTACTCGGCCCTTCAGACCGGCGCCGGATTCGTCGCGACCACGCTCGCGATCGTGGTGTTCGCGAATGTCGGGCAGACGCTCGTCACGCGGCTCGGCATCCGCCCCGTCCTCGCCTCGGGACTGCTGCTCGTCGCGGTCGGGCTTGCGCTCCTGACGCAGCTACCGGCGCACGGGCAGTACTTCTGGAACCTGTTCCCGTCTGCCCTCGTGAGCGGGATCGGCCTGGGGTTCACGTTCGTGCCGATGACGATCGCCGGACTCACAGGAGTCGCCGGCGCTGATGCCGGGGTCGCCTCCGGCCTGATCAACACGAGCAGGCAGATCGGCGGCGCGGTCGGCCTCGCCGCCGTGAGCACGGTTGCCGCCGCGTCCACGAGCCACGGTCTCGCGACGTCGCTCGCGAGCGGCAGTCTCACCCACGGCTTCCAGACCTCGTTCTACATCCTGACCGGTCTTGCTCTGCTCGGAGCT
>Ga0137369_10005488_pt1 | contig 12889 bp, 21 predicted proteins | sample SagtaG_12_FD_104918 | JGI IMG/M metagenome (GOLD analysis project Ga0137369, IMG submission 104918) | Vadose zone soil microbial communities from Sagehorn Ranch, Mendocino, California, USA - Sage1_L_113_16 metaG | ecosystem: Environmental > Terrestrial > Soil > Vadose zone | place: USA... | reverse complement strand
TTCCAGGATGGCGGGCGAGAAACGCGGGCAAGCCTTCGTTCATATCGGGATTTAGCAGCCGCTCGATCCGGCGCTCGCTAATGCTCATCAGGTCCGTCAGAGCGATGGCGGCGTAATCGAATGCGAGGGCGAGTGGTGCGCCGTGAAAGTTGCCGCCGGAAATAACGTCACCGCTCTCGGCAAAGACGAGCGGATTATCGGTTGCCGAGGCCGATTCAATCAGAAGCACATCTTCACAATGCGCGAGCGCACCGCGAACCGCGCCGTGCACCTGCGGCATGCAACGCAGACTGTATGCGTCCTGGATGCGCGGATCATTCTTGAAATGCGATTGCCGAATCTCGCTTCCATCCAGGAGCGACAACAAATGTTTAGCGACGGCTTTCTGGCCGGGATGCGGCCGGGCGTCCTGCAAACGTGGATCGAAGGCCGCTGGAGTGCCCTTCAATGCCTCAAGACTCATCGCGCCAGAAACGTCCGCGACACGAGAGAGCCGTTTCGCGCGGAGCAGCGCGAGCCCGCCGACAGCGTGCATCGTTTGTGTGCCATTTAGCAGGGCGAGCCCTTCCTTTGCTTCGAGTCGCTGCGGCTCAAGCTTTGCTCGACGAAGCACATCCCGGCTCGGCATTCGTTCGCCTCGGAAGAATGCCTCGCCTTCGCCGATCAGACTCAAGGCCAGATGCGCGAGCGGTGCGAGATCACCGCTGGCACCGACTGAGCCTTTCTCTGGAACGACTGGACAGACCCGGCGATTGAGCATTTCACAGAGCATCTCGATGATCTCGAACCGGACGCCGCTCAAACCGAGGGCGAGCACATTTGCGCGCAACAACGTCATCGCGCGCACTTCCGGTTCCGAGAGCGGATCGCCGACGCCGCAGGCGTGGCTGCGAACCAGATTAAGCTGGAGTTCGCCGAGGCCATCGTGCGGGATGCGAACATCTGAAAGTTTGCCAAAGCCCGTGCTGACGCCGTAAACCACTGCGTCGCGCGCGATGATATTTTCAACGACTTTGCGGGAAGCAAGAATACGATGCCGGGCCGAGGGCGCGATTCGCACAGATGCATTGCCAAATGCCACCCCCGCGATTTCAGCGAGTGTCAGTGCCTGGCCGTCTAATTCCATCGGCACATCTTAATTAGAACTCGATGAAATAGAAAGAGTGGCGCGATCGTTCGCGCTTGCGCTCCCAAAGTTCGCACCACTTTTCGCAAACGGGGGACGCCCGCGTTATGAAAAGGAAAAGGCCAGGTCGTACACGACCTGGCCTCGTTGGCAAACCAACCACAAGTGACAACCCGGACGTCGGACCTATTTGCCGTAACTGGTCTTGCCTGGAGTGGTGGTCACTTCCTCTTTTCTTTGGGCGCAAGCACCCAAGCTCAAAGCACTGGCTAAAATGGCCACGATCATGATCGCTTTTAAAAATTTCAATCTATATTCGCCTCCTTTCGCAGCATGTTGCTCCGCTTGTTTAGGCAAGGAACTACAGGGAAGCAACGCTTTTCTCAACTTTTTTGGATGTGTTATAACTCGATCACGTCCGCATTGCGCATTCGCACGCATCCGAGGCTCGCCGGGTTACCGATTTTGTCCTCGCGTTTGGTGCCGTGAATGGAAGTGAAACGGTCGTGCGTCTTGGCATTGTCTTCATCCAAGCCATCAAGCTAAGAGAGCCGCAACGCGACCAAATCCGTTCCTCGGAGGAAGCGGATCGACAGACAATAGGCTCACCGGCCGGTCTATTTCGCGTAACCGGTCGTCCCGGCACTCGTGGTGACCGTCTCCTCTTTTTTAGCACAAGCCCCTAGTCCCAAAGCAGTGACCAGTACGGCCACAATCATCATCGTTTTCAAAAATTTCATTCTTCCTCGCCTCCTTTCTCAGCAGGTTGCTGCTGCCACCTCTTAGGCGGGAACTTCGCGGACGCAACGCTTTTTTCTCCATTTTTTTTGGGATCTATTCTGCGTCGTCTATTCCTCGATCGTTACGTGAGTACCCTCATCGACGAGATCGAACAACTCGACTACGTCCTGATTGCGCATTCGCACGCATCCGTGGCTCGCCGGGTTGCCGATTTTGTCCTCGTGTTTGGTGCCATGAATATAAATGAAACGGTCGCGCGTGTTGGCGTTGTGTTCATCCAGGCCATCGAGCCACAAGATACGCGACATCACCAGGTCTTCGGTCGGAGGAAGGGGATCGCCGGGTTTGAGCGGGACGCGGCTTTGAAAAACAGCATCGCTCGGCAGGCCGTCGCCGATCTTCTCCGCGACGCGGAAGCGACCGGTTGGTGTTTTCATGCTGCCTTCTTCGGTCCCGATTCCAAATCGCGACGTGGACACCGAGTAACTGCGGATTGGCGTCTCGTCTTCCATCAGGGTGAGGCGCTGATCGCGAATCGAAACGTGAATATTTTTCACTTCTGGCTAAATACCCATGCCGAATGGAGAATCAAGGCCTTTACGGCAGGGCGGCGGAACAGTTGCTGGCTGTGCGCAAGTTTGCACGAAATCGGCTCGGCGATAGACTCCGGCTGCTGATGAAAGGTTATCACGTCGCAATCATCGGAGCGACCGGCGCGGTCGGTCAGGAGCTTTTGCGCGTCCTCGAACAGCGAAGTTTTCCGGTGGCGAGTCTGCGGCCGGTCGGTTCGGCGCGGTCCAGCGGGAAATCGGTTCGATTTCGCGATGAATCCATCCCAGTGCACGAGCTCGGCAGTGAATCATTCGATAAGATCGACATCGCCTTTTTCAGTGCCGGTGGCGAGATCTCGCGAAAATATGTTCCCGTCGCCTGCCAGGCAGACGCAATCGCAATCGACAATTCATCGGTTTTCCGAATGGAACCTCACGTGCCGCTGGTTATTCCCGAAATCAATGCGGGCGACGTGCACCGGCACCGCGGCCTGATTTCCAATCCCAATTGCACTACGGCGATCGCGCTGATGGCGCTTTATCCGTTACACGGCGTGTTTGGCCTGCGCCGGGTTTTCGCCGCAAGCTATCAAGCCGTTTCCGGGAGCGGCACGCGCGCAATTGAAGAATTGAAACAGCAGACCAAGCGCGCCGTCCAGGAAGGAGAGTCCCGGCCGGGGTCATCCACCTTCGCCGAGCCGCCTTCGCACCGCTTCGGCGTGCCAGGGGCTCCGGCGGACAAAACGACCCCGGCTACAGTTTATCCACACCCCATCGCGTTCAATCTTCTCCCGCATGTCGATTCATTTCTCGAGAGTGGTTACACAAGGGAAGAAATGAAAATGCAAAATGAAGGACGCAAGATCATGCATTTGCCGGAGTTTTGCGCGTCGGTCACATGCGTGCGCGTACCGGTTTACCGGGCGCACTCGGTCGCGGTAAACGCAGAATTCGAGCGGCCCGTCTCAGTCGAACGCGCCCGAGAAGTTCTGGCAAAAGCGCCAGGGATCGAGCTGGTCGATGAACCTCAAAGCAATCGTTATCCGATGCCGCTGAATGTTACGGGCAAGGACAATTGTCAGGTAGGTCGCGTGCGTGTGGACTGCGCTCTCGAGAACGGCCTTTCGTTCTGGGTTTCAGGCGATCAATTGCTCAAGGGCGCAGCCCTGAACGCGGTGCAGATCGCGGAGCTTTTGCAAACGTGAAATGCCGGAGTTGTAGCGCGTTTGTGTCAAACGCCGGGGTTAATTGGATTGGCGTCTGACACAGACGCCCTACAATTGACGCCGTACAATTGATTGAGTTTATGGCTCGACCACCACGCGTTCCGGTGATGCTACCCTGGGAATGCAAGGTCATTTACTTTATCACGATTTGCATCACGCCTCGTTGCAAGGCGCCAGCGAATGACGCCGCTTGGAGAGCGGTCTGCGAGACGCTCGCCCGGTTGGATAAATGGAACACATATTGCATCATGACGATGCCGGATCATGTCCACTTGCTCACTGCGCCGCCTGATCGCGATCTGAGTGTCGCTGCCTTTCTAAAATGGTTTAAACGCTGGTTCAATGAATCGTACGGTGCGCGTGAACAATGGCGATGGCAGCCGGGAGGCTTTGACCGTCTTCTTCGAACGTCGGAGTCAATTCACGAAAAGTGGAACTACGTCCGAGAGAATCCAGTTCGGGCTGGCTTGGTCGCGCACTGGAAGCAGTGGCCATATCGAAAAGGTTTTACCGACGACGAATAGAAATTTTCCCGATGTCTGAACTTTTGCGTCGTTTTCTGCGAAACGCCGACATTAGGTTGGCGTCTGACACAGACGCCCTACAACGGGCGCCTCCGCAACAAAACGGCCCCGGATAGTTTCCGGGGCCGTCGCTTATCCCAAACTAAATTGGTGTTATTGAGAACCAGGAGTTGGGGAAGCCTTTTCGCCTTTTTTCTTACCGCCTTCAGGTCTGGGCCCCTGCCCACCTCCACCCGCGGCAGGACCTCCACCGGGAGCTTCGCCAGGCTGAATAGAGGCACCTTGCCCCTTTTGTCGTCCAACCCGTGGTTCCGCTGGAGCTGCTCCGCCGGAAGTCGGCGGCGCGCCGGATTGGGGGTGAACACCATGGCCTCTAGGTCCCGCCCCGCTGCTCTCATACGGAGCCGCAGGTGGAGTTGGCGGAGGCCCAGCTTCCCCCTGTGGGCGCCCCAAATGCCTGCCTCGCTCGGGCGCGTTCGCGGTGCCGCCGGGCGGCTGTTCTGGACCTGGGCTGGCCAAGCCGCGCTCAGGTCGTCCCTTTGGTTTCCCCGCAGGCTGCGCTGCCTCGGGAGCCGTTAGAGCTGCGCCGGTTTGCCCGGACGCTGGTGGAGTCGTCTCTAATCTCCCCCTGCCTGGTTTGCCATGTTCTTTTCCAGGCGGAGTACCTTGAATGCCTGGCGAGGCGCCACCAGCCGGCGATTCCGATGGCCTGCCGGCTCCGCCGGGTTTGCCGAGGCGTTTACCTTTTTCAGTTGGCGGAGTTGGAGCGCCTGCTGCTCCAGTCGTTGATCCCGGTGGGGTGCCGGCCATACTCGGTTGAGTGCCGGGCCTACCGAGCTGTTTGCCTTTTTCAGTCGGCATTGTCCTTGCGCCTGGTGAAGTCACCGGGCTCTGGCCAGCGGCTGGCCCCGTTTCCACTGGCGAAGCCCCACCTTCGGCCCGCCCTTTCGCGGCGGCGCGTGTCGGGGGCGGAATATTCTTTGGATTCTCGGTCTTAATTTTCTCTTTTAACTGCGCTTCATTAGAAACGCCGGCCCAGCCCTTCTCAATTTTCGGCTGAGCGACTTTCGCTTTTACCTTTGGAGGGGCAGTGCCCGCAGCTGCCTTGCTGAATTTTTGCGGAGCCCCCACCATGAGTTTGTCGCCCTGCACTTTCGTCAGTGCACCGGTTTTGGCGGCTACAGCTAAATCGGCACTCTGTTGGCGCTCGAGCTTAAGGCGCTGAATCGGCCGGCTCGAGTAGGAACTGAGCGTGTTGTAATCAGGGCCGTAATTATATACCACGTTGTTCTGAACCGTGATGTTGGTCACGTTCACGGTGTTGTCGATATAGGTTACGTTCTGCGAATAGGGAAAGATGCGATCGCGCAGGACCGGCTCGCCGATAAAACGAGCATCGATAAAATTGTAATAAGCCGGACCGATATCGAATTCGATGTCCACGCGGCCGCCAATGGGCCCGCCCGCATAGGCGATTCCGGGACCGCGCGGTGGCAGCGGCGCCCAGCCGACATAATCGCCTCCAGTTCGCCAGGACACCCAGGCTGGTCCCCATTCAAGGTCATTGCCGGGGAACCAGACCCAGCCGTAGTCGGCCAGGTTAGCCCAGCGGCCATAGTGGTAGGTCGCCCAGCCGAAATCCTCATAAGAAACCCATGTCCAGCCCACATCGGTGTAAGCCCAATAGCCGTCGGCATAAGGACGCCAGTTAGGATCGCTTGTGGCTAGGTCGGGTTGCCAGCCGTAGCCATAGTCACCAACTTCAATCCAGTTTCCGCCGGAGAGATTGTTATAAAAGAAATCAATCGAGACATCTGCCCGAGCCTGCGGGAGAGCAGGCAAAACAAGAGCGAGCATCGTTAATGCAAAAAGTAATTTTTTCATATTTATGAGAGAAGGTTTTGAGACATTCGACTTACCAGCCTCGCGGTTTATTCACTTATGGATTCGAGTGCCGGACGCTGATTGCGTGTGGCTCGGAGACAGGGGACCGCCACGCTAATCCTTGCCGGAGGAACGAAATTCCAAATGACGAAACTCGAATGACGAATGACGAATTAATGTCGAAGCTCGAATGACGACTCGAACCTGCGCCTCTTAAACCGCACGACTCAGTTCGCTTTTCGTCATTCGAGCTTCGTCATTGGTCAATCGTCATTGAGCCGGTTTTTTCTTTCCGCCTGCGGGCACACCTGTTGCCACGATTCGACTCGCGTGAGTAGGGTCCACGCCGATCGTAACGTTCACCGTCATTCCGGGCTTTAAATCGGCAATGCTAGCTCGTTGCCCGTTCACAGTGATTTCAGTGAATTGCGTGACCGTAAATGTTCGCGCTGTCTTCTGCTCGCTCACAGTGATCGCGTTACCGGTTACGCTTGCGATGACTGGCGGCTGATATGCCGGTGTCGCCTTCGATTTCCTGCCTTTACCGAAAGCCGGAGCAAATGCGATCGCGGCAAGGAGAATCCAGACAACGACCAACAGCCTATTCCTCATCATCTCCGTTTAACAGAATGGACGAGGCTTTACCACGTTAAAATCGTTGAATCGTGAGTCCGTTGTAACGTTTTAACGAATCACGAATCAGGTGGGCTTATGCAGCGCTGTAGCCACGGCGCTATTCGCCGTGCGGGTGGATCACGCTGAGAGCGCCTCGGCAAGACCGATCTGAAAGCGAGCGGCGATTACAGAGAAAGTGAAAAGGTTAATATTCATCCGCGTATTTCTGATTGGAATCCTTTGCGGCGTAACGATGGCGGCTGCCGTCACATTTTTCGTCGCAATCCCCGCGAACAACGATCATTGGCGCATAGAGATCGTGAAACGCGGCGGCGGGACCTGGTTGTTCGATAAAAATGGCCATCTCGGCTGGATGTGGACAGTCGAGCCGGTCTCCAATATTCGCCCGGTAAAGAAAGTCATCGTGGTACCGTCGCCTAAAAAAGACGTGGCTCCCAAGCGGCTATAACGCGCGGTTAGTTTGTAGTTAGAAGATCCCAACAGCGCACAGCGCCGTGGCTACAGTAGATGCGCGCCCTGTAGCCACCGCCCTGCGGGCGGTCTGATTAGGAGAAAATCAAAAACCCTGACGGGTCATAGAGTCGTGGCTACAGGCATCCTGCGCGTGAGCTACGAAACAAAAACGCCCCGCCGTCCGCCTGAGGCGGATCCAGGCAGGGCGTTTTGAATTGAACTAAACGAAGCTTTTCGAATTACTCCGGACTCAAAGCCAGGAGTAACTTTGTGTCCGTGTTTGAAATCGTCTCTCGATAAATTAGTTTGTGGCGTGAGCGCATCCGAAATTATTGCTGAGCTTCCAAAGCTATCGCGCACAGAACGCCGTCAACTTGCCGCCGCCATCTTCGAATTGGAAGAAGAGGTGGATCTGCTTCGTGATTCTGATCGTCGCGCTGACGAACGGTTTCGCATGCTGGACGTGATGGAAGAAGAAGATGGCAAGACCAGCTCGCGGTGAAGTTTGGCGGGTCGATCTGGGCCTGGCCGCGAAGGTGCGGCCCTGTTTGGTGATGAGCGACTACCCAGCCGAAAACGAGCTCGCGTTAATCCTGGTGATCCCGCATACGACCGCGGTACGTCACAATCGCTGGGAGTTTATATGCACCAAACCCTTTCTGAGACCCGGTGTTTTTCATCTGCAACAAATTCAGCCCATTTCGCTGCCGCGGTTCGAGGCAAAGCTGGGCTCTCTTGCGGCAGATGAATTACGCGCGCTAGGTAAACAGTTACGGGATCTGCTCAAGCTCGAAATGTAATAGTCAGCGGGAATGTGCGACGGGAGTGAGCCGCCTTCTCAACTGAAAAATCGGCGCAAGAACATGAATAATTCGTGTCTATTCGCCTGCCACGCCGAGGCGCGAAGACGGGTGTCGATTCGTGGTTAGTCGCCTCAAACAAAAACGCCCCGCCAACTCGGCGGAGCGTTTTGAATTGAACGAATCGAAGCTTTTTCGAATTACTGGGCGGATCGGCAGGCAGGATCAGGTTGACGTCTATTGGCCAATTCGTGGTCTGCCAGGGTTGAAGATGAATCGCGTGACGGCTAATATTCCCATTATGAGTCTGGCGGAAATCGAAAAGGCCGTTGATGAGTTGTCGCCAGACGAGCTGGCGAAATTGGCTGCGCACATCGCGCGTCGTGACAAGCTCGCCTGGGACGATGAGCTTGAAGAGGATTTTTCTCCGGGAGGCAAGCACCACAAAATTCTCAAAGAAATCGACGCCGAAATCGACTCCGGCAAGTTCACGCCGCTGCCGTGACGTCGCACGCGCTGCCGTCTTTCTGGAAATGTTACGAGCAGCTTCCCCGGCACGTTCAAAAGCTTGCCGATAAAAATTTCGCCCTGTTCAAAGAAAACCCGCGCCATCCTTCTTTAGGAGACTGTTGAAATACTGAAGTGGGCCGCGTTGCTGTCGATTTTGGCGCTGGCCAAGACGCGAGCGCAGTGCCGATATCCGCAGTGATCTCGGCCAAGCGAGCAACGCCGGCCAGCACCAAAGGCGACGCAACCCTTCGGCGCGAGGCGGGAGGGGCGACTGGCTGCGTCGCTCGTTCGTTACAGCCCGCTATAGGGGATGCGCCTCACTCCCTCCTTGCCATCCGCCCCTTCCGCCTCTACGCGCGACCCATTCCAGTATCTCAACAGTCTCCTGGGCTTCCGCAAGAAAGGCGGCGTTTACACCGTTGAGATCGGTCGCAGTTACCGCGCTCTCGCCCGCGAGCGCAAAGACCATTACTACTGGTTCTGGATCGGCACACACGAAGATTACAATAATTTCACATTTTGACCTGGTGCGGTGGTGTAGGCGGCCACACGATGCCGCTGCCCCAAACCCGAAAGTTCGTTTCGACGAGGGCGCCGAAACCAGCACCCGAGGCGGGCGCGCTCCTAAGACCCGCCTACGTCAACCCCTCCTCCGTAGCAGTACTGCGAGGGTGGAGCTACGGCGCGGCAGGGAAACCCGCGTTCGCCAAGCCTATGGCGCGGCAAAGCAAAAACGCCCCGCCTTCGCAGGCGGGGCGTTCTCAAATCAGGTTACGATACGTTGTTTGCGAATTACGGTATCGGATTCACCCAGTCGTTCGGCGTCGCGGTCGTGTTATCCAGCCACGGGTCCGCAACAGTACTTGCTGTGTTGTCGAAAAGGTCGTACGGACGACCTGGACGCAAAACGCTGATATTGGTCGCGTCATCACATGTCATGGCCTTGCCACTGCCATCGACGAAGATGACAATAGCTTTCTTGCCGCCCCAAACTCCGCCCGGGGCCGTTTTGACCGTGGTGTAACTCCATGTTACTCCTCCGCCCACAGCGAAACCGTCGCAGAGAAGCGGAAACTGCGGGTTTGAGGTGTCGTTGAGGTTGATGACGTACGAATAAGCGTTTTCCGCGGCCGACCCGGTCAGCGTACCCGGAGCGACTGGCGTGCCATAGGTGGGATCCAATATATTGTCCGCGCCGGTGGACCATGCCGAGCCTCCGACCACAAAGATGTCTTCGGTGGTCGTATATGTCGGCAGTAGCCACCTGAACGCGTCGTTGGATGTACTGGTAGCGGCCATGGCAGTTGAACTGTTATAATCGGCTCCGGCGCTGCCATACACCCTGCTTGGAAAAACGCCGTCATGATCGAGGGCGAACTGTCTCAAGGCCAGGGCGATTTGTTTGCCGTCGGACATGTCCTTGGTTTGTTTGCCGCGTTCCTGCACGGAGCTGAACACAGGAAGCGCGATGCTGGCCAGAATGGCGATGATCGCGATGACGACCAGCAATTCAATCAGCGTAAACGCAAAGGAGAACAATTTTGTTTTGTTTATTTTCATAGGGTACTTTGGGTAACGAAGCGCGAGAAATCGCAGCTTTTGCAGAACAAGTCAACAACTATTTTTGGCTTTTTTGGAAGCCCCATCCCGGCCTCCCCCAAAGCGTTAACCACCAATCCGCCTACGCCAAGGCTACGGCGTGGCAGGCGACCGGGAATGATTAAGCACGACGTTGCCCACTAAACACACGAATAAACGCGAAAAACATGAGCAAAAGAGGCAAGGTTCAACCACGAATGGACACCAATAAACACGAATGTTGAAAAATGACGAAATCCGAATGTCGAATGACGAAGGGATCCAACCACGGATGGAAACAAAAGCGGGGGCCGGACAGAATTTACAAAATGAACAACCCCGAAAGCGTTCGGGGCTGATAATTCGGTTCATTCTGTCAAAAAACCTGATCGTCACTCATCGAGCAACAGTTTGAACCGACGATTCCGGGCGAAGCGAAACGACGAAAAGCCGCGCCGGTCCAATGTCAGCACGTTCTCTGTTCCAGTCTGCTCTGCGATCCAGACGAGTGTGGCATCGGGGAAATCCATTGGGGTGTCGGCATATTTGTTCATCATGCGGACAGCGGTAGCGAGGTCCTCGGGACCAAAGCAATCGCGCACCTCGGTTGCGCTGGCATCGAGGAAAGAAACAAGACTGGCCGGTCCATGCTGGACATCGGAAAGAAAGTAAAAAGCTTCGGTAATCACTGCGCCTGTGGTAATGAGCCGTTGTCCCCGGAACTGGCTCATCAAGGCGCGCACGCGATTGTGATCCGGCTCTGATCGATCGAGCAGTGCAACCAGCGGGCCGGTATCCAAAAGACAGGCGTTCATGAACGCCAGTTGCGTTGGCGGATCTGTTTCCGCCACGGGTTTTTCTCCCAATGTTTAGGCGGGCTGACTATGCTGCCCACGACGTGGCGCACTCGCTCGAAGTCGAAACCGCGATGCATTTCACGCTCGATTAACTCCCGCACAACTGCGGACTCGCTTCGTTTCTCGGCCGCCGCCCGGCGCCTTAGTGCGTCTCGCTGTTTTTTAGGAAGACGGATGGTGAGAGTGGTCTCCATGCGAGAACCCTAGCAGGTGTAAGACAGAAAGCAAGACAGGGAGCCGACGAGGGACCGATCACCGGGATCCCGGCCTATGTTTAACCACGAATCCACCTTTGCCATCCTCCTTCGCAATCCTACGGCGCGACATGTGGACACCCGCCTTCGCACACTTCGGCGTGGCAGGCGAATGTTGAAAAATGACGAAATCCGAATGTCGAATGACGAAGCAAGGATGCTACCCACTAAACACACGAATAAACGCGAAAATTCCAGAGAAAGAAAACCATTCGCGTTAATTCGCGTCATTTGCCGGTGCAAACCTGAAGCGCGAATCGCATTGCCGCTCGTATAGAAAAGGTGCTATCTTTTCTCACGATGAGCATCACCGCAAAGGTACATCATGGCAGCGTGACGCTGCCGCCGGATTTGGACATCCCGGACGGGACGGAGGTGGAAATTGTCATTCCAAACACGGCCGTGGGCGAGGGCAGACGCGCCAAGCCAGTACGTCTTCCCGTATTCAATGGCAACGGTCTTCAACCAGGGGTGAACCTGGACGACTCGCGCGCGATCCGACGGCTGCTTGACCAATCAGGCAAGCTCTCGCAGTTGTCCTGACTGCAATGCTCCTGCCGGACGTCAATGTCCTCGTTTATGCTCAGCGCGAAGATTTGCCGGCGCATCCCAGCGCGCGAGCTTGGCTCGAATCCGCGCTCAACGGTGACGAGCCAGTCGGCCTTTTCAATCCCACGCTGGCGAGTTTCCTTCGTGTTGTCACGAACCGGCGTATTTTTAAAATAGCCACACCGCTGCCCATGGCGCTTACTTTTATCGACACGGTGCGCGCAGCACCGGCGGCCCGTCCCCTGGATGCGGGGGCCAATCATTGGGAAATTTTTGTCCGGCTGTGTCGTGAAAGAGACATTGTCGGGGATGATATTCCGGATGCCTATCTCGCTGCGCTGGCGATTGAAAATGACTGCGAGTTCATCAGCACCGATGTCGGCTTCGCGCGCTTCCCGGGACTGAAGTGGCGGCGGCCGCTCTGAGACAACGCGATTAATCCTTCTTCGCGCTCCCCGTTTTCTCTTAACCACAAAGACGCCCGCGAATCACCCGCCTTCGCTCGGCTACGGCGCGGCACGCGCGCATCGCCGGTTTCGATTTCAATGAGCGCTTCATGTTCGCCATAGATCGCGTGAAAATGCGTCGGCGGATGCTCGCGGTAATAGAAACGAATGATGATGCCGTAAAAACGGCAAACTTCACGCATTTTTCGCGCGTGCCGGGATTTTGCCGGCGATTTCCAGATATGCCGAGTCGGGGCAAATGTCGAGGTCGCCCGACCAGGCGATCTGACCGCGATCACCAATCCGCACTTTGCTAAAGAACGCTTCATCGCGAAGCGGCGCAAAAACGCCGTGACCCACCTGATCGGAAAGATCAATGATTCCCTCCAGACCATCCGCATAGCGCACGCGCAATCGATACCCGCTAAGCGGTTCAACTTTTATTGGTCGCACCACGGGAAAATAATGCTCCGAATCGGCTCGTGCCGCAACTCTAATGCCGACCGGCAGCAACGATGCCGGCTACAACAATCCGTGCTATCCGCTGCCTGCCGCGCCGTCTTGCTTGCCATGCCGTAGTCCGACGAAGGCAGGTCGCGCCGGAGCCTGGTGCGCAGGCGGAAGCCTCGCGCGAAGGCGGGTAATTCGTGGTTCGTCGGTGCAGCCGACCCCCCTTCGCTCAGCTTCGGCGTGGCAAGCACGGCTGCCGCTACAACTCCATTACTCCCCTACTCCAACACTCCATCACTTCTTA
>Ga0137369_10005485_pt1 | contig 12892 bp, 10 predicted proteins | sample SagtaG_12_FD_104918 | JGI IMG/M metagenome (GOLD analysis project Ga0137369, IMG submission 104918) | Vadose zone soil microbial communities from Sagehorn Ranch, Mendocino, California, USA - Sage1_L_113_16 metaG | ecosystem: Environmental > Terrestrial > Soil > Vadose zone | place: USA... | reverse complement strand
CTGTAAGAGCATGAAAGAGATTGGACGCCTCCTCACGGCCATGGTCACGCCTTTCAAGGAGGACGGATCGGTCGACTACGACGCCGCGGGCGCGCTGGCCCAGATGCTCGTCAACGACGGCTCGGACGGGGTCGTCGTCTCCGGCACCACCGGCGAGTCACCCAGCCTCAGTGACGCGGAGAAGATCGAGCTCGTCAAAGCTGTCAAGGACGCGATTCCCGGCAAGACGGTCGTCGCGGGCACAGGTTCGAACGACACGCACCACTCAGTCGAGCTCTCGAAGCTCGCGATGAAGGCCGGCGCCGATGCCCTGCTTGCTGTGGTCCCTTACTACAACAAGCCGCCCCAGGAGGGCATGTACCAGCACTTCAAGGCGATCTCCGAAGTCGGTCCGACGATCATGTACAACATCCAGGGCCGGACCGCGATCAACATGACCGCTGCGACCACGCTCCGATGCGCCGAGCTGCCCGGCATCATCGGCGTCAAGGAGGCGAGCGGCGACCTCGATCAGGTCGGGTTCGTGTGCGCGGGCAAGCCCGAGGACTTCAACGTCTGGAGCGGCGACGACAGCTGGACGCTGCCCATCCTCGCCGTCGGCGGTTACGGTGTCATCTGCGTCGTCTCCCACATCGCCGGGCGGTCGATGAAGAAGCTCATCGAGGCCTACCGCAAGGGCGACAACGAGGTCGCGCAGGACATCCACCACGGCCTTCTGCCGGTGATCAAGGCGCTGATGACGACGGCCGCCAACCCCGTGCCGATCAAGTCGGTCCTGAACGAGATGGGATTCGGCGCGGGTCCGTTCCGCCTGCCGCTGGTGCCGCTGACCGACGAGCAGCAGAAGACGGTCATGAAGACGATCCGCGACGCCGGCGAGTTCATCACCTTCTCCAAAGCGGGGGTCAAAGTCGCTTAGCGCCCCTGAGCTCCTCCGGCTCCACGACACGATCCGGTCGTGCAAGAACTGCGGCCTGCATGCCACGCGCACGCAGGCGGTCCCCGGGGTCGGGCCGTGCCCGGCCGACGTGATGATCGTGGGTGAGGCGCCCGGCTTCAACGAGGACCGGCAGGGCGAGCCGTTCGTGGGCGCCGCCGGTAAGCTCCTCGACACTCTGCTCGCGCGCATCTCGCTGAGCCGGTCTGACGTCTACATCACCAACGTGCTGAAATGCCGGCCGCCGATGAACCGCGACCCGATGCCCAACGAGGTGGAAGCGTGCTCGCCGTACCTCAAGGAGCAGCTGGCCATGGTGAAACCGAAAGTGGTGCTGATCCTCGGGCGTCACGCCCTCGAGAGGCTGCTGCCGGGCCAGGGATCGATCTCGCGGATCCACGGCTGCATGATCAAGCGGGGTGACCTGGCTTATGTGCCTCTCTATCACCCTGCGGCGGCGCTGCACAACGGCTCCCTGGTGGCCGACCTCGAGCACGATTTCGATCAGCTCAGGCGATATCTCGACCAGCTGCTCGCGCCGCCGCCTCCACCGCTGCCGGTTCCCGTCGCCAAGCAGGAATCCGAACAGCTGCGTCTCTTGTGAAGCCTTCCCGGCTCCGTTATCTCCCCCTGGGCGGGCTGGGCGAGGTCGGGATCAACATGTGGGCCCTCGAGTGGGAGCGGAAGCTGCTCGTGGTCGACGCAGGCCTGATGTTCCCGCAGGAGGACATGCTCGGCATCGACCTCGTGCTGCCGGACATCTCGTACCTGATCCAGACGGACCGGGAAGTCGTGGGCATCTTCCTCACCCACGGTCACGAGGACCACATCGGCGGCCTGCCCTTCGCGTTGAAGAAGCTCAACGTTCCCGTCTTCGGCACGCGGCTGACGCTGGGACTGGTCAAGCCAAAGCTCAGGGAGCATCACATGCTCCGGGAGTCGGACCTGCGCGAGGTCAGGGTGGGCGACTCCGTGCAGCTGGGACCTTTTCGCGTGGAGACGATCGCGGTCTGCCACTCCATCCCCGACGCCGTGGCGCTTGCGATCGACACGCCGGTCGGCCGCGTCGTCTACACGAGCGATTTCAAGCTCGACCCGTCGCCGCCCGACGGCCTGCCCACCGACATGGAGCGTTTCCGGCGGTTGGGAGACGCGGGCGTCCTGCTGCTGCTGAGCGACTCGACCAACGCCGAGCGCGAGGGGAGATCGGGCTCCGAGCGTGACCTGCACGGCCCCTTCGAGCGGATCTTCACGGAGGCGCCGGGGCGGATCGTGGTCGCCAACTTCGCGTCCAACATCCACCGGATGCAGCACCTGGTCCGCATGGCCGCCCAGTTCGGACGCCGCGTCGCAGTCGTCGGCCGCAGCCTGCAGCAGAACTTCAAGACGGCGCGGGAGCTCGGCTTTCTCAGGGTGCCCGACGGCCTGGTGGTCCCGATCGGCGACGTGGAGCGCGTACCGCCCTCGAAGCTGCTGCTGCTGACGGCGGGCAGCCAGGGCGAGCCCATGTCTGCGCTCACCCGATTTGCGGCCCAGCGCCATCCGTTCCTCAATGTGCTCAAGGACGATTGGGTCGTGATCTCGGCGCGTCCGATCCCCGGCAACGAGCGGATGGTCCACCAGACCGTGAACAACCTCTACCGGCACGGGGCGCGTGTCTTCTACTCGGAGGTCGGCAACGTCCACGTGAGCGGACATGCGCAGCGGGATGAACTTCGCGAGATGCTCGAGGCGGTTCGTCCGCGCAACTTCATTCCCGTGCACGGTGAGTACCGGCAGCTGCTGCTGCACTCAGAGCTTGCGCGTGACGCCGGTCTGGAGGCCGGCCGGATCGCGGTGGTCGAGGATGGGGAGACCGTCGAGCTGGACGCGGACTCCATGGTGCGGGGCGAGAAGGTGGCGACGGGGCTGGTCTACGTCGACGGCCTCGGCGTCGGCGACGTCGAGCAGATCGTGCTCCGCGACCGCCGGCACCTGGCCGAAGACGGCATCCTCGTCGTCACGCTCACCCTCGATCGCGACACGGGCACCGTGCGCGCGGGCCCGGAGCTTGTTTCGCGCGGCGTCATCGAGCCCGAGCTGTCAGGCCGGCTGATGGCGGATGCCCGCGACGCGGTGCTCGTCAGCATCAAGCGGTTCGCGAATTCCCATCCCGAGACGAATCTCCTGCACGAGGCGATCCACGACGCTGTCTCGAAGACGATCTACAAACAGACGCGCCGGCGGCCTATGGTGATCCCCGTCCTCACTGAGATATGAAGCTGCCGCCGCTCGCGCTCATCGCGCCCAGCCTTTGCCCACGCTGCGACCAGCCCGCGATGGTGCTCAACCATTCGTCGGAGGAGGTGCGGTGCGCGCACTGCGGTCTGCAGCTGCACCAGTGCGCGAGGTGCCGCGGTGTCGCCGGGCCGTTCGATCGCTTTTGCGGCTTCTGTGGCTACGAGATGGTGCAGGGCGCCAACAGGCCCGTGTGGTGGCGCCTGTGGTTCCTCGTCGCCCTGCTACCCCTGGCCGGTGCTCTCGCGGCCGGAATCGCGTTCGCCGAGCTGCGTCACTGACGATTCAGCCGGTGCCCGCACTCCACGCAGAAGCTGTGCCGGCCGAGGTTGTGATGGCCGCATGAAGGGCAAACCAGCCGCCGCGGCGGATCCGCCTGCAGCCAGCGCTCGTTCTCACGCCGGTACCACACGCCGTCCTCGGGCCCAAGCATCCAACGGCGCCCCTCGTTGTCGAGCACCGCGAGGTCGCGCACCGCGACCCTGAACGCGCGGGCCTGCAGGTTTCCCGTGCGCCGCTCCTCGACCAGGACCTTGTAGCGGTTCTCCGCGTCGGCGAACGGATCGACTGCCACGGAGGGAGAGTATGGGGTTCTGCATTGGTAGAATCCAGGTCGGCCTCAGGGCTCCGCAGCATGCGTCGCACCACATCCCGTAGCTCCACACGATCCGGCGCTCGCCGCGCTTCCAGCTCCCGTTCCAAACGGAGCAAGCGCGCCGCGCGGCCGCGCCTCAGCTCGCGCCAGGTGCGGGAGATCTTCGGCGTCCTGCTGATGCTCGCCGCGCTGCTCGGCCTGCTGGCGATCCTCAGTCACGCCGATTCGATCCTCGGCGGGATCCGCGATCGAATGCTGTCGGCCTTCGGCGCCGCCTGGTTTGTCCCGGTCGTGGCTGCGGTGGCGGCCAGCGCCTACCTGCTCTGGCCCAAAGCGCCGCGTCCGCGCGCGGTCGATGTCGTCTCCGGAGTGGTCGCCGTGCTTTCCCTGGTCGGCCTGTTCGGCCTTGCCGCCCACGCAGGCGGATCGGTCGGGCGCGGGATCGATGACTCGCTCGCCCCTTTCACCGCTGTGGGAGCCTGGGCGCTTCTCATCGCCGGCCTCGTGATCGGATTGATCGTGACCATCCACTTCAGCCCGGGTGCGCTGCTCATGACCGCCGTCGGAGCGCTCCGCGCGGCGAACGCCGAGCGCGCGCGCCTTCAGGACCTCGTCGCCGCTCCGGCGCAGGACAGGCCGAAGCCTGCGAAGCCGGCGCCTGCCGGCGCTGACATGCTGACGCGGTCCGCCGCCAGCTTCGCCACAGCGCCTCCCGCTCCCGACCAGAAGAACCTGTGGGACATCGACGAGCCCGAGGAGGACGACAAGGCGAAGGCGGCTCCCCGCGAGCCGGTTGCGGTGGCCGTCGCCCAGGCCGCTTCCGAACCCGCGCCGCCCGCGCTGCGCGTCGTCGCGGAGCCCGAGGACGACCTGCCGGAGATCGAGTGGAAGCTGCCCTCGATCGCCCTCCTCGACACGGTCACCGCTCGCCGCGAGCGGATGGCGGACGAGATCAAGCGCAACGTCAAGATCATCGAAGGCACGCTCACCACCTTCGGCGTCGAGTGCAAGATCGTCGGCGTCAATCCCGGGCCGGCGGTCACCCAGTACGAGGTGCAGCCGGGCCCTGGAGTCCAGGTCAAGCGCATCACAGCGCTGCAGAACGACCTCTCCCTGGCCCTCGCCGCTGCCCCGCTGCGCATCGAGGCCCCGATCCCCGGCAAGTCGGCGGTCGGCATCGAGGTGCCCAACAAATCCGCCAGCCTCGTCACGATTCGCGAGGTCATCGAGACCGCGGCGTTTCGCGAAGGCACGAACAGGCTGGCGCTGGGCCTCGGTAACGACGTGTCCGGGCAGTCGATCGTCGCCGATCTCACGCGCATGCCTCACCTGTTGATCGCCGGGGCAACGGGGCAGGGCAAGAGCGTCTGCATCAACGCGCTCATCACAAGCCTCCTGTTCCAGGTCACCCCCGACCACCTGCGCCTTTTGCTCATCGACCCCAAGCGGGTCGAGCTGACCGGTTACAACGGCCTTCCGCACCTGGCCCTGCCGGTGCTGGTCGAGTCACACCAGGCGGCGGCCGCTCTGCGCTGGGCGGTCGCGGAGATGGACCGCCGGTACAAGCTCTTCTCGTCGGAGGGCGTGCGCAACATCGCCGCCTACAACGACAAGGCCGCGCTGAAGCTCGCGCGCTCGCTGCCTTACGTCGTCATCGTCATCGACGAGCTCGCCGACCTGATGATGGTCGCGGCCGGCGAGATCGAGGAGCTGATCTGCCGCATCGCCCAGCTGGCGCGGGCGGTCGGCATCCACCTGATCATCGCCACCCAGCGACCCTCGACGGACATCATCACCGGGCTCATCAAGGCCAACATCCCTTCGCGCATCGCGTTCGCGGTGGGATCGCAGGTCGACAGCCGCGTCATTCTCGACGCGGGCGGGGCCGAGAAGCTGCTCGGCCGGGGCGACATGCTCTACCAGCCGGTGGACGCCGGCAAGCCGACGCGCATCCAGGGTGCGTTCGTGAGCGACCAGGAGGTCGAGGGTGTGGTCGCGTTCTGGAAGTCGCAGGCCCCAGGTGAGCCCCGCTACATGGAGGAGATCCTGGAAGAGGGCGCGGTCTCGGAGTGGGAGGGAGGCGAGAGGAGGGAGGAGCGCAAGCTCGACCCGCTCTTCGCGCGCTCGGCGCGGGCGGTCGCGGCCGAGGGCGCAGCGTCCGTTTCCCTCGTCCAGCGGAAGTTCAACGTCGGCTATTCGCGCGCGGGCCGGATCGTCGACCAGCTGGCCGAGCATCGGGTCATCGGCGGCTACCAGGGCTCCAAGTCACGCGAGGTGATGATGACGCTGCCGGACGTCGACGAGCTCCTGGAGCGGCTCGGCATCGAATAGCCGCAAACTAGGTCGGGGCGAGCGATGAACCTCCCGAACACGCTCACGGTCAGCCGGCTCCTCGCCATCCCGGTGCTGATGGCGCTGCTGTTGATGCGGTTTCCAGGCCACGACCAGGTCGCCGCGGCACTTTTCATCCTCTTCTCGCTGACCGACACGTTCGACGGCCAGATCGCACGGCGGCGCGGCCTGGTCAGCGACTTCGGCAAGTTCCTGGACCCACTTGCCGACAAGCTGTTCGTCCTCTCGGTGCTCATCGTGCTTGTCCAGGAAGGCCTGGTAGCGGCGTGGGTCGTCGTCATCATCTTCTCGCGCGAGCTGATCATCACGATCCTGCGCTCGGTCGGCGCGAGCCAGGGTCGCGTCATCGCCGCGGCGCCGCTGGGCAAGACGAAGACGATCACCCAGATGAGCGCGGTCGTTCTGCTCATCCTGCAGCGGCCCTATCCGGAGCTGGTTCCGTTCGCCGGCGTCGCCGTGGCCATCGCGGTGGTCTTCACGCTCTGGAGTGGCTTCGATTACCTGTGGCGGTTCCGCCGCCTGATCACGCCCATCAGCCCGTCGCGGGCTCGGATCCCGAGCGGCGGCGCGCCTGAAGGATCGCCCGCCCAGCCCCTGGCCGAGGTGCTCGAGTCCAAGGGCCTGACGGTCGCCGTTGCCGAGTCGTCGACCGGTGGCATGCTGGGTTCGATGCTCACCGAGGTTCCCGGCAGCTCCGCCTACTTCCAGGGGGGCGTCATCGCCTACTCGAACGAGGCCAAGCAGGAGCAGCTTGGCGTGCCCCGGGAGCTTCTCGAAAGGCTGGGCGCGGTGAGCCGGGAGGTGGCGGAGGCGATGGCCGAGGGAGTCCGGGGACGATTTCGGACCGACCTGGCCGCGGCCATCACAGGGATCGCGGGACCCGGCGCCGGCGGCACGACCAAGCCGGTGGGCCTCACTTACATCGCGGTGGCCTCCCAGCGTGGCCCGTCATCGCGCGAGCTCAAGTTCACCGGGGACCGGGCTGCCAACCGGCGCCAGGCGGCGCTCGAGGCGCTGGACATGTTGATGTCCGAGGCCCGCGCGATCAGCCGCGCCGGGGTGAAGAGCGCTTGACAGCGAACGCCTGTTCGTATACCGTTACGGCCTTAACAGGCTGAGTTGAAGTCGCCGCACAGACGCACGACACTCGCTGCAACGACCTAGGAGGATTTATCGGAAGTGGACAAAGAAAAAGACAAGGACAGGGAACGGGAGAAGGCCCACGAGGAGAAAGGCAGAGCTCTCGATTCGGCCATGTCCCAGATCACAAAGAGCTACGGCAAAGGCGCCATCATGAAGCTCGGGGAGCACTTCGCGCAGCGCAGCGAGGTGACGGTCATCTCGACCGGCGCCCTGCCGCTGGACCTGGCGCTTGGGGTGGGAGGCATCCCTCGCGGAAGGGTGACCGAGATCTACGGTCCGGAGTCGGCCGGCAAGACCACTCTCGCCCTGCATGTCATCGCCGAGGCGCAGAAGGTGGGCGGCGTCGCCGCCTTCGTCGACGCCGAGCATGCGCTCGATCCTCTCTATGCGTCTCGGATCGGGGTGAAGATCGACGACCTGTTGATCAGCCAGCCCGACACAGGCGAGCAGGCGCTCGAGATCGTCGAGGTCCTTGTGCGCTCGAATGCCGTCGACGTGATCGTCATCGACTCGGTGGCGGCTCTCGTGCCGAAAGCGGAGATCGAGGGCGAGATGGGTGACTCGCACATGGGCCTCCAGGCGCGGTTGATGTCGCAGGCGCTGCGCAAGTTGACGGCGGCGATCTCCAAATCCAACTGCGCCGTGATCTTTCTCAACCAGCTGCGCGAGAAGGTCGGGATCATGTTCGGCAACCCCGAGACGCAACCTGGGGGCCGGGCCTTGAAGTTCTACTCCTCCGTGCGCCTGGACATCCGCAAGGTCGAGGTCATCAAGAACGGGCTCGATTCGGTCGGCAACAGGGTGAAGGTCAAGGTCGTCAAGAACAAGGTGGCGCCGCCTTTCCGGTCCGCCGAGTTCGACATCCTTTTCAATGAAGGCATCTCACGCGAGGGGTCGTTGATCGACGCCGCGGTCGAGTACGGGATCTTCGACAAGAGCGGGACCTGGATGTCGTTCGGGGACCAGCGTCTCGGTCAGGGTCGCGACAACGTCCGCAACTACCTGCGCGAGAACCCGACCCTGTCGGCCGAGATCGAAGCCAGGGTCCGCGAGAAGGCCTCCGCTGCTGCGCCGCCGCTGCGGGTGGCCGGCGGCGCGCCAAGGTCGCTCGCAGGTGCCGCCGAGGAGCTCTGAGCGGCCGCAGGTCAGCGCTGTAGACGCGGGCCTCCGGCTGCTCGCGTGGCGTGCGCACTCCCGGGTGGAGCTTCGGCGCAAGCTCAGCCGGCGCGGCTACGACGAGGATGAGGTCCAGAGGGCGGAGTCAAGGCTGGCCGAGCTCGGCTACCTGGACGACGCCGCGTTCGCGGAGGGCCACGTCCGGCGCCGGGGGGAATCACTTGGGCCGCGGGCGCTGTCGTCGGAGATGGCGGCTCGGGGAGTGGACCGCCAGGTGGCGGATAAAGCGCTGGCAGCGTTCGACCGGGAGGCACAGTTCGCAGCAGCGACCCGGCTCGCGGAACGGCTGTGCGCTCGCGGTTTGCCGCCTGGCTACAAGGAGCTGCTCGATTCTGTTGGCGCCAAGCTGGTTCGGCGAGGATTTTCGCCCAGTGTCGCCAGAGCGGCCTGCCAGGCGGTCTGGACAGGGGCGGTCGGCACCCCAGGGGCCTAGGCTTCGGCGCCCTCCGTCTGGCGCCGAAGCCTAAAATCAGGGTCACGCGGGCCGATTTGAGGTCCGCAAGTCATAGAGCCAACCCGAGGCGGGACCTGTCGGCCCTGCCTGGTCACGCACTTTGACAATCGAATTACGAGGTGCTTGTCATGCCTGTCTACGTCTACGTACTACTTGTGGTGGTGGCAGCGGTCGCCCTGGCCGGGGGCTTTGGAGTGGCTTATCTGCTGCTCCAGCGCCGGCAGAGCAACGGGAGCCACGTCCTCGAGCTCAAGGCCCAACAGACGCTCCTGGAAGCCGAAACGCAGGCCAAGGAGAAGCTTCTGGAGGCCAAAGAGGAAGCTGTCAAGATCCGCACCGCCGCCGAACAGGAAGCCCGGCAGTACCGGGCGGAGTCACAGCAGATCGAAAGGCGCCTGCTCCAGAAGGAGGAGAACCTCGACCGCAAGGGCGAGGACATGAACCGCCGGGAGCGGGAGTTGGGCAACCAGCAGAAGTCGCTGGACGAGGTGCGGGCGAAGCTCGAGGAGAGCTATCGCGACCAGGAGAAGGAGCTTCAGCGCGTCGCCAACATGACGCGGCAGGAGGCCCAGGGCATCCTGATGGCCCAGGTCGAGCAGGACCTGCGGAACGAGGTTGCGCGCAAGGTCCGGGAAGCGGAGCTCTCAGCCCGCGACGAGAGCGAGCGCCGGGCTCGCGAGATCGTCACCGAGTCGATCCAACGCATCGCAGCCGACCAGACCGCCGAGGTTTCGGTCTCCGTGCTGCCTCTGCCGACCGACGAGTTGAAGGGCCGCATCATCGGTAAAGAGGGGCGCAACATCCGCGCCCTTCAGCAAGCCACGGGGATCGACCTCATCGTCGACGACACCCCCGAGGCAGTGATCATCAGCGGTTTCGACCCGGTCCGCCGCGAGGTGGCGAGGGTCGCGCTGAACAAGCTCATCGTCGACGGCCGGATCCATCCGGCCCGCATCGAGGAGATCGTCGCCAAGTCCCGCCAGGAGGTCCTGCAAAGGGTCAAAGAGGAGGGGGAGGGGGCGGTCCTGGAGCTCGGCCTCCAGGGGTTGCATCCCGAGGTCGTGCGCCATCTCGGCATCCTGCGGTTCCGCACGAGCTACGGACAGCAGGTGCTGAACCATTCCAAGGAGGTCGCCTATCTCGCCGCCATGATGGCTTCGGAGATCGGCGCCGACGTTCGTATCGCCAAGCTCTCCGGGCTGCTCCACGACATCGGCAAGGCCATCGACCACGAGGTCGAGGGCTCGCACGCGGTGATCGGGGCAGACCTGCTCCAGCGACATGCGGTGCCGGCTCCGGTGGTGCACGCGGTGCGCGCGCACCACTACGACGAAGAGCCGCACACCATCGAGGCGCTGCTGCTCATCGCAGCGGACGCCATCTCGGCGGCCCGACCCGGAGCGCGCAGAGAGTCGCTCGAGGCGTACGTGAAACGGCTCGAGAAGCTGGAGGAGATCGCCAACTCGTTTCAGGGCGTGCAGCAGTCCTACGCCATCCAGGCCGGCCGCGAGGTCAGGATCCTGGTCAAGCCCGAGCAGATCGACGACACGGCTGCCCAGCTCATGGCGCGCGACATCGCCAAACGCATCGAATCAGAGCTCAGCTTCCCCGGTCAGATCCGCGTCACGGTGGTGCGGGAGACCAGGGCGATCGAGTACGCAAAGTGAATAGAAGGGAGCCTGGCTGCCAGGCTCCCTTTTTCTTTTGCACGAGAATCGACTGATGCCGGACGGCGATTTCAGGATCCTATTCCCACCCCACGAAATCTTCGATTTCGCGGGGACCCCGGGTTGCCTTAACGTGCGGGCGAACTGAACGTGGACGACTTTCGCATCCTGTTCGTCGCTGACGTGGTCGGCCACCCGGGGCGCGACGCGGTCAAGGCCATCCTGCCCGGCTTGAAGAAGGAGCTGAGCCCCAACCTGACCATCGTCAACGGCGAGAACGCGGCGGGCGGCTTCGGACTGACCGCGAAGATCGCCGCCGAGCTCAAGGGAGCAGGCGGCGACGTGATCACCAGCGGCAACCACGTCTTCGCCCAGAAGGACTTCGTGGGCGAATTGCCTGGGCTCGACCGGGTGCTGAGGCCCGCCAACTACCCGCCGGCTGCGCCGGGCCGGGGCTGGTGGGTGGTCGAGGCGGGCGGCCACCAGGTGCTGGTCATGAACCTGATGGGACGCGTGTTCCTCGACTCGCTGGACGACCCGTTCCGGACGGCCGACTCGATCCTCGCCGCCCATCCCGACGTCGGCATCGTGTTCTGCGACATGCACGCCGAGGCGACCTCCGAGAAGACGGCGATGGGGTGGTACCTTGACGGCCGCGCCAGCGCCGTGGTGGGCACGCACACCCATGTGCCGACGGCCGACGCTCGCATCCTGCCGGGAGGCACGGCCTACGTGACCGACGTGGGCATGGTTGGGCCCAGGGACGGGTGCATCGGCATGGACAAAGACGTCGTCCTGCAGCGGTTCCTGAGCGGTGTCCCGAACAGGTTCGTCGTGGCGTCAGGAACCGTGACATTCAATTCCGTACTCGTTAACATTGATTCTTCAAGCGGCCGGGCTACGTCCATCCAACGCATCGATCGTGAACATGTTTGAAGGGGTTCCAGCAATGACAGCGGAGCGCACTCCAGTAGAGGTGCTCAAGGTTTCGGCCACCTCCAAGCCGGTCGCCGTCGCAGGGGCGATCGCCGGCGTGATCCGCAGCAAGGGCAGGGTCGAAGTCCAGGCCATCGGCGCCGGCGCCATCAACCAGGCTGTCAAGGCGATCGCGATCTCGCGTGGCTACGTGGCGCCTGGCGGGCTGGACCTGGTCTGCATCCCGGCGTTCATCGACATCTCGATCGACGGCGAAGAGCGCACCGGCATCCGGTTGTTGGTGGAGAGCCGGTAACGGGAAGGACGCGGTCGTTCCACATCTGGACGATCGGGTGCCAGATGAACTCGGCGGACTCCGAAAGTCTCGCGCGCCGGCTGCTGGCCGCCGGCTACACCGAAGACTCGCTCGATCGCGCGGACGTCGCCATCCTCAACACCTGCGTCGTGCGCCAGGCTTCCGAGGACCGCGTCTACTCCAAGCTCCACGAGCTCAAGGAGTGGAAGACGCCAGACCGCACGATCGCGGTGACCGGCTGCATCGTGGCCAAAGAAGGCGACCGGCTGCGCAGCCGGTTCCCGCACCTGGACGCGGTGGTGCCGATCGGGGACTACGAGCCCTTCGTCGGCGACCTCGAGGCCCGATACGACTACTCGAACGGCGAGGCGCTGCCCGCTGCGGGCCGGACCGGGGTCAGTTACTTCGTACGCGTCATCCAGGGATGCGACCACAACTGCACTTTCTGCATCGTGCCGCGGGTGCGCGGGCGCGAGAAGCATGTGCTCCTGGAGGGCGTGGTCCGGGAATGCCGGCAGGCGGTGGCCGACGGCGCCAGGGAGATCGTGCTCCTCGGCCAGAACGTCGACGACTACCACGATCCTGACGGCAAGGGCGGGCTGGCCGCCCTCGTGCGGGCGGTGGAGAAGATCCCGGGGCTCAAGCGTCTTCGCTTCCTGACCTCGCATCCCCAGGACCTCGAGATGGAGCTGCTCGAGGTCATGGCCGGCAGCGACGTCGTTTGCCGGGAGCTGCAGCTGCCCGTCCAATCGGGCGACGACACCGTGCTCAAGCGCATGGCGAGGGGCTATCAGACGCGCCACTACCGCGCGATCGTCGAGCGCGCCCGCCGGCTGATGCCGGACCTTGGCCTGGCCACGGACGTGATCGTCGGCTTTCCGGGCGAGACCGAGGCCGCTTACCTCAACACCCGCTCGCTCGTCGAGGAGATGGAGTTCGACGTCGTCCACATCGCGATGTACTCGCCGCGGCCGGGCACGTTTGCGGCCACACGCATGGGGGACGACGTGCCGCACGAGGAAAAGCTGCGGCGCCTGAACGACCTGCTCGCCCTGTCGCG
>Ga0137369_10005456_pt1 | contig 12931 bp, 12 predicted proteins | sample SagtaG_12_FD_104918 | JGI IMG/M metagenome (GOLD analysis project Ga0137369, IMG submission 104918) | Vadose zone soil microbial communities from Sagehorn Ranch, Mendocino, California, USA - Sage1_L_113_16 metaG | ecosystem: Environmental > Terrestrial > Soil > Vadose zone | place: USA... | reverse complement strand
ATGGCAAACGCCATTGGCTGTGGCGGGCGGTCGATCAGAAGGGCGTGGTGCTGGACATCCTCGCTCACTGCCACAGCTTATCGACGCGTTCGCGCTGAGGGTCACGCCGTCTGGCGGGACGTGACCTTGGGCGGAGTGCGCACATGAAACTCTGCTGACCGAGCTCACCGCGCCTCTCTAGTTGCCCGGCTCCGCCTTCGACTCGCTCAAGTTGACAACGCCCGCCCGATTGCCGAGTTCCTCCCACTCAACGGCCGAGCGGGTCAGGAAGAGCTCGGGCAGCCGCGCGTGCAGCCGCTGGTTGGCCGTTTAGTCTCGCAGGCGCATGATGTCCAGGAATTCGGGGCCCCAATCGGTGATGCTGGCCGCCTGGGCGAACCAGGAGACCAGCTGGCGTGCGCTCGAGCTGTCGAACTGGACGTACTTGCCGTCCCGGCAGCGAAACGCGCAGGCGCCGCGCCCGTGGATGCCGCGCGGCGGGTGCAGGCCAGTCTTGCTGACGTACGCGCCGGAGTGCCCGATCAGCGTGAACATCGCCGCGAACATGGGCACCTCGATTCGCTGACCGAAGCCACTGCGTTCTCGAGCGATCAGCGCCATGACGATGCCCGTGGCGCCCAAGAACGCCCCGAAATTGCTGGCCAGCGGCGGCGGCGAGTAGAACGGGCGCGACCAGTTCCACCCGGGCGGCTCCTCGCCTGCGCGTGGCATGCAGTTGTCCGTGGCAGCGTTGAGGATGCCCTCCCACGCCCGCAGGTCGGCTCGCGGGTCGTCCGCCGCGAAGCCAGGGATCGAGCAGTAGATCAGCCGCGGGTTGCGTTCAGTCGCCCATGCCGCGCCCCGGCCTAGACGGTCCATCACGCCCGGTCGGAAGTTCTCGATAACGATGTCGGCGCTGTCGATCAGGCGTTGGGCGGTCTGCTGGCCAGAGGGCGTTTTGAGATCGAGCGCAATTCGCCGCTTGCCGCGCTGCAGAATGGCGTCGGCGTCCGACTTCCAGAGCGGTCCCGTCGGCGGATCGACGTGAATCACGTCGGCGCCCTTGTCGGCCAGCATTGCTGCCGCCAGTGGCCCGGCGATGTACTGGCCGAAATCGATGACTCGGATCCCATGCAACGCGCCCGTCATGGCGCATGATGGTAATCCGCGCGGAGAACGTGTTTCGGATCGATGCGCCCGCGCAAACGCTGGTACGGCGGACCGTGCTGAGAGCGCTTGCGTCGCAACGGGCGGGGGTATTCACTGACCGCGACGAGGGGGCTACGAATCGTAGGCTGAGGAGCAACATGGAACAACTGACGCTGAGCCGACGCAGGGCGTTGGGCTTGATCGCCTTGGGTCTGGGAACGATCGTTGCGGCGGCCTGCGGTGTGCCCGCGCCGACGACCCCGGCGACCAGCGTGGCAGGCTCGAGCCCGAGCAAGCCTGCGCCGGCCGCTGCTAGCGCGACGCCACAACCCAAGACTGGCGGAACGCTGCGCTACGGCTCGGATGTCGATGTCAATCGGCTCGATCCGCATTTTCGCCTCGGCGACGTCTACTACTCCGTCTACGATCGGCTAACGCAATACGACATCAATCACAATGTCCAGCCGATGCTGGCCGAGAGCTGGGACGTCTCCTCGGACTTCACAACGATCAAATTCAACCTGCGCAAAGGTGTGCAGTTCCATAACGGCGCCGAGCTCGACGCCGCCGCCGTCAAATTCAACAGCGAGCGCGCGCGCGACCTGCCGAACACTCAGCTCGACGAAGCCAAGTGGTGGACGTCAATCGAGACGCCCGACAAATACACCGTCATCTTCAAGTCCGACAAGCCGCGCCCACTCGCCTTCGACTACTTCGAGTTCCTCAACATCGCCGAACCCACCTCGGCATCCGATCCCTCGAAAGCAGTGGGCACCGGTCCATTCAAATTCCTCGAATGGAAGCAAAAGGACTCGCTGACGCTCACGAAAAACACGAGTTACTGGCAGTCCGGCAAGCCGTACCTCGACGGCATCGTCATGACTGTGATTACCGATCCGCAGGCGATGGTATCGCGGTTCGAGGGCGGCTCCCTGGATGTCGCGATCAATTATCCCGTCACGGATTTCGTCCGTTTGCGGGACGATGCCGGATACACGCAGTACACGTTCTCGGCCGGCAATTTCTCATGTCTGGGCATGAACTGCCAGGTCGCCCCTTGGGACAACAAGAAGGCGCGCCAGGCGCTGCTGTACGCGGTCGATCGCGTGCGCTGGGCCACAACCGTGCAGAAAGGTCTCGAAAACCCATCGACGCTCCCGTGGCCGAACACGTCGCCAGCCTACGAGGAAGCCAAATCCAACGCTTTCCAGTTCGACCTGGAGAAGGCGGCGGCGATGTTGAAGGCTGCGGGGGTCACCGGCCCAGTAACCGGAGACGTGATCATGCAGAACAGCAGTGCCGAGCTAACGGCCTTCGCGCAGATACTGCAGAACGACTTCGCCAAGCTTGGCGTCACGCTGACGCTCAAACCACAGGATCAGGCGTCCTACTTAGACGTGGTGAACAACTGGAGGTATCAGGGACTCTGGTTGGGAGGCGGTTCGTTCGCGCAACTGGACCCGGCGACGGCTTTCACGAAGAGTCGCGCACTGAGCGTGACAGGCAACAGCTCGGCGTTCGCTGCACCGGTGAATGCCGCCGCGGTGGAGCTCGTAGGGCGCGCAACAACGGAGCCCGATAGCACCAAACGCAATCAGCTCTATTCGGACCTCAACGACATGCTGCTCGACGAGGTGTACATCATCTGCATGTCGCCGACGGCCAACCGCTTGATCACGACGTCGAAGGTGCACGGCGTCGCACCGACACTACACTCGGCGCAACGGTGGTGGGAAGTCTGGCTGGCCTGAAGCACACATCGCGGGGGTGACGGATGAGCAGTGGTCAACTAAGTAGACGCGCGCTTCTGGGCGCATTCGCTCTCGGTACGAGTGGCGCGCTCCTGAGCGCATGCGGAGCGCCCGCAACGCCAGCGGTAGCTCCGACGGCGCCACCAGCGAAGCCCGGCGCAACATCAGTCAGCGCCGCGGCCACAGCCCCGGCCGCAAGTGGCCAGCCAAAGAGCGGCGGCACGCTTACGGCAGGCAAGCTGGGTGACGTCGCCAATCTCGATGGGCACTACTGGTCGCCCAATGCCGGGCTCCATGTCTGGTTGGCCTACGACACGCTGGCCAGGTACGACGCGAATTTCAAGTCTCAGCCGCAGCTGGCGGAGAGCTGGGAGGTCAGCAGCGATCTCAAGCAGATCACCCTGAACCTCCGTAAAGGTGTGACCTTCCACAGCGGGCGAGAGTTCACCGCCGACGACGTCGTGTGGAACTTGCAACGTGCGCTGAATCCGAAAGTCACGGTCGGCATCATCACCGGCTTCTTCGGTCAGGACCCGACCTTTACCGCCAAAGACAAATACACGGTCGTGCTGCAGACGGCGCAGCCATGGCCTACCGTGTTCGACATGTTCCACGTGGTCAACATCCTGGACAAGGAAAACACTGACGTCGCCAGCAACACGCAGACCAAAGCCGTCGGCACCGGGCCCTTCGTGTTCCAGGAGTGGCGCCAGGGCGAATCCATGCGCTTCACCAAGAATAAGAACTACTGGCAAACCGGCAAGCCGTACCTCGACGAGATCATCGTGAACGTCCGCAAGGATGCACAGTCGCTCGTGGCGGATCTCGAGTCGGGCGCCTCGCAACTGGTCTATGCGATCAGCCTGCAGGATTTCGTCCGGCTGAAGAGTGACGCGAACTATAACGCGCAGTTCCTGACGCCACCCGCCGGCATGTACCAGATTCAGCCAAATGTCACGTTCAAGCCGCTGGACGACAAGCGCGTACGCCAGGCGCTCAATTACGCGATCGATCGCAAGCGCATCGCCGACACCGTGCTGCTGGGATTGGTGGCGCCGCAGGACTTACCGTGGCCGGCCTCCTCACCTGCGTACGAACAAGCCAAGAACAACCTGTACGCCTTCGACCTGGACAAGGGGAAGTCGCTGCTCACACAGGCAGGCGTGAGCAACCTCGAGCTGGACTTCGTGCATGCTCCGACATTGCCCGAATACGCCACGATCGCGCAGATCTATCAGTCGGACCTGGCGAAGATCGGTGTCAAGCTCAATGTCAAGAGCATGGACATCGCCGCGCTGTTCGACGTAATTCACAGTCAGAAGTACAACGGCTTCTACACGTTAAACGACTCGTGGACTGCAATGGAGCCCGCAAGCACGATATCTGTCGGTGCCAGTCTGAATCCCAAGATCAACAACGCCGGGTTTAAGGATGCGCAGTACACCGAGTTGGCGGCCAAGGCGGCCGCGGAGCCCGATGCCCCGAAGCGGAAGGAGTTGTACTCACAGCTCAACGACTACATCCTTGACCAGTCGTTCGGCATGACCATCGCGCCCACAACAAGCCGGGTCGTCGCCAAGAAGTCGGTGAATGGCCTGGAGTTCCGCTTCAACGACGTCATGTACTTCGGGAATGTCTGGCTGAGCTGAGGCCGTGGGCGTCTTTATCCTCCGCCGTCTACTGCAGTCGATTCCGGTTCTCTTCTTCTCGACGTTCATTGTGTTTCTCGTGATCCACCTGATCCCAGGTGACGCAGCTGCCGTTCTGGCCGGGCCGAACGCGTCGCCAGAAGCACTGACTGCTGTGCGGCACGAGATGGGCCTCGATCAGCCATTGCTGGTGCAGTACGCGGTCTGGATTGCGCATGTGGCGCAGGGCGACCTCGGGAAATCCACGCTGAGCGGACAGCCGATTTCGAAGTTGCTCATGGCGCGGGCGCCCGCAACGATCGAGCTGACAGTCGCGGCAATGACTCTGTCGATCCTGATCGCGCTGCCGCTTGGAATCCTCAGCGCGACTCATGTCCGCGGTCGCCTGGAGTGGCTGATCTCAACAGTGCAAAGCCTGTGGCTCGCGATCCCGAATTTCTGGGCCGGCATTCTCGCCATCATCGTGTTCTCACTGGTGCTGCGCTGGCTTCCGCCGGGCGGGCGCGTCGCCGACACTAACGACCTGGCTGGCTCGATCAAATCGCTGATTCTGCCCGCGACCACACTGTCGCTGTACCTGGCCGCCGGCCTCTCGCGATTCATCAAGTTCAACCTGCTGGAGGTGTTCTTCGACGATTTTGTCCGGACCGCGCGAGCAAAAGGACTGAGTAACACCGCCGTCATGTATCGGCACGCCCTGCGCAACGCGATGCTGCCGGTGATCACGATTCTCGGCGTGCAATTCGCGAGCTTGTTGGGCGGCACTGTGATCATCGAGTCAGTCTTCTCCTGGCCAGGCGTCGGTGGACTGATGCTCGACGGCATCTCCAATCGCGACTACGCCGTGGTCCAGGGTGGACTCCTGCTGCTGGTGCTTTTGTTCATCGTCATCAACCTGGTAGTGGACCTGACGTATGCGGTGATCGATCCACGCATTCGGCTGGGTGACGCCTGAGCGACATGGCAGTTGAGTCGGCCTCCGGAGTGACCGTCAGGCGGCACGTTGTTGCCGCCCCGATTACTTTCAGGAAGTCTCCACATCCGCTGAATGCGGCATTTGTGAGAACCTGGCGCAATCCGCTGGGATTCTTCGGACTGGCGATCCTCGGCCTGCTGGTCCTGATTGCTCTGGCGGCGCCGCTGATTGCACCGTACGACCCGGTCGACCAACACCCGGGCCGAGAGCTCCTGGCGCCTGGACCCGACTTCTTGCTGGGCACCGATGAGCTCGGTCGCGATCTGCTAAGTCGCGTCATCTACGGCACGCGGCCATCACTCGTCGTTGCAGTGATGGTCGTGGTGCTGGGTGGTGGACTTGGCATCATCACAGGCCTTGCGGCGGGATATCTGGGTGGTTGGGTCAACGCCCTACTGATGCGTTTCTTCGACGCGATGTTTGCCTTCCCGCCGATCCTTCTCGGCTTTGTCATCATCGCCGCGCTCGGTCCAGGGACGACGCAGGTCGCGTATGCCATCGCCCTCGCCGTCGTGCCAACCCTCGGCCGCGTTGCGCGCTCACTGGTGCTCAAGGAGCGTAACCGCGACTACGTGCTCGCGGCGCGCTGCACTGGCGCGCGCAACGGACGTGTCATGTTCCTGCACGTGTTGCCAAATGCAGTGTCGCCGATGATCGTCAATCTGGCGCTGGTGATGGGCTTTTCGGTACTCGCGGAAGCCAGTCTCGCATTCCTCGGGCTGGGCACGCAGCCGCCAACACCTTCGTGGGGCGCCATGCTCAACGAGAGCCGGGCCTATCTGCGCACTGATCCCTGGATGGCAATCTGTCCAGGGGTCGTGCTGGCGCTGCTGCTGCTCGGGCTGAACTATCTCGCCGATGCGCTGCGTGATGCATTCGATCCGCGTCGCGTCAATGCTGGGTTCTAAAGCTGTGGCGCGCGGTGTCGTCGTCACCGGGTGCAGCAGTGGCTTCGGCGAATTAATCGCCAAAACCCTCGCGGCCAGCGGCTATCGTGTGTTCGCCACCATGCGCGATGTGCAATCGCGCAATGCACCCGCGGCACGAGAGCTCCGCGACTGGGCTGCGGAGCGTGAGGCTCAGCTGGAGGTGCTAGAGCTGGACGTGACCAGCGGCACTTCTGTGGAGCAAACCATCAATGAGGTGGTCCGCCGCGCGAGCAGTGTCGACGTGCTGGTCAACAACGCCGGTATAGCTGCAACTGGACCACTCGAGGCGTTCTCGATGGCGCAAGTTGAGACGCTGTTCGGCGTGAACGCGCTCGGTCCGCTGCGCGTCAGCAACGCAGTCCTGCCGACGATGCGAATGCAGGGGTCCGGCTTGATCGTGTTCGTGACCAGCGCGCTCGGCCGAGTCCTGCCGCGCCGCGGTGGCCTGTACGCCTCCACGAAATGGGCGCTAGAGGGATTGGCGGAGTCTCTGCACTACGACGTGGCGCGGTTTGGCATCGACGTGGCGATCCTGGAGCCCGGCTCATTTCCGACGCAAGCTGTAGCGAAAGGAACGCGCGCCGAACGGCAAGAGATCGTGCAAGCATACGCTGTCGCTTCTCCGCACCAGCCGCCTGGTCAGCCGATCGAACGAGGTCCACACGAGCTGCCCAACCCGCAAGACGTCGCCGACGCAGTCAAGAAATTGATCGAAACGGCTCCGAGAGAACGACCGCTCCGCACCGTCGTCGGCCACGTCTTTACGGAGGGCGTTGCCGAGTACAACAGCACGTACGAACGGGTACGGGACCACCTGGTCGAAGTACTGCGGCGGCCTGATCAGGCGATCACCTGGACGACGCGCCCCAACAGCTAGGGCCTGCGAGCGCATAACGGCACATCGCCACCACCCGCAACCGCCGTTCAGCCCGCCTGGCTCGCCACGTACCAGGCCGCCAGCGCCGCTCGAGAGCTCAACCCCAGTCGATTGGGTTGGTCAGAGCTTCGGCGATCAGGGCCACAATTTCGCGTTGCCTCTCAGCTCCGGTCGGCGTAATCGGCGTGATTTCACCAGCCAACCGGATCCGAGGTATTGCGCGAGGCTGCAATGGAATGGCTTAACCACGCCCTCGATGCACCTCCCTCCGGCCCCGGCTTCCTCAACGGCGCCGGCGGCACCGGCCTCGCGCTCCTCGCCGCCGGTACACCCGTCGAGCCACGCTGGGATCGCGTGCTCCTACTGTCCAGAGGATCAGGGTCCTCTCGCGGTCAGGTCCCTGTCTTCCATTTCCCAGGTGTGATCGAGCGTGTGGTACGCGGTATGCCGAATCAGGTAGCGAAGCGGCCAGGTTCGCGCCATCTTGCCGTCGGCGTGGAACGCCCGTATGGCGGTGCAATACTCCTCGCGCTGCGCTGTCACTTCATCGTCCGTCGGCAGCACGCCTTCAGGCAATGGAGACCTCTGCAGCCCCAGCTTCTTCCCCCAGTCCTCCTGCTCGGTGCGGACCACATGTCGGATGATCCGGTCCCGCGGACGCCCTCCTGCCCGAGGGCCCTGCTGCAGCTCAGCCGACACGCGCGAACGCACTTCGTCGAAGAACGCCCAGCACGCTTGCATCAGCGTAAGTTGCCGCGCCAGTTCCACGCTCGACATGTCTTGTTTGTCAATGGCCGAAAACGCGAACGAGATGCCCCAGAAGTCCGTTGAGCCGTTGCCCGGATACTCCTCGACCACGTCCATGGTGGTGCTGGCGTCCGCAAACTCCGCGTCCATCTCGGCTAGCTTCGCCACGGATGCGTAACGTGGGAGGTAGGCGAGTAGCCGTTCAATCGCGGCCTCCCCGGTCTTCGCTCCGCGCTCGAGACCGGGCCACTCTGGCGCGACCGCCACCACCTTCTTGCCTTTGGGTCCGATTTCAAGCATCAACCTCATTTCGTGCTCATCGTACTCGCAGCCAGCAGAGCACTCCATGTTGTCAGGCGCGGAGGGCTGGCGTTCATGAGGATGACCGCCCGATGCCTACGGCACGTTGCCATCAGCCAGGCAAAGGGTCCGCAGCGACATCGGACCAGTGGTTGCCTCGCAGTCAAGCTCCTTGTACAACTCGTCAACGTCGAACTCACTGACCACGAGCCATGTCGCTCGAGACGCGATCGACTGTGGTCGCACAGTAGATCGTTTTTGGGGGCTCAGCCGCAGCCAGCATGATGACCACGCCCGCATCGGACCCGTGCCGTGGGGACGCATCCACTAGCCGCTCGGAGGCAGGCTGCACTGCAGTGACCGCGCTCCCGACAACGTTATTCAGCAACGCTCCTCGACCCACCCCGTACACGCCCAGCCCCGTGGCGAGTACGGCAACCGTTTGAGGGAACTGGCTGGCGCTGCGCATGGCTGAGGCCGTCCTGGCCGAAAACCCCGACGGTGCCTGGCTGGCAGAGTTGGCCCAGCTGGTCGAGCCCGCCCTGGTGCCACAAGCGGTCGCCTCCGCGCTGGGTGCCCGTGAGGAGCCGCACCTCGCGCTGCGAGACACACATATCGCCAGCCTGCGGCACCGGGCCCTTGCTAGCTGGTGCTGGACAACCGCGAGCACCCTGTACGGGTTTGCGCCGACCTGGCCGAGGCGCTGCTGCGCGACTGCCCTGAATTGCGAATCCTCGCCACAGCCGCGAGCCACTGGCGGTCGCCGGCGAGCGTGTCCGGCCCGTGTTGCCACTCGAGGTGCCCGATGCCAGCCTCTCAACTCCCGAATCGGTGCGGCAAGCCGGTCCGTGCGGCTGTTCGTGAAACGCGCCACGGCGGTACATCCCGTCTTCGCGCTGACCGCGGGCAACTGCGCAGCCGTGGCGCACATCTGCCGCCGGCTGGACGGTTTGCCACTGCCATTGGCAGCGGCGCAGACGCGCGTCCTCGCGCCAGAACAGATCGCTGCGCGGTTGGCGGATCGCTTCCGGCTGCTGACCAATCCCAGCCACGCCGCGCCGCCCCGACAGAACACGCTTCGGACGGCCATCGACTGGAGCTATCACCTGCTGGACGCGGCGGAGCGCAAGCTGTTTGCACGGCTGACGGTGTTCGCCGGCGGTTGCGACGTGGATGGAGCGGAGGCAATCTGCTCCGGAGACGGCGTCGAAGCCGCTGATGTGTTGCCGGTCCTGACCCGCCTGGTGGACAAATCGCTCGTGCTCCCGAGTCCCGCGTCGATACTGTAGTGCGTTCAGCGGCTCTAGTTCCGCGGCTGTTCGTTGAGACTAACCACGCAAGCCACTTCCGTCCGGTCACGGGCATGACGGCGCCGCGAACCGGCGCCTCGCGCTCCGCGTGCCGGTGGATAGGAAGCCGTGCAGATGGTCGGCTATGGCCCGGCTGTCTTCAGCGGCACCGCTGATGTAACTCGACCGGCGCGTCCGGAGCAGGTTGCCGCCGAGCACGTAGACGCCCGGTGTTCCCTGTACGACACCGCCGTCGTGGCGGATCCGGCCGCGGCGATCGAGCACCGGCAGCTGCAGCCAGGTGTAGTCCGGGTGATAGCCGGTTGCCCAGACGATAGTCTCGATACCACGGCGACGCAGATCGCTGGCCAGCGGAGGGTCGGCCGGCACTGCCGTCGGCTCTGCTCGATGTGGTCCGTCGAGCTGGTCGATCTGCGCACCGATCGCCCACTGGTCGAACCGGTCGAGCAATCGATTCAGCTTGAGGTCGGCCAGCCGACACGTGTTGGCAAGCCCACCCGAGAAAAGGGCGACTCCGTCGCGCACTGATCCAAGCCGACCGACAATTTCCACGCCGAGCTGTCCGAGCGTGGTGAGATCGATCGAGCGACGTTCGGGCGTCCCGATCAGCTGAGGCGACGGGACGTGCCGGGCCCGGACGAGATCATCAACCTCGTCGTGGCCCTCGTCCAGCACACCCGCGGCGTCCAACCACCAGAAGATGTCACGCCCTCGATAGATCCTTGGCATGCGCACGTGTTCGCCTACCGAGAGAGTGACTGGGTGGCCACTTCTTAGGATCTCGTCGGCCAGTTGGACGCCCGTCGCCGAACTCCCAACGACGAGCACGCCGCGATCCGCGAGCTGCGCAGGTGATCGATAGGTCATCGGCGTGACCATCGCTACGGACGGTGGCACCTCCTCGGCGAGCGCCGGCACAGTAGCGAGGTTGGCGGCCCCGCTGGCAAGGACCAGGGTGGTGCACTGCCAGACGCCGCGGTCGGTGGCCACCGCGTAGCCGTCGTCACTGGCGGTCACGCTGGTGACGGTCGTCCCCGTCTGGACCGGTGCGTCGATCGTGGCAGCGTAGTCGTCGATGAACTGCACCACCTCGGGCATCGTCATGAAGCTGTCGGGATCAGCGTCGCTGTCGGCCATGCCGGGGAGCCGCGTATGCGAATTGGGCGTCAGTAGCCGCAGCGAGTCCCAGCGCTCGGTCCGCCATGAGTTCCCCACCTCACCGCGCTCGAGGACCACGTGGTCGATCGAGCGTTCGGTGAGGCGGTAACTCATCGCGAGGCCAGCGTGGCCAGCCCCGATGATCACGGTGCTGACGTTCGTCCGTGACACCATCGGGGTTCCGCGATCAGTGGGACGAAGTGTTGACGACGACCTTGGTTGGGTTGGTCATGAGATCGAACACCGCGGAGCGCTTCTGGGACTGGGCAACAAGCGCCTCGATCTCTTGAGGCGACGCGTCGGCGTCGATATCGAAGTGCACGGTGACTCCGCTGAAGCCGTTGCGGACGTCCGGATCAGCCCCGAGGATGCCCAGGATGTTCATGCTGCCCTCGACCGTCGCCGTGACCGATCGGAGCTGAATCCCGCGATACTGTGCCACCGCGGCGACGCCGGCGGTGAGGCAACTGCCGAGTGCGGCGAGCACGATCTCAACCGGGGCGGCGCCCCGGTCTTCTGAGGCGAAGCATTCCGGGTGATCGGCGTCGAACGTGTACGGCACGCGGTGTGTGTGCTCTTGGCCGAGGCCCGAGAAGCCGGTCACGGTCGATTGGCTGAAGGTGCCGTGCACCCAGCTGCATGTAGAGCGCCAGGTGAACTCGGCGGCCTCCGGTGCCTCGGTAAGCGCGGTGCGAGCGCTGAGGAGCGCGTCGCTATTGACGCCGTTGTCGACGGGCTGCTTGGTGATGGTCATGTCAGTGCCTTTCTTGGGGAATGCCTCTCCGGGCGTTGCCGCGGTCAGGATATCGGGAAAGAAGCCGACGGGCAGGTCGGCGAGCTCCTGGAATGTAAGGTAGAAGATGTCTTCCTTCTCACGAAGCACGTGGGCCTGCACCAGGCGCTTCGAGCAAGGCCTGCTTGTAGACGAAGTAGCGGCTGATCATGCCATACTTTGGATAGTCGCGGTACCCGATGAAGGTGCGGACCCGGTCGATCATCCGCTTGGCCTCTTCTTCGGCCTTCCGCTCCCCGTCCGGCAAGGCTCGCAACCGCCCTAGCAGCTCCTGCTCCTTGGTCCAGGCCTCCTGCCGCCCCTGCTCGAAGCGTCGCTTGCCGGCGCCCTGCTCGAAGTTCTTGATGTTGCCAAGGAGCATCGGCAGGAGTGTGGTGGGGCGTTCGCTCTAGCGCGGCCGGGTGATGTCGATCACGCCGACGCAGCGCATGCCGTACTTGTCGAGCCAGGCCCGGATGGCGTCTCTCGCTTCCTGCCCGCCCTCGAGTTTGGGCAGCTGGTCCAGGAAGTCCTCGTCCTCGACATGCTGCAGGAAGGCGACTACGTCCGGGTGCGGGCGGATAGCGTCTAGTTGCACTCACTTGATGGACAGGTGCGCGACACGGCACGCAGCGTGGAGAAGCCGCTCGCCAGCCAAACGACCACACCCGACGGCATATGTCCGAGTTGCGGGCGGTCGCTGTTACCGAAGCTCGCGGCCGCTGGCGGCAAACCGGGTTGCTACCAAAAACGCCGCTAAAGAGCGGTTTGAGGGACGCCCGTTGAGATCAGAAACAGGGCAGATCAGGCCACTGGGTGCGGAACGGGGGACTATGCGGTGACTTCCTGGACAACGTTCGCAGCAGTACGCCACTAGCCGCTCTGAGATGCGCTGTAGGTCAAATGTTCTAGTGGCGGTTCGCCGTAGACCGCGACAATCTGCGGTAGGCCGCCGTGATTGCCCCCAATATTGCCGGCGCCGACGACCACTGACCGAACTCTCGATGTCTAAAGGACGGTCCTCGCACCGCTGTGGGTCGACCCCACCCATTTGACCCCCTGGCTTCCCCACGACAGCGCACGATGTCGGCACGCGGTCCGGGCTGTGCGCCGAGTCGTCAGACGTACGAGTAGAGGTGAAACTCGTAGCTACTCGTGAGGCTCGCGAGCTACAAGATGTAGTGTCTGTTTAGTTGGCAAACCACAACCTGTGGCCGCGAGGCTCCTGAGGTGGGCGAGTTTGGCGAGTGGCGGGAGCCGGCATTGTGGGTGACATTGTAGGCAGAGCCGCTGGCGCCCGATGCAGGTTTGTTTGTCCACGGTAGCTGCGCAGT
>Ga0137369_10005455_pt1 | contig 12931 bp, 10 predicted proteins | sample SagtaG_12_FD_104918 | JGI IMG/M metagenome (GOLD analysis project Ga0137369, IMG submission 104918) | Vadose zone soil microbial communities from Sagehorn Ranch, Mendocino, California, USA - Sage1_L_113_16 metaG | ecosystem: Environmental > Terrestrial > Soil > Vadose zone | place: USA... | reverse complement strand
GGCGGCCCGGGCCCGGGCCGCCGCGGCGATCACCGTGGCCGCACCGGCACCGAGGACCGCCCACGAGGGCAGCGGCCCCGGCAGCACGGCCCACGCGAGCGCGATGCCGGCGGCGAAGGCCGCCGCCGCGGCCGGGGCCATCACCCCTCCGCGGGCGGCTCCGGCGGCCGGACGCGCCGACCGCCCCGCGGCCCCCGTCACACCGTCACCGCGTCGCGGAGGTCCTCGAGGCGAGCCTCGCCGATGCCGCGGACGTTCAGCAGGTCCTCGACCGACGCGAACGGCCCGTGCTCGGTCCGGTAGTCGAGGATCGCCTGGGCCAGCACCGGGCCGATGCCCGGCAGCGTCTCGAGCTGCTCGGCCGTCGCAACGTTCAGGTTCATCAGGGCGCCCGGCGCGCCGGGAGCGGCGCCGGCCGCCCCCGCCGCCCCGCCGGACGGCGCGGCCCGCGGGACGAGCACCTGCTGGGCGTCCTGCAGCAGGGCGGCCAGATTCAGCGCCGAGAGGTCGGCGCCCTTGCGCGCACCGCCCGCGAGCTCGATGGCGTCGATCACCCGCTCGCCCTGGTGCAGCTCGTAGACGCCGGGGTGGACGACCCAGCCGGCGACGTGCACCACCAGCAGCGCCGGGGAGGGCGTGGGGGACGCCCGGGCGGGCTGCGCGGCGATCTCGACGGGCCGCGGAAGCGAGCGCACGTACCACAGTCCCGCGCCGGCCAGGAGGGCCACCCCGCCGATTGCCAGCGCGATCAGCTGCCGGCGCCCGAGCGCCGCCACCCAGTCCGCGATCCGATCGCGGACTCGATCCTCCACGCCGGAACCTCCTTGGCTCGCGGGGGGAGGAGGGGGACGGCGGCATGCTAGCGCCCGCCACTGACACGTTTCCGCGGGCGGGTCGCGGGCGAGGGCCGCTGGGCGGCCGGTCGCTACCGGGTGACCAGGTTGACCAGGCGCGGGGGGCGGGGAACGATGCGCGCCGGCTCGCCCCCGTCCAGGAAGCGGCGGGCGTTCTCGGAGGCCAGGGCCAGGCGCACGGCCTCCTCCTCGGAGATGTCCGGTTCCACCTCGATCCGGTCCCGGACCCGGCCGTCCACCTGAACGACCAGCGTGACGCGCTCCAGCCGCGCGAGCGCCTCGTCGTGCTCCGGCCAACGCTCGCGGTGGACGCTGCCGGGGTGGCCGAGCGTCTCGCGCCACAGCTCCTCGGCGATGAACGGGGCGACCGGGGCCAGCATCCGTGCCAGCGCCTCGGCGGCCTCCCGGGCGCCTGCCCCGGCGTCCAGCGCGCGGCGCATCTCGCGGGTCAGGACCATCATCTTCGAGACCGCGGTGTGGGTCTGCATGGCGTCCAGATCCTCGCCGACCAGCTTGATCGTGCGGTGGGTCAGCTTCCGCAGCTCCTCCGGCTCCGCGGCCGTGGACTCCACGGCATCATGGACCGCCCGCCACGCCCGTCCCAGGAACGCGCGCACGCCGGACGGATTGACGTCGGCCCAGTCGATGTCGTCGCCGGGAGCGTTCGCCGACAGCACGGTCAGGCGCACGCCGTCCGCCCCGTACTTCGCTCGCTCGGCGGCGAACTCGACCAGGTTGCCCGTGGTCTTGCTCATCGCCTCACCGCCCATGATCACCTGCCCCTGGTTCTGCAGGCGCAGGAAGGGCTCCGTGAACCCCAGGTACCCGGCGTCCTGCAGTGCCTTGATGAAGAACCGCGCGTACAGCAGGTGCAGGATGGCGTGCTCGATGCCGCCGGTGTACTGCTCGACCGGCATCCAGCGGCGCACCTCGTCGGGATCGAACGCCTCCCGCGCGTCGTGGGGCGACAGGTAGCGCAGGAAGTACCAGGACGAGTCGACGAACGTGTCCATCGTGTCGGTCTCGCGGCGGGCGGGCTCCCCGCCGATCGGGCAGGTCGTGTTCACGAAGCCCTCGTGCATCGCGAGCGGCGAGTCACCGTGCGGCGCGAAGTCCACGTCGTCGGGGAGCAGGACCGGCAGGTCGGAATCAGGGATGGGGACCTCGCCGTGCTCGGGACAGTGCACGATCGGGATCGGGCAGCCCCAGTAGCGCTGTCGAGAGATCAGCCAGTCCCGCAGGCGGTACTGGACGGCCTTCCGTCCGGCGCCGCGCTCCTCCAGCCACGCGATCACCGTCGGGATGCCCTCGGGAGAAGGCGTCCCGTCCAGCGGGCCGGAGTTCACCATCCCGCCCTCGTGGTCGTAGGCCTCGGTCATGGTCTCGGGGTCGCGGCGCTCTCCCGGGGGCTCGACCACGACGCGGATCGGAAGGCCGTGGGCCCGGGCGAACTCGAAGTCGCGCTGGTCGTGCGCCGGAACGCCCATCACCGCGCCGGTGCCGTACTCCATCAGCACGTAGGGCGCGACGAAGCAGGGCGCGCGCTCACCGTTCACCGGGTTGACCGCGTCGACGCCCAGCCGGATGCCCTCCTTCGACGCGGCGACGGCGGCCGCCTCCTCGCGCTCGGCCAGCGGGGTGGAGCGCGCGGCCTCGACCATGGCGGCCACCTCGTCCGCGACGCCGGAGCCATGCGCCAGCCGGGCCACGAGGGGGTGCTCCGGCGCGAAGACGAAGAACGTCACGCCCCACAGCGTGTCCGGACGGGTGGTGAAGACCGTCACGGTCTCCCCCGCCACCTCGAAGTCGACCTCGGCGCCCTCGGAGCGGCCGATCCAGTTGCGCTGCATCGTCAGGACGCGCTCGGGCCAGGCGCCCTCCAGGTCGCGCATGTCGTCCAGCAGGCGCTCCGCGTAGTCGGTGATCCGGAAGAACCACTGCGTCAGGTCCTTGCGCACCACCACGGTTCCGCACCGCTCGCAACGGCCACCGATCACCTGCTCGTTCGCCAGGACCGTCCGGTCGTTGGGGCACCAGTTGGCGGGGGCCTGCTTGCGGTAGGCGAGGCCGCGCGCGTGCAGCTGCAGGAACAGCCACTGCGTCCATCGGTAGTACTCCGGATCGCACGTGTTGAACTGCCGCGTCCAGTCGAAGCTGATGCCATACGCCTTGAACGAGTCGCGCTGCTGCTCGATGTTGGCGTACGTCCATTCCTTCGGGTGGATGCCGCGCTTGATCGCGGCGTTCTCGGCCGGCAGGCCGAACGCGTCCCACCCGATCGGGTGCAGAACATCGAACCCGCGCATCCAGGCGTACCGGGCGACCGCGTCACCGATGGCGAAGGCCTCGGCGTGCCCCATGTGCAGGTCGCCGGACGGGTACGGGAACATGTCCAGCGCGTAGAACCGCGGCCGGGGATCGTCCGGGCCGCCGGCCCGGTACAGCTCCTCGGCCTCCCACCGAGCCCGCCACTTGGGCTCGATCTCGGCTGGATCGTAGGGTCGCACCGCCGCCTTCCTCTTCGAATTCCGGGAACGAACGCGCCCCGGGCCAGCGACTGGGGCAACCCCCGCGCTACGAACCCGGACGGTGGATTGCTATCCTACCGCGCGAGGTTCCGGCCGAAGGGCCGATCGCCGCCGAACAGGTACAGAGAGGAACTCCCTGAACCCCCCCGAGCATTCCGGCACGGCCGTCGATGCCGAGGCCGACCCGGTGACCGACACGCGCCCGGGACCCGCTTCGGCCACGCCGGCCGCGGCGGGCGCGCGCGAGCCCGTCTCCCACGCCCGGCTGGTGGCCTCGAAGATCGCGCACTTCGCCGCGGCCCTGTTCCTGTTCGTCCTGGCGATCCAGCTGATGAAGAAGGGGGCGCAGGCGCTCGCGCCGCGTCTGGAGAGCTCCGGGTTCTTCGACAACGGCGTGTCCACGCTGGGGCTCGGCTGGATGGGGGCCTACTTCGTGCTCTCCGGCTCGCCGATCGCGGCCACCGCGCTGACGTTCCGGGCGGCAAATGGCATCACCGAGCTGCAGACCTTCACCATGCTCTCCGGGTCGCGCCTCGGAGCGTCCTTCATCGTGCTGCTGGTCGGATTCCTCTACGCGGTCCGCAGCCCGAACCGCCGGGAGTCGCTCGGGATGGGCGTGCTGGCACTCTCGATGACGGCGCTCGTCTACGTGCCGGGGATGGTGCTCGGCTACGGCATCCTGCGGTCGGGGCTCCTGGACGGCATGCACTGGACCGCCTCCGCGCAGCTGCAGGGCGCGATCGACGCCGGCTGGGGGTGGATCGTCCAGCTGACCACCGACCATCTCCCTCACGCCCTGCTGTTCCCGATCGGTCTCGGCGTCCTGCTGGTCTCGTTCAAGCTGCTCGACCGGGTCCTCCCGTCGCTCGACGGCGAGCGCCACGCCGACTCCCGCGGGCACTGGCTGAAGAAGCCGTGGCCGATGTTCTTCCTCGGCTGCCTGGCCGCCCTGCTGACGCTCTCGGTCTCGGTCGCGCTGACCGTCCTCGTCCCGCTGGCGAGCAAGGGCTACGTCCGTCGCGAGGAGGCCATCCCCTACATCGCCGGCGCGAACATCACCACGCTGGCGGACACGCTGGTCGCCGCGATGCTGCTCGGCAGCACGAGCGGCGTGCACGTGGTGCTGGCCGAGGCGATCGCCGTGGCCCTGATCACGATCGTCCTGCTGGCCTTCGCCTACCGCCACGTGCAGCGGGGGGTGATGGCCCTCGACGAGTGGGTGGTCGGCACCTCGCTGCGCCTGTGGCTGTTCGTCGGGGCGCTGTTCGTGGTCCCGGTGGCCCTGATGCTGGCCGGCCAGATGATCGGGCCGATCGGCCGGTAGGATCGACCATCACCTTCGAAGACCTCGCCGCCGAGACCGGCATCCCGCTCGACCGTCTGGATTGGATGGCCCGGATCGAGGTCCTGAGGCCGGTCGTGGACGGCCGCTTCCGCCCCGGGGACGCCTTCCGCGCGCGGATGGTGCAGGCCCTGCTCGACAGCGGCTTCACCGCCGAGCAGGTGGAGGGCGCCGTGGCGGGCGGCATGCTCGACCTCGATCACGTGGATCGGTTCCCGCTGGTCCAGCCCGGCCGGCGGTCTGACCGGACGTTCGAAGAGTTCCTGCGGCGGGCCGGGCCGCGCGCGGCACGCGTGCTGCCCGCCGTCTACGCGGTGATGGGGTTGCCGCAGCCTGACCCCGCCGCGCCGATCCGGGAGGACGAGGAGGCGCTCCTGGCGCAGTTCCTGGAGGCCTGGTCGCTCGCCGGCGACGAGGCGCTGATCCGGGCGGCCCGCCTGCTGGGCGAGGGCACCCGGATGGCCGCGTTCGGCTGGCCGGACCTCTTCTCGGAGCAGGTGGCCGCGGCGGCCCGAGAACGCTGGCTGCAGGGCGAGGTCGAGCGGTACCCGCCGGAGGTGATCCGTACCGGCACGCTGCTGGCCTCGCTCCTTCCGCGGCTGATGACCTGGCTGAACCAGCGCTTCCTGGAGCAGCGGATCGTCGCCGGCATCGTCGACAACTTCGAGGACGTGCTCGCCGCCCGTGGGCTGGCGCCGTCGCCGGAGCCCAGCGCCCCGCCGGCCGTGGTCTTCGCCGACCTCTCCGACTACACACGGGCGACCGAGGAACGGGGCGACGAGACGGCGGTGCACCTGGCCGCCACGCTGCAGGAGCGTGCCGAGCGCGTGGCGGCCGCCCGCGAGGGACGCCTGGTGAAGCTGCTCGGCGACGGCGCGATGCTCCATTTCCGCGACGCCGCCCGGGGGGTGGAGGGCGCCCTCGAGCTGGTGGCGGCGGTGACCGAGGCCCTCGGCCTCCCGACGCACGCCGGGGTGCACGCCGGGCCGGTGATCGAGCGCGACCGCGACCTGTTCGGGCGAACGGTGAACCTGGCCTCGCGGATCGCCGGGCGCGCCGGGCCGGGCGAGGTCCTGGTCAGCGAGCTCGCCGCCCGCGCGGCCGCGGGCTCCGGCATCTCCCTGGAGGACCTCGGCACGGTCGCGGTGAAGGGCGTCGCCGAGCCCCTCCGCCTCTACCGCGCCACGCGGTAGAGGCAGGGTTATGCACGCCGGTACAGGGAATGCCTGAGGCGTGCGCCCCGCGTCGCGCCTGAGGAACCGGATGGACACCCTGGAGCGAACGAATCGTGTCTCGGCGACTCTCGCCGGCGCCGAGCCTGGACCGCGGGACCGTTCGACCGCCGATCTGTTGAGGTCGATCGCCCGTGACACCTCCATCCTCGTTCGCAAGGAGGTCGAGCTCGCCCGGCAGGAGCTGACCGAGGCGCTCAAAGCGCGGCTGAAGGCCGTCGCCGCCCTCGCCGCGGCAGGGGTGCTGGCACTCCTCGCGCTGGCATTCCTCGGAGCCGCGGCCGCGGAGGCGCTCGAGGGCCCCCTCTCCCCGTGGGGGGCGCGACTGGCGGTGGCGGGTGGGTTCCTGATCGTGGCGCTCGGCAGCCTCCTGTTCGCCCGCGCCAGGATGCGACGACCTTCGCTGGCACCCGAGGAGACAGTCCGCACCGTGAAGGAGGACGTCGAGTGGGCGAGAGCGCAGCTGAAACGGTAAGGGAGATCGAGGAGACCCGGGACCGCCTGGACGGCGAGCTCCGCGCGCTCGAGGATCGCCTTCCCCGCCCGGCGGTCTGGACGAAGAGGATCGCCGGCGTCGCCATCGGAGGAGGCGTCGCCGGAGCCGCGTTCTGGTTCCTGGTGCGGCGCCGGCGAGCGAAGCGCGTGCCCTCCACGTCCGCCAACGTTCAGGCGGTCGTGCACGTGCTGCCCGAGGGCCTGGCCGCGCGCCTGGAGCACGCGGTCGAGGACGGCCGCTGGCGGGGCACGGCGATGGGGGTCGCCGGCGTCTGGCTCGCCCTCCGGCTGGCCGAGCTGCGTCAGCTCCGCCGGATGAACCGGGCCCTGCTCGCCGCACGCTGAGCGGGCCCGGTCCGGGATCCGGCTCGCCCGCTCCCGCGGGAGGGACCGGCGCGACTATCGTTCGGGCGTGAGCGGTTCCCGGTACGTGCTGGTCGGGCTGTCCCGCATCGCCGTCCGGGTGGCCGACGTCCTCGCCGCCCGCGGCGACGAGGTCGTGGTGGTCCCGGAACCCTCTGGCGGGGACACGGCGGCCGAGACCCTCCTGCGCCACCGGGTCCGGGTGATGGAACCCACCCCGGACCGGGAGGAAGCCCTGCGGGCGGCGGGGGTCGACGGTGCCGACTGCTTGCTCGCGGTCTCCGACGACGACCTGGAGAACCTCCACGCCGCGCTCGCGGCGGGCGCGGTGGCGCCCGACGTGCCACTCGTGATCCGCTCGTTCGAACCGGTCCTCGTGGACCGCCTGGCCCGGAGCGTCCGCCTGCGCCGGGCCTACAGCGTCTCGGCGCTGGCGGCCCCGGCCTTCGTCGCCGCGGCGCTCGGCGAGGACCTCCTCGCGACGCTCCGCCTGGGCGAGGACGACATCTCGCTCTGCCGACTGGAGGTCCGGCCCGGCGCGCCGATCGCCGGCGCCACCGCGGCCGAGGTGAAGGCGGACTCCGGCTGCGCCGTCGTCGCCCATGACGACGGGTCCGGATGGCGGCCCTGCGCGCCGGTCGAGCGGATCACCGAGGGCGAGCGCATCCTGATCGGCGGCCCCCTGCGCCTGGCGCTGCTGCTGGCGAAGCGGGTGAGCCCCGTGCTCGGGAAGGACCGGGCACGCCCGGCGCCGGGTCTCCTGCACCGGCTCCGGGACCGCCGTGCCGAACGCAAGGCCCTCCACGCCGGGCTGCGGGCTAACACGCTCCTCCCCGCGGCCGCCGCGGTCCTGGTCGGCCTGCTGCTGATCACCGTGATCGTGTTCGCCGTGGCGCTGCACCTCAACCCGATCGACGCGATCTACTTCGCGGTCAGCACGGCGCTGGGGAACGCCACGCTCGACCAGAACGAGGCGTGGCTGAAGGCCTTCGGGATCGGCGCCATGGTCGCCGGGGGCGCCCTCCTCGGCGTGGTCTTCTCCTACCTGGCCGCACTGGCGACGGCCGAGCGCCTGGAGGAGCAGATGGGCCGGCGCGCCCGGCGGCTGTCGAATCACGTGGTCCTCGCCGGCCTCGGCACGGTCGGCTACCGGATCGAGCACCTCCTGTCCGACCTGGAGATCCCGCTGGCGGTGATCGAGCGCTCCCCCGACGACCGCTTCGTGGCGACGGTCGCCCGCCGCACGCCTGTGGTGATCGGGGACGCGCGGCTGCCGGAGGACCTGATGCGGGTCGGCGTCGAGGACGCGGCGTGCTTCGTGGCCTGCACGGAGGACGAGCTGACGAACGTCGCCGCCTGCCTGCAGGCCCAGCGGCAGAACCCGGGCCTGAGGACGGTGGCACGCGTGTTCGACGAGGAGCTCGGCGGGCGGATCCAGACCACGCTCGGCATCGACGCGGCGGTCAGTGGCACCCGCGCCGCGACCGGCGCGTTCGTCTCCGCCGCCGTCGACGAACGCGCCCCGCGGACGCTGCATCTGGGCGGGGTGGCGTTCGTGGCGGTCCGCTTCGAGCCCACCGTCCCCCTCGACGCCGGGGAGATCGATCGGTGGCGAGGTCGTGGCCTGCGCGTGCTGGCCTTCTCGCGCGGCAACGGTCCGGTCCGCGCCGCCTCCGAGCTCGACGGCGGCCTCGGACCGGGGGACGCCGCGATCGTCGCCGGGCCCGAGGCAGCCGTCCGGGAGACGCTCTTCGGCGCGGCCCGGCCGGGGATCGCTGATAGGTTGCGGCCGTGACCGCCGACCAGGAGGCTCCTGCCGGCGAGCCCGTCACCCGTCCCCGCCGCTTCTCGACGGCCCGGCGGGCGAAGGTGGCGCTGCAGGCGGCCGCGGCGGTCCTGGCCCTGGTGGCGGTCAAGCTGATCGTCCACCACTTCGATCTGGAGTTCATCGAGCTCAGCCCGCTCTACACGAGCATCGTCGCCGGCGGCATCTTCGTCATCGGCCTGCTCGTCGCCGGGACCCTCGCCGACTACAAGGAGAGCGAGCGGATGCCGGCGGAGATCGCGGCATCACTGGAGAGCATCTACGAGGACTGCCGCTCGATCCACGAGGGGACCCCGGCCTTCGACCTGGCGCGGCTGCGGAGCCTGCTCGGGCGGGTCGTCTCGTCCCTGCGCTACGACCTGGCCGACCCGCGATTCACCCGGCACTGCCTCGATGCCCTGCGCGAGGTGTCGGCGTCGTTCCTGGAGCTCGAGCGGCTCGGCGTACCGGCCAACTACGTCGTCCGGCTCCGGACCGAGCAGGGCTCGATCCGGCGCAACGTGTTGCGCGTCTACCACATCCAGCGGACCGACTTCCTCCCGTCCGGGTACCTCCTGATCCAGACGATGGTCGTGCTGATCCTGGCCGCGCTCGTGTTCACGAAGATCGAGCCGCTGTCGCTCGCCATCGTGGTGCTCGTGTTCCTCACCTACTTCTTCGTGTACCTCGAGCGGCTGCTCCGGCTGCTCGATCGGCCCTTCCGGCTGGATGAGCGCACCCCCGACGACGTGAGCCTGTTCCTGCTGGACGCCTTCGCCCATCATCTTCGCGGGGGGTTTGGGGAAGTAGCTCCCCCCCTGGAGCGCGAGACGCCAGCGCCTCCGGCGAGCGGACCCCCCAAGGAAGAGAGCCCCAGGGAGGCCGGTGGCCGGGAGGAGCGGTTCGGCGTACCCTGAGGCTCGGGGAGGCATCGCCCGCAATCCGTCCGGGCCGCGACCACTCCCGGGAGGATCGGGCGACGCGTATGCGCAGGAAGTCCCTGCTCGTCACCTTCTCCCCGCGCTCACGGATCTGGTTCGGGATCGTCCTGCCGGTGCTCGCCGTGGCCGGGGTGACGGCCGCGCTGTGGGCGTCGGGTCCGTACCCGGCGGTGATCCCCGGGCTCCTCCTGCTGATCCCCGTGACTGCGGCGGGGCTGCTCGGCGGGTTCGTCGCGGGCATCGTCGTCACGGTCTCGGCGTCCCTCGGGTTCCTGCTGCTTCTGCCCCCGATCGGGCGCCTCGCCCTCGGGGGGCGGTTGCCCAACGTGGAGGGCCCCGGTTACTCGACCGACGTGGTGGTGATGCTGGCCTTCGTCGGCGTCTCGCTGGCACTGGTCCGCGAGACCTCCTGGGAACGCCACCAGCGCCGGCGGGCCGAGACCGAGCGGGAGCAGCTCGCCTTCCTGGCGACCGCCAGCGAGTGGCTGCACGGGACCCTTGACGCGCGCGACGCGCTGGAGCGCGTCGCCAACCTCGCGGTCCCGCGGCTCGCGGACGGGTGCACGATCGAGATCGTGCGTGACGACGGCACGCTCGACACGGTTGCCATGGCCTTCTCCGACCCGGAGAAGGCCGCGCTGGCTCGCCGAATGCGTGAGCGCTTCCCGCCGCGGCCTGGTGATCCGGGCGGCGTCTGGGAGGCGATCCGGGAGGAGCGCGCCACCGTGGTCCCTCGCGTCGCCCGCCGGATCCTGCGGCAGTTCGCCCCGTCGGAGGAGCAGTTCGACCTCGCCTCGCGGCTCAGGCCACGGTCGATCATCGTCGCGCCGCTCGTGGCGCAGGGGCCACCGATCGGCGCGGTAACGCTCGTGATGGCCGAATCCGGCCGGCGGTACCTTCGCGGCGACCTGACCTTCGTCCAGGACCTCGCGCTGCGCGCCGCGACGGCCGTCGAGAACGCTCGCCGCTACACAGAGCGCAGCCGGATCGCCAGCACGCTCCAGCGGGCCCTGCTCCCCGAGGCCCTCCCCGAGATCCCGTTCGCGCGCGTGGCGCACCGCTACCAGGCGGCGGCCGACCGCGTGGGCGGGGACTTCTACGACGCCATCCGCAGCGGCGACCGGAGCTGGTCCGTCTTCATCGGCGACGTCCGCGGACGGGGCGTCGAGGCCGCCTCGCTCACAGCGCTCGCCCGTCACACGATCCGGACGGCGGCCCTGCTCGAGCGCGGCCCGGCCGCGGCGCTCTCGATCCTGAACGAGGCCATCCTGCGCCGCGGTGACCCGGAGAGCTTCTGCACACTCGCCTACGTCTGCCTCTATCCGACGGCCTCGGGTGTGGTGGCCCGCATCGCCTGCGGCGGCCATCCGCCGCCGCTGGTGCTCCGCGGCCAAGGGGCGGTCGAGGTGGCCGGCGCGACGGGGACCCTGCTCGGGGTGTTCGAGAACGCCGAGCTCCCGGAGATCGACGTCCGCCTGGACCGCGGCGACCTGCTCCTGCTCTACACCGACGGCCTGATCGAGGCCGGGGGACGCCGCAGCCTGGGGGTGGAGGGCCTGGTGGAGGCACTCCGCCACTTCCGCGGCCGCTCCGCGGAGGAGACCGTGGAGGGTCTCCTCAGGACCGCCGGCAACCTCAACGGCGACCGGCCTCGCGACGACCTGGCCCTCGTCGCGCTACAGATACGCGACCCGGCGCCGGACGACCGGCCTCTGACCTAGGCATCCGCGCGCGGAACACGATCCGGACGCGGGTCCCGGGACGGTCCTCGGTCCCGCGCTCGATCTCGAGCTCGTCGGCCACGGCCCGCATCAACCCGATCCCGTAGCCGGACGCGCCCGGGACCTCCGGCACGCCGTTCGCACGGAACACGCCGAAGTCCTCGACCCGGATCTCGGCCAGCCCGCCCATCGATGCCCACGTCACCACCAGGTTGGCGCTGCCACTGTGCCGGATCACGTTGGCGCAGGCCTCCGAGGCGGCGATCAACACATCGTCGGTCCGCCCCTGGAACGAGGCGCGGGCGGCGGCGTCCCGCACGAAACCCCTGATCTCGGACAGCACCTCCGCCCGGGCAGGGTATGAACGTCTTTCCACTATGCCATCGCGAGGATGGTGCACGAATCCCTCGAACCTGGTGAGCGCCACCCATGAACCTACCCGCCCCGTGCCAGGCTATTCGCCGCCGTCGAAGTACCTTCCGGGCCGGCCCGGGCCCGGCTCACAGCATCGTCGCGAGCGTGCTCCGCGCGAGCGGCGCCGATGACGGTCTTGACCCCCTTCGCCTCCTCGGGCGGCGGCGGCACCGCGGGCAGGCCGAGGGACTCGAGCCATCCTCCTCCACAGCGAGCCCTCCTTCGCCTGTCGGTCCTCGCCAGCGAGGACGTCGGTGGCGCAGTGCATTCCGGGGCGGGTCGCGTCAAACCGGTGGACGGTTTCGGCCTACGCTGACCAGCGATGAGCGCCTCCCGATGGATCGCGCCACCGCGGTTGCGGACCGTCGGCGACGAGTCCGAGGAACGCCGCGCCACGTGGTTGGAGCTGTTCTTCGACCTGGTCTTCGTGGTCGCGATCACCCAGCTCTCCCAGGCCCTGGTCGTCGACCACTCGGCCGCCGGGTTCCTGCGCTTCGCCGGGTTGTTCGTCCCGGTCTACGTCGCCTGGCAGGGCTACTCGTTCTACGCCGACCGCTTCGACACCGACGACCTGTTGTTCCGCCTGGCGTTCTTCGCGGCGATGCTGGCCATCGCGGCGATGGCCGTGCTGATCGACGACGTCGGGCGGGGCCGGAACAGCGCGGGGTTCGCGCTGGCCTACGTCGTGCTGCGCTCGTTCATGGTCGCCCTCTACGGCCGCGCCTGGCGGGCGGTCCCCGAGGCCCGGCCGCTGATCCGCCTCTACGGCGGCGGCTACGCGATCGGGGTGGGCATCTGGCTCGCCTCGCTCGCGGTGCAGCCGCCGCTGCGGTACGTGATCTGGGCGGTGGCGCAGGCCTTCGAGCTGAGCCTCCCGCCGCTCTCCCTGCGGCTGCCCCGGCGGGTACCGACCAGCGGCCGGCACGTGTTGGAGCGGTGGGCGCTGTTCACGCTGATCGTGCTCGGCGAATCGGTCGTCGCGGTCGGGATCGGGGTTGCCGACGCCCGGTGGCACGCCGCCTCGGCGGCGGCCGCGGTCCTCGGCTTCGCCGCCGTCGCCGCGGTCTGGTGGCTGTACTTCGACCGCCAGGCGAACGTCGTCCTGCGCGGGACGACGCTCTCGGTCGTCCTCTACTCGTACGCGCACCTCCCGCTGCTGATGGGGCTCGCGGGCATGAGCGCCGGCCTGCGCCTGCTGATCGAGCGGGCCGGAGCCGACCGGCTCGGCGGCGGGCCG
>Ga0137369_10005443_pt1 | contig 12945 bp, 14 predicted proteins | sample SagtaG_12_FD_104918 | JGI IMG/M metagenome (GOLD analysis project Ga0137369, IMG submission 104918) | Vadose zone soil microbial communities from Sagehorn Ranch, Mendocino, California, USA - Sage1_L_113_16 metaG | ecosystem: Environmental > Terrestrial > Soil > Vadose zone | place: USA... | reverse complement strand
TCGAACCACTGCAACTTCGTCCCCTCACCGCAGACGCATTACGGCGCACTGGCCGGGCCGATGCGCTCGGACATCGACGAGGTCGCGACCATGGCAGGCCTCGACGCGACGATGAACGTCCTGCTGGACACGCGCGGCCGCGTGATCGAGATCAACTTCGGCCCGCACCCGAGCTCGCACCGACTCGCGATCGAGCGCTTCAACGAGATCTATGCGTACGAGAATCCCGTCACCGAGAAGGGACAGGCGGACATCGCGATCTGCGGTGTCTTCGCGCCGACGGATCACCTCTTCTTCCACACGGGCTGGGGCTGCATGTCCGCCGACTTCGTCCTGAAGGACGGCGGCACGCTCATCTACTGCAGCCCTTCGCCGGGCGTGCACACGGAGGTCGGCGACTTCCCGGGCCTCGCGCTCATGGACTTGATGAAGCCCTACATGCCCCCGACGCCCGACAACTACCAGCGAATCCTGCGTGACATCCACGCGCGGACGATCCAGATGTGGGCGGGCTGCATCTGGGTTCCGATCTACGAGGTCATGACGCGAAAGCACCTGAAGCTCGTCACTCTCGAGGAGAACCTCGAGCTGGCGGCCGACATCGGGATCGACGCGACCGTCTCCCTGGACGAGGCCTTCGGCCACGCGATGCAGGAGCACGGACCCGACGCGAAGGTGATCGTCCTCCCCTTCGCGCGCTACCAGCTGCCGCGGAACATGGTGCGCCTCGAGGCGGAGGCGGTGCGTTTCCCACAGGAGGCCCCGGCGTAGGAGCATTTTTGGACGAGGACATTCGCGGGTCGACGACCATCGTCGAGTTGCTGCGCCGCTACCCCGGCGGCGAGGCCGCGAGGCTCATGTCGGCACTCAGCTGGGCCTGCGCGCAGTGCGGCGGTGCCTTCCACGAGCCGCTGACGATGGCCGCGAAGCGGCACGACTGCGATCCCCGGGCCGTGCTCGAGGCGTTCCGCGCGCTGGACGAGCCCGGTGGTCCGGACGCGGAGCTCGTCGCGCGCGCGGCGACGAGGATCGGGGCGAAGCGTGGTTGATCCCAGCTTCGTCGCCGTCGGCGACGTGATGGTCGACATCACCGCCTCCGGCTCGGGCCACGAGGCGACGATCGCGTTGGCCGCCGGCGGCTCTGCGGTCAACGCCGTCTTCTGGGCCGCCGCCGGCGGCGCCGACACGGCGAACGTGGAGCGCGTCGGCGACGACCTCGCCGGACGCGCGCTTCGCGCCGCACTCGAGGAACGCGGCGTTCGAGCGAAGTTGTCCGTCGACACCGACGCACCCACGGGGATGTTCCTGGTCGTCGACGGCGAGATCCGCGCCGACCGCGGCGCGAATGCCCGCTTCGAGCCGGAACATCTGCCGGAGCGGCTCACGGGAGACGCGCTGCTCGTCTCCGGCTACCTACCCGCGCACACGGTCGCCGCCGCCCTCGAGCGTGCCGAAGCGACCTGGCGCGCACTCTCGCCCGCGTTTCTCGAGCCCCTGCCGCCCGGAGCGAACGCCGTGCTGGTCGACGAGGACGAGGCGCGGCGTCTGACCGGCGCCGACGCGGAGGAGGCAGCTCGACTCCTGGGAGGAGAATTCCGGCTCGCCTGCGTGACGCGTGCCGCCGCGGGCGCCGTGGCGATCCTCGACGGCCGGCTCGAGACGGTCACGCCCGAGCCTGTCGACGGCGTGAGCGCGGTCGGCGCGGGCGATGCGTTCGCCGCGCGCTTCCTGGTCGGGCTCGCGCGCGGCGAGGACCTTCGCGCGGCGCTCGAGACCGCGTGCCTCGCGGGGGGGAGCGTCGCGGCGGGCGTGGCGCAGTGACGGTCACCGTCGGAACCGAGGCGTGGATCGGCCGCGCACTGCCGCGCCTCGAGGACGAGGCGCTCCTGCGCGGCGAGGGACGCTTCATCGACGATCTCGATCCGGTCCCGAACGTCCGGCACGCGGCGATCCTCCGCTCCCTCGTCCCGCACGCCCGCATCGCGGGGCTCGACGCGAGCGCCGCGCTCGAATTGCCCAGCGTGATCGGCGTGCTCACCGGCGCTGACGTGGCCGCCATGTCACGGCCGTTTCCGGCCGGCGTCGACAGCGGCGTCGCCTACTGGGCGGCCGCGCACGAGGTGACTCGGTACGTCGGCGAGCCCCTCGCCGTCGTCGTCGCACGCGACCGGTACGTCGCCGAGGACGCGGTCGAGCTGATCCAGGTCGACTACGAGCCGCTCGAGCCCGTGCTCGACGTGGAGGCGGCGATCGACGGCGACGCGTGCGTCCACGACCGCTCGTTCGTCTACGGCGACGTCGGTGGGGCGCTCACCCGCGCCGATCTCGTCGTGCGCGAGCGCTTCCGCTTCCCCCGTTGGAGCTGCACGCCGGTCGAGTGCTACGGCGTCGTCTGCGACTGGGACGAGGGGACCGGAACCCTCACGGCGTGGGCCAACTTCCAGGGACCGTTCACGCTCCACTCGGTCGCCGCCGCGGCGCTGCGCCTGCCCGGCTCTAAGCTGAGGCTGATCACACCGCCCGACTCCGGCGGCTCGTTCGGGATCAAGTCGGCGGTGTACGCGTACGTTGTCCTGATCGGTCTCGCCGCCCGCCGTTTCGGCGTGCCGGTTCGCTGGACGGAGGACCGGCTCGAGCATCTCGCCGGGAGCGCGGCATCGACGGCGCGTGTGACCGAGCTCGAGGCCGGGTTCAGCGCCCAGGGAGAACTGGTCGCGCTGCGCTACGACGCGATCGAGGACGTCGGCGCGTACGTCCGCGCGCCGGAGCCGGCGACGCTGTACCGGATGCACGGCTCCCTCGCCGGTGCCTATCGCGTCGGCAACGTCGCGACGCGCAACCGGGTCGTGCTGACCAACCGCTGCCCGACAGGCCTCAACCGCGGTTTCGGCGGACCACAGGTGTACTTCGCGCTCGAGCGGACGATGGCGATTGCTGCGCATCGCCTGGGTCTCGATCCTGCCGAGCTCGCTCGACGCAACTTCATCCGGCCGGACGAGTTTCCGTACCGGACGCCCTCCGGCGGCCTCTACGACTCCGGCGACTACGGGGCGTGTCTGGAGCGCTCGCTCGAGCTCGCCGGCTACGAGGAGCGGCGGGACGAGCAGGCCGCCGCCCGGGCGGCCGGGCGGCTCGTCGGAGTCGGCCTCGCCTGCGTGGTGGAGCCGTCGATCTCGAACATGGGCTACATCACGCTCGCCCAGACGCCCGAGGAGCGCGCAGAGACGCTGCCGAAGTCGGGCAACGCCGAAGGCGCGACGGTGGCGATGAGTCCGCTCGGCGGGATCACGGTGCGGACGGCGACGACGCCGCAGGGCCAGGGCCACAGGACCGTCGCCGCGCAGGTGGTCGCCGACGTGCTCGGCGTGGCTCCGGCCGAGGTCGACGTCGTGTCGCAGGTGGACACGTCCACGGACGCCTGGACGGTCGCGTCGGGGAACTACTCCTCCCGGTTCTCGGGCGTCGGCACCGGCGCGGTACTTCGCGCGGCCGAGAAGGTCGGGCGGAAGCTGAAGGTGATCGCGGCGGCGCAGCTCGGCTGCAGTCCCGACGACGTGGAGCTCCGCGAGGGGAAGGCCTGGAACGGTGAAGGAAATGTCTCGCTGCGTCGGCTCGCCGGGATCGCGCACTGGCACCCAGACGCGCTGCCGCAGGGAGTCGAGCCGGGACTGCACGAGACCGCGTTCTACGCCGCGCCCAATCTGGCCGCACCCGATGCCGAGGACCGGGTCGCGTCTTCGGCGGCGCACGGATTCCTCGTCGACGTCGCGGTGGTCGAGGTGGATCGGGAGACGGGAAAAGTCGAGGTGCTCGACTACGTGAGCGTCCACGACGCCGGCCGGCTCCTGAATCCGCTCATCGTTGCGGGACAGGTGCAGGGCGGCTTCGCGCACGGGCTCGGCGCCGCGCTGTTCGAGCGCGTCGTGTACGACGAGGAGGGCAATCTCCTCACGGGAACGTTCATGGACTACCTCTGTCCGACGGCCGCCGACGTCCCGTCGCTGCGCATGGAGCATCTCGAGACGCCGTCGCCGTTCACGGCGCTCGGCGCCAAGGGCCTCGGCGAGGGCACGACGATGAGCGCGCCGGTTGCGATCGCGAATGCAGTGGCCGACGCGCTCGGCGTCGACGGGATCGAGCTCCCGCTGACGCCGGGACGAGTCTGGGAGTTGCTGTCGTGAAACCCGTTCCGTTCGCATACGTCCGCGCCGAGTCCGTCGAGCACGCGGTCGAGACGTTGCACGAGCATGGCGACGAGGCGAAGGTGCTCGCCGGCGGCCAGAGCCTCGTCCCGGCGCTCAATATGCGCCTCGCCCGGCCGAGCGTCCTCGTCGATCTGAACCGGGTGGAGGGACTGGACGGCCTCGACCAGGTGAACGGCTCGATCCGGGTCGGCGCGCTCGTGCGGCAGGCGGCCGCTGAACGTGCAGAGCCCGTTCGGAAGCGGTGTCCGCTGCTCGCCGAGGTCCTTCCGCTCGTAGGACACGTCGTGACGCGGAACCGGGGCACGATCGGCGGCTCGATCGCACACGCCGACGCGGCCGCGGAGCTGCCGCTCGCTCTCGTCGCTCTCGGCGGGGACGTGATCACGTCGCGCCGCACGATCCCGGCCGAGGCCTTCTTCGTTACGCACTTCACCACTTCGCTCGAGCCGGATGAGCTCGTCGTCGCGACGACGTGGCCGGGCAACCGCGAGGGCGAGGGCTCCGCCGTCGAGGAGTTCGCGGTGCGGCACGGCGATTTCGCGCTCGCCTCGGCGGCGTGCCGGCTACGCGTGGCGAACGGTCGTGTCGCAGAGGCGCGGCTGGCGGTCGGATCCGTCACGGACCGGCCCGAGCTCATGGACACGCAGGACCTGGTCGGCACAGAGATCGACGCCGAGATCGCACGCGAGGTCGGCGCGGCCGCCGCCCAGGCGGTCGACCCGCCGCCGAACCTCCACGGCTCGCCGGCCTACCGGCGCGCGCTCGTTGCGACGCTCGTCAAGCGGGCGCTCACCCGCGCCTGGGAGAGAGCCGCGTCGTGATCCCGGTCGAGCTCACCGTGAACGGCAGGACGTACCGCGAAGAGGTCGAGCCACGGCTCCTGCTGTCCGACTTCCTGCGGCACACGCTCGGGCTTACGGGCACGCACGTCGGCTGCGAGCACGGCGTCTGCGGAGCCTGCACGATCCGGCTCGACGGAGCCGCTGTCCGTTCCTGCCTCCTGCTGGCGGTGCAGGCCGACGGCTCCGCGATCGAGACGGTCGAAGGCCTCGCCGCGAACGGGGAGCTGCACCAACTGCAAGATGCGTTTCGCGAGCACCACGCACTGCAGTGCGGCTTCTGCACGTCGGGAATCCTGATGGCGGCGACCGAGCTCATCGAACGAAGCAAGCGGCCCACGCGTGGGGAGATCGTCGACATGCTCTCCGGCCACCTCTGCCGCTGCACGGGCTACGAGCCGATCGTCGACGCGATCGAGCAGGTGGCGGGTCACTCGTGAACCTCGCCCTCAGCCTCCTCTACGCCGCCGAGCGGCATCCCGAACGGGAAGCCGTCGTCGACCGGGACGTTCGCCTGACGTACGCCGAGCTGCGCGAGCGCGCCGCGCGCCTCACGCGCTCGCTCGACGAGCTGGGGCTGGGTCGAGGCGATCGCATCGCCGCCGTGCTGCGGAACCGTCATCAGACGGTTGCGCTCTACTGGGCCGCGCAGTGGCTCGGCGCGATCTTCGTGCCGCTGTCGTGGCGTGCCTCTGAGGTGGAGGTCGCGTACTGCATCGAGGACTGCGGCGCGCGTCTCGTCGCAACCGAAGACGATGAGGTGGTCAGCGTCGCGGAAACCCCCTTCGCAGACCTCCTGGACGGCGGCGAGCATCCCGCCGCGCTCCACCTGGACGAGGACGCCGGCTCACTCATGCTCTACACGTCCGGCACGACCGGGAAGCCGAAGGGAGTCCCGCGCTCGCATCGCGCCGATCGCGCGGCTGGGCTCTCACAGGTGATCCACCACGGCCTCGTCGACGGCGACCGCACGCTCGGCGTGATGCCGCTCTACCACACGATGGGGATCCACTCGTTGCTCGCGATGTCCTTGCTGGGCGGGTGCTTCGTCGCGCAGCAGCGCTGGGATCCCGGCGAGGCGCTCGGGCTGATCGAGCGGGAACGCTTGACCGCGCTCTACCTGGCCCCGACGCTTTACCACGACCTGGTGACGCAGCCGGATCTGTCCGAACATGACCTCTCCTCGGTCCGGGCGATCGCCTACGCGGGTGCAGCGATGACGAGCAGTCTCGTCGAGCGCTGCATCGAGGTCTTCCGGCCGCGGATCTTCGTCAACCACTACGGGTCGACCGAGATCTACACGTTCTCCGTTCACCGCGACCAGGGGGCGAAGCCAGGCTGCGCGGGCCGGCCGGCAGTGAACGCGCGGTTGCGCCTCGGCGAGAACGGCGAGATCGAATGCGAGCTCGGCTCCGACGAGGCGTTCGCCGGTTACTGGAACCGTCCCGACGCGGATGCGAAGTCGATGCAGGACGGCTGGTACCGCACCGGGGACGTGGGGCAGATCGACGAGGACGGCGATCTCTGGGTCGTCGGGCGCGTCGACGACATGATCGTCTCGGGCGGGGAGAACATCCATCCGCTCGAGGTCGAGGACGTGCTGTCGGGCCATCCCGGCGTCGACGAGGTCGCGGTCATCGGCGCAGCCGACGAGCGGCTGGGACATCGCGTCGTCGCCGTAGTCGTCGGAACGGCAACCGAGCACGAGCTCGATGCTCACTGCCTCGCCTCTCCCACGCTGGCCCGATTCAAGCGTCCACGCGAATACCGCTTCGTGGACGCGCTCCCCAAGAGCCCGTCCGGCAAGATCCTGCGACGCGTGTTGCGCGAGGAAGGCGTCACCGCATGACCGAGCTCGACGGGCTGCGTCTCGAGCGCGAGGGCGACGTCGCGACGATCACGCTCGACGTCCCGGAGAAGCTGAACCGCGTCTCGATGACCGCGCGCGACCAGCTTGCGGGACTGTTCGACGAGCTTGGGCGCGACGAGGGCGTTCGCGCGATCGTGCTGACCGGCGCAGGCGACCGAGCCTTCACCGCCGGCGGCGACATCGCCGCGTTTCTCGAGCGCAGCCCCGAGGAGCTGTCGCGGCTCGCGTGGAACGTCGCCGCCCCGGAGCGCTGCCCCAAGCCGGTGATCGCGAAGCTGCGCGGCTACTGCTTCGGTGTCGGCCTCGAGCTCGCGCTGGCCTGCGATTTCCGCAGCGCGGCGGACGACGTCGAGCTCGGCCTGCCCGAGGTGAAGATCGGGATGATCCCCGGCAGCGGCGGGACGCAGCGGCTTGCGCGGATGATCGGGCTGGGCCGCGCCAAGGACCTGATCATGCGCGGGCGCCGCGTCGGCGCCGAGGAGGCGCTCGCGATCGGGCTCGTCGGCGAGGTCGTCGCGGGCACCGAGCTCGACGACGCGGTCGATCGCCTGATCGGCGAGCTGCGGCCGTTGTCGCCGCTCGCGCTGGCGATGGCGAAGCGCGTCCTGAACCACGCGTACGACGGTCCTCTGGGGCTCGGACTCGAGGTCGAAGGGCTCGCGTACGGCCTCTTGCGCACGTCGCACGACTTTCAGGAAGGCGTCGAGGCGTTCGGCGAGAAGCGCCCGCCGAGCTTCGAGGGCCGTTAGCCGCGCTCGAGCGCCAGTCCGGCAGCGAGGACCGTCTCGTCCTGCGGGGCGATGAGCTGGAGGTCGCCGATGGCGAGGCCGGCCCACCCGATCAGGTTGATCGGGCGCGCGAACGCGGTGCACGCGATTCGAACCTCGAGCTCGTCGCAGTCCTCCGGCGGCGGTTCGATCCCGAGCGTCGGTGCGACGTAGAGATCGACCTCCGGCTCGTAACGACGCCAGGACTCGACCGCCTGGTATGCGGTCGCGACCGCGTCGTCGCCGACCGCGTGCGCGAGCTCGAGCTTCGTGCGCACGTTGTCACCGTACTCGTCGGCGCGCGCGGGGAACGTCGCGTGGTGCGACTCGGCGGCTTCGTGGAAGAAGACGGGCCACGTGTCCGCCTCGGGTTCCGGGATCTGGGCGGGCACGCAACGGGCGCCGAGCTCTTCCAGCCGTGCGACGTAACCCTCGGCCGTCAGGTTCTCGTCGGGCCGGTTGCCGTCGCCGACGGAGGGCGGACGCGTGAGCACGCCGACGGCCAGCCCGGCCAGCCGAGGCTCCGGCACGGGCTTCCTCGTCAGCACCGACCAGGCGAGCGCGACGTCCTCGACGGTGCGCGCCATCGGACCGACGGTGTCCAGCGACGGGCAGAGCGGGAACACGCCCTCCAGCGGCACCGCCCCCCAGCGCGGCTTCAGTCCGACCGTGCCGCAGCAGGCCGACGGCAGCCGGATCGAGCAGCCCGTGTCGGTGCCGAGGCCGAGATCGCACAGGTTCGCGGCCAGCGCGGCTGCGTTCCCGCCACTCGAGCCCCCGGCCGTTCGTCCCGGCCGTCGCGGATTCCGGACTGTGCCGTACCACGGGTTTTGGCTCGTGACTCCCCAGGCGAACTCGTGCAGGTTCGCCTTGCCCACGACGACGGCGCCGGCGTCCACGAGGCGCTGCACCGCCGGAGCCGTCCGCTCGGGCACGTGATCGGCGTAGATCTTCGAGCCGTACGTGGTGCGCACGCCGGCCGTGTCGATCAGGTCCTTGACGAGCAGCGTCCGCCCCGACAGCGCGCCCGGCCGCGTCTCGGCCGGCGGCTCGACCCAAATGATGACGGCGTTGTAGAAGTCGTCCGTCACGTCCCGGCGACGGCGACCGCCTCGACCTCGATCTTGGCACCGGGAATCGCGAGCCTGCTGACCTCGACGAGCGTGCTCGCCGGACGGGCCTCGCCGAAGAATTCCTGCCGGACCGGGTTGATCTTGGGACGATCGTCGACGTCCGTCAGGTAGATGGTCACCTTCGCCACGTCCGCGAAGGACGATCCAGCGGCGGCCAGCACCGCACCCACGTTGGCGAAGGTCTGCCGCGCCTGGGCGACGACGTCGTCACCGCCGACGAGCCGGCCCTCGCCGTCGACAGGAACGCAGCCGGAGACGAACACGAGCTCACCGACGCGAACCGCGTCGGTGTAGTGGCTGATCGGCTCGGACTGCCCGGGCACTCGAATCTCCTCACGCGAGGTCACGCGCGCGAGGATAATCAGAGCGCGATGGAACCGCAGTTCGTCCGCTTCGACGATCTTCGCGCGTTCGAGCTGGCCGAGGGCGTGAGCGGGCGGCCGCTCTTCGGCGAGGGTGCGATGCTCAACCTGATCGAGTTCGAGCCGGGCGCGACCGTGCCGCTGCACAGTCACGAGCACGAGCAGCTCGGAATCGTCCTGCGAGGCATGCAGGCGCTCGTCGTCGACGGCGTCCCGCACGAGCTGCAGCCCATGGAGGGCTACGTGCTGCCGGGCGGCGTCGAGCACTCCGCCTACTGCGGTCCCGAGGGCGCGCTCGTGCTCGACGTCTTTCGTCCGGTGCGCGAGGACTACCGCGAGCGCTGGCGCTCGCTCAGCTGAGCGCGGCGCGCACGAAAGCGGGCAGCTCCGTGGCACGGCCCTGCTCGTCGACGTGGACGACGGTGTGCCGCCCCTGCACGTAGAGGTCGCCGTCCTTCACGATCTCCCACGCGTACGTGATCGACGTGCTCCCGACGCGCTCGACTCGCAGGCGCACCTCGAGCTCGTCCTCGAAGACGAGCACCCTCAAGTACTCCGCCTCCACCCGCCGGCGTGGATAGTTGCCCCATCCCTCCAGGAGCCCGAGGCGCCGCATCAACGCCGACTCCGCGGCCTCGGCCCAGCGAAACACGGCGGTGAAATGGATGCGGCCGCCCGCGTCGGTGTCGACCCACGCGACGCGTGTTCGCTCGACCTGCTCGATCACGGCAGGACCACGCCGCGGCCGGGCGATCCGGCCAGACTCGCCTCGACGGCGTCGCCGACGCGGTCGAGGGGAAAGGTCGGCCCGACCAGCGGGCCCAGGTCGAGCCGGCCCGCGCGCACGTGCTCCAGCAGGAGCGGCAGTGCGACGGCAGGGTCCTCCGAGCCGTACATCGTCCCGGTCAGCCACTTCTCGCGGCGGTTGAACTCCGCCGGGTCGATCTCGAGGCGCGCCCCCGCCGCCGGCAGACCGACGACGACGCACGTGCCTCCGCTTCGCGTCCAGCGCAGCGCGAGCAACGTCGTCTCGGGCTCGCCGACGGCATCGAACGTGTAGTCGGCGCCGTCGGGAAGGAGCTCGCGCATCGTCGGCTTGAGCTCTTCCGGCGAGACCGCGGCGGCGGCACCCAGCCGCAGCGCCTGCTCGCGTCTCGACTCGGCCGGCTCGACACACACCACCGTTCGCGCGCCGACGAGTCGCGCGCCCTGGAGGACGAACTGGCCGACGCCGCCCGCGCCGACGACGACCACCGTCGCGCCGGCCCGCATCCGCGCGGCGAACAGCACCGCCCCCACGCCGGTCAGCGCGGCGCAGCCGAGCAGCGCCGCCTGCTCGAGCGGGATGTCGTCGCCGAGCGGGAGCGCCACACGCTCGGTCACGACGACGTGCTCGGCGAGTGCGCCGGTCGCGGTGCCGCGGTACACCGTTGCGCCGTCCAGCGACATCCCCGTCCGCCCGTCCACCAGCGTGCCGGCGCCGATCGCCCGGTGGAGCGGCACGCACGCAGCCGGCCGGCCGCGTCGGCAGTCCGGACACTCGCCGCACGACGGCGCCCAGGAGAGGACGACGCGGTCGCCGGGGCGCAGCGTCGAGACGGCGCTCCCGACCTCCTCGACCACTCCCGCGCCCTCGTGTCCGAGCACCATCGGCGTCGGCCGCTGCCACTCGCCCTTGACGTTGTGTAGATCGGTGCCGCAGATCCCGACGGCGGACATGCGCACGAGGACCTCGTCGTCGCGCGGCTCGTCGAGCTCGATCTCGCGCACCTCAAGCGGCCGCCCGGGACCTTCGAAGAGGGCGGCCCTGGTCTTCAAGACGGCGCCGCTATGCGGGCGCGGCCGCGCCGAGCGCCTCCATCACGGCCGTGCAGTTCGTCACCGTCGCGACGTTCTGGAGCGCGAAGTTGATCGAGGCGTTCTGCCAGTCGGCGTTCATCGTCGAACAGCCGTCCTCGGGAACGATCATGTAGAAGCCCTTGTCGGCACCGGTGCGGGCCGTGTGCTCGACGGACATGTTCGTCCACGCTCCCGTGACGATCACCGTGTCGCGTCCGAGGCCCTCGAGCAGAAGCTCGAGCTTCGTCCCCTGCCAGGCGTTCATCCGCATCTTTTCGACGACGAAGTCGCCTTCTTGCGGCTCGAGCCCCTCGGCGGGCGCCGCGCCCCACGTTCCGCGCACGAGCGCGTTCGCATCCTTGACGCCTTGGAAGAGCGGTGCGTTCTGCTTCAGCCCCGGTGCGCCGTCCTCGACGATGTAGTGAACGTGGATGACGGGGATTCCCGCTGCACGGCACGCGTCCGCCAACCGCTTCACGTTCTCGACGACGTTCTGCTCCTTCGCGTGCTGCGGCGCGCCGGTGTCGGCGAAGGCCCCGCCGTCCATCATCACGTCGTTCTGCAGGTCCTGAACGATCAGCGCCGCCCGGCCGGGGTCGATGTCGACGCGTTCGCTCTCGCTCTCGCTCACGGTCTCCTCCTCACGTCATGTAGCTCAGCCGGTTGCCGGACACCTTCAGCTGAATCCGGTACAGCGACGTCGTGCTCGGCATGTAGAGCACGTTCCAATCGTCGCCGCCCCAGTTGAGGTTGCCGACGTTCTCCGGCACCTCGATCACGCCGAGCAGCTCGGCCGCGGGACTGATCACCCACACGCCGCCCGGGCCGGTCACGTAGATGTTGCCCTGCTCGTCGCACTTCATCCCGTCCGGGATGCCCTCCTCGATGATGCCTGAACCGATGTTGTCGAAGAACATCCGCCCGTTGGCGATCGTCCCGTCGGCCCGGCGATCGAAGACGCGGATGTGCGCCCGCGGCGTGTCGTTGATGTAGAGCAGCGACTCGTCCGGCGAGAAGCAGAGGCCGTTCGGCTGCTCGAAGTCGTCGACGAGTACCTGCGGGTCGCCGCCGCCGGACGCGATGCGGTACACGCCCTGGAACCCGAGCTCCCGCTCGCGCTCGACGCCGAACACCGGCATGCGGCCGTACCACGGGTCGCTGAAGTAGATGGAGCCGTCGTCCGCGACGATCACGTCGTTCGGGCTGTTCAGCTCCTTGCCGCCGTAGTGCGACGCGAGCACGTCCCGGCCGGTGCCGACGCCGTCCGGGTCCATGCGCACGAGCGAGCTCGTCACGTGCTCGCACACCAGCAGCCGGCCCTCGGCGTCGTACGTCATGCCGTTGCCCTTGTTGCTGGGGTTGGCGACCTCCGTGACGCCGTCGTCCTCGCTCCAGCGCCGGCGGATGTCGGCGGGCATATCGCTGAAGAGGAGGAAACGTCCTTCCTTGTTCCAGAGAGGTCCTTCGGTAAAGGTGAAGCCCGTCGCGAGCTTCTCAACCTGGGCCTGCGGGTCGACGAGCTCGCGAAGCTTCTCCGACTTGACGTCAACGGCCATCTGGGGCTCCTTTCGCGAAAGCTCGCGCGTTCGCGCGATTCTAGTACGCCGCTTCGCGGGAAACGTGCGCGGGCGAAGCCCGCGCACTTCTTTGGGGGTTTCGGTTGGCAACGGCTGCGGTCCGCAGGCGGTGGCGCTGCGCGTCCCCGCCCGCGTGAGTTCGGCCTCCGGTTAGCGCGGCTGCGCCTGCACTAACCTCCGGCCCTTGGTCTTGCTGGAGGTGGAAGCGGTCGAACGCCCGACTGCCCCAACGACCAAAGCCGGAGGCTAAGAGGTCCTAACTCAATGAGGTCTCCAGCTGCCGCCAGCAGATGAGGCAGCAGGCGAGTGCGAGGAAGCCTTCGTGGATGTCGTCGCGGCGGTCGGTGCGGACG
>Ga0137369_10005438_pt1 | contig 12951 bp, 14 predicted proteins | sample SagtaG_12_FD_104918 | JGI IMG/M metagenome (GOLD analysis project Ga0137369, IMG submission 104918) | Vadose zone soil microbial communities from Sagehorn Ranch, Mendocino, California, USA - Sage1_L_113_16 metaG | ecosystem: Environmental > Terrestrial > Soil > Vadose zone | place: USA... | reverse complement strand
CGGTGGACGCCAATTTCATGACCGTGATCGGCGGTACGAGGGTGATCCCCGAGGACCCCGCGAAGGCCCGCGACCGGCTGCGGGCCCACTTCGCGTGAGGGGGCGTAGCGCGTTCTTCCTCCTCGGGCCCCTGGCCGCGCTCGCCGTCGCCCAGGAACCGTCCCGGGACGCCCCACCTCCCGGAGTCGTCACGAGCCTCACCCTGTTCGCGAGAGCGCCCTCCGGCCTCTGGCGCACGCGGGACTGGGGCGGACGCTGGGAGCGGATCGAGGGACCGACCTCCGCCCGACGCCTCGACGGCCTCGGGGCGGCGCGAGCCATCGTTCCCCTCGGCCCGCAGGTCTGGGTGGGGGGCGACGGTGGTCTCTTCGTCTCGGCCGACTTCGGCGAGACCTGGGAGCCGCGGTCGACGACCCTGGGGATCCGCAGCCTCCTCTTCTCGCACTGGCCGCAGTCCGATCCCACCGCCTTCGCGGGGACCTCCTCCGGCATGCTCAGGTCGGCGGACCTCGGTCGGACCTTCAAGCCCACGCCCTTGACCGGTACCCTCGTGAACCGCATGGAATGGCCGGGTCCCGCCCTCGTCCTGGCCACCGGCCAGGGAGTGCTGGTGTCCGCGGACAGCGGGCAGACCTTCACCGGTGCCGGCGAGGGAATGCCCTCGGGTGAGGTGCGCGCGCTCGTCTTGTCATCGTTTTTCCCGGTGGATCCCGTGATGTTCGCCGCGCCGGCGGGGGGCGGGGTTTTCCGCTCCGGGGACGGAGGCAAGACGTGGACGCGCGCGGGGCTCGAGGGGGAGACGGTGGGCGACCTCGTGTGGCTGGGCCCATTCCTTTACGCGGCGGCCGAGGGCGGCCTCTTCCGCAGCGAGGACGCCGGCCGCAACTGGACGCGCCTCGGCTCCTACGAGGGGCGGCCGGCGCGCCTGCTCTTCCCGCTGGCCCCGGCCGCGGGTCTCGAGGCCTTCGTAGCCACGGACCGCGGCATCTTCCGGACGACCGACGGCGGCCAGCGGTTCCATCCCGCCGGCCTTCCGGGCCAGGACGTGCTCACCATCGCGACCTTCCCGCCCCCGGAGCCCCTGCTGGGCCGGAAGATACGCCGATAGGGACGGGAGGGACAGGGTGGGGGGTCGAGAGGGCGCGGGGCCATGCACGCAGGAGCGATCCCTCCCCCCTACGTGGGGGAGGATAGGAGGGGGGGTCGATGAATAGTGGGGTCGCTGAATGAGATTCGCCAAGGCGCACGGGCTGGGCAACGACTTCATCCTGGTGGCCGAGCGGCTGGCCCCGGCCGAGATCGGCCCGTGGGCGCGTCGTCTCTGCGATCGTCACCGCGGGATCGGCGGCGACGGCGTCCTGCTCCACGCACCGGCCCCCGACGGGGTGCGCATGCGGCTCATCAACGCCGACGGAGGCGAGGCCGAGATCTCGGGCAATGGCCTGCGCTGCCTGGCCGCGCTCGCGGTCCGGGAGGGCTGGGCGCCCCCGCGCCACGTGGTCCACACCGCGCCCGGTCCGCGCCCGGTGGAGGTGACGTCGGTAGGAGGGCAGCGCTTCCGCATCGCCACCGACCTGGGGGCGCCGATCCTCGGGAGCTCCGACATCCCGGTGGCCCTCGATCCGCCACGCGCGCCCGTGCTCGAACATCCGCTCGAGGTCGCGGGACGTACCCTGCGGGTGACGGCCACGTCGCTGGGGAACCCGCACTGCGCGGTCTTCCTGCCCGAGCCCCCGGACGACCGCCTTCTCGCCGAGCTCGGCCCACCCCTGGAGAAGCATCCCTTCTTTCCGCGGCGCACCAACGTCGAGCTGGTCACGGTCATGAGCCGCTCGGAGATCCGCGTCCGCTTCTGGGAGCGGGGAGTGGGGCCGACCCAGGCCTCGGGCACGGGCTCGGCCAGCGCCGCGGTGGCCTCGATCCTCAACGGCCTCGCCGACCGCCGGCTGAGGGTCGTCTGCGACGGCGGGGTGCTCGAGGTGGAGTGGCCCGAAGGCGGGCACGTCCACCAGACGGGCGAGGTCGAGGTCCTTTTCGAAGGGCGCTGGGTCGCTAGTTAGTTCGTTAGTCTACCCGTGGAGAGCCGGGCAAGGGGGGAAGCAGAGCGGCGGTTGAGCTGTCAGGGCTCACCGTGTCCGTCGAAGGCCCTCGCAAGCAGAGGGGAACCTGCATTTCCGGCTCAGCCGGAACGCCTTCGAAGCCTCGACAACTGAACGCTCCCGGCTTTACCCTCTGAACGTCAGCGGCGCCCTGGACGCTCCCTCCTCCTCGCTCCTCGAGCCCCGCCCGACCACGGTTTCAAAAATGAAACGCGCAGCCCCTTGACGCGTTCGAAATTTGAGACCGAGGAGAGCGGCCCGAATCCGCCGAAGGCCGGAGGCGAGAACTCCGCGCCGACCAGGTGTGGCTCGTTCATCTCCTGGAGCATCCGGGGCTTTCGCGGCTTGAGGCCGCTCCGCGACAGGGTGCGATGGAGCCGCCGGAGCAGCCGTCGCGCTGATGGCGCGCTTGTTGCTTTGTCTCCGACCACGAAAGAGTCCGGTGGACGCGGTAGAGCGTCGAGGAGAGGCCCCACCCCTCCGACGTGGTCCGGGCCCTCCTCCGTCGCGGTGGCGTTGTGACAGTTGAAAAGCTGTCACAAAGGCACGCCCGCAACCCTTGTGGCCGTGGTAAGAGACCGGTGGCACGGTAGACGCTCCCCAAAGCGAGGTGCGCGATGCAGAAGCATCGGGAATCCCGCGTAACCGTTGTTCTCGCCGCTCTCGGCCTGGGCTGCGGACGGACGTCGTGACCCCCTCGATCGGCCAGGCCACGAGTCTCGGGCAGACGCGCTACCGCGCGCGCAGCATCCTCGTCGCCCGCGCCGGCCGGCCGATCCGTGCCTACCGCCTCACCTACGCCGAGAGCCCCGTCACGGGGCGCTCCCTCTTCACCTCGGCCCAGCTCTACGGCCGGGATGTCGCCATCGATGCCGAGGGAGCGATCAGCGGCGGCACGTCGCTTCCTTCTCGTCGCTTCACCTGCCAGGGCGACTCCGCGCCCGGGAGCCTCTAGGTGAGCGGGGTGGTGGGCGAGATCGAAGGCCAGAGCCGGGTCCCGCGGCCAGCGGCCGCCGACGGCGAACGCGATATGCGTCCCAACCCATCCCTGGCCTTGGCCATCTTCAATGGCCGCCGGATGTACTCAGAATGTTTGGCGCTGGCATTCGAAGGATCGGCCGTGATCGCGCGGGTCGGCCGCTGTTGGGAATGGTCCAGCCTGCCGGATCAACTGAAACAGAGCCCACCCGACGTCCTGCTCATCGAGCTCGACGGCGCGGGCGCAGACGTGCTGAGCCGCGTCAAGGGCCTCGCCGCTGCGTTCCCGAGGCTCAACATCCTGGTGGTGGGCGCAGATGCCCCGGACGACATCGCTGCCGCCTACGTCGCCGCCGGGGCGACAGCCTGTGTGCCCTCCGACACGTCACTGCGGGAGCTGGTGGACATGGTGGAGTCGGTGGCACGCGGCGAGACGCCTCGCTCACCTCGTCTGGCTTTCCAGGTCTTCTCGATGGTGGCCGCCCTCTCACGAAGTCGCGCTGAGCTGTCCATACTGGAGTACACGAGTTTGACGATGCGCCAGATCCGGGTGCTGAGGCTGCTGGGACAGAGGCTGAGCGACCGCCAGATCGCGGAGCACCTCGGGGTCTCGTTCCACACCGTCAAGAACCACGTCCACCGTATCCTCGAGAAGCTGCATGTCCGATCGCGCGCCGAAGCCCTGCGGGTCGCTCTGGCCGGTGATCGCGCCGGCCCGGACCGATTCAGGCTACTTGCGGCCGCCTGCTGCTTCGGGCCGCCGCCGCAGCCGCCTCGGTCAAGCTTGTCGGGCACGGGACCGATCGAGGGGTGCTTGCGCGTGGAAGAGACGGCTCCGCTCCGGTTGTTCATGATTACCGGGGACAGCCTGCTTGGGGAGACCCTCCTGCTAGCCCTGCGGCAGCAGGAGAGCATTGAGGTCGTCGGCGTGTCAACCGCTTGCCCGGACTCCTTGACCCTTTCGACCCTCGCCGCGCATATCGTGCTGCTCGACGCGATCGGCCGCTGCAGCGCCGCCAGCTCCATAGCGAGGGCGGTGAGCTCGCTGCGGCCGGACCTGAAGCTCGTAGCTGTGGGCGTAGCCGCCACTGACGACGCGGTCTTGGAGCTGATCGAGGCAGGGGTGAGCGCCTGGGTGCGGGAGACCGACGGGTTGGCCGAGCTCTTAGCGACGCTGCGTAAGGTCGCGCGACAGGAGACGGCGTGCTCGCCCGCTACGGCCACCCGGGCTTTCGCCCGGCTGGCGGAGTTCGTTCGCGGCACCGAGCTGGTCTCGACCCGGAGTGCGCCCCTGACGCCGCGCCAGCTCGAAGTCCTGCGCGCCCTAGCCGGGGGCCTCAGCAACAAAGAGATCTCCGGGCGTTGTGGGATCACCGTCTCAACGGTCAAGAACCACATCCACAGCATCATGCAGAAGCTCGAGGTGAAACGGCGGCGGGACGCCGTTCGGTGGGCCCATCGCACGGGCATCCTCCTGGCCGGCTAGCCCGGGCCGCGCGCCGCTTGGCCGGATGCCCCGTCCGCGCCTGGCCACGCCGGAATGGGGTTCGGCCGCGGCCGCGTGCCCAGGTTCGCGCACGATCCGGCAGAACTAGAGGGCCATCCGCGTGGGGTGGGCCAGGGGCGGACCACTGAGAGGGTAGCCGACTAGATCCTTTTTAGTGTGCCAGGATCTATTGACCGAAGCGATTCCTGAAGTTAGATTAGAGTGTAACGTACACGGAGTGCGGCTGCGATGGCCTCAGGTCTCGGCAGCCTGCAACTGCGAGTTAGCGGCAGCTTTGGGGTCGCACAGAGTGCGTGGGCAGGCGGCAGCCCTGTTCCCTCGGCTCGTCGAACGGGCGGCCATCCCCTGAAAGCTCAAGGGCGACTGACATGCGAAGTGTTCGTCCGGCTTGGTACGTCCTCGAGGGCGTGATCGTGACCACGCGAACGGAAAGGCGCTTGGTGCTGTCGATCTCGCTACTCCAGCGGTCCCTCGCGGTGGAGGTCAACGGCGACTCAGTCACGTGCGTCTGACCCAAGTGCACGGGCTTACGGTCCAGTGGGATGGACCGGCGCCTCGGCTCCGGACGCTCAGCGCTGGAACAGGCTCTTTTGGCCCGTGATCTCTTGTGGGGTCGCGATGCTGAAACGCTCTGAGAGAGAGACACATGGCCGGATGGGACACCATGCGCCGCAAGGGGCATTCGATTCGGGGTGGGGGTTGGGCTTTGGCGGCGGGCACGCGCGGCCCCGGAAGGAGCGCTCCCTCACGGAAGGCCACGATCTCAGTCAGTTGGGGCATGTACACCTGTATGCCGCGGGTGTCGAGCTGTTTCAGCAGGAGGACTATCTCCTGGAGCTGTATTACATCGAGAGCGGACTGCTGAAGCTGGTGCGCCTCGAGCCGGACGGGCGTGAGTTGATCCTCGGTCTCCGATTGAGCGGTTGTCTGGTGGGATCCTCCGCCGCCATTACGCGCCGGCCGAGCCCTGTCTCAGCCGTTACCGTGTGTCCCTGCCGGGTCCGGTGTATCTCCGCCCAGGAACTCCGAAGCGTCCTCCAGGGCGACCCCTTGTTTGCGTGGCAGCTCCAGGAGGTCCACTGCCGCGAGATTCTGGAGCAGATGGGCCAACTCACGCGGCTCCATATCCCGTCCCCCCGCGTTCGCCTCGAGTCTCTACTCCTGGACCTGATCCGGGCGCTGGGGCGCGCGGAGGCCGCGAGCAACATCCGTCTGCAATTGCCCTTGAAACACTGGGAGCTGGCCCGGCTGATCGCCATCACACCTGAGCACTTGAGCCGCCTTCTCGGCCAGATGGAGAAGGAGGGGATCGTCGGGCGGGATAAGGGTTGGTTGATCGTGCGGGAGCTCTCCGCACTGCGCGCGCTCTAGGACACCAAATAAGTGAAGATGCGGCGCGCCTCGCGGTGAAGCGGCCGTGGGCGGGCACTTGCAGACTCGTTGACGCAGATCAGGCACACGGTTGATAACAAGCTCGGGCGCCAGCCGTGGGACGCTTGGGTCACAGATTCTGCTGAGGAGGCCTCTTAACGTCAATCAAGATCGCTGCTGACGGATATCAATGACGCCGGCGCCGAACATGCAGATGATTCGCGTCGGTTCCACGACGTACTCCGGCAACACCTCGAACGGACCATCGTGGATGAGGCCGCCTTCCAGCCGGAGCTCGGGGAGATCATCGACGCGGCAAGTCAAGGGCGGTAGCCCGCGAGGGGCTGCAGGCGTTGTTCCCTCGTGTTCTTCCGCCCTGCTGAAACTCCCGTCGGCACCTTTCATGCTTTCGTCATGCCAAGCACGTGTTTCAGGACGCCTGAAGTGAGGACGGCCATGGGGCGCGACGATCAGGAGGACACGACGACCTACCGCGTCGTCGTCAATCACGAAGAGCAGTATTCGATCTGGCCGGCCGATCGGCAGCTGCCGAACGGCTGGACGGACGAGGGGCGGACAGGCACGAAAGCGGAGTGCCTCGCGCACATCCGCGAGGTATGGACCGACATGCGCCCGCTGAGCCTCCGCCGCGCCATGCGGCAGGCGACGGCGTCGCATTGACGGATGCAGGGCCATGGGTGCGGAGACGGAGCGGCGCGGCGTTGCGCTGGTGACCGGCGGCTCGCGCGGGATCGGCCGGGCTATCGCCGTTCAGCTCGCCCGCGACGGCCACGATGTCGCCTTCTGCTATCAGAGCAAGGGCGAAGCGGCCGCGCGCGTCGCGGACGAAATCCGTCAACTGGGCTGTGGCGCGTTTCATCGTCCTTGCGATGTGGCGAACAGCGACTGCGTCCATGCCTTCATTCAGGCCTGCGAGAAGGAATGCGGGGAGATCACGACGCTCGTGAACAACGCCGGGATCGTCCGCGACAATCCGCTCGTGCTCATGGATCCGCAGAGCTGGTCCGCCGTCATCGACACGAATCTGACCGGTACGTTCAACTTCTGCCGCCAGGTCGTGTTCGGGTTTCTCAAACACAAACGCGGAACAATCGTCAACATTTCGTCGGTCGCCGGCGTCTACGGCACGCCCGGCAGACCAACTACTCCGCCTCCAAGGCGGGCATCATCGGCTTCTCGAAGGCGCTCGCCAAGGAGGTCGCACCGTACAACATCCGCGTCAACGTCGTCGCTCCCGGCTTCATCGTGACCGATATGACGTCGAAGCTCGATGCCAAGCTGCAGGAACAATCGCTCAACGCGATTCCGCTGCGGAGATTCGGCGCGGCGCAGGACGTTGCGGAGCTCGTCTCCTTCCTGGCCTCCGAGCGCGCCAGCTACATCACCGGGCAGGTTCTCCAGGTCGACGGCGGCATCTCGCTATGAGCGACGCGGGGACGTACGCGGCGCCGCTGGTCGCCGTCGATCAGGTCGTCGAGATCTCCGATCGAACCATTCGCACTATCAAAGCGATCGCCGCCAACGAGCCGTTCTTTCTCGGCCACTACCCGCACTTCGCGATCTTTCCGGGCGTCTTTGTTGTGGAAGCGGTGCACCAGGCCGCATGTCTGTTCGTCTCCGACGGATTGAAGCTGCCGCTGCATCCAAAGCTCGCCCGCATCGATTCAGTGCGGTTCATGTCTCCGCTGCGGCCCGGCGACGTGCTGCAGATCGATGCGACGTGCATGCACGATGTCGCGGCGGGCAGGCTGCAGGTCGCGGCGCAGTGCTGGCGGCGGGAGACGGCGCCGGTTGCCATCGCGCAGATCAAGCTGTGGTACGTCCTGGAGCACTGATTTGTCGCTGTTCAGCTACGCAGAGATCCAGCGCATGCTGCCGCATCGGTATCCAATGCTGATGGTCGACGCGGTGCTCGCGCTCGAGCCGGAGGCCTCGATCGTGGCGGTGAAATGCGTGACGGGCAACGAGCCCTGCTACGCGCGGCTGCCGGAAGCTCCGACGGAGCGGCAGCTGGCGTACCCGCGCTGCCTGATCGTCGAGTCGTTCAGCCAGGCGGGCGCGATTCTCTGGAAGCAGAGTGCGGGGCGGGGCGGGTCAGACGACGTGTTGATGTTCGGCGTCGCGCGGGATTGCGAGTTCGAGCACGACGTGTTTCCCGGCGACAGCATGCAGCATCGCGTGAGGCTGGAACGCGCACTGGGCGACAGCCTGTTTCTGAGCGGCGAGACGTGGGTCGGCGATCGTCGGATCGCCCGTTTCGGCTGGCTGGTGGCCGTCACCAGGCCTGCGTCGGCGATGGCCCGATAACGGATGGCAAAGCGAGTCGTCATCACGGGACTCGGCGTAGTGTCGCCGATCGGCACGACGCTCGAAGATTTCTGGCAGGCGCTGCTGTACGAGGACAGTTGGCCACGCGAGTATCCATATGCCCGCCCCAGCTACATGCCACACCGCCTCGCCTACTTGGTACGCGGTGAACCAGGCGCGGAGGCGATGCCGCAGAGCCGCGCCGTGCGTTTTGCCGTGCAGGCAGCTCGGGCGGCGCTGCAGGACGCCGGATTGCCGGGGAGTGAGGAGGCGGGCGCGATCGGTATCTGTCTCGGCACCGCGACCGGCAATCACGACCTCCTCGAAGCGCAGCGTGAACGCGGCGACCGCGTCGTTCCGCTCGACGCCTACCCGTTCAGCGTGACGGCGGCAGTGGCTCCGCGCCTGGGGCTCGGCGGCCCGGCGTTCACGATCAGCACGGTCTGCGCGGCCGGCTGCCATAGCGTGAGCATGGCTGCCGAGGCGATTCTCAGCGGACAGGCGGACGTGATGCTCGCCGGCGGCGCCGACACCGTCTCGCGAGTGACGCAGGCGTGCTTCAACCGCATGAACGCCGTGGACCCGCAGGTCTGCCGTCCCTTCGACGCCCATCGCGCAGGAGCGGTGTACGGTGAAGGGGCCGCGATGCTGATCCTCGAATCCGAGGAGCACGCACGCCGCCGCGGCCGGACACACAGCTATGCGCAGGTCAAAGGCGCCGGCTGGAGCTGTGACGCGCATCATCCCACCGCCCCGAACCCGGCGGGCGGCCAGATCGCGCTGGCCCTTCGCCGCGCGCTGGCGGCGGCCGAGCTGACGCCGCAGGACATCGACTGCATTGTGGCTCATGGTACCGGGACCGAACTCAATGACCTCGCGGAAAGCAGCGGCATGGAACAGGTCTTCGGCGCGGCCCTGGCGCGCGTGGCCGTCTGCGCCCCGAAGTCGAAGCTGGGGCACACGGCAGGCGCCGCCGGTGCCTTCTCGTGTCTCATCGCCGCGCTGATTCTCGATCGCGGTCTCGTGCCGCCCACCGCGAATCTCACGTCGATCGATCCGCGCTGCAAGCTGAACCTGCACACCGACTGGCCCGTCCCCGCGTCTGCCCGTCACGTCCTCGTGAACGCGTACGCATTTGGCGGGACGAACATCTCGGTGATCCTGGCCGCCGCCTGATTGGTGAAGAGCTCACCTGTGACAGTCCCGATCGCGATCACCGGCATCGGGCCAATCTGCTCGGAGGCATTCGGCATCGCGGAGCTGGTCGCCGTCGGCGCGACACCGGGATCGCAGGACGTGCGGCCGATGACGCACTTCAAACCCGAGCGCTTCCTCGGCAAGCGCGGATTCAAATTCCTGTCGTCCGGGACGCGCTATGCGCTCGCCGCCTCCCGCCTCGCGCTCGAGGACGCGGGTCTGTGGGAAAGCCCACACTACCCCGCCGAATCCCGAGGCGTCTTCATGGGCACCAACTTCGGCGTTCACGACGTCGTCGAAGCGATGGACGCCGTCGTGCTCTCGCAGGGTTCGGGAGCGCTCCTTGCGATTGAAACGCCGAACTTCTCCGTCAACATCCCGGCGAGCTATATCTCGCTCAAGTGCGGGTTCGAGGCCTTCAATGTCACGTTGACCGACATGCTCGTCGCCGGGTTGGAAGCGGTCATCTTCGGTGTGCAGAGCATTCACAGCGGCCGGGCACGGCTCGTGCTCGCCGGCGCGGCGGAAGGTCCGATTCCGGCGGACGCGGCGGCGCTTCTGGGCGGGGCGCCGTCGGAAGGCGCCGCCTGCATGCTGACGCTGGAAACCGTGGCTGCGGCGCAGGCGCGTGCAGCGCGGATTTACGCTCAGGTTGGCGCACACGCGCTCCGCTTCATTCCTCCTGATGCCGCCGGCACGGACCGCTCCTGGCGGCCGCACGAAGACCGTCTGCGACGGCAGCTCGACGCGCTGCTGATCGATCGCCCCGTATCGACGATCACGCTGGCGGCGCTCGACTCGACGCTCAGCCGCCGGGTCAACGAGAGCCTGCTCCGCTACGTCCAGGAGCGGCGCGCTGACGTGCATCCGCATCCATCGGCGGGGAGGCCTGCTGATGCGTGCGCGTCCCCATTGCTGTGGCTCGCGATCTCCATCGCGCAACGCGGCGACGGGTTGCTGCTCATTGCGAGTCCTCAGGGCCACGTTGCGCTCCTCTCGCTGGAGCCCGTCGGCAGTCCGAGGGGCGCAACGCACGTCGCACACCCGGAGCGTGCTTCCACCGCGCGCGCCGCGCTCGTTTGATCTGCGCTCGTGCCGGTCCTCGACGACGGGCCTGCGTCAGGCCTTGGCGCTCGCCATTGGCGTGCTCGGAAGGAGGATAGGACCATGGAACAGTTGAACGTCGCGTACGACATGGCGCGGATGGAGGAGATCCGCAACATCGTCGCCGAGGTGCTGGAGCTTGAGCCCGAGGAACTGACGGAAACGAGCCTGTTCAAGGAAGATCACGACGCCGACTCGCTGCGCGCGATCGAGATCCTCGCGCGCATCGAGAAGCTCTACAAGGTGGAAATTCCCCAGGCGGAGCTCGCGAGGATGACCCACCTGATCGCGGTGTACGACGTGGTCAGGACGTATGCGGGGTGGGACGCCGCCGATGCCTAAGCGCCGCGTCGTCATTACCGGAATCGGGGTCGTGTCGAGCATCGGCTGCGGCGTCGATGCGTTCGCCGACGCGCTGCGGGCCGGCCGCAGCGCGATCTCGCCGATTCGCAGCTTCGATACGACTGGGTTTCCCAACTTCATGGCGGGCGAAATCCACGATTTCGAGCCGACGCGCTGGCTCAAGCGGCTCGATCCGTCCACGTGCGGCCGGACGAGCCAGCTCGCCGCCGCAGCCGCGCGGATGGCGGTGGACGATGCGCGCCTCGATCCTGAGCTGTGGTCGGAATCCGTCGCGGGATCCTGCGTGGGCACGACGGCGGGCGAGTCGCAGGTGCTCGAGCGCCTGACCGCCGAGTGGCTGGAGCGGGGCCCCGCGGAGATGACGCCGGCGCTGGCGCGGCAGATCTCGGCGAGCCGGCTGCCGATTTCCGTCAACCGCGAGCTGGGGATCACCGGCGAAGCGATCACCGTCTCGACCGCGTGCTCGGCGGGGAATTACGCCATCGGGTTCGGATACGACCTGGTCCAGACCGGCGAGGCCGACTACATGGTATGCGGCGGCGCGGACGCCATCTCGCGGTGGGTGCACGCCGGGTTCTTCCGGCTCGGCGCCATCGCGCCGGCCATGTGCCAGCCGTTCGACAAGAACCGTCAAGGCATTCTCGCCGGCGAGGGCTCTGGCATGCTGGTGCTGGAGCCGCTCGAGGGCGCGCTCTCACGCAACGCGCGGATTTACGCGGAAGTCCTTGGCTACGGCCTCAATTGCGACGCGAACCACATGGTAGCGCCCGACGCGAACAGCATCGCGACGTGCATACGGCGCGCGCACGCGAACTCAGGGATTCGCCCCGAGCATGTCGAATACATCTGCGCGCACGGCACCGGTACGAAGACGAACGACGTGGTGGAGACGAACGCGATCCGCGAGGTCTTTGGCAGTCGCATGCCGGTGATGAGCTCGATCAAGTCGATGCTCGGCCACACGATGGGCGCGGCGAGCGCCCTGGGCGCGATCGCCTGCGCTCTGGCGATTTCGCGCGGGTTCATCCCGCCGACCATCAACTTCACGGAACCGGATCCCGAGTGTCCGGTCGATTGCGTGCCGAACGACGCTCGCGAAGCCGAACTGAACGTCATCCAGAACAACGGCTTCGCCTTTGGCGGCAACAACGCCATCACGATCCTGGGCAGGGACACATGGGTCAGCGAGAACCTGACGGGACGCGTCCACTAGCGATCACCGGATGCGGAGTCCTGTCGCCGATCGGCGTCGGCTTCGACGAGTTCACGTCGGGGTTCAGCGCCCGGCGCGAAGGCCGGACGTCGATCAGCGGGCTCTTCGACGAACCGATGCCTGGCGATACGGCGTGCATGATCCCGTCATTCAAGGCCAGCGCGTTCCTCGGCCGGAAGGGCACCGGCTCGTTCGATCGGATCACGTCGCTCGTCGTGGTGGCCTGCGGCCTCGCACTGAAGGACAGTCGGCTGGACGTGAGCGACGCCAACCGCGACCGCGTCGGCATCGCGATCGGCACGAGCACGGGGAGCGCGAAGAGCGCGAGCGACTACACGCGCGAGACGCTGGTGCAGGAGCGCCCGTACCTCGTCAACCCCCTGTTGTTTCCGAACACGATTCTCAACTGTCCCGCCGCGCAGGCGGCGATCTGGTACTCGCTGAAAGGGGTGAACGCGACGATTTCCGGCGGGCAACTGACCAGCCTGATGGCGCTGCGCTACGGCACGACCGTCATCCGCCAGGGCTACGCCGACGTGCTGCTGGTCGGCGCCGTCGAGGAGTTCACGCCGCACACAGCGTGGGGATTCCATCACGCCGGCCTGCTGCGGAACACCGACACGCTCGTCGGCGAAGGGTGCGTGGTGTTCGTCGTCGAGGAACCGGCGAACGCGATCGCGGCGGGCAGGCGGCCGCTCGCGCAGATTCTCGCCTGCGAGATGGCCGTCTACGGAGAGCTGGGGCACGACGCGGAAGTGCCGCGGGGGCTGGCCCGATGCATCCAGCGGGCG
>Ga0137369_10005427_pt1 | contig 12963 bp, 10 predicted proteins | sample SagtaG_12_FD_104918 | JGI IMG/M metagenome (GOLD analysis project Ga0137369, IMG submission 104918) | Vadose zone soil microbial communities from Sagehorn Ranch, Mendocino, California, USA - Sage1_L_113_16 metaG | ecosystem: Environmental > Terrestrial > Soil > Vadose zone | place: USA... | reverse complement strand
GCGCGCCGGCATCGCGGGTGCCGCGTTCGCGGGCGCCAGCACGATCGACGCGATCGACGCCCACGACGGCCACGTACTCACCAAAGGGCATGTGGGGGTGGCGATCCTGCCCGCGCTGCTCGCGTTGGTCGATTCGCACGCGGCCGGCGAACCGCGCACGATCGACAGCCGGGAATTCCTGACCTGCCTCGTGCTGGGCTACGAGATCGCGACGCGCGCCGGCATCGCGCTGCACGCGAGCGTTGCGGATTACCACTGCTCGGGCGCATGGAACGCGCTCGGCTGCGCCGCTGTTGCGTCGCGCATGTTCGCGCTCGATCCCGAACGAATCCGTCACGCGCTTGGCGTCGCCGAATATTTCGGACCGCGCGGTCAGATCCTGCGCGCGTGTGAAGTGCCGACGATGGTGAAGGACGGCTCGGGATGGGGCGCGCACGCGGGCATCTCCGCCGCCTGGCTTGCGCGCGACGGCTTCACCGGTGCGCTGGCGGTGACCGTCGAGCGCTCGCACGAGCTCTGGTCGGATCTCGGCACGCGCTGGCGCATCCGCGAGCAGTACTTCAAGCCGTATCCCGTCTGCCGCTGGGCGCAACCGGCGGTCGAGGCCGCGCTTGCGTTGCAGCGCGAGCACGCCATCGCCGCCGACGCGATCGTGGGCGTTGAAATCGACACCTTTCGCGAGGCGGTCGCGCTCGGTTCGGGCTGCACGTTTCCCGCGACGACGGAGGAAGCGCAGTACAGCCTGCCGTATCCCGTCGCGGCGGCGCTCGTGTTCGGACGCGTCGGCGTCGACGAGGTCCGCGCGCCCGCGCTGTCCGACGCGCGGGTACGACGTCTCATCGGTGCGATGAGGTTGCGTGAAGAGCCGGAGTTTTCCAGCCGCTTCCCGCAACAACGCTGGGCCCGCGTGCGCATCGCGCTCGACGACGGCCGCACGCTCGTGTCGGCGCCGGCGCGAACGCGCGGCGATCCCGACGCTGCGCTCGACGACGAAGCGATTCGGATCAAGTACCACACGATGGCGGATCCGGTGCTCGGAGCGTCGCGCGCGAATCGGATCGAACGCCTCGTGACCGCGCTCGCGCATGACGCCGATGCGTTGCCGGCGCTCATCGACGATCTGTTGCAACCGGTGCAGTGACCGGCGAACGGTCCCATCCCGTGGAGCTCTAATCGCTAACGGTAGGGCGAAGGCGGCAGCACGTCGTAGCCGTACTGCGCAGCGGCCACCGCGAGCGGGTGCTCGACATCGCGGCGAAAGCTGCGCGCAGCCATCATGGCGAACGTCGGCGCGTCGTCGCGCTTCTCGATCAGCACGTTGACGTGCCCGAACAGGCTCTGCGCACACGCGCCCGAAGCGAAGGCGCGCGGGTGGAGATCGAGCGGGCAGCCGGTCGCGAGCACCGTCGCCGCACGCGGTCCCGAAATCGTCCATGCAAATCGGCTCGCCGTGACGTCGAACAGCGCGCCACCGGTGGCATTCATCGCGTCGCGCTTCGCGGCGAAATCGACGAGCGCCGACTCCGCGCCGGCGACGAGCAGCCATGATCGCGGGCCGAGCCATAGCGCGCTCAGTGCGTGTGTCTTTGCCGTCGTGTTCGGCGCGATCGGCAGCTCGACGCCGAAAAGCCCGCGGACCACGTCGACGAATCCGGCGCGGGTTGCGCGCCCCTGTACGTTCCACGCCGCGGCGATCGTCGCTTCGGCGACCGACACGCCGTGCGACGCGTCGCCGAAGTGACCGGGCATATCGAACCCGATGCCCGCTTGTGCATCACGCACGTGCCCGCTCCCCATCCGGATCGATGACGCACGGCGGTCCGATCTTGACGCGCACTTTCGCATCGGCGAGCGGCGAAACCGCCCACAGCGTTTCGCCGTGCCGCGCGCGGCCGTTCGCGACGAGCGCAAGCGCGATCCACGCGCCGACGTGTGGGCTCCAGCACCAAGACGTGACGTGTCCGAGCATCGGATTGGGCAACGGATGATCAGGGTCGGCGACGATCTTGCCTCCGCGCGGCATCACCGCACCGTCCTGCGCCGTGAGCCCGACGAGCTGCCAGCGGTCAGGTGCGGCGAGCGCGGCGCGTGCGAGCAGCGGCTTGCCGATGCACCACTTGGCCGGGCTGACGAGCTTGCCCATGCCGAGATCGTCGGCGGTCGTTCGTCCGTCGGCTTCGGGACCGACGACGACGTGCCCCTTCTCGATGCGAAGCGTGCTCATCGCCTCGGTACCGTAGGGCATGATGCCGTGCGCGCGCCCGGCATCCATCACCGCTTCCCACATCGCGCGTCCGTGTGTCGCCGGCACGTGAATCTCGTAGGCTAGCTCGCCGGAATACGTGATCCGCAACAGCCGCGCCGGGATGAGCCTCTTCGCGGCGCGCACGTGCGCTGCGCCGACGGCGAGGAACGGGAACGCGGCGTTCGACACGTCGATATCGACGAGCGCGCCGAGCACGTCGCGCGATTTCGGGCCGGAAAGCGCGGCGGCGCTCCACTGCTCGGTTACCGACGTCGCGTAGACGTCGAGCTCGGGCCAATCGATCTGAAGCAGCGACTCGAGATGCTGCATCACCTTGACGGCATTCGCCGTCGTCGTCGTCATCAGCCAGTGCGCCGGCGCGAGCCGCGATATGGTGCCGTCGTCGAGCACGATGCCGTCGTCGCGCAGCATGACGCCGTAGCGGCATCGGCCGACGGCGAGCGTGTCGAAGCGATTGACGTAGACGCGGTTCAGCAGCTCGCCGACGTCGCGCCCCTGCAGCTCGATCTTGCCGAGCGTCGAGACGTCGACGACGCCGACGTTCGCTCGGACGTTGCGCGCCTCGCGATTCACGGCGTCGTCTTCGCTTTCGCCCGGCCGCGGATACGAATGCGGTCGCTTCCACAAACCGACATTGACGTAGCGCGCGCCGTGCTCGACGTGCCAGTCGTGAACGGCGGAATGGCGCGTCGGCTCGACATGCGCTCCCGCGGCCTCGCCGGGGATCGCTCCGAGCGTCACCGGCGTGTACGGCGGCCGGAACGTCGTCGTGCCGACCTGCGCGATCGGCCGCTCGAGCTCGAGCGCGAGCAACGCAAGTCCGACGACGTTGCCGCTCTTGCCCTGGTCCGGGCCCATGCCGAGCGTCGTGTAGCGCTTGAGGTGCTCGACCGACCGGTAGCCTTCGCGCGCCGCGACTGCGATGTCGTCGACGGTGACGTCGTTCATCAGGTCGACGAAGCGCTTGCCGCTTCCGTTGGCGGCGGGCACGCTCCATAGTGGCTGCAATCGCGCGAACGCGGTCACGTCGGCGCGCGGCGCCTCGATTGAGGATGAGCGACTGAAACCGGCGCGGCCCGCGGCAGCGATACCGGCGGCGTGGCCATCGCCGAGCGCCGCCGCGAGATCGAAATGCCCGTTGGCAGCGCCCGCCGCCATCACCGGCAGCGGCGAGGCATCGGGCAGGAATGCAGAAAGCGATTCGTCGTAACGCAGCGTGCCGCGCGCCTGCGAGAAAAGATGAACGGCCGGATTCCATCCGCCCGACACGCAGACGAGGTCGCAATCGATGCGCGTTCGCCTGTTGCCGTCGAGCGCGGCGACGTCGACCGCCGAGACGCGCATGCGCCCGCGCGAACGCGAAATGACCGACGCTGCGACGATCGGCAAGCCGCGCTCGCGCGCTTCGACTGCAAGCGTGCCGACGAGATCGTGCTGGCGGCGGGAGTCCACGACGGCTGCCACTTCGACGCCTGCGCGGTGAAGCGCAAGCGCGGTCGCGTAGGCGCTGTCGTTGTTGGTGAAGACGACGGCGCGCGACCCGGGGCGCACGGCATAGCGCTCGACGTACGCAAGCGCGGCGCCCGCGAGCATGGTACCGGGACGGTCGTTATCGGCGTAGGCGATCGCGCGCTCGTGTGCTCCGGCGGCGAGCACGACGGCTTGCGCGCGCACTTTCCACAGCCGTTCACGCGGCGCGTAGGCCGGCGGTGCCGGCAAATGGTCGGCGATGCGCTCGATCAGCGCGACGAGATTGTCGTCGTAGTAGCCGAACGCCGTGGTACGCGCGAGCAGCTCGACGTCGTCGCGTTGCCCGAGATCCTCGAGCGCTTTCGCCGTCCACGTGTGCGCGCTCACCGAATCGATCATGGTGCGCTCGCCGACGAGATTGGCGCCGAACACGGCGTGCTCGTCGCAGACGATCACGCGCGCACCGGCGTGCGCGGCGGAACGCGCGGCGGCGAGTCCCGCAGCGCCGCCACCGACGACGAGCACGTCGCAATGCGCGTAACGATGCTCGTACCGGTCCGGATCGGGCGCATCCGGCGCACGGCCCATGCCGGCGGCTCGGCGTATGACGTGCTCGTAGCGCAGCCACCACCGTGGCGATCGCGGCCACATGAACGTCTTGTAGTAGAAGCCGGCCGGCAAGAACGGCGCCAGCGCGCCGTTGATCGCGCCCGTGTCGAAGCGAAGCGACGGCCACCGGTTCTGGCTTTGGGCGACGAGCCCGTCGAACAGCGGCTGCATCGTCGCGCGCACGTTCGGCTCCGTTCGCGCACCGCGCGCGAGCTGCACGAGCGCGTTCGGTTCGTCCGAGCCCGCGTTGTAGATGCCGCGAGGCCGGTGATACTTGAAGCTCCGCGCGACCAGATGAATGCCGTTCGCAAGCAGCGCGGAGGCGAGTGTGTCGCCGTCGAGGCCTTCGTGACGGACCCCGTCGAACTCGAATGCGAGCGGGCGCGAACGATCGACGATGCCGCCGGCGGCGAGGCGGAAGCGCTGCGTCAACGCGCCGCCCCCGGCACTGCCTCGTCGGGCCGCGACGTGGCGACGATCTCGTGCGTACGCGTGTCGCGGCGCACGTTGAACCACTGTCGGCAACCCGCGCTATGCAGCCATCGCTCGTCGTGCGCGCCGCGCGGATTGTCGCGCAGGTAGACGTAATCGACCCAGGCCGCTTGCGGCGCGTCAGGCGCCGGCCGGCGAACCGTCGCATCGCCTCCGTACGTGAATTCGATCTGGCTGCGCGGACCACACCACGGACATGCGATCAGCAGCATCGCACGCTCCAGCTACATGTCATTCCGAGGTTTCGCTTCATCGCCGAGGAATCTGCTTCTCGCGGCGGGTCCGGCAGCAGATTCCTCGCTGCGGAATGACAGGCGAGGGCATCGACGATTGATACGCGTCAATGCGCCCACGCACAGGGACCCGCTCCCTTCTCGTCGATCGTGCGACCTTGCGCGAAGCGCTCGAGCGTAAACGCGGCGTTGAGCGGATGCGGCGCGTCGTTCGCGATCGTGTGCGCGTGAAGCCAGCCCGACGCGGGCGTCGCCTTGAAGCCGCCATAGCACCAGCCGCCACTCATGTACAAGCCGTCGACCGGGAGTTTGCCGATGATCGGGCTTCCGTCCATCGTCATGTCGCAGATGCCGCCCCACGTTCGCATCATCCGCAGGCGCCCGAAGCTCGGAAAGAGCGCGAGACACGCGGCGACGACGTGCTCGATCACCGGCAGGTTGCCGCGCTGCGAATACGAGTTGCAGAAGTCGAGGTCGCCGCCCATCACGAGCTCGCCGCGGTCCGACTGGCTGACGTAGAAGTGGACGGCGCCCGACGTGACCACGGTGTCGAGCACCGGCTTGACCGGTTCCGATACCATCGCCTGCAGCACGTGGGTTTCGATCGGCAGTCGGATTCCCGCCATTGCGGCGACGTGGCTCGAGTGGCCGGCGACCGCGAGGCCCAGCTTGCGCGTCGCGATGGCGCCCTGCGAGGTATCGACGCCGACGACCGCGCCGTTGTCGACGCGAATGCCGGTCACCTCGCATTGCTGGATGATGTCGACGCCGAGCGCATCGGCCGCGCGCGCGTAACCCCATGCGACCGCGTCGTGCCGCACGGTTCCTCCGCGCGGCTGCAACAGGCCGCCGTGGATCGGAAAGCGCGCCGAAGCCGAGCAGTCGAGGTTCGGGATCCAGCGCGCGATCTCGTCGCATTCGAGATAGTTCGCGTCGATGCCGTTCAATCGCATCGCATTGCCGCGGCGGATCGCGTTGTCGCGGTCCGCGGGCGTGTGAACGAGATTCAATACGCCGCGCGCGCTGTACATCACGTTGAAGTTGAGCTCGTGCGAAAGACTCTCCCACAGCTTGAGCGACAGCTCGTAGAAATGCGCGTTCGGGTCGAGATGGTAGTTCGAGCGCACGATCGTCGTGTTGCGCCCGGTGTTGCCGCCGCCGAGCCAGCCCTTCTCGAGAACGGCGACGTTGGCGAGTCCGTGGTTCTTCGCGAGGTAGTAGGCGGTCGCGAGGCCGTGGCCGCCGCCGCCGACGATCACGGCGTCGTACGACCGCTTCGGCCGCGCGTTTCGCCACGCCGGCGGCCAATGCGCGTGACGGGAGAACGCGTTTCGGGCGAGCGAGAAGATCGAGTACTTCAACGGCGTGTCTACGCGGCTGTCGCTCGCGAACGAGATCGCTTATTCTAGCGGCCGGCAACGAGACGGGCCATTCCCGCCCGCATCCGTTCATCTGCCCGCAGGAGGAAATCGTGCAAATCGCAACCTGGTGTCGTTCACTTGCCGTCTTCGCGCTCGCCCTCGGCGTAGCGGGAACTGCGCTCGCGCAGTCGGACACGCTCGCGTCCGTCAAGCAGAAAGGCAAGCTCGTCGTCGGCGTCAAGGCCGACTACAAGCCGTTTGGCTATACCGATCCGTCGGGCAAGATCGTCGGCCTCGAGATCGATCTCGCGAACGACGTCGCGAAGCGGCTCGGCGTGCAGGCGGAGCTGGTGCCGGTGATCGCGGCGAACCGCATGGAGTTCCTGAAGCAGGGCCGCATCGACCTGATGATCGCGACGATGGCCTACAAGCCGGACCGCGCCGAAGTCGTCGGCATTCCCGAGCCGTTCTACTATGCCGGCGCCGCCAATGTCTTCGCCAAAAAGAGCTCGGGCCTCAAGAACTGGACGGACCTCAAGGGAAAGCCGATCTGCGCGATCCAGGGCGCGTACTACAACCGGCGCACCGGCGAGGAATTCGGCGCGCAGCTCGTCGTGTTCAAGGGCGTCACCGAGGCGATGTCGGCGCTCGAGGGCGGCAACTGCGTGGGCGTCGTGTTCGACACGACGTTCTTCGCCGGCATCATGGGCGACGCGAAGTGGGCCGACTACGCGATGGTGCTGCCGTCGATCGATCCGGAGCCGTGGGGGATCGGCGTGCGCAAGGACGATCCCAAGTTCGCTGCCTACATGAGCGACGTGATCAAGGATTGGCACCGCACCGGATTCATTCTCGGCCTCGAGAAGAAGTGGAGCATTCCGCAATCGCCGTTCCTGGTCGAGCAGCAGGCGAAATTCAAGTAGTCGGCGTGCGTTGGCGCGCACGCAAGAGTGGACGACATCGCATCCTGGTTCGTCTGGCTGCACAAGACGACCGGCATCAAGCTGACCGTCTTCTACGACAGCTACGACCGCGCGCGCTTCCTCAAAGGGCTCGCGACGACGGTCGAACTGTCGGCGTACTGTCTCGTCGCGAGCCTTGTGCTCGGTGCGTTCGCCGCGATGCTGCAGGGCTCGCGCATGGCAGCCGTGCGGCGCGCGGCGACGGGATTCGTCCAGCTTTTCCGCAACACCCCGCCGCTCGTCCAGCTGTACTTCTTCTATTTCGCGCTCGGCCCGCTGCTGCCGAAAGTCGGCGGCGCGCCGCTGCTCGGCTCGTTCGGCTGGGCGTTCGTGTCGCTGACGCTGCTCGAGACGGCGTTCGCCGCCGAGATCTACCGCGCGGGTATCGAGGCGGTTCCGAAGGCGATGATCGAGGCGGCGTCCTCGCTCGGCTTTTCGCGCGTGCAGATCTACCGCCAGGTCGTGCTGCCGCTCGCGCTGCGCGCGACGATGCCCGCGATGACGAACAATCTCGTCAACCTGGTGAAAACGACCACGCTCGCGTATGCGATCGCCGTGCCGGAGCTCGTCTACATGTCGGCGCAGATCTGGTCCGAGCAGGTGAACGTCCCCGAGATGATGGTGCTGCTGCTGATCTGCTATGTCGCGATGGTGGGGCTCATCAATCATTTCATGCAGTGGCTCGAAGAGCGGTTGCGCGTACCGGGGTTCGGGCAATGAGCGCGCGCGCGCCGGCGACGTTCGCGGTGATGCACCCACTGCGGCTGCAAGGCGCTGGCGTGGATCGATCGAGCGGCGCCGTTTTGTTCTCCGCCCGGACCGGCATTGCGCTCGCCGCGCTCTTCGTCGCGTCGGTAGCGTTGGCCCAGATCGCCGCGCCGCCGACGAGGCCCGGCATTGTCGACCTGCTCGTCAAATGGACGCCGCTTCTTGCTCGCGGCTTCGTGTTCAATCTGCTGATCAGCGTGTTCGCGATGCTCATCGGCACAGCGGCCGGCGTGCTGCTGGGCATCGCTCGGCTCTCGCCGCGGCGCGCACTTCGCGGTGCGTCGTGGCTCGCCGTGCAGTTCTTTCGCAACGCGCCGTGGCTCGTGCTGCTGTTCTTCGTCATGTTCCTGTTCCCGTTCGAGATCCGGCTGGGCACGACGACGATTGCGCTTCCCGACTGGATCAAGGCGACGTTTGGGCTCGCGCTGCCGATCATGGCGAACGTTGCCGAGATCGTCCGCGGCGCCGTGCAGTCGATCCCGACCGCGCAATGGGAGGCGGCGCGCTCGCTCGCGTTCTCCCGCCGCCAGACACTGTGGAAGATCATCCTGCCGCAGTGCGTGAAGCGCATGCTGCCGCCGTGGATGAACTGGTACGCGATCCTGACGATGGCGACCACCCTTGCGTCGATCGTCGGCGTGAGCGAGGTCATGACGCTGACCGGCCGCATTACCAATGCCGAGGGACGCACCGACCTGCTGATCCCGATCTACAGCTATGTGCTGCTGTGGTTCTTCGCGTACTGCTACCCGATCTCCGCGTGGACGCGGCGGCTCGAAGCACGATACGCCGAGCGATGACCGATCTCGCAGCCTTCCTCCACGCTCATGGCATCTCGACGGAGCGCCATGAGCACGCGCCGGTGATGACCGTCGAGGAATCGGAGCGGCTCGTGCCGCCGTTGCCCGGGGCGAAGACGAAGAACCTGTTCCTGCGCGACAAGAAGGGGCTGCGCCATTTCCTCGTCACCGTGCCGCACGACCGCGCAGTCGATCTCGACGCGCTGGGTGCGACGCTGGGTGTGGGACGGCTCGGATTCGCGTCCGCCGAGCGGCTCGCGAAGCATCTGGGCATCACGCCGGGCTCGGTGAGCCTGCTCGCACTCGTGAACGACGCCGCGCGCTCGGTCGAATTCGTCGTCGACCGCGCGCTGTGGAAAGCCGATTCCGTGCACGCGCATCCGCTGACAAACGATGCCACGATGGTCCTCGCGCACGGCGATCTCGAGCGCTTCCTCGCCGCGACCGGCCATTCGCCTCGTGTCATCGACGTGCCGGCGAAGGGCGCGCCGTGACGGCGGAGTCCATCGCGAACGGCGCTCCGCCGATCGTGCGCCTCGTCGACGTGCACAAGTCGTTCGGCGCCGTCGAGGTGCTGCGCGGCATTTCGTTCGACGTTGCCAAGGGCCAGGCGATCTGCATCATAGGTCCGTCGGGGTCCGGCAAATCGACGCTGCTCCGCTGCATCAACGGGCTGATCCCGATCGAGCGCGGCGAGATCTTCGTCGGAGCGCACGCGGTGCACCGCCTTGCGACCGACGCGCAGATGATCGCGCTGCGAAAGGACGTGTCGATCGTGTTCCAACAGTACAACCTGTTCCCGCACAAGACAGCGCTGCAGAACATCATGATGGCGCCCGTGCAGGTATTGAAGCAGCCGGCCGCGGAAGTCGAGCAGCGCGCGCACGAGCTGCTGAAGAAGGTGCGGTTGTCGGGCAAGGAGGCGAGTTATCCGGGCGAGCTCTCGGGCGGCCAGCAACAGCGCGTGGCGATCGCGCGCGCGCTCGCGATGCGACCGCAGGTGATGCTGTTCGACGAAGTGACGGCCGCGCTCGATCCCGAGACGCGCAAGGAGGTGCTGGTGACGATCCGACAGCTGATCGAGGAGGGCATGACGTCGATCCTCGTCACGCACGAGATGGCATTCGCGCGCGAGATCGCGCAACACGTGTACTTCACCGACCACGGGCTTATCGTCGAGGACGGTCCGCCCGCGCAACTCTTCGGGTCGCCTCGCAAGGAGCGCACGCGCGCGTTCCTCGAGCAGGTGCTCTGATGAAGAGCCATGTGCAGGTCGCGGTGATCGGCGGCGGCGTGGTCGGTGCGAGCGTTCTCTACCACCTGACGAGGGCCGGCTGGAACGACGTCGTGCTGATCGAGCGCGACGAGCTCACGTCGGGCTCGACGTGGCATGCGGCCGGCGGCATGCATACGCTCAACGGCGACCCCAACGTCGCGAAGCTGCAGGAGTACACGATCAAGCTCTATCGCGAGATCGAGGAAGCGTCCGGTCAGTCGTGCGGCATCCACATCACCGCCGGCGTCGATCTCGCGGCGACGCCGGAGCGGATGGACTTCCTCAAGGTCGCCTGCGCGCGGGCGCGCTATCTCGGCCTCGGCATGGAGATCATTTCGGTCGACGAAGCGGCGCGGCTCTTTCCGCTGATGGACAAGCGGCATTTCGTCGGCGCGCTCTACAACCCGCTCGAAGGCCACGTCGATCCGGCCGGCGTGACGCAGGCGTATGCGAAAGCCGCACGCAATCGCGGCGCCGACGTGTACCGCTTCACGCGCGTCACTGCGCTGTTGCCTCGCGCCGACGGCTCATGGGACGTGATCACCGACAAGGGAAATCTCGTTGCCGAGCACGTTGTCAATGCGGGCGGGCTGTGGGCGCGCGAGGTCGGCCGCTTTGTCGGGCTCGAGTTGCCCGTGCTCGCGATGGAGCACCAATACCTGATCACGGGCGAGATTCCCGAAGTCGCGGCGTCGCCGACCGAGATGCTGCACGTCATCGATTTCGACGGCGAGATCTACATGCGGCAGGAAGGTCGCGGCATGCTGATCGGCACGTACGAAAAGGCCGGTGTGCCGTGGGCCGAGCGCGAGACGCCGTGGGATTTCGCCAACGCGTTGCTTCAGCCCGATCTCGATCGCATCGCTGACAATCTCGAAGTCGGCTTCCGTCATTTTCCTGCGCTCGAGCGTGCCGGCATCAAGCGGATCGTCAACGGGCCGTTCACGTTCGCGCCCGACGGCAACCCGGTCGTCGGGCCGGTTCGCGGGCTTCACAATTACTGGGTCGCGTGCGGCGTGATGGCAGGATTCAGCCAGGGCGGCGGCGTCGGACTTGCGCTCGCGAACTGGATGATCGACGGCGATCCGGGGTTCGACGTCTGGGCGATGGACGTCGCACGCTTCGGCGACTGGGCGACGATGGCGTACACCAACGCGAAGGTGCGCGAGAACTACGCGCGGCGCTTCCGCGTCCGCTTCCCCAACGAGGAGCTGCCCGCCGCGCGCCCGCTGCGCACGACGCCGGTCTACGATCGACTGCGCGAGCGCGGCGCCGTGTTCGGTGCGGCGTTCGGCCTCGAGCACGCGCTGTGGTTCGCGCCGCCGGGAACCGAGCCGCGCGAGGACGTCACGTATCGCCGCTCGAACGCGCACGGGCCGGTCGGCGACGAATGCCGCGCGGTGCGCAACGACGTCGGCTTGCTCGAGATCGCGACGTTCTCGAAGTACGAGGTCAGCGGAGCCGGCGCGCGCGCGTGGCTCGATCGCATGCTCGCCAACCGTTTGCCGGCGGAAGGGCGACTCGCGCTTTCGCCGATGCTGAACGACAACGGCCGGCTGATCGGCGACTTCACCGTCGCCAATGCCGGCCGCGATCGATACTTCATTTTCGGCTCCGGCATCGCCGAGCAATACCACCTGCGCTGGTTCGAATCGCACCTGCCGCCTTCCGGCGTCGCGATCCGGTCGCTGCGCACCGAGCTGCTCGGCTTCGCGATCGCCGGTCCCGCGTCGCGCGACCTGCTCGCGAAGCTGACGTCCGCCGACGTGTCGAGCGATGCATTCCCGTTTCTCGCCTTCCGCGAAATCGAGGTCGCGATGCTGCCGGCTCGCGTCGGCCGGATATCGTTCACCGGCGAGCTCGGCTACGAGATCTGGGTCGCGGCCGACGGCGAGCGCGTGCTCTGCGACGCGCTGTGCGCGGCGGGCGCCGATCTCGGCCTTCGCCCTTTCGGTGCGCGCGCGCTCAATTCGTTGCGACTGGAAAAGAGCTTCGGCAACTGGGCGCGCGAATACCGGCCGATCTACACGCCGGCGGACGCCGGTCTCGAACGCTTCGTCGATGTCGCGAAGCCCGAGTTCATCGGCTGCGCCGCGGTGTTGCGCGACCGCGAGCGCGGGCCGACGCGGCGACTGGTTACGCTCGTCGTGGATGTGAACGATGCCGATGCGATCGGTGACGAGCCGGTCTGGCACGACGGCCGCGTCGTCGGCTGGGTGACCTCAGGCGGCTTCGGGCATTGCGTCGGCCGCTCGATCGCGCTTGCGTACGTGCCCGCGCCGGTGGCGGGAGCGACGGAGGGCTTCGAGGTCGAGATTCTCGGCGAACGACGGGGAGCCGTGCGGGCTGCTCGACCGCTCTATGACCCGACCGGGCTGCGGATGCGCTCGTGAGCGTCGCGATCACCGGCCGGCGGGATAAGTCGAGAACAGGTCGTCGTGACGTCCGCCCGCGAGCGTCTGGTTGAACTTCGCGCCGATCCGTTCGACCAGCGCATAACCGGCGATCGGCGGCGCAGTGCCGATTCGATCCGCGTACAGCGCGGTGCGCCGGTCGTTCGCGAAGTGGACGATTCGTAGCGGCGATCCGTCGACGATCACCGTCTTGCTGTTCGCGTCGTCGACCATTCCGGTGGGCGAGCTGCCGTCACGTGCCGCGAATTCGCGGCGAACGAACTCGAGCAGCGCTTTTTGCATCGCCGGTTCCGTCGGGTACAAGTCATAGTC
>Ga0137369_10005416_pt1 | contig 12974 bp, 10 predicted proteins | sample SagtaG_12_FD_104918 | JGI IMG/M metagenome (GOLD analysis project Ga0137369, IMG submission 104918) | Vadose zone soil microbial communities from Sagehorn Ranch, Mendocino, California, USA - Sage1_L_113_16 metaG | ecosystem: Environmental > Terrestrial > Soil > Vadose zone | place: USA... | reverse complement strand
GTCGTCGAAGACAACGCCGAGCGGGCGCTCGGCGGCAATCTCCTCGAGGAGCATGCGCGCCGCCCAGGCGGTCTCCTCGGGGGCGCAAATCTCGACCTCGCGACCGAGCTGTTCGAGCACCTCGAGCAGCGGCCAGTAGGTGATCCCCTCGCCGTACGACAGGCAGCGCGCGGAGACGACCGTCGCCTCGCCCTCGATCGCGTCGAGTAGCTCCGCGACGAGCCGCGACTTGCCGATCCCGGCCGGGCCGAGGACCGTGAACAGGTAGCACGCGCGGTCCTCGACTGCACGGTCGAAAGCCTGCCGGAGCAACTGGCGCTCGCGCTCACGCCCGACCATCGGCGCATCGAGGCGGCGGGCGAACGCGGGCGCGCCTTCGCGCACGCCGAGGAGGCGGAACGCGGGAAGCGGCTTCGACTTCCCCTTGACCGCGAGCGGCTCGATCGGCTCGACCTCGGCAGCGTCCCGGACCAGGCGCTGCGTCGGCTCGCCGATCAGGATCTCCCCCGACTGTGCCGCCTGCTCCAGACGAGCGGCGACGTTGACCGCGTCTCCGGTCGCGAGCCGCTCCTCAGTGCCGGTGACGACCTCGCCGGTCGTGACGCCGATTCGGCCCTCGATTCCGAGCTCCGGGAACGCCTCGCGCATCTCGGCCGCCGCGCGCAGCGCCCGCAACGCATCGTCCTCGTGGACGACCGGCACGCCGAAGACCGCCATCACCGCGTCGCCGATGAATTTCTCGACCGTGCCCCCGTGACCCTCGACGATCCCCTTCATCCGTTCGAAGTAGCGCGCCAACACGGACCGCAGCGCCTCCGGGTCAACCGACTCCCCCAGCGACGTCGACCCGACCACGTCGCAGAACAGGACCGTTACGGTCTTGCGCTGCACGCTCGAAGCGTACGGCGGAAGGCCTTCTTCGGCTAGGCGATCGCCAGCATCCGCTCGATCGCGCCGCGCGCGCGCTCGGCGGTCTCCGGCGGGACGGTGACGACGTGTTTCCAGTCCCGTAGCGAGTCGCGGAGCTTCTCGAGCGTGATCATCTTCATGTACTTGCAGATCGCCCGCTCGGAGACGGCCTCGAACCGCTTTCCGGGCGCCTCCTTGTGCAGCCGGTGCAGGATCCCGGTCTCGGTCGCGACGAGGAAGCGCTGCTTCGGCGACTCTTTCGCGAACCGGACCATCCCCTCGGTCGAGAGGATGTGCGTGCGCCCGTTGCCGAAGGCCATGCACTGGCTCGCGCAGCCGCATTCGGGGTGGACGAGCAGCTCGGCGTCGGTCTCATTCGTCCAGCGGTCGATGTCGGCCGGGCGGATGCCGGCGTGGACGTGGCACTCCCCCAGCCAGATTGTCAGCTTCCGGCCGGTCACCCGCTCGAGCCAGATGCCGAGGAACATGTCCGGCAGAAAGAGGATCTCGCGGCCGGCGGGGATCGCCTCGATCACCGCCTTCGCGTTCCCGGACGTGCAGCAGTAGTCGCTCTCCGCCTTCACCTCGGCGGTCGTGTTCACGTAGGAGACGACGACCGCGCCGGGGTGCTCGGCTTTCCACTCCCGGAGCTGCTCGGCCGTGATCGAGGCGGCGAGCGAGCAGCCGGCGTCCGGGTCGGGAATGAGGATGGTCTTCTCCGGGCAGAGGATCGCCGCGGTCTCGGCCATGAAGTGCACGCCGCAGAAGGCGATCGCGTCGGCGTCGGTGGCCGCGGCCTGCTGCGAGAGGCCGAGCGAGTCGCCGACGTAGTCAGCCGCGTCTTGGACCTCGGGCAGCTGGTAGTTGTGGGCGAGGATGACCGCGCCGCGGTCGCGGGCGAGCGCGCGGACCTCGTCCTGCATCGTCGTGATCTCAGCCGTGGTCATACGACCTCCAGGGAAACATCGAGAGAGCGGGCCGAGTGGGTGAGCGCACCGACCGAGATGAAGTCCACGCCGGTCTCCGCGATCGCGCGCACTGTCTCGAGCGTGACGCCGCCGGAGGCCTCGAGCTCGACGCGGCCGCCCACGAGCTCGACCGCGCGGCCGAGCATTGGCGGCGGCATGTTGTCGAGCAGAATCCGGTCGGCTCCGCCGGCGAGGGCCTCCTCGACCTGGTCGAGCGTGTCGCACTCGACCTCGACCGGCACGCCGCGGCCCCTCGCCCGGCGGACAGCGCCCGCGAGCGAGCCGGCGACGCGCAGATGGTTGTCCTTGATCAGGATCCCGTCGTAGAGCCCGAGCCGGTGGTTGCGCCCGCCGCCGCAGCGCACGGCGTTCTTCTCGAGCGCGCGCAGGCCTGGCGTCGTCTTGCGCGTATCGAGGATCTCGGCTCCCGTCCCGGCGACCGCGTTCACGTACCGGCGCGTCGAGGTCGCGACTCCCGAGAGCCGCCCGACGAGGTTGAGCGCGAGCCGTTCGCCGGCGAGGACCGCGCGGGCCGGCCCCGAGACGCGCGCGACCGGGCCGGGCTCGACCGCCTCGCCCTCGCCGACGAGCGGCTCGAGGGTCGCCCCGAGCGCCTCGAACACGGCCGCCGCAGTCTCGAGCCCGCAGACGACCCCGGGCTCCTTCAGGCTGAGCTCCGCCTCGCAGGTCGCCGCCTCGTCGATCACGGCGAGGCTCGTCAGGTCGCCGTCGCCGACGTCCTCGGCGAGCCACGCGGAGACGTCGATCGCGGTCACTGCCATCGCTCGAAGGCCGGCTCCCGGCCGGCACGAAGGACGGTGTGCGCCGCGAGCGTGTCGGATTCGAACGGAAAGTCAGCCCGGAAATGGCCGCCGCGGCTCTCGGTGCGGGCGAGAGCGCTCTCCGCAATGAGCCGGGGGAGCAGGCTCGAAGAGCCGCGCAGGCGCTCGAGGCCGGCGGCGTCCCTGATCAGGCCGGCGTCCCGCCACATCCGCCCCCGGAGCTCCGGCGTCACCGGCTCTTCGGACCACGGCTCAGGGGCTGACCTCGTGAGCTGCCCGGACCGGGGAGGCTCCGGCTCCTCAGCCGACGCCAGCGCGGCCCGCTCCCCGAAGACGAGGCATTCGAGCAGTGAGTTCGAGGCCAGCCGGTTCGCTCCGTGGACGCCCGTGCACGCGCACTCGCCCGCCGCGTACAGGCCGGGCACGTCGCTCCGGCCGTCGAGGTCCGTGACGACGCCCCCCATCGTGTAGTGCGCGGCGGGCGCGACGGGGATCGGCTCGCGCGCCGGGTCGTAGCCGACCTCCTCGATCGCGTCCATCAGGCCTGCGTAGGGGGCGCGGTCGATCGCCCGCAGGTCGAGGAGCGCCGTTCCCTGCTTGCCAATCGCCCGGGCGACGACGTCGCGGGGCGCAAGCTCGTCGGTGAAGCGGCGTCCGCCGGCGTCGACGAGCACCGCACCCGCGCCGCGCAGAGCCTCGCTGAGCAGTAGGCGCGACCCGGCGACCGCGGTCGGGTGGAACTGGACGAACTCGAGATCGGCGACGGCCGCTCCGGCCCGGTAGGCCATCGCGATCCCGTCGCCGACGGCGCCGGGCGGGTTCGTCGTCCGCTCCCAGAGCGCCGAGTAGCCGCCGGTGGCGAGCAGCGTCGCCCGCGCCGCGATCGACTGCCGGTCGGTGCGAGCCCCGACGCAGCTGCCCTCCTGGATCCAGAGCTCGAGCGCCGCCTCTCCCTCGCTGACCCGGATTCGCGGGTGGGCGAGCACGCGCTCGGCGAGCACGTGGGCGATGCGCGCGCCGGTGGCGGCCCCGTCGCAATGCAGGACGCGCGGGCGCGAGTGGCCGCCCTCGAGCCCAAGCCCCGGGTCGAACTCGACGCCGAGCCGGACAAGATCGTCGACGCGCGCAGGCGCCTCCGCCGTCAATGTCTCGACCGCGCTCGGCCGGCAGAGCCCGCGGCCGGCCCGCAGCGTGTCCTCGGCGTGCAGCCCGGGATCGTCGCCCTCGTCGACCGCAGCGGCGACGCCGCCCTGAGCGAGGAAGCTGGTCGAGGCGAGCAGCGAGCCCTTCGACAGGACGACGACGTCGCGCTCGTCGGCGGCCCGCAGCGCCGCGTAGAGGCCGGCGACACCGCCGCCGACGACGAGCAGGTCGCACCGGGTCGAGGGAGTGTTCACTGTGCTAGTTTTCGCCTCTGAGTCGATAACCTGATGCAGTCTATCACCAACGCCATCGACCACGTCACGCTTGCGGTCGTCCTCCAGGTGCGGGCGGGCCGGCTCCACGTGCTGCTCTGGCGGCGGGCGAGGCCGCCCTACGACGGCTACTGGGCCCTGCCCGGCGGGACGCTCGACCCGGCCGAGACGCTGGAAGCCTCGATCCGCCGTCACCTCGCGGTGAAGGTGGACGTTCGCGAGCTCTCCCACCTCGAGCAGCTCGAGACGCACGCCGACCCGAAGAGCGCCCGCGTGACGACCGCCTACCTCGGGCTCGTCCGCACCGGCCTCGACCCGGAGGTGCCCGAGGACACGCGCTGGCACCCCGTCGGCACGCTCCCGCCGACCGCCTTCGACCACGGAACGATCGTGCTCGCAGGCCGGGAGCGCCTGCGAGCCAAGCTTTCCTACACGAACCTCGGCTTCGCCCTTGCCCCGGAGACGTTCACGATCTCGGAGCTCCGCGACCTCTACACGGCAGCGCTCGGGCATGACGTCTCGGCCACGAACCTCCAGCGTGTGCTGCTGCGTCGCGGCGTGGTCGCACCGACCGGCGAGCGGCGGCCCCCGGGCCGGGCGGGCGGGCGGCCGGCCGCCGTCTACCGCTTCCGCTCGTCCGACCTCGAGATCACCGACCAGTTCGCGGTGCTGCGGCCACCCGCGAGTTAGGATCGTCTCCGCGTGAAGGCTTTCGGGATCGGGGCGCTGGTGATCGGGAGCATCGCGGTCGTGGCCGCGCTCTTCGCCGCGACCGTACTGCTCGGCCCCATCGTCTTCTGGATCGCCTGGAACAAGCTCGACTTCGGCCACGCGGTCGGGCTGCCGGAGCTCGGCTTCTGGGGCATCCTCCTCGCGACGCTCTTCCTCGGCGTCGGATGGATCGGCAAGATGGCGATCGTCGCGATCGTCTTCCTCGTCGACCCGTCGTGGTTCCACGGCACGGCCCAGGCGCATTGGCCGGAGCCGACGTTCAAGAACTTCGTCGCGATCGCGCTGCTCGCCGTGATCGCGACGCGCCCGCGGGCGTCACGCCGCTGGCATCGCCGCGGCCGGCGCAGCGGCATCGACTGGTCAGGCCAGAGCAGGCACTGACCGAGGTCTCTGCCGGATCCGGGCTCCGTGGGAACTACCAGCCGCGGCGGAGCAGCACGAGCGAGCGCGACTCGATCTCGATCGAGTCGCGCGCGACCCAGGAGCGGCCGCCCTCTTCGGCGTCGGGCTCCGCAGTGGAGAGCTCGAGCTTCCAGCGCTGGCCGAAGCGGCGCGGCGGCAGTTGGAACGTGGCCGGCTCGTGGTTCGCGTTGAAGAGGAGCACGAATGACTCGTCGGTCAGGTGCTCCCCCTCGCGAGTGCGTGCCGGGATCTCCTCGCCGTTCAGGAACAGACCGATCGACCGGAGCTCGGCGTCGCCCCAGTCGCGGCGCGTCATCTTGCGGCCATCCGGCCTGAACCACCAGCTGTCCGGAAGCCCCGAGCCCAGCGGCGCGTCCCCGGTCAGAAACTGGGTCCGCCGAAACAGCGGGTGGGCGAGCCGGAAGTGGACGAGCCGCCGGGTGAAGTCGAGCAGCCGCTGCCGGCGCTCGTCGAGCTCCCAGTCGAACCAGCTGATCTCGTTGTCCTGGCAGTACGCGTTGTTGTTGCCCCGCTGCGTGCGCGCGACCTCGTCGCCGCCCAGCAGCATCGGGACGCCCTGCGAGAGGAGGAGCGTGGTCAGGAAGTTCCGCTGCTGCCGCTCGCGAAGCGCGCCCACCTCCGGATCGCCGGTCGGCCCCTCGACGCCGCAGTTCCAGCTGCGGTTGTCGTCGGTCCCGTCGCGGTTCTCCTCGAGGTTGGCTTCGTTGTGCTTCTCGTTGTGCGAGACGAGGTCGGCCAGCGTGAAGCCGTCGTGCGCGGTGACGAAGTTGATCGAGGCGAACGGCCGCCGCCCGTCCGACTGGTAGAGGTCGCTCGAACCGGTGAAGCGCTCGGCGAACTCGCCGAGGCCGCAGCTCCCGCGCCAGAAGTCGCGGACGCAGTCGCGGTACATGCCGTTCCACTCCGTCCAGAGGATCGGGAAGTTCCCGACCTGGTAGCCGCCGGGGCCGACGTCCCAGGGCTCGGCGATCAGCTTCACCTGCGAGAGCACCGGGTCCTGGTGGATGACGTCGAAGAAGGCGGAGAGCCGGTCGACGTCGTAGAACTCGCGCGCCAGCGCGGAGGCGAGGTCGAAGCGGAACCCGTCCACGTGGCAGTCGATCACCCAGTAGCGCAGCGAGTCCATGATCAGCCGCAGGACGCTCGGGTGGACAGGGTTGAGGCTGTTGCCCGTGCCGGTGAAGTCCATGTAGTGACGCGGGTCGTCCGGCATCAGCCGGTAGTACGACGCGTTGTCCACGCCCTTGAACCCGAGCATCGGGCCGAGGTGGTTGCCTTCGGCGGTGTGGTTGTAGACGACGTCGAGGATCACCTCGATCCCGGCGCGATGGAGCGCCTTGACCATCCCCTTGAACTCGCGTACCTGCTCGCCTTTCGTACCCGTCGCGGCGTAGAGCGCATGCGGCGACAGGAAGCCGATCGAGCTGTAGCCCCAGTAGTTCGTCAGCCCCTTCTGGGCCAGGTTGTGCTCGTCGGCGATGTGGTGGATGGGGAGCAGCTCGACGGCGGTCACGCCGAGCGAATGGAGGTGCGCGACCGCCGCCTCGGAAGCGAGCCCCGCGTACGTGCCGCGCAGGTCGTCGCGGACGCCGGGGTGGCGCACCGTGAAGCCCTTCGTGTGCACTTCGTAGATGACCGTGTCGTGCCAGGGAGTGCGCAGGAGCGTGTCGCCCTCCCAGTCGAACGACGGATCGACCACGACGCACTTCGGGATCGCGGGCGCGTCGTCCTCGCCGTCCAGCTCCAGGTCGGCGTTATCCCCGCCCGGCACGTAGGGGAGGGTGCTGGCGGCTGCCCAGTCGATCGGGCCCTCGATCGACTTGGCATACGGGTCGATCAGCAGCTTGTGCGCGTTGAAGCGGTGGCCCTGCTCCGGGGCCCACGGCCCGTGCACGCGGTAGGCATAGCGCCGGCCCGGCCCGACATCGGGCAGGTAGCAGTGCCAGTTGAAAGCGGCGCGCTCGCGGAGCGGAACGCTGGTCTCGTTGTCGTCCCCGTCGAACAGGCACAACTCGACGTGCTCGGCGTGCTCGGTGAAGAGCGAGAAGTTCGTCCCCTCGCCGTCCCATGTTGCCCCCAATGGAAACGGGCGCCCCGGCCAGACCTTCAAGCCCGCAGCTCCGCCGTCCCGGCCGCGAAGTCGACGATGAGCTCCGCATCGCCGCGCCGCATCGTCAGCATCCGTCCGTCCGTGCGCACCTGCATCTCCCGCGGCAGCCTACGTCGCAGCGCCAGCAGCCTGCGGTAGTGGCCGGCGAGGTCGCCCTGCTCCCGGCGCGACAGCTTCGAGCGTTCGAACGTCGCCGGGTCCTGGGGATCGGGAACGTCGTCGCGGGCGAATCCGCGGTATGCCGCGAACTCGAGCTTGCGCCCCACCCGCGCCGCCTCGGCGATCCGCGGGTCGGTGTGATCGGTGAAGTACTGGAACGGGCTCGGCTCGCCGTACTCCTCGCCCATGAACAGGAGCGGGGTGTGTGCCGAGAACAGGACGACCGCGGAGGCGAGCCGGAGCAACTCGGGCGGGAGGCGGTCGCCGACCGCGCGATTCCCCACCTGGTCGTGGTCCTGTGCGCAGACGACGTGGCGCTCGGGGGGCGTCCGCCCCAGCTCGCGCGCGACGTCCTCGACGCTGCCGTAGCCGCTGTAGTAGCCGTCGCGCTCGCCGGTCAGGAGGGCATGGAGGGCGTGGTGGAGCCCGTCGGCCCAGCGCGCGTCGTGACCCCAGTCGCCGAGCGGCCGGTCGTCGTCGACCGAGGTCTCCGAGATGAGGAGCGCGCGCGGCGCGGTCGTGTGGACCCGGTCGGCCAGCTCCGTCATCACGTGGGGGAACGAGTCGTCGCGGATGGCGTGCACGGCGTCGAGCCGCAGGCCGTCGATCCCGTAGTCCTCCACCCACATGCAGGCGTTCTGGATCGCCCATTCGCGGACGCCCCGCTGCCCGAAGTCGACCGCCGGGCCCCAGAACGTCTCGTAGCGGTCGGTGAAGTACGGCCCGAAGGCGCCGATCGCGTCCGAGCCCGGGCCGATGTGGTTGTAGACGACGTCGATGATCATGCCGAGCCCTTCGCGGTGCGCCGCCTCGACCAGCCCTGCGAGCCCGGCCGGGCCGCCGTACACCGCGTGCGGCGCATAGGCGTACACGCCGTCGTAGCCCCAGCCCCGCGCGCCCGGGAAGGTCGCCACCGGCATCAGCTCGATCGCGGTCACCCCCAACTCGCGCAGGCCGGAGAGGTACGGGATCACACCCTCGAACGTGCCCTCGGCGGAGAAGGTGCCGACGTGGAGCTCGTAGACGACCAGCTCGTCGAGGGAGAGACCGCGCCTGACGGCGGGCGCGATCGCGACGATTCGCGAGGGGCCCTGAAGCCCTTCGGGCTGGAAGCGCGAGCACGGATCCGGCAGCGCTCGGCCTCCGTCGAGCACGTAAACGTAGTCGGCACCCGGCTCCGCCCGCAGGGAAGCTGCGAACAGGCCGTCGCCGGCCGGCTCGAGATCATTCGTCTCGCCGTCGATCCGCACGCCGACCCGCTTCGCGCTGGGAGCCCACACCGCGAACGAGACCGTCCCGTCCCGCAGCGGAATCGCTCCCAGCCGGTTCACGTGCCGACCGAGGGCAGCGGCTCCGCCCGCCGCCTGGCGCCGCGTACCGCCGCTGCGCCGCTCGCGGCCGCGACGACCGAGACGGCCGCGAAGAAGTACCAGGCGGCGTTGTCCCCGTAGGCGCCGCGCAGCTGGAGCCCGACGAAAGGCCCCAGCGCGAACCCGAACGATGCGGTGCTGCTGAATGCTCCCATGTACGCACCGCGGAGATCCTCCGGCGCGATCCGAGCGATGATCGCCTGCGACGTGGGCACCCAGAGCATCTCGCCGACCACGAACACGACCATCACGACGAGGAACATCCCGACCGAGCCGCTCGAGAGGAGGAACAGGAAGGAGCCGCCCATCAGCAGCATCGCGGTGACGAGCTTCGGGCCGGCGGCGAAGTGCGCAGACCACGTCGTCACCCGCAGCTGGAAGAACGTGACGAGCAACGGGTTGACGATCACGATGAAGCCCCACGTCGACGGGGACATCCCGTGGGTCTTGACCGCCGAGATCGGGAGCACGGTCTCGTAGGCGACGTAGACGAGGTACGCGAGCCCGCCCGAGAGGAGGAAGAACAGGAACGCGTGGTCGCGCCGGATGACGCCGAACGAGCCTCGCGTCGGCGGCTCCGTGGGAGTGTAGGCCCCGCTTCGGGGCAGGTAGCGGTAGGCGATCACGATCGCGACCAGCGACATGACCGCGACGCCGATGAACATCAGCGGCCAGTGCCGCCCGATCAGCAGCACCCCGCCGACGGGCGGTCCGAACGCGACGCCGAGGTTCGAGGCGACCCGCGTGGATGCGTAGCCGGCCTCGTGCCGCTCGGGCGGGACGAGGTCCGCGACCATCGCCTGGTCGGCGCCGGTGCCGATCGACCCGCCGACCCCGGCGAGCGCCATCAGTCCGAGGCCGAGGTACTTGTGGTCGCCGACGAAGGCGTAGGAGAGAAACGTCACCGCGAGACAGGCCCAGCCGAGCAGGATCAGCGGTCGCCGGCCGAAGTGGTCGGAGGCGTGACCGCCGAGATAGCCGGCGAACATGCTGACGACGGCCGCGATCAGAAAGGCGAAGCCGACCTCGCTGGAGCTCGCGCCGAGCCTGTCGACCGCCCAGATCCCCACGAACACCCACCCCGCCGAGAACGAGGCGGAGCCGACGAAGGAGACGGCGAGCACCGGACGTAGGGCGCGGTCGACGTCGCCGCCCCAGACGAGGCGGAAGAAGCGGGCGAACAGGCGCACGCCTGCAATAAACCAGGACCGTCCGCGGCGGTCGCGACACTCACGTGGTGATCCGTGACGAGCTCAGCCGCCTGTGGGGATGGGGGGAACACCACCGGCGGCTCGCCGCCCGGCTGACCATCGCACTCACCCTCACCCTTGCCTTCGACCTCGTCTGCACGGTACTCGTCTGGCGGTTCGAGCGGCATGCGGACGGGACGGAGATCCACACCTTCGGCGACGCACTCTTCTTCTCGACCGTCGCGATCGTGGTGGTCGCCTGGATGGCCGGGTCGTTCGGCGCGTTCTTCCGCGGCGGCGACAAGGTGACGGCGAGCTAAGCCGGCACGAGCCAGAGCACGCCGAGCGGCGGCAGCGTGACCTCGGCCGAGTACGGCTGGTCGTGGCACGGCTTCGCCTTGGCGACCACGCCGCCTGAGTTCCCCACGCCCGAGCCGCCGTACAGCTCCGAGTCGGTGTTGACGAGCTCCTTCCAGCTGCCCGCCGCCGGCAGGCCGAGGCGATACGCGGGGCGCGGGACCGGCGAGAAGTTGCAGGCGCAGACGAGCGTGCGGTCACGGCCGCCCGAGTGCCGCATGAAGGCGACCACATTCGCGGCCGCGTCGTTCGGCTCCAGCCAGCTGAACCCGGCCGGCGCGAAGTCGGCTTCCCACAGCGCCTGCTCGTCGCGGTAGTAACGGTTCAGGTCCCGCACGAGCGCCTGCACGCCGGAGTGCTCCGGCCGCTCGAGCAGGTGCCAGTCGAGCGAGCCCTCCGAGCGCCACTCCTGCTCCTGGGCGAGCTCGCCGCCCATGAAGAGCAGCTTCTTGCCCGGGTGCGCCCACATGTACGCGTACAGGGCGCGGAGGTTCGCGAAGCGCTGCCAGGGATCGCCCGGCATCTTCGTGAGCAATGAGCCCTTTCCGTGCACGACCTCGTCGTGCGAGAGCGGCAGCATGAAGTTCTCGGAGAAGGCGTAGACCATGCTGAAGGTCAGCTGGTGGTGGTGGAAGCGCCGGTGGATCGCGTCGCGCTGGAAGTACTCCAGCGTGTCGTGCATCCAGCCCATGTTCCATTTCAGGCCGAAGCCGAGCCCGCCGAGGTACACGGGGCGCGAGACCCCCGGCCACGCCGTCGACTCCTCGGCAGCCATCAGCACTCCGGGCTCGCGCGCATGCGCGACCTCGTTCAGCTCCTTCAGGAACGAGATCGCGTCGAGATCCTCGTTGCCGCCGTGGACGTTCGGCACCCACTCGCCCGCCTTGCGCGAGTAGTCGAGGTAGAGCATCGAGGCAACCGCATCCACGCGCAGCCCATCGGCGTGGTACTCGCGCAACCAGAAGAGCGCGCTGGCCAGCAGGAAGTTCCGCACTTCGTTGCGCCCGTAGTTGAAGACGAGCGTGCCCCAGTCGGGGTGGAGCGCGCGCCGCGGGTCCTCGTGCTCGTAGAGGGCGGTGCCGTCGAAGCGGGCGAGCGCCCAGTCGTCCTTCGGGAAATGGGCGGGAACCCAGTCGAGGATCACGCCGATGCCGGCCGCGTGCAGGCGGTCGACGAAGGCGCGGAAGTCGTCCGGACCGCCGAAACGCGAGGTCGGCGCGAAGTAGCCGGTCACCTGGTACCCCCACGAGGGCGTGTAGGGGTGCTCCATCACCGGCAGCAGCTCGACGTGGGTGAAGCCCATGTCGGTGACGTACGCGGCAAGCTCGTCGGCGAGCTCGAGGTAGGTGAGGGGCCGGTTCCCCTGGAGCGGGTTCAGCCGCCATGAGCCGAGATGCACCTCGTAGACCGAGCAGGGCTCGCGCAGGGGGTCGCCGGCGCGGCGGCGCTCGAGCCACTCGTCGTCCTCCCAGGCGTGGCTTGACCGGAAGATCACCGAGGCGTTCCGCGGCGGCATCTCGGTGGCGAAGGCGAGCGGATCGGCCTTCAGCCGGAGGCCGCGGGTCCGGGTGCGGAGCTCGAACTTGTACTTCGAGCCCGGCGCGAGACCGGGGACGAACAGCTCCCAGATCCCGGTGGCGCCGAGGGTGCGCATCGGGTGGAGGCGCCCGTCCCAGCCGTTGAAGTCTCCGATCACGCTGACCGAGCGCGCGTTCGGCGCCCAGACGGCGAACGCCACACCGGCCACACCCTCGACCTCGCGCGGGTGTGCGCCCAGCCGCCGGTACAGCTCCTCGTGGCGGCCTTCGGCGGCGAGGTGGACGTCGAGCTCGTCGACCGTCGGCAGGAACGAGTATGGATCTCGGAGCACGTACGTGTCGCCGGCGGGGTAGCGCACCTCGAGCTCGTAGTCGAGCGGGAGCGTCGCGCCCTCGACCAGGCCTTCGAAGATGCCGTCGTCGTTCCGCCGCTCGAGCTCGAGGGCGGGACAGTTCACCGGAAGGACGCGCACCGACTCGGCGTCGGGCCGGTAGGCGCGGACGACGACGCCGCCCTTCGCCTCGTGCGCGCCGAGGAACGAGTGCGGATCGGCGAGCTCGTAAACGTGCGTCACGGATTCGCCGGTTGCTCGAGCATCCGCACGATCCCGGCGACCGGGATCGGCAGCCAGTCGGGGCGCATGTTCAGCTCGTAGCGCAGCTCGTAGACCGCCTTCTCCAGCTCGAAGACCGAGAGCAACCTGTCGAACGCCTCGCGCCCCGCCGGGACGATCGTCGGGTCGACGGTCTCGAGGTAGCCATCGAGGAACTCGCTCCGCGCCCGCTCCTCCCAGCCCGGTGGGGCGGTCGCGCCGCGCAGCGGCTGGACCGCCGACGCGGCGTAGGCGAAGGAACGGAGCATCCCGGCGACGTCGCGGAGCGGCGAGCGCTTGCGGCGCCGCTCGGCCAGCGACCGCGCGGGCTCGCCCTCGAAGTCCAGGATCACCCAATCGTCGGCGTGCCACATCGTCTGGCCGAGGTGCAGGTCGCCGTGATGGCGGATCACCCGGCCGCCGACCGC
>Ga0137369_10005415_pt1 | contig 12978 bp, 16 predicted proteins | sample SagtaG_12_FD_104918 | JGI IMG/M metagenome (GOLD analysis project Ga0137369, IMG submission 104918) | Vadose zone soil microbial communities from Sagehorn Ranch, Mendocino, California, USA - Sage1_L_113_16 metaG | ecosystem: Environmental > Terrestrial > Soil > Vadose zone | place: USA... | reverse complement strand
GTGCTCAGCTTCAGCGACGGTCCAGCGTGAACTGTGGGAAGAGCTGCGTATACCTGCGCACTTTCTCCTGCCGCACCCGCTGTTCTTGACTGTGACACAAACGGTTGGCGCCACCGCCGGCCATACGGATGTCTCGCTGTGGTACGTCTTGCGCGGAGACTCGCGACAATTGCTGCAGTACGATCACGCCGAATTCCTACAGGTTGCCTGGTTTTCGCTCGATCGATTACCGTTGCAGCGCAGCGATCCACATCTGGGACGCTTCGCCGCGAAACTGTGTGACACGCTCACGCGCGGGGAATGGAGCGCTGAGCATGGGCCGCAATCTGCGCGCTGATGGCCAAACGGGCCTGCTCGCGACGTAACCCACGACTGATGCCTGCACTCCAGCCTGTCTGGCTGCCCAGCTGACAGCGAATCGCCGTTAGGAACGCGCTGCCAAACTGAATGGCCAGCGGCAAGGCGTCTCGCTCCTCAGGCGAGAGCTGATTGTGCTGCTGGTAGCCGGCCATCACGGCGGCGATACGCTCGGTATCAATCACCGCAGGAGCGTCGGGATAGGCAAAGCAGTCGCTCAGCAGACTGCCCAGATCCAGCAGCGTGATCCCCCAGCCGGCGTATTCCCAATCAATCAGGTACATCTCTTCTGGGGCATGGGCAATCGCGTTGCCCAGCCAGCAATCGCCGTGGATAAGCGTTTCTGGCAGGATGGATAACGATCGGCAGTGCTGGAGCGTTGTCTGGCATGTTTCGATAAGCAGATCCCATTGTGCAGGGATTATCATGTTGGCGGCAAAGAGTTGCTGCGCGCGCGCAATAGCGCTATCCAAGGGTGACCACCATGATTGGGGAAGCTGCGCGCGATCGACTTGGGCAGCTGCGCGCCCGGTATGATGGAGCAGGCCGAGCCTGGCTGCGATGTGATACTGCGCCAGCGGCGTCGCCGGTGGACGTGTGCCTGCAACAAACTCCAGGAGCAGCCCATGCCAGCCAGCATGCGTGCTGATCAACGTGTGCTGCTGCGTAGAGCGAACCAGGGGCGCAGGATACGCGTGGTGGGCGCACCAATCGAGCAGGGTGGCCTGCTGCTGCATCCAGCGTTCCATGCTTGGAGCAGCGATCCAGGCTGGAAGTACTGCTGAAGCAAGGCCAATACGTAGCAGCCAAGCTTGCCCGTCGACACCGCTTACGTGATAGACCAAGCGATCAGGATTTGATGGCCCAATCAGCGCAATCGCTTGTGGCTCGATGGCGTAGTGCGTGGTCAGCAGCGTGGTCAGCAGCTCATCTGAAAGCATTTGGCCTGCTCCTTCTGCTTTCTCCGTGCTGGGGTAGGCGTGCCTGGCGAGCGTTGCTCGCATGTCCTGCCAGAGATGGGGATCGCCGCGCAACCCCCATCGAGTAGGTTCTTCCTGAAACAGACTTGCGATCGTCTTGGCTGTTGGCATGGCGTGGATCTCCAACCGATACATCCTCCGCAATCAGGGTCTCGCACGTCGATTGTGCGCGTAATAGCGCTCTAAAAAGGTGTTCAGCTGTGCGTAATAGCGCTCTAAAAAGGTGTTTATCGCCGCAAAGGGTACGGGCTGTATCGCAGCCGGCGCACGCGGACGAACGACCTGCCGCTCGGGGTCGATGTCGATCACGATCACGGGCGCGTCGCCTGGGTAGCGGCGCAGCCCGATCGTCACACGCCGGCTGTCGGCGCTCCAGGCGATCTGCTCTCTGCTCCACTGCCAGTCGCCTATCTCAAGCAGCAGACGCTGCGGGTGAGCGGCCCACAAGGCTGCGCTTGTGACCCAATGCGACATGCGCATTTCACTGCTGGCCAGCAGGATGAAGAATCGCTGGTTGGGTGAGCCGATCCGTTGGCTTTCGCTCATCGAAACCTCACCGTTGCTTCAGGAGCTCGTACTCGCCGACGCTAATGCTGATCGCCAGATACTCGCCGCCACGCTCGATCATCGGATGCCGCCGGTACCCCGGCAGCAGATCCGCCACGGTTTTTACGTCCGCGAGCGGGATCGGGTGCGGCCAGCCATACTCCGCGTCGATCAGCCCGAATACTTCCCCAAGCATATGCGGCGCTCCGACGGCAAACACGATCTCGTTTGTCGCACTGACCAGGCCGCTGATCATACCGCCCGCATCCGCGGCGTTGCCCATGTGCACCAGGAACACGGTGCCGCGTTGGGCGATATCCTCAAGGATCTCCGGGAGCGTTTTCATGAGCTCAGGTCCAGTAATTAATCGCTCAAGCATGACGAGCACCTCCCAACAAGCCAAGCGACGCGACCCGGCGACCGGAACGGGCTGCCGATCGATCACGCCACACTAATAGACTGTAACACCCTTCGAGCAGTATCGGCTCGTGCGACTGCTCTGTGGGTTGCGTGCATCAGGCAGCCTACAGAGCTGGGCGGAGCAGTTCGTGGAACGATCTCTCAAGCACCGCGAGATATTCCTCTACCTGCGGGTCACGAATATGCGCGCGTGTCATTTCGAAAAACAGCTGGCAGAGCGCCGCATGACGCGGTGCCGCTTGCGCGGTTGGGCTCCGCATTCTGAACGTGTGCGGTGTGCTTCCTTCCCAACAATCACACCGCAGGCTCACGCCGTCATGTGCTGCGAGGTCAATATCTTGTAACGTTGCCGGTTCAAGCGCTGCCAGCTGCTGCCGCAAGATCGCCGCCTGTGGAGCCGGCAGATACACGCTATCTTCAAGGCACGCGCGCTTTGCGAAGCGGTTCGGGCGCACATCCTCTGGCAAGCGCTCGCGCCACACTGCGTCAAACAGATCGGCGTAGCGGTCAACGAGTAGGGCAACACTCAGCTCACCATCCTGATCAGTGAGGGTGAGTCGGAGGCAGCACGGCGCGTGGAATACCGGAATGATCAGCAGTTGATACGTGCTGGCTGTCTCACTCGGAGGAAACTGGTCACATCCCAGTACTTCGAGTAGTGCCTGTTCGTAGCGTTGCCATTTTTCGTTGCTCGTATATGTCACGGCGTGGCTTCCTCTGCGTGTTTCCTTTGGCGCTGTGCCGCTAATAGATGATCAAGCACACACTATCTAGCAGCTCAGGCTATGGTCGGTAGATCAATTACGGCGATCGCAATTGCGTCACTACGGCGGCTCCTCAATCCCAAGCTTTTGAGGCGTTTCTTCACTGTGTCTGAATGAGGACGACGCCAAGGAGCAACAAGAGCGCTCCCACGCCGCGCGGTAGGCTGAACGGAATCTGAACCGCCTCAAACACACCCGTCGAATCCACGACCAGGGCCGCGATCATTTGCCCGGCGATCACCAGTGAAAAGACGGCCGCAGCGCCCAATTTCGGCAGTGCGATCAGGGAGACCACCAGGTACACAGCGGCAAACACCCCGCCAAACCAGGCCCAACTTGGCAGCGCAGTGAACGCTGGGAGCGCGCCGCGCTCAGTCGCGCGGCTGGCCCATACCTTGGCAGCGCAGTGAACGCTGGGAGCGCGCCGCGCTCAGTCGCGCGGCTGGCCCACACCAGCGCGAGCGAGAGCAGCGTCACGAGCACGGAGACGAGCGCGGTGAGCACCGGCGAGGTGGTCGATGCGCGCAGCCGCGCGTTCCATACCGCCTGGAGCGTCAGCCCAGCGCCGCCGAGCGCGACCAACAGAAATAAGATCAGCCGCGTCACCATGGGAGCACTTCCTTTCATCTGAAGCAACTGCGAAGTAGTGCAATGCGGACGCAACCACGCCGGCCACTGTCCGCATCAGCTGTCTGGCCGCGCACTCGGCCGCAGCTCCGGAAGACGCATTGCGCCATGCACGTGCAGTAGGTAATTGTGCTCGGCAGATTATACGTCTCGTATGTGACGTCTGTCGAGGTGGCCAGGTCGCCAGCTGCGGTGCTGACAGGGGCATCTCACCGCTCACCTGGCATACCAAACCGCCACGCCGCTTCACGGCGATGCTCACGCGAGCAATCGGATGCTGCCAGACGACCTGACCGCACCAGATCAGCCCGACTGATTGGCAGCAATGGCGGAACTTCGAGCGGGCGTTCGAGCGTGCGATTCGTGCCGCTCGGAATAATGGAAGATATGGTGGATCATTTTGCTGAGGCCAGCAAGTTGATCGCTACAGGCAAGGATGGCAGACGAATGGGACGGTATGGCGGCCTACGCGCCCAGGATAGTCACTATCGGGTGTCTTCACCTGCTTGTCAATCGCCGCGCAGATACGCAGCTCGCGCCGATGCGGCTCACCATACGTGTCGGTGCCAGTTCATTATTGCGGCATCGCTGGTGAGCGGATCGCTGACGGCTGCATTCCCTGCGGCTTGGTGTGTTACAATCAGGACATCAGCACTCCACCACCAGTAGGACCAGAGATAGAGCACAACATCAATCGCGTACGTTGCTGTGCGAGCATTCCCGAAGAGGATTAAACAATGAGCAGGACAGAGGGATACAGGCGTGCCATGCCACCCATGGACGCCGTACTTGAGCTTTCGCGCATGGCCCAGTTTATTTCGCTCGAAGACATCCAGACGCTGGTGTACGATCTGGAACACAGCGCTCCGATGTCGGCAGAATGCGCACTGGCACGGGCATTCCTGGGCTGGCGCAAACAACTGGAGCAATTGCCACGAGCTTCAAAACAGGACAGGGACGAGCAGCGATAATCGTCGTTATGAATGGGCGTGGCGGTATACGGCTTTGTGGACTCAGGCTGGCAGGGCTGATAGCAAGAGGTTCGATACTTCTAATATGATCGGGATGCTGCTCATGACCTTTGCGCTCACTGAGGTCGTGCAACTGCTCCATCCAAGCGCGTGAGTTGCGGCGCTGGCCGCTGAGGAAGCGGCGCACCTGTGCGCTGACGAACGACGTGATGCCTGGTGGAGTGTCGCCCGTCAGGCGGCTAACCTGCTGCACGAGCGCTTTGGCGTGACGCGCACCGCTGTCATTGGCGATGTGGTGCTTCGACGCCGCTCAGCTACTGGTCAGTGCTAACCCTTGTCGTCTGGGAGCTCCCCAGGGATACGCACGATCTTTACACGGCTTTGGATGCGCTTGCGTCCGAGCCGTCGATTTCGGTGCGGTGGGCCGAAGACGCCTCAACTCGACAGCGTGGGGCACTGAACGAAGCGGTGGAAGTCGATCCCTAACCGCGCATCCAGTCAACACCCGCACGGCATAACCACTACCGCGAGGCTGTATCATACCGGCCTCTGTCTCTCGCCTGTGTAACAGGCAGCGTGGCGGCTCATCAGTGCGGCAGCGCTCGTCGGGCAGTGATACGCTAGCTACACGCCCAGCCGAATGCCACGATCTCATGATGCGCTGGGCACTGCGTCAGATGACCGATTCCGGCATCGCCAAACATAAACGGCAGATGGTCTTCCGAGTCGAGCTGGAGCACATGGCGCATCTGGCATCCGCAGCGCGGACAGCTGGGATATTCTGCGCCTTGAATCCAGTGCGGCCATCCCGCTAGCTTGTCCCCGATAGCGGCAGTCCCGATCTGCTCGGCGAGATCGTCAACGTCACACACCTCGATCGCCGCGTCAAGCGCTGGCCCTGAGACAATCGTGCGCAGCGGCGTGCCGAAATCGTAGTCATACTCCAGGCCCAGCTGGGCATGATCCTGCGGATTGGGCAGATCGTTAAATGCGTCCCAGCCGGTGATCTGCTTGGCCGGAAGCGCTGTCTGCGGCGGCGGGGGTGGTGGTGGCGACGCCCCGACGGACTGCACCAGTCGCACCAGACTCGTCTCGACAAATGGCTCCCACGCATCGTCGCACGCTGTGCAGTAGAAGAGTTGCAGCAATCCCCGACCGTATATGCCCGCAGTTGCCGCCGGCAACTGCGCAAGATTCAGCTGGAAGAAGAGTGGCATGGCGGTTTGGCAATGCGGGCAGATCGGCCAGGACTCACCAGCGTCAAGCCAGGGTGTGCCGCCAAACTTCGATGTGGTCGCATCCCCATCAGTCTCGCTGGTGATCGGCTTCCAGGCGGTGCGCGTCCAGCGCTCGCGCCAAGACTGGAGACGGTGCAGGATCGCTTCAGTCGTCATACCCTCACCTTTGTTCGGTGGCAGTGGCAGTCGTCATGCTTGACCGGAGCTGCCCATAGCAGCTAGCATGTGGGCATTCCATCCTTGGATCCCTTGTACGTGCCGTGGCGCGTGCATGCAGCTATCGATTGGATACCGCTGATAGAGGGCTTTCGATGCACATCGATCATGATAACACACCGTTGGATCTATGCTCGGTCGATGACCTCTTTCGGCTCGCCGTCACGAGCCAGGATGCGGATCAGGCATGGTCGGCCATCGAGCGGCTTCAGAGTCTTGATACCGAGATCGTCTTTGCCGAGGCCGTGCGGCTCTGTCACCGTCAGGATGCGCGCCAGCGCCAGGTTGGGGTTGATGTGCTCGGGCAGTGGAGTCTGCCACAGCAGACTTCCCATGAGTCGATCGTCCAAGCGCTGCTCACCCTGCTTGAGACCGAAGACAGCCCTGAGGTGCTTGCGTCGCTCGGGGTCGCCCTCGGCCATCGCGGCGACGCCCGCGCAATTCGCCCGCTGCTTGCGCTCCAGCAGCATCCAGATCCTGATGTGCGCCACGGTGTGGTGTTTGGGCTGCTTGGCCATACCGATCCACGCGCGATCGACTGCCTGATTGCGCTCTCCGCTGACTCAGACGTGCGGGTTCGCGATTGGGCCACCTTCGGCCTCGCCGTGCAGATCGACACGGACACGCCGGAGCTTCGGGCGGCGCTGCTGGCACGGCTGCACGATTCTGATGGCGACATCGCTGGAGAAGCGATGGTTGGTCTTGCGCGGCGCAAGGATCGCCGGGTTGTCGCGCCGCTGCTGGAACTGCTGCAATCAGGCCATGCGGGCAGCTTGCCGCTTGAGGCGGCAGCGCTCGCCGATCCTGTGCTCCTGCCGACGTTACAGTTGTACGTCGGCACCACCAGCCGCACAGACCTGCTTACGCTTCAAGACTTCTACAACGGGCTGGATCGCCAGCGTGTGCCGTATGCACTGCCGCGCATCTATAGCGTGGCTGAAGAGGCAGACGTTCTACTCACCATCGAGCAGCGGCTGGCAGGCACGCAATTATCGACGCTGCTGCCCACGCTTCCACCGGGCCGGCTTGAGGTGATCATGCAGCGCTATCTCGACGCCGCGCTCGCGCTCGCGCGCCTCCAGCCACCGCCTAGCTTTGATCGCTATAAGCTCTTCGACCCCAACCATATGAGCCTGCGTGCAGCTGGCGACTGGCATCAATTTCTGGTACGCTATCTCACACACAAGCTCGCTCAGGTGTCACCCCACCTGATCCATGATGTGCCCCAGTTCGCGGGAAAGATTGAGCAACCCCGTATGGTACTCGACCAGCCATATCGGGGCGACTACCGCCTTATTCACGGGGATTACTTTCCCGGCAATCTGCTGGTCGACGCGGATACCCAGATCACTGCGCTGCTGGATTTCGGGCTGCTGACGATGTATGGCGACGTACTGTTTGACCTGGCGACAGGCTGGGTCTTCTTCGACATGTACGACGAATTAAAGGCTCAGGTGCGCGAACGTTGCCTCGCCATGCTGCTCGACCGGCTGGGAGAGCAAGTACGCGGGAAGCTCTTCCGCTATGTCCTGATCTACAGTATCCTGTCAGCAAACACCTACTCGCCGCAGTGTCGCGACGGACACTACCACTGGTGTGTCGACAATCTGAGCAATCAAGACTATTGGAGCGCAATTGACTAAGTGCGAAAGCACAGCACAGGGCACCTCTGTTTGCAGGGAGCTAGCTGAGGCAAGGAGAGCGATATGCCGAAGGTGATTCTCCTGGTGATGATGACGCTCGACGGCTTCTTTGATGCGCCGGGTGAGAGTCTGGAGAAGATCGACTGGCATCACGCCGATCAGGAGTGGGAAGACTATTCGGTTGAAACGCTGAGCGGGTCAGACACGCTGCTGTTCGGGCGCAAAACCTATGCGGGCTTTGTTCACATCCGGCACCGTAGAGCTACGCTATGCACCTACGCAGGTTGTGGCATAAGGAATACGCACGCTGCGTGGCGTAGCCTGGCTGTGTTCCTTCTGCGGATTGCGCACATCTTTAGCCACACGCCGCAGGAATCGGATGTGTTGCCGCGCCGTTTGTTGTGGCAGTGTCGCAGAATGATCGATCGTTGCGTATCCACTGATAGGGTTGTGGCGTGCCGCATGTGACAGCATTGCTCTCAGTATTGGAAGAAGCGCGTGAGCTCTTGGCGGCTGATGCTAACGATTTCAGCTGGTCATCGTGGCAGAATCGTGACGATGCGTTGGATGAGATCGATACGCTTCTTTCCGAGTTGCGATCCGGAGTTGCTCCAAGGGCCCTAACGCTGCATGTGCTCTTTGGGCCGACTGGCCCGATTCAAGAGGTGAGCCTGAGCAGCGGGTGGGGCGATGCCTTTGTTGAGCTTGCCGAGCGCTTTGACGATGCCATGGCGAGCGGCAACGCCGATGCAAATCATCAGTCCGCGCCACGTGAAGCCTGCATGTGCTTCACTGCCCCGACCAGCCGCCTGGTCGGCGTCAAGGAGCTCGGGCTAGACAATCAGCTGGCTGAGGTTGCAGTGCTGATCTGTCAGGATTGCGGTCAGCACTGGCTCAGGTATTGCTACGAGGTCGAGGCGTTCACTGGCTCGGGCAGGTGGTATCTCGGCGCTATCACGCCGGAGCAGTTCGCGACCCTCACAGGTGAGCAGGCGAAGGCGGTGCTGGAGGGTCTCGGCTGGTATTACTATGGTGGGAGTTATTTCCAGGGGCGAAATGGCAGAACGTCGGGAACCGTCATGCTGAGCCCCTGATTCCATGCGGAATGGGGAGGCAGGCAGAAAAGGAGCACAGCCAATGCAATTCTTCAAGATCGAGCGCAACTCAGCACAAGATGCCACGGCAAGCGGAAACTTCGGTGGCCAGGTATGGATGCAGCGGCTGATCACCGAGGAAAACAGCCCTGATATCGAACTGCTGGTCGTGTCGTTTGAGGCAGGCGGCCGGACGCGCCCGCATATTCATGCCGTCGACCAGATTCTCCAGATCGTTTCAGGACGTGGCATCGTAGCCACTGGCAGCGAACGGCACTTCGTTGAACCTGGCGACGTGGTGCTGATACGGAGCGGCGAATGGCACTGGCATGGCGCGGCGCCCGATAGCGCGATGACCCATATTTCGATCAAACGCTACGGCGCCACCGATTGGACGGTTGAGGAGCGCGATTGGGGAAACTATGCTTCATAACTCAAGGTTGCCTGAAGCACGGGCTGGTTCATTGGTAGGATAGCTCAGGCAGCCGAGCAAATCTGATCAGCTCGGAATATCGTACAAGCCTCGGCGGATCATGTTGCTGATAGCAGCAAAATGGTCGGCATGAGGGCCGGCGCAGATCGCAGAACCAAGGACTATCAGCATGTACGCTCTATCTGCGACTGAGCCTCCGCATCACTGACCGGAAGAATGAGATTGTCGTATTTGGGGAGACCTATTTCGTGGTTCGGACACGCTGGCCGGAAGTAATGGATACTGCGGCGTTGGCTGGGGTGGACGGAGTTCAGCGTCGCCGATATCTGCGCGGCCAGTTGGCGGATGACGAGCGAAGGTTCTGTTCCTGCAACGAATTGTCTTCCATGTGTCGGTCGTCGGTTGTTAACGTGACGCCAAAGAGATGGGGCTAACCCGAGTCCTGTAGGGAGCAGCCCATGTTGACTGAGCCACTGACATTCGAAGGCCACTTTATTCGCCTCCTCCCACTCAGCCTGTCCCACCACGAGCGGCTGTGTGCCATCGGCCTGGAACCCGCGCTGTGGCAGCACACGACCATTCGCGTTCAGACGCCACGTGAGATGCGGCGCTATATCGAGCAGGCGCTGGAAAGCCAGGCGGCTGGGACGGCGCTGCCGTTCGTGATTGTCTTGCAGGCGACCGGGGAGATCGTCGGAACCACGCGCTACCACGCGATTGTACGCGAGCACCACCGGCGAGAGATCGGGTTTAGCTGGGTCGGGCTCCCCTGGCAGCGCAGTCCGGTGAACACCGAAGCCAAGTACCTATTGCTCACCTATGCCTTCGAGCAGGCGCGCTGCCAGCGCGTGGAGTTCAAGGCCGACAGCCAGAATGAGCGGTCGTGCCGGGCGCTACTGCGGATTGGCGCGACGCGCGAAGGCACCTTGCGCCAGTATATGTACTCGGCGCAAAAAGGCGCGCGGGATATCGCGCTGTTCAGCATCATTGATGTCGAGTGGCCAGACATCAAGGCCCGGCTGGAACAGCGCCTGTACAAGCGGAATACCGACCCAACGAATGAAGGAGCTGCGCAGCATGGATAGCACGATCAACCTGGCCGACAAACTTGCACAATTCAGCGACTACTGGGCGCCGCGCGTGGTCGGTCAGCTGAACGACTACGACATCATGGTGGTCAAAGTGCAGGGCGAGTTCGTCTGGCATGCGCACGCCGACACCGATGATTTCTTCCTGGTGCTCAAAGGCCGGCTGATTATCCGGCTGCGCGATCGCGAGGTCGTGCTTGTACCAGGCGAGCTCTTCGTCGTCCCGCGCGGCGTCGAGCACCAGCCGTTCGCCGAAGAAGAAGTTCACCTGCTTCTGATTGAGCCGGCCGGGACGCCCAACACCGGTGATGCCGCGACTGCGGCGCCGCGCCAGGCCATATAGCGTCTCGTCCACATCGGTGGAGCTGTATGCAGCCGGTGTCGAGTCGCTCACGATTCCTGCTGCGCCTGCGCAATCGGTTGGACAAAGGCGCGGAGCGCTGCCCGTAGCTCTTCGGAGTGTGTGACCCAGCTATGATGATCGGCGCCGGTGATCAGATGGAACGTAGCATTCGGCAGCAGCCGGGCGACTTGCTCGACCGGCCAGCTTGGGCGAATGTCGCGCTCGCCGTACACAAAGAGCGCCGGTCGGTCGAGATGCGCGAGCTCTCGGAGCAGCGATGGCCGCTGGATGTACGCCTTCCACGAGCGGTTGACCTCGGCATTGACCTCCAGATTGGGCGGGTAGTCGAACGCCGGGAGGATCTCAAGCCCTTGGTCGCGCCGCTCGCTGTAGATCCGGTGCCACTCGCGATCGTTATGCACGCGCCCGCCCGAGATACAGATGACGCCCAGCACCTGTTCGGGATATTTCAGCGCATACGCCAGAGCCAAATCTGCGCCTGCGGAGTGCCCACCGACGATCCAGCGCACGACACCGTAGTGCCGGCGGATCGCCTCCAGATCGGCCAGGCAGGTCGCAATAGTATATGGCGGCACGGCGCTCGATCGGCCGCAGCCGCGCGTCTCGAACCGGATCACTCGAGCGATGTTGTCGAGCATTCCAGCCACCGTCGCCAGGTAGTCGCAGCAGCCCGGTCCGCCGTTGCATAGCACGATCGGGACGCCGCGGCCCTGCGCGACCGTCCAGAGCCGCGCATCATCGCTGTTCACAAACTGCTCGATCATGCAACGCCTCCGCTTGCGATTCCGTTACCCTCAATTCGATTCACCTGGATGCACGCCAGGTGCTCGCTCATGAAGTCCCTCGCTCTTCTCCAAGCAGCTTCCGAAAGTAGCTGGCCGACTCCGCATATCCGAGCGCCTGGTAGAACGACGCGGCGCGCCGTGTGGCGAGCGCCACCAGCCTGGCGCCGCGCGCGGCGGCCCAACCTTCAAACGCATGCATCAGCAGCCGTCCTACGCCGCGTCGGCGATGCTGTGTGCGTACTGTGATCTCCTCCACCCAAGCAACCGGCCCATTGGCGTAGAGGGTCGCGTGCTCGAAGCCAAGTAGGTAGCCGACAACCTGCTCACCCTCCTCCGCAACCAGGAGGCAGGCGTGTGAGTCGGCGAGCAGGATCGAAAAGCTCGCGCCGAAGGCGGTGGGATCGACGACGAACGACGTCGCGAAGTCGCACGTGAGTGCGAGCACTGCCTCGGCATCCCGGTGCGCTGCACGGCGCATAGCATAGGCGATCATAGGGCGATCTCCTCGTCAGGTGTCGCGCGTATCGTTCACGAGCCGGATGAGCTGTGCAATCTCTGCGGCGCTGGCCTGGTCAAGCAGGGCAAACAGCGACATGGCCTCGTCGCGCTCGGCCATGAGCGCAGCCGCGCTGGTGCGGTAGAGTGCCGCCAGCGACTCCAGCCGGTCGAACGATGGTGCGACCACCCCGTTCTCATATTTGACGATCAGGGTGTGGCTGATCGCAAGCTTGCCTGCGGCCTCACGCACCGTCATGCCAGCCCGCGCGCGTGCGTCGCGCAGCCGCCGCGCCACACGTGTCCCGAGCGGCTCAGTATTCATGCTTACTCCAGGTCTAGTCCGGATTGCTCAACAGCGTCGATCTCCTTGCCGGTCAACGAGTGATACTGCTCCTTGATGAACTGGATTGCAACGTCGTACTGGGCAGCTGGCAGATCGGTGTACGTGCTGATGCCGAAGCGCTGATTGAACAGCCGCCAGCACGCGCGGATGGCTTCACCGCTGCGCTGGTCTTTCTGACGCTCAGCGCGCGCGCTGCCCCAGGTCTGTACCAGTTGATAGATTGTGCCGCGCTGCGTGGTCGAGAGCCGCAGTTTGGCCTGGGCTTCAGCGCCTGCACGCGCGTCTGGACGCTGCGAACCAGTTCCGCCAGATCGCGAAAGGCGAGGCGCGCGCGATCTTGGCTTGTCTCGATGGCGGTCTGGCGCTCGCCCAGCTGCTCAAGCAGCTCTAGCGCGCGGTCAAGCCGGTCGAGCTCGCGCAGATCCTCGACCTGCCGGCTTGTCTCGGGCAGCCCGGTGAGTTGGGTGAACGCATGGCGAACCGATGCTTCGAGGTATTGCTTGATGTAGCTGATCCGGCCCTGGCGCTCCGGGTGGATACGTGTCGTTTGAAGGGTCAAGATCCAGAGCGCCAGGTCGTCAAGTGGCAGAAAGTCGAGCGTGCGGAACTGC
>Ga0137369_10005405_pt1 | contig 12988 bp, 10 predicted proteins | sample SagtaG_12_FD_104918 | JGI IMG/M metagenome (GOLD analysis project Ga0137369, IMG submission 104918) | Vadose zone soil microbial communities from Sagehorn Ranch, Mendocino, California, USA - Sage1_L_113_16 metaG | ecosystem: Environmental > Terrestrial > Soil > Vadose zone | place: USA... | reverse complement strand
TCGGCGCGGTCACGCTCTTCGAGCGGAACCCGAACCACTACCGATCACTCTCCGACGGGATGACGTTCGCGTGCTGCGATGTCCTGCGAGATCCCATTGCGGCGGGAACCAACAGCGTCGTGGTTGCCGATCCGCCCTGGTATGAGGCCGAAACGATCGGGTTCCTCTGGACGGCGTCAACGTTGGCCGGAAGTGGAGCCCATGTCTTGCTCAGCTTGCCGCCGCTCGAAACCCGTCCTGGCATTCCTGAGGAGCGAGAGCGCATCACGACAGCTGCCGCAGGGTTCGGTCTCGAACTCGTCCGAGTGACCGAGGGGGTGCTAGGATATCGCACCCCGTTCTTCGAGGCGAATGCGATGGAAGCGGCCGGCGCGTCCATGCCGCCGGATTGGCGAGTCGGAGATCTCGCGGTGTTCCGGCGAACCGACGCCGTGTGCGGTCTTCGGCCAGTCCTGGAGTCTGAACCCGACTGGGTGGAGCGTTCGATGGATCTGACGCGGTTCAAGCTGCGGGAAGCGACGACGACCGGGTTCGCTTCACCGGTCCTGATATCTATCGTCCCTAACGATGTGCTGCCGTCTGTGAGTCGGCGCGATCCCCGCCGGACGGGCGCGAGCGTCTGGACCTCCGGGAACCGTATCTTCGGATGCGAAGGCACGGGAACCCTGGCCACTGTCATCGACGGCATGAATGCGGGCGAACCGCCCGAAATTACCGTCGGCATGCAGCTCGGCCGGGCCTTGAAGAGCAGTGAGACGATGCTGATCGAAAGTGCAGTGCAGCAAGTGCGAAATGTAGTCAAATGGGAGAGTGTTGAGTTTCGACGCAACAACACCAACAGCGGGCTCTCGAGACTGGGTCCACTCCGTCATCGACCAACTACGCTCGAACGCGCAGGGTGACCCGGAGTGGGGCAAGATCATCGAGGACTGCACCAGCCCCGGCCCCAACGGGAAATCACTCCACCTTGCCGTCTTCACCGAACCGTTTCTGACCTTCTTGATGGCCGGAAAGAAAACGGTCGAATCACGGTTCTCCCTGAATGGCTGCGCACCCTACGATCAGGTGGCGCCGGGGGACGTCGTGTTGTTGAAGCGCTCCGGCGATGAGATCGTGGGCCTTGCTCACGTGAGTTGCGTACAGCACTTGACACGACGAACGGACTGGCAGGAGCTCCGCGCGCAGTATCAACAACAGCTCTGCGCCACCGACGACAACTTCTGGGCGGACGTCAAGGACGCCGACTACGCGTCGCTCATGTGGTTCGACATGATCCGCTCCCTGCCCTCGATCGAGTGCGAAAAGCGGGACCGACGAGGCTGGGTCGTCGTCAAGCACGCGACCGAGCAGCTTTCCCTATTCGAATAACTATGAATCCGATCATCGCCTTTGCCGGGAGAATGGGCGCAGGAAAGTCGTCCGTCTCCGCACCACTCGCTGCAGATCTGAGGTGGAAGTTCGCCAGCTTCGGAGCTTTCGTCCGGAAGACCGCGGGCGAGCGCGGTATGGACACCTCACGGGAGTCGCTCCAAGCTGTGGGCGCTGAACTGGAAGCCAACGATGCCGTGCTGTTCTGCCGATCGGTGCTCGACGAAGCCGGATGGAGTGCTGGCGAATCTGCCGTGGTTGAAGGCATCCGCCACGTCCGTATCCTTAATACCCTCAAGAGTCTCGTGGCACTGCAACCAGTATTCCTGGTGTATCTTGAAGCCCCTGAAGAGCTGCGCCGCACGCGCCTTCAGGAGCGGGGCGCGCAGGAGGCTCACTACCTAACGAGAGCGGAAACGCACTCAACCGAACGGGACGTCATTGCCGAACTCCCGCAGTTGGCGGATCTCGTGCTCTCCACGGAAGGCGCTGCTGTCGCCGACTTGGTCCAACAGATCAAAGCGAGCGTACGGCAGAACGCCTCCTAGCGTCCACGAGCGACTCCTCTATGAGAATCGGCGATACGCTCTTCTTCTCTCCCAACTATCCGTTCCGACATCTCGACTTCACCAACCCCGACCAGATCGCCCTCGCGTTCCAGGACAGAGTCGACGGGTTCTACCTCATACCGGCAGGGCGGTTGATCGCCAGCAAAGACGCATTTGCCGCCGGACTTATCATCTTCGCCGGAGTCGAATTTCTCGCACGGGCGAGTTCGGAGAGCGAGCCGAGCCAATGGCTGGCCGGCAACCTCCATATCGACGCTGCCCTAACAGCGAAGATGTGGGAGTATTTCCGCCATGGCCTGTCACACGAAGGCCGGGTCAAGGGGTTAGCGCAATTCTCGTTCGAGACTGGTAGCGCGCTCGTCGAAATCGATGGCCTCATCGTGATCAATCCACACCATCTCTTGCAGGGAGTGAGAAAAGCGTTTCAGGAACGGTGAGCTCGGTTCGATGCCAACCGAAAGAAGCTCCTGGCATCCCGTTTGGCACATCATTTTGAACGTGAGGCCCGAGCGGTGAGATCCTGACACGCAGCGAGAGACACCACCTCGCGTGTGTTCTATTTGTGCTCGATTGGCGCAATCCGTTACCGCGCGGGCAGTCGCCAAAAGCTAGAGCGATACGAGCCGACAGGCGAGAAACACGCGTTACCGACATTTGCTGGCTGTACAGCCCCTTAGATCCCTCCTGACGGCGTAGGGTGGACCGACACCAGCGCAGACGTCCAACCCAGGATCACTCGCCCCTTCGCGACCAGCGGCGGGTAATGCGTCTTTCGCCAATGCGTTCGGCGACCGCCTGACCGGCAGGCAGTGTGTTCGCAGGCTGGCGCAGTCCGCGGCGCGGCAGGCTGATGGCGGCGGCTTGAACGGTCTATACTAGTTCAGACGCCATCTTTACACAGTGGATCGAGTATGGTACATCGAGTCGAGACTGGGCGATTCTACGGCAGCAGTCGGCGTAAGCGCTGCCTGGATGGCTTGATACTTGCCGATGTGTTGTATCCACCGAAGACCTCCCTGCCGCGCCACGTCCACGATCGCGCCTATTTCTGTTTGATACATCAGGGCAACTACACTGAGCGCTATTTCCGAAGGAGACGCATCTGCGAGCCGGCCATGCTCGTTTTTCATCCACCCGGCGAGCATCATAGTGAAACATTCGGCGACAGTCCGGTTGAGTCTTTTAACGTTGAGATCGGCCCCGCCTGGGTAGATCGCATATACGAAGTGGGCGGACGGCTAGATCAACCTGCTGAGTTCCGTGGCGGCGAGGTGGCAGCACTGGGTCGACGGCTCTTTCGTGAGTTCAGGCGCAACGACGCAGACTCAGTTGTTGCCATCGAGTCCATCGTTCTGGAAATCCTCGTCAGCTGCGGTCGTGCACTGATACCACCGGGTTCGGACGAACCCAATTGGCTCAGGGAAGCTCGCGACCTCCTGGACGCGGATGCGCGTGAGGCTCTATCGCTTCGGAGTGTGGCGAGACAAGTCGGTATTCATCCTGTTCACCTCGCGGCTATGTTTCGTCGTTTTCACGGCTGTTCTGTTGGCGAATATGTCAGGCTGCGCCGGTTCGATCGGGCGCGCCGAATGGTCGCAGACACAGGTTACTCCTTAGCTCAGGTGGCGCTGGATTCCGGTTTTGCAGATCAAAGCCACCTCACCCGGACCTTCAGACAATTCGCCGGGATGACACCTTTGCAGTATCGGACCTTTCAACGGTTCAAGACGAGATCGCTGACCCAGCGGACAATATCGTCATAGATGAAGAACTGGGTTGTACTGCCTTTGCTCCTGGCTGGAATCGCCTTTGGCCAGGAAACGCCTCGACCGAACGGCAACACCGGAAGCGTGGATGTGGTGATCGATGGGCCCACCCGGGGTGAGGCGATTGACCGGATACTGAAGGCCCTTGGCGACTTCTATGTCTTTCCCGAAGCCGCTCGAAAGATGACACAAGCCATCCGTGAGCGCGAGCAGCGAAAAGAGTACGATTCCATCACAAGCGGGAAACAGCTTGCGCAGACTCTGACGAAGCACCTTCAGGAAGTGAGCCGTGACAAGCACGTGCGCGTGGCGGTAGTCGCCGGTCCTCAGGCCCAACCCCGCGACCGGCAGCCGCTCGTGGAGGAACTGGAGCAGCAGCGCGTCGAGCTAGCCCGCACAAACTTTGGATTCGAGCGGGTGGAGCGCCTGGCCGGCAACATCGGCTACGTAGACCTAAGGGTTTTCCACCGGCCAGGACTCATGGGTGAGACGGCGGCAGCGGCCATGAATTTTCTAGCGCACACAGACGCATTGATCGTCGATTTACGACAGAACACAGGCGGGGATCCTGCTGCGGTTGCTCTGATTTCAAGCTACCTGTTCGGTCCTGAACCCGTCCACTTGAACGACATTTACTGGCGCCCATCCAACGAGACGCGCCAGTGGTGGACGCTGCCGTACGTACCTGGCAAGCGCCTGGCGGATCGCGACGTCTATGTTCTCACGAGCCGACTTACGTTCTCGGCGGGAGAGGAGTTCGCCTACAATCTGAAAAGCCTGAAGCGAGCTACGATCGTTGGCGAGTCCACTGCAGGCGGCGCACATCCAGGCGGCCCCCAGCGAGTGCACGATCATTTCGTGGTTTTCGTCCCGATGGGGCGTGCGATCAACCCCGTCACGAAGTCAAATTGGGAGGGAACGGGGGTTGAACCCGACGTTAAAGTAGCTGCTGACCAGGCACTGAAGACAGCGCATTTGATTGCACTGGAAAAGGCTGCTTCTAAGGGTTCCGGGGATAAGGGAGTCGCTATGCCAGCCGATTCCGTAAGCGCACACCGTCTTCGAGGAGAAATCACGGCCGCGATCCAGGTGCTGAAAAAGGAACTAGGCGATGCACAAGAACAGCGGTAACCTTACCGGAAGGGAACCCAGAACTTCCAATGTGAGGTTCACCGGAACCTGACCAGTTCGTCGAACTGTTTCAACGGAACCGTCCCAGCAGGAGGATCAATGACCAGAGAGAGACTGACGCGTACCCAGTTCCTAATGACTGGCAGTGGATGGTTGATCGGCAGCATTGCGGTTCCCTCTTCATCTTTGGCTCAAGCGCCAACGGATCCCGGGCCGGCGTACCGATCGGGGAGACGCAGCCTCTTTCAGCTTACCCCGCCTCCAGGCAAACCACTGCAGGCCGGTATCGTTGACACTGGTATCGAAGCAACCGCGCGCCGTGCAGAGCGGGTTTTGAGCTACAGTGCGGATGCATCCAAGTTTGCGCAAGGAGAACTGGTCCTCGGCTGTGAGTATGGACGGATCGAGATCATGGACTCGGACGACAAGCAGATTAGACTTCAGGTTCGCCAGGAGGCGAACACGGCCAAGGCCATTGAAGACACGCGCGTTCGAGTTCATCTCACGTCAGATGCAGGAATCTTACGAGTAATGGCATGGAATGAGACTCAAGGATTTGGTGCCGCGGTCGCGCCATGTAACGTGAATATCCGACTGCAAGTACCGGGCTCAGGGTTATATAAGATTGATGCAACCGCTAATCACGGCTGTGTAGGCGTACACCGCCTAAAACTCGCAGGCTGCAAACTCCGCGGCCCGGTTGGAGTGAAGGTTCCACTGATCAAAGGCTATCAGGGCGGCCATGATTTGGATGACGTTGTTGTGAGTGGCGACCTGGACTTGGCTACAGATGCACCTCAGGGCTTCGGTGATGCGTGGATTCATGGTACGATGCGGGTGGCCTCATCCTGCAATGTTATGGCGCGAACTAACGAGGGCCATATTCGGCTATCTTTCTCCTCGGATTCGCCAACGGGCGTCGACGTTACCGGGCGTTCTGACGAAGGGAAAGTAACCTTCATTGGATTTGACGCAAATGGAAAGCCGCCGACGACGAAATCTGGGGCAGACTTAAGTTTCCGGAGCGAAGAGTTTGAGAGCAAGCCTATTCGGGTTGTTGCAAAAGCAAATAGCTCTAGAAGCGACGTCACGATTGTCGCCCCGCTCTAGCGCGATCAGCAGCTAGCGCAGTCAATGTGCGGCGAGTCTCCAGGAACGAAGCATCTGATCTCGGGCAGGATGTGAGGATGCCGCTAAACGACGGCCCGATGACGCGTTCCCGGCAGACGGCATGTGTTCCCTAAAACTGGCACCGATCACCCGCGAAAAACGGCGTAGTGTAGATCGGAGGTCGGCCAAAAGGCCAGATTGCGGGTTCCTCCGGACATTGGGCTTCTGCCTCTCGCGGCGCACGTTCATTAGACCCCTCGGTCACGATCGGCGTGACCGTCGGTTCTTCGGCCCGTATGGAGGAGGATGTCCGCATCGGGTCTGACGCTCACCGTGTCCCCGATACCCTTTCTCAGGCGACCCGGAATCCAGAGCACCCGCCAATTTACGGGCGCTGTTGCCGTTTTCGGAACTCGGCGTCCCAAGATCGGACAGGTGTTAATTCAGGTTGCCTCGCGCTTGCTGCATCCCTTGTGATTGCAGTAATTTAAGGTCAGGCGGAGAGTGGAACGAGCGGTGCTTTTAAACTTGTGCTCGCTACCAAGGAGATACGAAATGGCGACCTTAATGCAGGACTTGCGCTATGGGATTCGTATGCTGCTCAAGAGCCCAGGCTTCACCGCCGTGGCTATCTTGACCCTCGCTTTCGGCATCGGTGCCAACACCGCCATTTTCAGCGTACTCGACGGGGTCCTGCTACGCCCCCTTCCATACAGGAACCCTGACCGCCTCGTTATGTTGTGGACGGCTGACCCCAGGCGGAACATACATGAAGAAGGCACGTCCTACCCAACTTTTGAGGACTGGAGAAAACAGAGCCAAGCGTTTGAAGACATGGCGATTTGCAGTCGTGGCAATCCCGTGACGCTAACAAACGGCAGCGAACCGGAGCGGATTCATGCGGAACTCGTATCCGCAAACCTGTTCTCTCTTTTGGGCACAGCGCCGGTTCTCGGTCGAACCTTCTCCTCCGCTGACGAGCAACGCCGCGAACGAGTGGTGGTGTTGAGTCACCGGCTGTGGGCACATCGGTTCGGGTCCTCCCCAGATGCCGTCGGCAAGACTCTGGAGATCAATGGCGAGACCTCACAAGTAATCGGTGTCATGCCGGCGGCCTTCTACTTTCCAAATAAAGACACCCAACTATGGCAACCAGCCACTCTGGATCCCACGTGGGACCGCAATCTTGCCAGACGATTTACGGACTGGTGGACTGTAGTAGGGCGGCTCAAACCAGGCGTTACTTTGGCGCAGGCGCAAGCGGAAATGAGTGCCATCGGCGACCGTCTCACACGTGCGTACCCTTCGAACGATTCCGATTTCCTCGGTTTCGGCGTCAACGTTGTCCCTGTGCTCGTTCAAGTCACCGGAAAACACATGCGCTTTGCTCTTTCCGTGTTATTTACTGCCGTCGTGCTCGTGTTGCTGATCGCTTGCGTCAATGTGGCTAACCTGATCTTGGCTCGTGGGGCGGCACGAGAGCGGGAGTTTGCCCTCCGAATGGCGCTTGGAGCAGGCAGAGCCCGCCTCGTTCGACAACTTCTCACCGAAAGCGCCGTTCTATCTCTGCTATCTGGGCTGCTCGGGACCGCTCTCGCCTGGGCAGGGGTTCGTGCCTTAGTAGCCTTCGGTCCGCGAAACATTCCGCGCCTGGATGAAGTGGGCGCCGATGCCAGAGTGCTCGCTTTCACCTTGAGCATCTCGCTGCTTAGCGCAGTCCTCTTCGGGCTCGTGCCGGCGTGGAAAGTTTCGAGGAGCGATCCCAACGAATCCTTGAAGGAGGGAGGAAGGGGTGGGCTGGCGGGAAGGAGTCGCAGAACACGCGAGCTGCTCGTTATCGCGGAGCTGGCCTTGGCCGTGGTGCTGTTGTCGGCAGCCGGCCTGCTGGTCCGGAGCTTACTTTCCGTCCGAGCGGTTGACCCCGGCTTTCGGCCAGAGCGCGTTCTGACGATTAAGCTCCTGGCGCCCCAGTTAAAGGCGGCAGCTCCTCGGGATGCTTTTTACCGGGAGGTGATCGAGCGTATCGGAGGCCTTCCCGGCGTTCAGTCGGTCGGCGCCATTAGTGACTTTTTCATCGCGAGAAACCCTGACCTGACTATTACAGTCGAAGGAGCCTCACCGCTGGCTGCTGCTGGGAGGGCGAAGGAGCAGCTCATTCGGGACGGAGTCAGCCCTGGCTTTTTTCAGGCTGTCGGTGTGCCGCTGAGAAAGGGAAGGTATCTCACTGATCAAGATCGTCAGGGAGTGGCGATCATCAACGAAACGATGGCACGGCGGTTTTGGCCCGGAGAAGACTCGATTGGGAAAAGATTCAAGTTTGGAGATGCGCAAGGGCCTGGTCGTTGGGTTTCGGTGGTTGGTGTCGTCGGAGATATGCGGCGTCAAAGCTTAGAGAAGCAGGCCGTATCGGAATTATTCGAGCCGGCATGGTGGCCGAGAATGGACCTTCTGGTACGAACTGCATCCGACCCTTTGAAAGTCGCGGCCGCTATACGCTCACAGATCCATTCCATTGACAAAACGGTGCCTCTACTTGAAGTGTCGACTTTGGAGGACCAGCTTCAAGAGTTCGCCTCGGAACGGCGCTTTCAAACCCTACTGTTGGCCCTGTTTTCTGCGATTGCCCTCGCACTGGCCGCGATCGGGACGTACGGCCTGATGCAGTATTCGGTGGCGCAACGTACTCGCGAGATCGGAATACGGATAGCGCTGGGCGCTAGACGATCCGACGTACTGGCTATGGTGGGTAGACAGGGGTTGACGTTGGCGTTGATCGGTGTGGGGCTCGGCTCGCTAGGTGCCATGTGGGTTACGCCAATCCTGCGCAGTTTACTCTACGGAGTAAGCCCCACTGATATGGTAAGCTTGGCTTCCGCTCCGCTGGTGCTGATCGCGATGACACTGTTGGCATGTTACTTCCCAGCGCGCCGCGCTATCCGCGTCGACCCCATGGTAGCGCTGCGTCACGAATGAGCCACGTCGCCTGGTGAGTCAACAGAGCCACTTTTCCAGCTATTACCAGACACCGAAGTGCGTCTCCCGATCAAACTGAGGGAGACGGCGCTCATTTCGCCGGAGCCACATCGTGGGGTAGTCGGCTTCCCCGGAGGTCAAACCTCTCCGGAAGGTCGCTTGACTGAAATCTACGCGCTGTCCGTACAAGCGCCCGTCGGCAGTGCGGAAATGCGCAGGCCCGCCGAAAGATCCTGCCTGACGGCGTAGTAGCTATCGATTCGGCCGGCCGTCACCGGCCGATCACGCGCCCCCTTGGCGACAAGGGCAGATCTATCGCGCGCGGGGGGTGGATTCGGACCACTGACCGAGCCAAAGACCGAGTTGACAAACCGTCAACTTGGATCGTAAACACCACGCCGTCAGAACGAAGTAATGCCGGCGGAGACTGCCCCAAGCCGCGATTCGACCCCGCGCCAAAGCAGAAAAACTCCAACCACGAGCAGGGCCAGAGATCCCACAGTGAGAACGGCCAGGTCTTTGTCTGGTGTGACGGATTCCTTCATGTATTTGAACGCATACTGTCCCCAGTTGTTCGATGCGCCGTGAGCGATGGCCACCAGCCAGATGCTATTCGTCCGCAGCCACAGCCAGCCGAGGATCAAGCCCGCAGCCATGGCGCCGAGTGGTATGGTCAGGGCAAGCTTCATCGGGGACACGCCATCGATGTGCTGGATACCCGATAGCTGGAATGGCACGTGCCAAAGTGCCCAAATAATTGAGGTGATCACGACGGCGCGGCGAGCGCCAATCCGATCTACGAGTCGCGGGAGCAACCATGCTCGCCAACCAAGCTCCTCGAAAAACGCAAGGAAGGACACGATTGCCAGCCCAACAATGGCATTAAGCGCAATGTGGCCCACAAGTCCTTGGATCGTCAGCGCGCCCCACCCCCGTGACACCGGTGTGTGGTACAGGCCGTCGGCCTCAGGCGTCAGCCAGTTCTGCCAGTGCACTCCGCCTTGGAGCGTCACCATCATGGGCAGCATCGCCGCGTGCAGCACGCCGGGAATCAGAAAGAGCGCCACCGGAAGGTACGTCAGCGGAAAGTAATCCCAATGTACGCGCGGAGCTTCATTCATGGCTGCCCTTGCGATCAGTACCGCAACAGCCGGCAGGAACATGGAGAGGTACGCCAGCCCAATGAGCGCACTCTCGTGTCCGCCGGTAAGCCCGACGACAAGACTCAGAGCGATCGACAGCGCGTAGGCCGTCGCGACGAAAACGAGAATCACATTCATGTGTGTTTCTTCTTCATATTGCACTGGTACCGCACGGCGCCGAACTCCCGATTAGTAATATGCCACCTGCCTGATCTGATGTGCCCGTTCAGCTCAGCAGAACAGCGAGACTACCCCTGCGGGCGATCAGGAGCACCGTTCGATCCTGAGTAGTCGTCAAGTGGCGCGAATCCAGTGTGTCGCGAATCCAGTGGCGTGAGCGGCCTGAGCGATCGGACGCGTCCTTCGAGAGTTACGCAAAGGTGTCTACGCCGCGTTCCCAGGCCGGCACTGCCCATGGTTGGAATTGCGCGCCGTTCCGGTCTACAATCGCAGTTGCTTCGCGCGCAGGCGCCTTCGTATGAGCGTTTTCAACCATAGCGTTTTCGAAAACATCCGCACCCGGGCAATCGTGCTTTACCGCGGCTGCCTGTTGTTGATTCCTCCCGGCAGCGCCGGTCCGGAAGCGGCGTGGGGGTTGCCGGGCGGCGGCTTGCGGCCGCACGAGTCGCTGGCTGAATGTGCCCGCCGTGAGGTCTTGGAGGAGACCGGCATTGTGGTGCGCATCGGCCGCGTCGTGTTCCTCCGCGAGTGGGTGGTCCCTAAGTATGTTCAATCCACGGCTCCGGACCCCGACACCCGCGGCTACGGCTACGGGCTTGAGGTCTTCCACTACGCTAGCCCGGAGGAGCCGCCGCCGGCGCCGCGTCCCGAGCAACCCGGAGCTCCTGTCCCCAGATGGATCCGGCTCGCCGATGTTCCCTCGTTGCCGCTCTGGCCAAAGGAACTCAAGGTCTTGTGCCAACGTCTCCAGGACGGTCGCGCCCCCGAAGGGACGGTCTCGGTCCTGGGGCTAAACGAGGGTCCGCTGGCAAGGCCGGAGTACGACCCATTTGATGAACTAAGCCGGATGTGACGGCGGGTCACCCGATTTGGCGCGGGGTTGAGGCCCGGTTATCGACGTGATTGTCGCCCTGTGGATACGCTTTCGCGAGACGGTCATCACGCGCCAGCGGTCGCCTACAATAGAGTGATCGGAGCCACTTCGCCGTGTAACGCCCCGTTGCTGACATTTGCTGGTCGTGCATCGGGCCAGATCCGCGCTGACGGCGAAGGGGCCAGTTGGCCGGTCGCCGGTGAACGAAGAAGCGGCCGGGCGGGATCGCTCGCCCTTTGGCGACCACACGCGGGTAGCTACTTCAAGTAGGATCGCTCCCCGTGTTGGCCGGCGTTTCGGGCGGCCGAGGCGTTTGACAACCATCGACATCTGAGTAAGAATGCTAGGTATGGCCCGACAGGAAGCCTTTCAAGGTTCTCTCCCGCTGCTTGTGCTGAAGATCCTCGCGCGCCGCGGTCCCCTACATGGCTACGGCATTACCGTCCGCATTCAAGAGGTCTCCGAGGATGTGCTCCGCGTCGAAGAGGGCTCGCTCTATCCGGCACTGCACCGCATGGAAGAGGCCGGCTGGATCAAGGCGAAGTGGTTGACCACCGAGAACAAGCGCCGGGCCAGGGTGTACGAGATCACCGCCGAGGGGCGCAAACGACTGGATGCCGAAGAGAGGCGCTGGCTGGCGGTCAACGCGGCCGTCGTGCGGGCCTTGAAGCTTGCGTAGGAGGATGTCAATGTCGTGGCTCTCGCGTTTTCTGAACGGTATCAGGCGGGACCGCCTGAATCGGGATCTCGAAGACGAGATCCAGTTTCACCTCGCGGCCAGGATGGAAGAACTTACGCGCGCCGGCATGAGCCCGCAGCAAGCGAAAGAGCAAGCGGGCCGCCAGCTTGGTAACGCGCTTCGCCTTCGCGAATCGAGCAGAGAAATCAAACTGTTTCCGCGGTTCGAATCGATCCTAATGGACGTTGCCTTCGGTCTGCGGCTCTGTCGAAAGAACAAAATCGTGACAGGCGCGGCAGTGGTTTCTCTCTCGCTGGCGATCGGCGCCTGTACCGCTGCCTTTTCGTTGATTGACGCGCTGATTCTGCGGCCGTTGCCGGTGAACGATCCCGAGCGACTCGTTTATGCCGTATATCGCTCACCAGGGGACGCGGATGATCGCGCGCCTTTCAATTACCCGCTCTTCGAGCGCATGCGCGAAGCGAGCCGGTCTCAGGTGCAGCTCTTTGGCATGAGCTTCCAATCAAGGCGAGATGCGGTGTTCGACGACTCCGGCGGACAGTCCGAGAAGGTCTACCCGCAGTGGATTTCGGGAGCCGCATTTCCTCTCCTTGGGATCAAGCCAGCGTTGGGCCGGCTGCTAACCGAGTCCGATGATCTGAAACCCAGCCAACACCCGGTGGCCGTGCTGAGCTATGACTTCTGGTCGCGCCGATTCGGCAGGAATCCGGGCGTATTGGGACGCTGGGTGACGGTTAAAGAGAAACAGCTACAGATCGTGGGGGTGGCGGAGAAAGGATTCACGGGCGTAGAGCCCGGAATCCATACGGACCTCTGGGCGCCGAATATGATGTGGGATGACTCCGCGCTTACATCGCCTGGCTGGAGCTGGTTTCGGATCTGGGGCCGTTTGCAGCCCGGCGTGACTGCGGACCAGGCGCGGGCGATCCTGCAAACGGTATACACGAATTTCCGGCGCGAGCGAGCCTCCGGGATGCGCGCCGATGCGCCGCGTGACAGCGTCGAGCGCTTCATTCACACGCCATTCTATTTGCGAGCGGCGGCGAATGGTCCATCCGGGCTCCGGCAGAGCTTCGAACGCCCGATCTGGGTGCTCGGGATCATCGCAGGTCTGGTGTTGCTCATCGCCTGCTCAAATGTCGCAAGCCTGCTGATTGCCCGGGCGGCGGCGCGCG
>Ga0137369_10005401_pt1 | contig 12996 bp, 11 predicted proteins | sample SagtaG_12_FD_104918 | JGI IMG/M metagenome (GOLD analysis project Ga0137369, IMG submission 104918) | Vadose zone soil microbial communities from Sagehorn Ranch, Mendocino, California, USA - Sage1_L_113_16 metaG | ecosystem: Environmental > Terrestrial > Soil > Vadose zone | place: USA... | reverse complement strand
TCCACGCCCACGTTGTTGGCGATGGCGGAGGTACCGGTCACGTCCGTCCCGATGTAGTTGCCGATGATGAGCGTGTTGATCGAGACGCCGCCCTTCCGCGCTCCGCACCACAGCGCTTCGACCGCCGCAGTCGTCGGAGGAGGACCCGGCCCGCGTCCGGGAGAGGCGAGCCTCGCCCACCGCGGAGTGCTGCTCTTGGACGAGTTCCCCGAGTTCCAGCGGTCGGTGCTCGAGGCGCTGCGCCAGCCGCTCGAAGACGGGACGATCAGCATTGCCCGCGCGGCCGGCCAGGCGGTGTTTCCGGCCAGGTTCCAGCTCGTCGCGACGATGAATCTCTGTCCCTGCGGAGGCCGCGCGGATGCGTCGGCCGAGTGCTCGTGCTCCGCTCAGCAGCTGATGCGTTTTCGCGCGAAGCTCACTCAGGCGCTACTCGACCGTTTCGACCTCGTGGTGACGATGCCGCGGCTACGCGCCCACGAATTGGCGGCCGGCCGCGGCGAGAGCTCGAGTCGCGTGCGCGAGCGCGTCGCGTCCGCCCGCACTCGCCTCGACACCGAGCGGCCGCGCCGGACCGCCGACGCGAGCGCGCTCCTCGACCGGGCGGTCGAGCGGCTGCCGCTGTCTGGGCGAGGTCGCGCCCGGGTTGCCCGCGTGGCCGCGACGGCCGCCTCGCTCGCGGGCGCCGACGCGGTGACCGCGGAGCACGTCGCCGAGGCGCTCTCGTATCGGTCGCCGAGGGAGCTGGGAGCGTGAACGAGCTCGCGCTCTGTGTCTACGCGGCCGAGACCGGATCGCACCTCGTCTCGGAACCGCAGAAGGCCGGCTACAAGCGTTTCGTCCGGAGCTTCGACGCGGCGGCCTACCGCGTCGGGCTCGGGGAGCGCGGCTTCCGCTTCCTCCCCCGTTCGGACGACCGGTATCCGCCGCAGCTGCGGGCGATCCACGACCCGCCGGCGGGTCTGTTCGTGCGCGGCGCTGCGAACGTCGAGCTGCTCGCGCGGCCGGCGGTTGCGGTCGTGGGAGCGAGGGCGTGCTCGAGCTACGGCAAGCAGGTGGCGCGGATGCTCGGGAGAGAGCTGGCCGCGGCCGGCGTCGTGGTCGTGAGCGGGATGGCCCGCGGGATCGACGGCGAGGCACACCGCGGAGCGCTCGAGGCGGGGGAAAAGACGGTCGCCGTTCTCGGCTGCGGCGTCGACCGCGACTACCCGGCCGCGCATCGGTCGCTCGCCCGGGAGATCGCGGAGGCCGGCCTGATCGTCTCCGAGTACGCACCGGGCGTCGATCCCATGCCCTGGCGCTTTCCGGCTCGAAACCGGATCATCGCGGGGCTCACACATGCGACCGTCGTCGTCGAGGCGCGGGAGCGAAGCGGCGCCCTGATCACAGCCGATCTCGCGCTCGAGGAGGGGAGGGAAGTCTTCGCCGTTCCCGGCGAGATCACGAGCCGCCTCTCCGCCGGTTCGAACCAGCTCCTCCGTCTGGGGGCGGCGCCCGCGACCTCGGCCGCGGACGTGCTCGAGAGCTTCGGGCTCGAGCCGGCCGTGGCGCCTCTCCCGGAACTGGGCCCGGCCGGCGAAGGCGTCCTCGCCCGGCTGCGGGACAGCCCCGCGACCGCGGACGAGCTTGCCCACGTGTCGGGAGTCGCCGCCGCCGAGCTCGCGGTTGTGCTCACCGAGCTCGAGCTTGCCGGAGTCGTCGCCGAGGCCGAGGGCCTGTACCGGGTGGTGGTGCCTTGAAAGTGGCCGCGGCCGCAAGCGCGGTTGTCCGCCTGGCGTGCCTGCAAACCGACGCAGGCCTATGTCCTCGGCCGGCCCCGTACGCCTGACTCAGTACGCGGCCGGCCTGCGTCCGTGGCCTGCGTGGTTTTCGGCGGCCAGACGGGAACGCACTCACGGCCGCGACCACTAGCATCGGTCCGATGGACGTCCCCTACTGGCTCGAGGAGCCGGCCGCGCCGCTGCCCCAAGGACGGCTCGACGGGCCCGCCGACGCGGCCGTGATCGGCGGCGGCATGACCGGCTGCTCCTGTGCGCTCGCGCTGGCGCGGGCGGGGTTGCGCGTGCGCCTGTACGACGCGCGCGAGATTGCCGGCGGCGCGAGCGGGCGCAACGGCGGCTTCGCGCTTCGCGGAGGAGCGATGCCCTACGACCGTGCACGCGAGTGGATCGGTGCGGAGGAGGCGCGCGAATACTGGCGCTGGACCGAGAGCTACCTCGACCGGATGGCGGAGCTCGGGGGCGATGCCTTCCGGCGCACCGGCAGCCTGCGTCTGGCAGTGGACGAGGAGGAGCGGGAGGAGTTGCGCGCCGAGCTCGACGCTTTGCTTGAAGACGGTTTCGATGCAGAGTGGATCGACGAGCCGGGCGGCAGCCTTTCGGGCCGCTTCACGGCAGCGATCCTTCATCCCGGCGACGCCGTCTTGCAGCCGGCCCGTCTCGTCCGCCGCCTTGCGAGAGCGGCCGCGGATGCTGGAGCCGAGATCCGAGAGCACAGCCGCGTCGAGTCGATCGACGAGCTCGATGCCGAATCGGTCGTCGTCGCGACCGATGGCTATCCGAGCGGACTGCTCGGCGAGCTGGAGGGGCTGATCGTCCCCACCCGCGCGCAGATGCTGGCCACCGAGCCGCTACCGGAGCTTCTGTACGAACGTCCCCACTACGGCCGGCACGGCTTCGACTACTGGCATCAGCGTGAGGACGGGAGTCTGCTCGCGGGCGGTTTTCGCGACGTGGCGCTCGACTCGGAGTTCACGGCTGACGAGGTGACGACCGAGCCCGTCCAGGACGCGCTCGAGCGCTTCGTGACGGATCTCCTCGGATCGCGGCCGCGGATCACACACCGCTGGGCCGGGATCTTCGGGCTCGTGCTCGACTTCCTCCCGGTCGTCGGGCGCGTTCCCGCCCAGGAGCGGCTATGGGTCGCCGGCGGTTACTCGGGCCACGGGAACGCGCTCGGCCTCGCCTGCGGCGAGCTCGTCGCAGAGGCCATTCTCGGCCGGCCAGGCCCGCAGCTCGAGCTGTTCGATCCCGCCAGGCTGGTGCTCGCCTAGTCCTGCGGTTTCTCGGCCGGCGTGCTCGGAGCGCCCCCGACAAGGTCGGCGAACCAGTGGTTCAGCCGCTGCAGGCGCGAACCTCCCTTGAAGCGCGCCTGCGCCCGCTCCAGCTTCTTCGGCCGGCGCTTGTAGAACCGCCTCGCCCAGGGCGAGGTCGGCTTCGCGAGCCGCGTGGCGCTGACGATTCCGACCAGCGGAATGAGGACGCTCAAGAAGCCGAGTGCGAGCTTGCCCTTGAGGAAGGTCGCGAGGGCAAGGCTCATGTTGAGCGCGATCACGCCAAAGGCGGCCCACCTGCCGGTGGCCCATTCTTCGCGGATACCGAGGGGAGAGACTCCGAGCAGCAGCAGGCCCGCGACTGAAGCGCCCACCAGCGAGGCGTTGATCGACGTTCGTCCTTCCGGCGACCAGTAGACGTCCCTGAGATAAAGCGACAGGGCGAACTCGTCCAGCACGAACGCCGCGCCGATCCCGAAAGCGATCCCGATCGCGTCGAATCCACGTCCGTCCGTATTGGGCCCGGTGGCGACCGCCGCGAGCCCGGCGGTCAGGACGATGACGATTCCGACCACCATGTGGTGGAGGTGCACGCCGCCGACGCTGCCGCTTCCCCAGCCCCGGATACGTGCGAGGCGCGTGTAGAGGCGTGTGAGCCCGAAGGTGATGAGGAAGGCGAGCAAGAGCAAGAGCAGGGGCTCCTTGCCATCCTGGGTGATGTGCGCGTGATAGCCCGGGATGAACCGAAACAGATCGAGGTATGCGAGCATCAAAGCTCGAGCAAGGGTACGCCCTCGACCTGATCGAGCGCCGCGAGCGCGACTGCCAGGTCCTGAATCGCGAGACCTGTCGAGTCGAAGACTGTCGTCTCCTCCGCCGAGCGTCGACCCTGGGCGTCGCCGGCGAGAACGGCCCCGAGCTCGGTGACGTCGTCACGCTCGATTCGCCCGGCCTCGACCGCGTGGACGAGATCTCCGTTGTGGCTCGCCTGCGTCCAGTCATCGCAGAAGACGCGTACCCGCGCGAGCTCCTCGATCGCGATCTCGGCCTTGCCCGGCCCGTCGGCGCCCATCAGGCTCGCGTGCTGTCCTGGTCTGAGAGATCCATCTTCGAACACGATCTCGCGGGCCGGCGTCACGGTCACGACGAGGTCGGCGGCGAGCGCCTCCTCACGGCCGGAAGCGACGGTCGCTCCAAGCTCGTCCGCGGCAGCTTCGGCGCGGTCAGGGTCGACGTCCCAGAGCATGACCTCGCGGCCGCGGGCAAGGAAGGTGCGCGCCGCCGCCTTCCCGTTCACGCCGGCGCCGATCACCGCTGCTGAGGTCGCGTCGGGGCGGCCGAGCGTCTCGGCAGCGAGCACGGCTGCGGCGCCGGTTCGGAGTGCTGTGATCGCCCCCGCGTCGAGAACAGCCTTGGGCAGGCCGTTCGAGGCGTCCGAGAGCAGAACGAGCCCCATTACGGTGGGCAGGCCATGCTCGGGGTTGCCCGGGAAGGACGTCACCCACTTGAGCAGCGCGTGGCCGCCGCCGAGCGCCGGCATGGCGCGGAAGTCTCCGGCGGGATAGGCGGGGACGTAGACCTTGGGCGGCATCGACCACTCGCCCCGTGCGTAAGCGATGAACGCCTCTCGGACCGCCTCGAGGGCGCGCTCGGGCGAGACGGCCCGCTCGACGTCGGCGGCGGTGAAGACCGGTACCTGCACGGCTCGTAGCGTAAGCTCCCCCGACGGGCGATGAGGCCGTCGCCCCGCGCCGAGTCGGCGCAGAGTTGTTTCACACCGTTGCGCTTTCTCCCGATACGCTCGCAGTGGGGAGGAGGTTGGCGGCCACCCGCCAATCGGCCTGCTCAGAGCGCTTTGACGTCCTCGACGAGCTTCGACACGGCATCCTTCGCGTCCGCGAACAGCATCACGGTCTTCGGGTCGCGGTAGAGCGGGTTGTCGATTCCGGCGAACCCGGGGCTCATGCTCCTCTTGACCACCACCACGTTCTTCGCCCGGTCGACGTCGAGGATCGGCATCCCGTAGATCGGGCTACCCGGCTGGTTGCGGGCGGCCGGGTTGGTGACGTCGTTTGCGCCGATCACGAGCGCGACGTCCGTTTCGGGAAAGTCCGGATTGATCCGGTCCATCTCGAACAGCTGGTCATAGGGGACGTTGGCCTCGGCGAGCAAGACGTTCATATGGCCGGGCATCCGGCCCGCCACGGGATGGATCGCATACCGCACCTCGACGCCGCGGCGCTCCAGCTCGTCGGCGAGCTTGCGGACGTCGTGCTGGGCCTGCGCGACGGCGAGCCCATAGCCGGGGACGATGATCACCCGGTGCGCGTAGGCGAGCATGACCGCGACGTCCTCCGCAGTGGTCGCGCGCACCTGTCCGTCGCCCTCCGCGGCGGCGGCTTCCGGCGAGACGAGCAGCTGACCGAACGCTCCGAAGATGACATTTGCGACCGAGCGCCCCATCGACCGCGCCATCATCAGCGTCAGCAGCGTCCCCGACGCGCCGACGAGCATCCCGCTGACGATCAGCACGTTCTCGTGCAGGACGAAGCCGGTCGCGGAGGCGGCAATTCCGGTGAACGCGTTCAGCAGCGCGATCACGACCGGCATGTCCGCGCCGCCGATGGGGAGGACGAACAGCACCCCGAACAGGGCGGCGCCCGCGATGAGCCCGATCAGCAGCGCCTGAGACTGCGGCCCCGCGATGATCACGACGCCGAGCGCAACCAGCCCGGCCAGGAGGACGATGTTCCCGATTTTCTGCCCCGGATAGACGATCGGCCGCCCGCTCACCAGATCCTGCAGCTTCCCGAACGCGACCATACTGCCCGCGAACGAGATGCTTCCGATCAGCGCCGAGAGCATGATCGAGACCGAGCTCTCGACCGAGAGGCGGCCGGGCGCAGGAGCATGCGCGTGGAACTCCGCCAGCGCCACGAGCGCGGCTGCGCCGCCGCCGACGCCGTTGAACAGCGCCACCATCTGCGGCATCGCCGTCATCTTCACGGCCCGCGCCGCGTACGCCCCGACGGGGGTGAACGCCGCCATGACGATCACGATCGACACGTAGTTGTGCAGCCCCGCCCGCGCGAACGTCGCCGCGATCGCAATCGCCATCCCGATCGCGCCCAGCCGGTTCCCGAGACGGGCATGCGCCGGAGAGGAGAGGAACCGCAACGCCAGGATGAAGGTCACGATCGTGACCAGGTAGGCGAGGTTAATCGCGTCGTTCCGGCTCACTGCCCTCCCCGGGCCTTCGTTTGAACATCTCCAGCATCCGGTCGGTGACGACGAAGCCGCCGACGACGTTCAGCGTGCCGAGCGCGACCGCAGCGAGCGACACGACTCGTACCCACGTCGGCTGGCCGGGCAGCCCGGCGACGATGATCGCGCCCACGAGCACGATGCCGTGGATCGCGTTCGTCCCGGACATCAGCGGTGTGTGCAGCAACGTCGGCACCTTCGAGATCACCTCGAAGCCCAGGAAGATCGCGAGTACCAGAATCGTCAGCTCGATGATGATCTGGGCAGGTCTCACGCGCGCACCTCCTCGCGGCGAGTCACGCACGTCGCGGCAGTGATCTCGTCGTTCCAATCGAGCTGCAGCTCTCCGTCCACGATCAAGTGCCCCAGGAGCGCGGCCACGTTCTTCGAGTAGAGCTGGCTGGCGTGCGCGGGCATCGTGCTCGGAAGGTTCGTGAAGCCGATGATCGTGACTCCCTCCCGCACGACCTCCTCGCCGGGCTCGGTCAGCTCGCAATTTCCGCCCGCCTCAGCCGCCAGGTCGACAATCACCGATCCGGGTCGCATGGCCGCGACCGCCGAGGCCGGGATCAGCTTCGGAGCCGGCCGGCCGGGGACGAGAGCCGTCGTGATCACGACATCGAACTCCGCCATCCGCGCCTCGAGCTCGTCCTGCTGGCGCCGCTGCTCCTCCTCCGAGAGCTCGCGCGCGTAGCCGCCCTCGGTCTCCTCGCCGCGCACGCCGAGCTCGAGAAAGGTGGCGCCCAGGCTCTCGACCTGCTCCTTGACCACGGGCCGGACGTCGAACGCGGACACGACGGCTCCCAGGCGTCGCGCGGTCGCGATCGCCTGCAGCCCGGCGACTCCCGCGCCGAGGACGAGCACCTTCGCCGGAGCGACGGTTCCGGCCGCGGTCATCAGCATGGGGAAGAACTTGGGCAGGCGATCGGCCGCGAGCAGGACCGCCTTGTACCCGGAAACGGTCGCCTGGGACGAGAGCGCGTCCATCGCCTGCGCGCGGGTGATCCGCGGAACCGACTCCAGCGCGAAGCCCGCGACTCCGCGCTCGGAGAGCTGCTCGAGGCCTTCCGGGTCCGTGAGCGGCTGCAGCAGTCCGATCAGCACCGCTCCCTCCCGCAGCAGCGCGATCTCCTCCTCGCTCGGCTTCTGCACCTTGACGATGACCTCGGCGCTGAAGACGTCACTGCGCGGGGCGATCTGCGCGCCCGCTTCGATATAGGCCGAGTCCGGGAAGGACGCCGCCTCTCCCGCGCCCTCTTCGACGAGTACTTCAAGGCCTTCCTCGGTGAAACGCGAGACCGTCTCGGGAACGAGCGCGACGCGGTGCTCGCCCTCGGCCGTCTCCTTCGGGACCGCGATCTTCACCGGCGGAACTCTATTGGCGTGTGTGCAGCTACGGTCCCGCTGTGATCCACCTCGTCGAGGACTACGGGCTGGTCATCCTCTTTCTCCTGGTTGCCATGGAGTCGTCCGGCATACCGCTCCCAGGTGAGACCGCGCTCATCACCGCCGGCGTGCTCGCTTCGCAGGGCCATTTCGCGATCGAGTGGGTGATCGTGATCGCCGCCGCGGGCGCGATCCTCGGCGACAACATCGGCTACTGGATCGGCAGGGAAGGTGGGACGCGGCTCCTGGCCCGCTGGGCTTTCACGCGGCGCTTCCGTGACAGGTTTCTTCCACCCGCGGAGCGGTTCTTCCAGCGGCACGGGGGGAAGACGATCTTCATCGCGCGCTTCGTCGCCGTGCTGCGCGTGGCCGGTGCCTGGATCGCCGGTATCTCGAAGATGCCGTGGCGGCGGTTCCTCTTCTGGAACGCCGCCGGAGGCATCTGCTGGGCGATCCTGGTCGGGCTCATCTCCTACTACCTGGGCCACGCGGCCGCCGACGCGATCCAGCGCTGGGGCCTGATCGGCGGCGGGATCGCAGCCGCGATCGCAATCGTGCTCTTCCTCGGAATGCACTACCTGACGAAGCGCGTCGCCGAAGAGGACAAAGCTTCCTAGAGCGAGGACCAGGCTTCGAGCTTCAGCCGCACGCGGCGGATCACCTCGTCGGTGAACTCGGTCGTTCCGAAGTGACCGCCCAAATCAGCGGTCCGGACTCCCTCTGACACGGCTTCGAAGCAGGCTTCCCTGATCGCCCGCGCGGGCTCTTCGGTGCCGTCGGCGTGGGCCAGCAGCGCCGCCCCGGCCAGGATCATCGCCATCGGATTCGCGACGTTCTTGCCCTCGAGCGACGGGGCGGTTCCGTGCGCGGCCTCCGCTACGAGTGCGCGCTGGACGAAGTCGTCGTCGAAGGCGACGAGCAGCGACTCGGCGCCGGCGATCGAGCCGAAGAGCGGCAGGACGAGGTCGGAGAGGATGTCGCCGTCGCGGTTGAGGGCAGGGATCACGAGCGGGTCGCCGCTCGAGACGAGCAGGAGAGCGAACGTGGCGTCGATCAACTGCGGCTCGTAGGGAACCTCGGGATGGCGCTCGGACGCTGCGTCCATCTCCTCCTTCAGCATCCCCTCGTACACGGGGCTAACCGTGTACTTCGGCCCCCCGAACACCTTGGCCTCGGAACGCTCGGCCTCGCGGAACGCGAACTCGGCGACCGCGCGGCAGATCTTGCGCTCGATCCGCTCGGTCCGGAACGCGACCTCGTCGTCTCCCTCGCCCTCGCGCCATTCCTTCGCGCCGTAGGCGTCGCCGACGGCCATCCGCACGACGGAGATCGGGGCGTGGACGCCGGCATGCGGCGCGATCCCGGGAATCCGGCGCCCGGTGCGGACGATTACCCGGCCGCCGATCTCCTCTCTGAGGATCCGATTCGGAGAACCGACATCGTCTGCCTCTTCCGGGGTGATCGTGGCCGCCTTTAGGCCCAAACCCGCCTCCTTCACCGCCTCCGCCGCCTCGTACACGACTGCGTTCTCCGTCGACCGGCGCGCCTCCAGCGAGAGGTCGAAGCGGGGGAATTCGAACTCGACTCCGATCACTTCCGGTGCGAGCACGCGCAGAGCTTCCTCGAGCAATTCCTGCCCGGTCTCGTCCCCTTCCAGCACGACGATCGTGCGCCCAGCCACGAGGCGATTCTACCGGGGTGATTATTCGGGACCGATTCCGGCTAGACCGGCGACATGACGAGGCGCGGAGGGTGGCGACGGCGCGGGCGGCGAAAGCCGTTCCGGTACGTCGATCACCGCGGGAACCCGATCACAGATCCCGAACACGTCGAGCGAGTCGAGGCGCTGGCGATCCCGCCCGCCTGGCGCGAGGTCTGGATCTCGCCGCGTCCACGGGCCAAGGTGCAAGCGACGGGAATCGACGCAGCCGGGCGGCGGCAGTACCTTTATCACGAGGATTTTCGAGCCGCGCAGGAGCAGGCGAAGTTCGACAAGCTCGTCGGCTTTGCCGAACGGCTCCCGGAGCTGCGCCGGGCGATGGCGGAGCATATGGACCTGGAGTCGCTCGCGCCCGAGCGCGTCTGCGCGATTGCGGTCAGGCTCATCAACCACGGCTGGTTTCGGGTCGGATCGGAGCGTTACGCTCGCTGGGCGCGCACGTACGGCATCACCACGCTGACGAAGCGGCACGCGCGGGTGCGCGGAGAGCGCATCACCTTCAGCTTTCGCGGCAAGGGGCGCTCCCGGGTGCGTGCAGTGGTTGTAGACGAGGAGCTCGCCGAGGCTGTTCGCAACCTGCTCGCGCTCGACGGGGGCCGTCGCCTGTTCCGCTACCGCTGGAAGGGCGACCTCTGCAATCTCACCGGTGCCCGCCTGAACGAGTACATCGCAGAGCACATGGGAGAGGATTTCACCGCCAAGGACTTCCGCACTTGGGGCGGGACGCTGATCGCCGCGATCGCCCTGGCGGAGAACGGCGTGGCCGAGACCGAAACGGAGGCCAAGCGCGCTGTCACCGCTGTGATGCAACGCGTCGAGGAGCGCCTCGGCAATACCCCGGCGGTTGCACGGAGCTCATACGTCAGCCCCGCAATCGTCGAGCAGTATCTCGAAGGCCGCACCATCGAGGATTTTCGCCCGCGTCATCTTCGCGTCGTCTCCGCGCGGCAATTGGGGCTTGATCCGGAAGAGCAAGCACTGTTGAGCTTGTTGCGTTCGTGGCGGATTCGCCGCGCGCGAGTTGCCGGCTGAATTTCTTTCCGCTTTCAGCTAGAGTGGCTGCGTCCAGAAGCGAAAAGGAGGCCGCGTTGGCCCGTAAAACAGTCCTCGTTTGTGACAACTGCAGTAAAGAAGTCGACGAAGGTAAAGGCGCGACGCTTCGGGTGACCTACCTGGACGCGCGCAAAGGCGCGAAGGCGGCAGATCTCTGCGACACCTGCGCGGGCCAGATGCCTGGTCGTCCGGCCGCTCGGCGCGGCAGGCGCCCCAAGTCGGCATAGGTTTCAGAGGCGGGCTCCGAGCCCGCCTCTGATTTTTCACGCTCTTTCCACACGCGCGTCAGACGCGGGTCTTGGAGCCGTCGGACCGCAGGACTAGGATGGCTCGATGGCCTTGACGCTACTGGCCGGGCCGGCAAACGCCGGCAAGGTCGCGTCCCTCCTCGAGCGGTATCTCTCCTCGCTCGAGCGAAATCCGGTCCTGATCGTGCCGAACCGGTCGGACGTCGACCCCATCGAGCGCGACCTCCTGAGGCGTTCGCCGGCGCTGATCGGAGGTCAGATCGGGACCTTCGCCGACCTGTTCGAGGAGCTTGCGCGCGCCGACGGCGGCGCGCGTCCGGTGGCGACCGATAGCCAACGTTCCCTCGTCGTCCGCCGCGCCGTAGCGGCCGCGTCCCTGAACGGCCTCGCTTCCTCGGCTCGCTTCCAGGGCTTCTCCGACAGTCTCGCCTCGGTGCTGGGCGAGCTCGAGTCGGCTCTGCTCGAGCCTGAGGATCTCGAGCACGATGCTCTCTCCGGCCTGTACCGCGACTATCGAACGGAGCTCGACCGGGTCGGCCTCTGGGATCGCGACCTCGAGCGGCGCCGGGCTGCCGAGCGGGTCGGCGGCGATCTCGGCGCCTGGGACGACCGGCCCGTCTTCGCGTACGGCTTCGAAGACCTGACGGGGGCCGAATGGGCGCTGCTCGAGGCTCTCGCCGCGCGCACTGACGTCACCGTCTCGCTCCCTTATGAGCCGGGACGGCCAGCCTTCTCCTCACTCGAACGCACGGTCACCGATCTCGCAGCGCTGGCGGACGGACGGATCGAGGAGCTGTCGCCGCGCCCGGCCGAATATGCGCCGCCGGGGCTCGCGTACCTCGAGCGCGCGCTCTTCTCGGACGCTCCGGCCGAGCCGCCGCGCCTGGCCGGGGAGCTCCGCTTCCTCGAAGGCGCGGGAACCCGGGCGACGCTCGAGCTCGTCGGCGAACAGATCCTCGAGCTGCTGCGGAAGGGGGCGCCCGCAGAGGAGATCGCCGTCGTCTGCCCCCAGCTCGACTCGCTGCGTGCGCCTCTCGAGACCGCGTTCTCGACGCTCGGCATCCCGTTCGCCGTGGAGGCAAGGATCCGGCTGCCGCAGACGCCGTTCGGACGCGCGCTTCTCTCCCTGCTCCGCTTCGCCTGGCTCCGGGGTGAGCGCGCCGACCTGTACGGCTACCTGCGCACGCCCTATTCGGGCCTGCCGAAGGCGCACGTGGACTACCTCGAGGGCCGGCTGCGGGGCCGGGGCGTGCACGCGCACGAGCGCGTCGAGGAGGAGACGCTCAAGCTGCGCGGCAAGCCGATCCCGATCCTCTCGGAGGTGAGAGAGCAGTCCCCGCTCCAGGCGCTGCGCGGGCTGGCGTCGGCGATGCTGCGCTCCGTCTACGGGCTCGAGTCGCCCCCCGTCGGCGAGCGCTCGCGGCTCGATCTCCGGGCGCACGAGAGCGTCCTGCGGTTGGCCGGCGAGCTCGAGGCCTGGGAACGACTCGGCGGAACGCTGACGCGCGAGGACATCCTCACCGCCGCTGAACGCGCCAACGTGAGGTCGGCTTCGGCGTTCGAGCCGGGACGCGTGCACGTGCTCGATCTGATGCGGGCGCGCACGCGCTCGTACGACACCGTGTTCGCACTCGGCCTCGAGCAGGGAAGCCTGCCGCGGCGCCCGCGCGTGTCTCCCTTCCTCGACGACGAAGCGCGGTCGGAGATCGACCAGCGCAAGCGCGGCGCTCGGTTGGAACGGCCTGACCAGATCGGCCGCGAGCGCTATCTCTTCTACACCCTCTGCACGCGAGCGCGCGAGCGCCTGTACCTCGTGCGCGAGGCGGCCGGCGACGAGGGCTCGCCGCTCGAGGCCGGCCCGTTCTGGGACGAGGTGCGTTCGCTCTTCTCCTCCGACGAGGTGGAGCGCTGGACGACGCGGCGGCGGCTGTCGGCCCTCACGTGGCCGCTCGAGCAGGCTCCCACGGAGCGCGAGCGGCTGCGGTCGGTCGCCGCTCTCGTCCCGACCGACTTGGACGCGGCGCTATCGCTTGCCAATGCCAACGGCTGGGAGCGCAAGCTCGCCCGGGCCCGCAACGCGCTCGATCGCCCGACCGAGCTGCGCCATCCGGCCGTGCTGGAGACGCTTCGCTCTCGGGCCTCCTTCGGCGTCACCGAGCTCGAGACCTTTGCGGGCTGCTCGTCCATCTGGCTGTTCGAGCGGGTCGTCTCGCCGCGGCGAATCGATGCCCAGGCCGACGCCAGGCTGCGCGGGATGGTCGCCCATCAGGCCCTGT
>Ga0137369_10005385_pt1 | contig 13015 bp, 13 predicted proteins | sample SagtaG_12_FD_104918 | JGI IMG/M metagenome (GOLD analysis project Ga0137369, IMG submission 104918) | Vadose zone soil microbial communities from Sagehorn Ranch, Mendocino, California, USA - Sage1_L_113_16 metaG | ecosystem: Environmental > Terrestrial > Soil > Vadose zone | place: USA... | reverse complement strand
GGGTGTCGAGGAGTCGCATGGACTTCTTGTCGCTGGTCTCGCCGAAGAGGCGCTCGCCGGCCCCGAGCACGACCGGGAAGACGATCAGCCGCAACTCGTCGGCCAAGTCGTGTTCCATCAGCGTACGCACGAGCAGACGGCTGGCGTACACGACGATTTCCCCGTCTAGCTTCCGCTTGAGCTTCGAGACCTCGTTGACCACGTCGCCTCCGAGGACCGTCGCGTTGGTCCATTTGGGAGTTTCGAGGGTGGACGACACGACGTACTTGGGCAGGCTGTTCAACCTGTCCGCCCACTCGCCACTCCGGGTTGACCACCGCGCGCCGAAGTACTCGTCGGTCCGTCGACCCAACAGCAGGGCCTCGGCGCCTAGCGCCTCGGCGAGCTCGACCTTGGCCCACGCTTCGCGGTCCTTGTCCAGAAACTGGTCGAACCAGCCGCCGTGCCTGAAGCCCTCCTCGCCGGTCGGGTCCTCGACGACGCCGTCGAGCGAGACGTTCTCGCTGATCACGATCTTGCCCATCTCGGGTCTCCTTTCATCGGACTGTTACTTGCTTCATTCAATGAGGCGTCCGCCGTGGCGAAAATTGAGCGGCGAATTTCGAGCCGCCCCGACGTCTTTAGATGTGATGCCCGTGAAAGGAAGAGTCGATGCGAGGATGCGAGCGTGACCGAGCAGACCCTCGCCCGTGCGCGCGCCGGCGACGAGGACGCGTTCCGCGAGCTGACCGAGCCCTACCGGCGTGAGCTGCAGCTGCACATCTACCGGATCGTCGGCTCGACACAGGACGCCGAGGACATGCTCCAAGAGACGCTGCTCGCCGCGTGGCGCGGCCTCGAGCAGTTCGAGGGACGCGCGTCGGTCCGTGCCTGGCTGTACCGGATCGCCACCAACCGCTCGCTGGATGTCCTGCGGGCGAGCCGGCGCCGCCCGGAAGACCAGCGGATGACCCAGATGCCTGAGCCGACACGCTGGAGCGAGCCGCTCTGGCTCGCGCCCTACCCCGACGTTCTGCTCGAGGGTATTCCGGACGAGGCTCCCGGCCCGGAGGCGCGCTACGAGACCAAGGAAGCGATCGCGCTCGCATTCATCGTCGGCCTTCAGCATCTCCCGCCGCAGCAGCGCGCCGTGCTCGTGCTGCGCGACGTGCTCGGCTACCGCGCGGCGGAGGTCGCCGAGATGCTCGAGACCAGCGAGGCGTCGGTCAACAGCCTGCTGCGCCGCGCACGCGCGGCGTTCGAATCCCGCTTGCCGGCCGCCGGACGCGAACGAGCGCCGCTTCCGAACTCCAAGCTCGAGCGCGAGATCGTCGGCCGCTTCGCCGAAACAGTCGAGGAGGGCGACGTCGACGGGATGGTCGCCCTCCTGACAGACGACGCGTGGCTCACGATGCCGCCCCTCCCGCACGCGTACCAGGGACGCAGCGCAATCGGCGCGTTCCTGCGTGGCTCCGAGGAGCGCCGCGGCGCCCCGCTGCGGTTGGTGCCGACACGCGCGAACACACAGCCGGCGTTCGGCTGCTACCTCCCGGTGCCCGAGACCGACGTCGCGCGTGCGTTCGCGCTCTTCGTGCTGACGCTCGAGGGCGACCAGATCTCTGCCATCACGTGGTTCGCCGACAGCAGTCTCTTTCCACAGTTCGGCCTGCCGCGGATGCTGCGATAGGAACGGCTGGGCCGCCCGGCTCGCTGCTTTCGAGCGATCGGGCACTACCGGCCCCCGGCACGGCGCCGGATGACTCCTCTTTACAGAGAGGTCGGTCAACGCTCGATGACGGCCGTACAGGTCGTTCGAATCCCTCTACCCATCGGTGACCTCGTGAGCATCGGAGAAGAGGCGAAAATCCTCGTCGACGGCAACTTCGTCACCTCGCGCACGGTGATGGCCGGTCGCTTCGACAAGGAGTTCGCGTACACGCCCATCGGCACCGCGACGAAGGCCGCCTCGTCGAGGAGTGGGTCCAGACGGGGGGACAGTTGCGGCTCTCCGCGTCGCCTCGCGCCAACACCGCCGGACCGACGCGTCGCCCTAGCGGAGGCTCACCGCGGTGCCTCCGGGACGCAGGAGCGGCACGGAGGCCCAGCAGTAGCGGGCGACGATCGAGCGGTACGGACGGAAGCGATCGCCGAGCGGCTCGAGATGCTTCGGGGTCGGCGGCGGGTCGATGTTCCAGGCGAGGGCATAGCCTTGCCGGACGCCGAGGTCGTCGACCGGCCAGACGTCGAGGCGCCGCAGCTGGAACATCAGGTACATCTCGGCCGTCCAGCGGCCGATCCCGCGCACGGTGGTCAGCCGCTCGATCAATTCCTCGTCGCTTCGTCGCGACGTGCGGCTGAGAACGACGGTGCCGTCGAGCACTTTTGCGGAGAGGTCGCGGAGCGAGGCGAGCTTGTTCGCGGACAAGCCCGCAGCCCGGAGGGCGGCGTCGGAGGCCGCGTTCAGCGTCTCCGGCGTCAGCGTGTCGCCGACCGTTGCGCGCACCCGTCCGTAGATCGCCTGGGCCGCGTTGCCGGCGAGTTGCTGGAAGACGATCGCGCGCAGGAGGGCGGCGAACGGCCCGTCCGGGTCGTGCGGGCGGTGGCGGATCGGGCCGACGCGGGCGACGAGGTCGGCGAGCACGGGGTCGCGCGAAGCGACCTCGTCGATCGCCGCCCGGAGCGAGCTCTGTGCCGTTAGTTTCGCCACCATTTGCGTTCGAGAGCGCGGTCGGTGCCGCCGGTGCGGTCGAGCGCGTCGAGCTCGGCGATGTCTTGGTCCGAGAGCCGGAAGTCGAAGAGCTGGGCGTTCTCGGCGATGCGCTCGCGATGGGTCGACTTCGGGATGATCGGGATGCCCCGCTCGATGCCCCAGCGCAGCAGCACCTGGGCGGGAGTGCGCTCCTGGCGCCGCGCGATCCGCGCGACCGTGTCGCTGGTGAGGTGGCGGCCGGTTCCAAGGGGGCTGTAGGCCTCCAGCGCGATCCCGTTCTGGCGGCACGAGCCGAGTAGGGCTTTGCGGTACTCGTAAGGACTGAACTGCACCTGATCCACGACCGGCGGGACGGTCGCGGTTGCGAGCACCTGCCGCACGTCGTCGACGCCGAAGTTGGAGACCCCGATCGACCGCGCATATCCGGCTTCACGCGCTCGCTCCATCCCTGGCCACGCCCAGGTCGGGCCGCCGGCCGGCCAATGGATGAGGTAGAGGTCAACGTACTCCAGGCCGAGCCGGCGCAGGCTCGCCTCAAGCGCGGCGACCGGTCTTCGTCCTGCGGGAAGAACTTCGTCGTGACAAAGATCTCCTTGCGTGGCACTCCGCTCTGACGGAGACCGAGACCGACACTCTCCTCGTTGCCGTAGGCCTGGGCGGTGTCGATGTGCCGGTACCCCTCCTCGAGCGCCCACCGAACGGCATCAACACACTCCGGCGCGTTCTCGACCTGCCAGACGCCAAGCCCGAGCATCGGAATCGCATACCCATCGGCAAGCTCATGCGTTCTTTCGTCATTGGTGGAGCGTTGTGCCACTCTGGAGCTCCTCCTCTACAGCAGTGCGAGCTAGGCGGGGGAAACGGCGAAGGTTCCCGCCGCGACGTCGACGATTGATATCAGCCGGCCTCCGCGAGGAACGCGTTCACGTCGGCTGCGAACTCGCTGTGGTACTGGAAGAGAAAGCCGTGGGCCGAGTCCGGGTAGATCTTGACGCGCGCGTCCGGGAGGAGCCCGGCCAAGAGGTACGAGTAACGGGGCAGGATCATCGGGTCGCTGTCGCCGTTGGCAACGAAGACCGGGAGGTCGATCGCGGCGACTCGCTGGAGCAGCGAGTGGTTGGGAATGCCCCACGCGCAGACGGCGTCGTACTGCGCCTGGCGGGTATGCCACGTCGTCGGTTCGTCTCGGTCGGTTGTCCTTGCGCCGAAGATGCGTCCGGCGGCTTGCTGGCCCGCTTCGCGACTCGTGTCTGTGGGGGCGAAGAAGACGGAGATGTATCCCTGCGGAGTCGTCTCCGGCGCACCGACCGCGCCGATGACCTTCGGTGCCCAGCCGTGCATCCCCGCTGCGCCCTGTGGTGCCGAAGAGGCGAGCACGACGCGCCGGAGCAGGTCCGGACGGACGAGCGCGATCTCCTGTGCGACGAAGCTGCCAACCGAGAAGCCGAGCAGATCGACTGCCTGAAGATCCATCGCCTCGAGAAAAGCGATGGCTCCGCGGGCCATCGCCTCGACGGTGTTCGGCGTCCTGCCGGTTGTGGCGCCAACGCCGACGTTGTCGAACGTGATCACGCGTCGCTCGGCGGCGAGCGCGTCGATGAGGGCGGGGTCCCAGTTGTCGAGGTTGCCGCGGAAATGCTGCAGCAGGACGAGCGGCACCCCGCTGTCACCGGTGTCGCGGTAGGCGTACTCGATTGCGTTGTCGGCTGCGACTCGTCGGGTCGAAGCGCCGCCGTACCCGAGGGGCGTGTCGGTCGCCCCCTGTGCGTCTGTAGTTGTCATTTCGACGTTCCCTGTGCCCGCGTTAGCGGGTAGCTGTCGCGCCGACTCTTTCGGCGGCTTTCTCGATCAGGTCGGCGACCTCGGCGGGATGGGAGACCATCGCGACGTGACTCGATGGGATCTGGACGGTGGTCGCCCCCATCCGCGCTGCGAACCGCCGCTCGGCGTCGGGCGGGATCGCCTCGTCGTTCTGGGCAACGAGATACCAGGACGGCAGCGACTTCCACGCAGGCACGCCCATCACGTCGGTGAACGCAGAGGACGCGAGCGCCTGCTGCACCGCGTATAGGACTCGTGCCCGCGTCGGCTCAACGTCTCACGCGAAGTGGTTGACGAAATCGTCCTCGGAGAGCCATCCGAAGCCCCGCGAGTCGGTGAAGAGATGCGCAAGTGCGGATGTGACCGGCCCCTTGGAGAGAAGCGCTCCGAGCGATTCGCCCTCGTCGAGGCCGAACGCGGCGATGTAGACGAGCCCTACGACATTCGGCGCGTCCGAGCCGAGCGCGGTGATGACCTGGCCGCCGTAGGAGTGTCCGACGACGATCGTGGGGCCGTCTTGGAACTCGAGCACCTGGCGCAGCCGTGCGACGTCGTCTACGAGTGAAGTCAGCGGGAACTGCGGCGCCCGCACCTGGAAGCCCTCTGCCTGGAGGCGTTCGATGACGCCGCTCCAGCAGGACCCATCGGCCCAGGCGCCATGGACGAGAACGATGTTGGGCCGGCCGTTCACTTCGACCACTCCCTTCGTAGAGTTGTGGGACGCCAGTGTGCGCAGGCGCGGTGTCGCTGCGCATCGCACGATCCTGCGATTTGAAAGCTGCTCGAGAGGTCTGGGGTATGCTCGCCGGGAGGGGCGATGCCGACAGTTCCAGCGCGGGAGTTCCATGGACGCGACGCGGAACTCGCGCTGGTTCGGGGCGAGCTCGAGCGCCTTTCCGACGGGGCCGAAGCAGTGGTCGTCGTCGAGGGCGCCGCAGGCATGGGCAAGAGCCGCCTGCTCGCCGAGGCCGCGGCGATGGCTCGCAGCCTCGGCGTCAGAGTCGGCTGCAGCGCAGCCGATCCAAGCGAGACCATGGTCGAGCTCGCAGCACTGCTCGCAGCGCTGTTCGACGGAGCCGAGCCACTGCTCGATCCCGGCACTCTTTCGACGCTTCACGCGCAGCCCGAGCAACGCTTCTGGCTGCTGCGCGACCTGCAGCAACTGCTCGAGCGAGCGGCGCTCGAGTCACCGCTCCTGATCTCCGTCGACGATGCTCACTGGGCAGACGCCGGAACGGTCGCGGCGATCCGCACGCTGCCGATGCGACTAATGGGATTGCCGATCGCCTGGGTGATCGCGCTTCGCCCGCCACGCGAAGCGACCCCGCTCGTGCACGAGCTCGAACACCTGAAGCAAGAGGGGGCGCGCTCGATCGTACTCGGCCCGCTCGATGACGATGCAGTCGTGCAGTTGGCCGCGGAGATACTCGCCGCGCAACCCGATCAGTCGATCCTGAAGCAGCTTGCGGAAGCCGACGGTAGTCCGTTCCTTGTCGTCGAAACGCTCCTCGGACTCCAAGAAGAGGAGCGGATCCGCGTCGTCGACGGCCGCGCCCAGCTGATCGACAGCCGGCTGCCCCGGCGTGTCCACGAGAAGATGCGCGAGCGCCTTGGTCGGCTCTCCGACGAGGCAAGCGACGCTGTTACCGTCGCCGCCTCGCTCGGGCGCACATTCACCTTCGATGAGCTCGCGCGCACGCTCGGGCGGTCGGCCTCGGACCTGCTCGGGCCGGTCGGGGAGCTGCTCGAGGCGAACCTGGTCGTCGAGCGCGACGAGAAGCTGGCGTTCTGGCACGACCTCACCCGCGAAGCCGTCCGCGCAAGCGTCCCGGTCACCGCACGCCGCGCCCTCGACCGCCAGGCCGCCGTTGTCCTGCTCGAAGCCGGCGCCCTGCCAGTCGAAGTCGCCGTGCAACTAGCCGCCAGCGCCGAGGTCGGTGACGAAGTGGCGATTACGACGCTGCTCGAGGCAGCGGAGGCGTTGGTCACTACCGATTCCGGTACCGCCGCGCAGTTCGGAAGGCGCGCGCTCGCGATCGCACCGGCCCACCATCCGCAGCGCGGTGAGATCGTCGCCACGACGGCGATCGCGCTGCATATTGCCGGCGACAGCGAGCAGGCAATCGCGTTCGCGGACCGCGCGCTCCGGGAGACGCTTCCCGCCCTGCAGGAGGCGGAAGTCCGCCTCAGCATTGCCGGTATGTTCGCGATCTCGCCAGAGATCAGAATCGGGGCCGGACGCCTCGCCCTGAACCTGCCCGACCTCCCCGAGGCCCTACGCGCTCGCCACCTCGCCTGCCTCTTCCACAATCTCGTCACCGCCGGTCGCCTTGACGAGTCGCGCGCACTGCTCGAGGAGACGCGTACAGCCGTGGAGTCCGCCGACGATGCACGAGCGACGTTCACGCTCCGCGTCGCCGAGAGCGCGCTCGAGTACACCGACGACAGATTCGGACCGTCACACGCGCTGATCACCGAGGCCTATCGCGACGGGATCTTCGCCGGCGACGATCAGCGCCTACGGCTGGCGCACATGTGGCACGGCGAGCTACTGAGTGTCGCCGACCGCTACGAAGAGGCGCTCGCGATCGCAGCCGACGGCCTCGCCGCCGCCCAGCGCGACCGGCAGGGCTGGGCCTACGACATGTTCGAGACCTGGCACGGCCGCATGCTCCTCCGAACCGGACGGCTCTCCGAGGCGCTCGCGGTGCTCGAAGGCCGCTTCGCGCTCGAGGACGGAACCCGCGCGGCTTCAGTGCTTGACGCAGCCGGCATTGTCGCGCTCGGGCGACTGGCGATCCATACAGGCGACACGCGTCAGGCTCGCCGGGTCGGCGACATCGCGCAGGTCATGCTCGAGCAGGGCACGCCCGCGGTGCGGCGCCACGCAGGCTGGCTGCTCGCGATCTTCGCGATGGCCAAAGGCAACGCCGAAGCAGCACGAAGATGGCTACGTGCAACGGCCGACCCGGACGGCCGAGCGATCCTACCGCGGTTCCCAATCGACATCGCCGACGACGTGCTGCTTGCGCGCATCGCGCTTGCCACACAGGACGACGAGCTCGCAGAGCTCGCGCTCTCCAACAGCCAGCGGCGAGCGGAGCTGAACGCCGGCATCCACTCGATCGCCGCAACGGCGGCTCACGTCCGCGGTCTGCTCGACCAGAGCCACGCCGATCTCCAGGAGGCGGTCGACCTTCTCGAGCGCACACCGCGCCGGCTCGAACTGGCGGCCGCACTCGAGGACCTCGGCGTGGAGCTCACGGCGACCGACCGCGACGCGGCCATCAACGTGCTCGGCCGGACCCTCGCTCTCTACACGGAGCTGGGAGCAACCTGGGACGGCCGCCGCGTCCGCAGCCGGCTCCGCGAACTCGGCGTCCGACGCCGCCTCGTCACCGCCGAACCCGAGACGAGCGGTTGGGTGGCGCTGACGATGTCGGAACTCACCGTCGCGCGGCTCGTCGCCGAAGGGCTGACCAACCGGGAGGTCGCCGAGCGCCTCTTCGTCTCGCCGCACACCGTGAACAGCCATCTCCGCCACGTCTTCTCGAAGCTCGGCATCAACTCGCGCGTGGAGCTGGCCCGCCTCGCGCGCGACTACGAAATGGCGTGATCGTGTGATGCCGCGGACCGCGGCGGCGTGACAGTCTCGACCGGTCATGCCGATGATCGACGTGTACGCCGCTGAAGGCACCTTCGCCGACAAGCACACGCTCGCTCAGAACCTCGCGCAAGCCGTGATGCGCTGGGAGCAGGTGCCGGAGATCCCGCTTTTCTCCGACAACACGGCCGCCTTCATCCACGATCTCCCCGCCGAAGCAATCGCGAACGCAGCCGGCGCGTCCAACTACGTTCGTGTCCAGGTCCTGACGCCGGTCGGCGTTCTCGACCGCGACAAGCAGCTCGGAGTCGTCAAGGAGCTGACCGAGATCGTCGCCGCCGCAGCCGGCGACCCGAGTTACGCGGAACGGACTTGGGTGCTGATCACCGAGTCGCCCGAGGGCGGCTGGGGCATCGACGGCCAAGCGAACACGAACGCAGACATCGCCGCCGCCGCCCGAGCCGCGCTCGCCGCCGACTGACACCGCGCGCCTACGCTTGCCCGATGGCAGCTCCCGCCCTCCCGTCGCTGTCCGCTTTGCTCTCCTCTGGGCTACTCCTCGCTCGCCTTCTTCGCCGGGCCTCCTGCGCGTACGGCGTCGCCGTGATCGTCCTAGCCGCCTTCGCGACGTTCAACCTGATCCGGGTTCGCCCGCCGGCCGGCGGCCGCGCTCTCACGCACCTCTGAACCACTGGCGTGCAGGCCGCGGCGCAGCTCTGTCATCCTTGCCGCCTTGGGCCGCCGCGGTTGCGGCTGTGTCGAGTCGGTTGCGCGCGAGACCGCGACGACGCCGCCGCCGGTGGCGACGATCGCCGCGGCAACGGGTGCGAGTAGGCGGACGGAACGAAACATTCGAGCCTCCCTCAAAGTCCTTGACCGACCCGCTCATGGTCACCGCCGCGAGCGCGTCGGCGCATCCGCGAGTTACCCAGACTCTTGCGCCGAACCACCTTCTCAGCACCCGCCGTGCCCCATCCGCCGCCGAAAGTGTGATCGTTCGTCTTGACTGCGCTAAAGGAGCCTAGGCATGAGGAATGCACTGTCGACACCGTTGGCCCCCTATGTCGATGCACTGCCGGTGCCGCGACGACTGCGCGCGGCCGACCACCACCGCCGGCTTACCGTGCACACACGCGCTGCGACGCACCGTTTCCATCGAGACCTCCCCGATTCGACGGTGTGGGGCTACGACGGGAGCGTGCCTGGTCCGACGATCGAGGCCGAACGCGGGCGGCCGGTGACCGTCGAATGGTCAAACGACCTCGACGGACAGTTCCCGGTCGTGGTGACGGTCGCTTCCGCTGCCGCCGACGACCACGGCATCCCCGTGCAGTGCGTTCCCGGCCTGAGCGGCGGCGTCCCCGACGCGCGCGCCGCGGCGCTGACCGGCCACACCGTCGTGCACCTGCACGGCGCCCTGACCCCCGCCTCATACGACGGCTGGGCCGAGAACCTTTTCGCTCCCGGACAGCAGGCCGTCTTCCACTATCCGATGGACCAACGCGCCGCGCTGCTCTGGTACCACGACCACGTCATGGGCACCACGAAGTTCGACGTCTACGCCGGGTTGGCCGGGCTGTGGATCGTCCGCGACGAGCGCGAGCGCGAGCTCGACCTGCCGGAAGGACCGCCGTTCGAGGTGCCGCTGCTGATTCAGGACCGCAACTTCGACCTCGACGAGCACGGCCGGCTGAGCGGCCGGCTTCTCCACAAGACCGACCCGACGTGCTGGAGGCCTTCGCGCCGTTCACGCTCGTGAACGGCAAGGTCTGGCCCGTCCTCGACGTGCAGCCGACCACCTACCGGTTCCGCGTCCTGAACGGCTCCAACGCCCGCACCTACCGGCTCGTCCTGCTCCGCCACGGCGAGCCCGATCTCGACCGGATCGTCCAGATCGGCACCGACCACGGACTGCTGCGAGCCCCCGTGCCCATACCTGCGAACGGCCTCGTGCTCGCCTCGGCGGAACGCGCCGATCTGCTCGTCGACTTCTCCGACCTCGAGCCCGGCACCGAACTCACGCTGCTCAACACCGCTCGCGCCCCCTTCGACGGCTCCTCGTTCCCGGCGGCAGACGCCGAGAACGCCGCCGACCTCGACGGCCTGCTCCCGTATCCGCACGTGATGCGGTTCCGCGTCGCGGCGGGCGCAGCAGCCCCGCGGCGGGTCCCGCGCGAGCTCGCGACGGACTACGAGCCGCCCACGGCGGACGAACTCGCGGGAGCGCCGCGTCGGGCGATCGCGCTCGTCGAGCGAGAGCTCGACGGCGAACCCAACATGCTCACCATGCGCGAGCTCGCGCCCGCCGACGACGATTACGCCGGCCCGGTCGTCACCATCGCCGAAGGAGACCCGATCGCCCGCTACCGGGTCGTTGCCGCCCACTTCGAGGACACGACGACATTCTTCCCGATGCTCGGCGAGTACGAGATCTGGCGGCTCATCAACCTCACGGGCGACACGCACCCGATCCACCTCCACCTCGACCCGTTCCAGATTCTCGCGCGATACCCGACCCGCTACGAGATCCCGGAAGACGGCATCGGGGACCGCGATCTCGCTGCCACTATCAGGCTCGAGCGCGACATCGATGACGAGCTCGACCACACGATCGACGACAACGAGCGCGGCCTAAAGGACACCGTGCGCGTCAACCCCGGCGAGATCGTCGAGATCGCCGTCCGCTTTACCACGTACAGCGGCCGGTACATGTACCACTGCCACATCCTCGAACACGAAGACCGCGACATGATGCGCCCCTTCGTGACAATGCCGATGGAGCTCATGCCGTTCATGGCCTGACGTTCCGCCCACGAAACGGGCCGAGCGGAAAGCTCGGATAGCCGCCGTCGATCCGCTTCGACCTCGGCTACGGCTCGTGGGTGCACCCATGATCCCGCGATCCAGTGGGCGACCATCTGCTGACGCCGCAGAGAACGGATGGAGCGTTATGGAGCCAAGCGGGCGCAACCGGTGGCAACGGCTCGCAAATGGAGCCTCGAAAACGGCTCAAGCACGCGGATCGGCAATCCTCGGCAACAGGTCGGAAGGCAACAAAAACGGCCATTTGCTGGCCTTTTGTGAAAAGCCGTCTGACGGACTCGAACCGTCGACCCCCTCCTTACCTGGAATTCCGATGCGGCGTCCTTGATCGCTGCCATTGACGCCTGCTTCCTCGACGAGGTCGCGGGGCGCGATGCGTTCGTTGCTAGGTGGTTGAGAGCCATGGTGTCTCCTTTGGCAATGTGCGGCTTAAGTCTGTTGGCTGGCGTGCCACGCGGCGCGAGCGTCGAGGCGAGAGCCTGTGTGGAGCAGGCCGTGGGAAGGTCGATCGAAGTGGAGGCATCGCCGACCGCTGCGACGAAGGCGCAGTTACTAACCTGCGCGCATCGGCTCATTCCGAGTCCTTGAGGACGAACGTCGCGCGGGGCGCGATGCGGAGGGTCGCGTCAGCTCCGGCGGCCCTGACGAGTCGAGTTGCTGCGAGCTGCGACGCCTGCGGTAGCGGTATCCGGCGGCTGCGCCAGGCGGCGAAGGAAGCTCAGGGCTTCGGTTTGCGGGAGGTTGGCGAAGAATCGGAAGTCGACCTGCTCGACGATCGCGATCGCCCGCGGCGCGAGCCGTGCCCCGCGCCTGGTCACGCGCAGCCGGCGTGCGCGGGTGTCGGCGCTGTCGACCTCCCGTTCGATCAGACCCTTGCGCTCCAGGCTGCGCAGCACCTGCGAGGTCATCTTGATATCGGTGCCTGCCTGAGCAGCAAGCGCGACCTGGCTTGGACGCTCGCCCTGCTCGTTCAGCCACCAGGTGCACGCGAGCAGCACGAACTGGACGTGGGTGAGGTCGAGGGGCGCCAGGGCCTCGGCGACGCCACGCTGCCAGCGCAGCGTGGCGTGCCAGAGCAGGAATCCAGGGCTGTCGTTCGGGTGCAGCGCCATCAAGCCTCGGCACGCGCGACCAGCGCGGCGAGCGTTTGCGGGAAGTCGCCGCTGATCTCCGGGCCAACCTGCGGCCCAAGGGTGTCTGCGGCCGGGCCGGTGATCTCCATCCGGTAGGTGACCCGCCCGCCTCCGTGCTCGAGACGCTCAACGCGATGGAGCGTTCGCACCACGATCTCGCCCAACTCGGCCTCGTCCACGAATCGCTCGGGCCCGACCGCCTCCGCGACGCGAAGTTCGATCGGCTCCTCTCCGATTGGGGTCATCACGATCCTGCTGCCGGCCGCGAACGGCCCGATCAGCTCGATCCGCTCGATGTCGCCGTTCCAATCCGGCCAGCCCGCAACATCAGCCCACAGCCGCCAGATCTCCTCCGGCGCCGCGCTCGTCTCGACGCTTTGCTCTGTCGCCCACATCGCTTGACCTCTTTAGTCTGCGCGAAGATGATCTATGCGCAGACTATAGCCGGCCGCGGCACAGGCTGTCAAATAGGCATTTCTAGTCGCCTGTCCATGCAACATACGGGTACGCCGCGGGTACGTATCTCTGGTAAGCGCGACGCATCGCGACGTCCGGCGTCGCCTTCCGACACGGGTCACCGGAGCGGCATCGATGCATGCGTAGGCGAATGCCCTGCAAGTGGCGCTACCTCGGTTCGGGAGGCCAGCTTCGCCAGAATGAAAGCTTCGCCTCATACTCGGTGAACAAGCGCGCGATCGCTCGCGCCCGCGAGCTGATCGAGAGTCGTCAGTACGTCGTCCGCAGCGAGTGGGGTCAGGTGCAACCGCGCGCGGCGGACGAGGACGCATTCCTCGCCTCCCACTCATTAGAGCAGTGCGCGGAGTGGCATCTCGGACTGACTACCGTGCGCGCGACGAAACGAAGGCCCGATACGCGTTCGTATACGGGGACTTCCGCCGACTCCACCGCTCGGGAATCATCGCCTGCCACTACCGCGCAGCGGAG
>Ga0137369_10005374_pt1 | contig 13029 bp, 7 predicted proteins | sample SagtaG_12_FD_104918 | JGI IMG/M metagenome (GOLD analysis project Ga0137369, IMG submission 104918) | Vadose zone soil microbial communities from Sagehorn Ranch, Mendocino, California, USA - Sage1_L_113_16 metaG | ecosystem: Environmental > Terrestrial > Soil > Vadose zone | place: USA... | reverse complement strand
GCCCGAGCGCCGTGCGCACCGCCTCGATGTCGTCCGCGGCGGCGGCCGTTCCGTAGGCGCCGGCCCGCGCGCCGAGCTCGCGCCCGCAGGCGCCGACCCCGGCGATCAGCGCTGCCCGCGAAGAGCGGAAGAGCGACACACCCTCGAGCGTGCGGCAGCCGATCGAGTCCGAGCGTCCGGTGCCCCGCTGATCGATGAGGAGAAAGTCGCGACGGGCGAGCACCGGCGCGAGCCCTTGGGCATAGGGAGCGCCGGCCCCGATCGCAGGGCCGCCCGACAGCACGATCGTCGAGAGCGGCGGCCGACTCGTGTCGCGGCGCGGCACGAGCGCGAAGGCGATCTTCGTCGTGCCCAGGCTCGGGTTGGCGCGGTCGAGCGGCACGCGGATGATCCCGCAGCGCGCCGTCGGAAGGTCCGGGAGGCCGACGCACTTGTCGAGCTTCGTGCCGCTCGGTCCCCGATCAGCCGCGAGCGTCGCGCCCGAAAGCAGCACAGCCGCGCCGAGGGCTAGAGAAGCCGGGATCGTGAGCCTGAGGAAGAGACGCGTTTGCATGCTGCTCCTTGTCGCCGGGGTCTTGCCGGGGTCTTGCCTCAACCTCGCAGCGACGGCCGCAGCGCGAAATACGGCGAACCCGCGTCTCGGGGGAGGGTTTTCCGGGGGGTGTGGCTAGGAGCGAAGGAACATCAGGACCGCCAGGACGCGGCGCGACTCGCTGCGGGTCGAGGGCAGGCCGAGCTTGTCGAAGATGCTCGAGACGTGCTTCTCGACCACCCCGACGGTGATCACCAGCTTCTCGGCGATTCCCTGATTCGAGGCTCCGGCCGCCATCAGCTCCAGCACTTCCCGTTCGCGCGGCGTCAGCTTCGCCACACGATCGTCGAGCCGCTTCTGAGCGAGCAGGGTCGAGACGATCGCCGGGTCGACGGCCGACCCGCCCGCGGCCACGCGGCGGACGGCGGCCACGAACTCGTCGACGTCTTTGATTCGGTCCTTCAGTAGGTAGCCGACGCCGTCGACGCAATCGGCCAGGAGCTTCATCGCGACCCCGACCGCAACGTACTGCGAGAGGACGAGCACGCGAGTGCTCGGATGCTCGGCGCGGATCCGCAGCGCCGCCCGAAGCCCTTCGTCGCCGTGAGTCGGCGGCATCCGGACGTCGACGACCACGACCTCCGGGCTCGAAGCGCGCACCGCGAGCAAGAGATCCTCCGCGTTGTCGCATCGACCGACGACGTCGAAGCCGGCCTCCTCGAGGACGTGCGCGACGCCTTCGCGGACGAGGACGCTGTCCTCCGCGATCGCTACGCGCACGGGATCAGGGCGCTGACGCGCGTCCCCGCGCCGAGCGGCGACGAGACGCCGAGGCTGCCGCCGAGCGACTCGACCCGGTCGGCCAGGCCGCGCAGCCCCGAGCCGGCCGCGAATCCGCGCCGCCGACGCCGTCGTCTGCGATCTCGACCGCGATCGCGTCCCCGGCGCGTGCGATCCGGACGCTCGCGCTGGTGGCCCGGGCGTGCTTGGCGATGTTGGCGAGGCTCTCCGAGACGACGAAGTACGCAGCCACCTCGGCCGGCTCGGCAACGCGCCCTTCGAGCTCGACGCTCAGCGCGACCGGGACGCTCGAGTGGGCGAGGAGCGACTCGAGCGCAACGGGCAGACCGTGCGCCGATAGGACGGCCGGATGCAGGCCGCGCGAGAGATCGCGGAGCTCCTCGAGCGAAAGCGCGATCTCGCGGCGCGCCGCCTCCAGCCGAGCCTTCGCGTCGGGCTGCTGCGCAAGCTGCTTGTCGAGGAGGCTCAGCTCCAGCGAGAGCGCCACGAGTCGCTGCTGGGCGCCGTCGTGGAGGTTCCGTTCGAGGCGCTTGCGCTCCGCCTGTCCGGCCTCGATCACCCGCGCACGAGATCCCTCGAGCTCCTGGACGCGCGCGTTCACCTCGGTGTGCAACCGCGCGTTCTCGAGCGCGATGCCGGCTGCGGCAGTGGCAGCCGCGAGCAGCTCGGGTTCGTCCTCGAGCGCGGGGTCGTGCAGGAGCGCCGCGACCGGCGCGCCTGCCGAGTCGATGAACGTCACCGCTCGCCCCTCGGCACGCTCCGGCTCCACGGGCCGACCCTCGGCATCGGCGTAGCTCCCGTGCTCCGGCAGCCAGTAGACGAGCGCCAGCGACGGATCGCCGAGGACTCGGGCGAGCGCGTCGCGCAGCTCGTCGGGCGCCGGATCCGACCGCAGCTCGACGAACAGATCGGCGACGGCCGAGCGTGCAAGCCGGACTCGTAGGAGGCCGATCAGGAAGGCGACGGGCGCGAGCCCGATCGCGCCGAACGTGACCAGGGCGAGGGGTTTCGCCGGGGAGCCTTGGACGACCATTACGGCGCTGCTGACGGCGAGTAGGACGAGGGCGAGCACGAACGAGCCGAGCAGCGCACGGGAGCGGCGGATCGAGCGGCCGGCATCGCGCAGGCGGAGAAGAAGGAGGCCGACGCCGATCAGGACGACCACGCCGACGACCAACGACCGCGCCCGGTGCGCGACGTCAGCAGCGCCCGGTCGGTTGGCAAGCTCGATCAGGTGGTCCGACCCCGACCCGCCGAGCATCATCCGCGCGAGACCGAGACCGACCGTCGACACGTATGCCGTCCCGATCAAAACGCGCTCGCTCGACCGCTCCAGCCGGCCGCTCGGATAGGCGAGGAACACGTGCAGGAAGACGGGAACCGGCAGCACGCGCACCACTTCCCCGACCGTGTGCGGAACCTCGGCGTCCGCCGCGGACAGCGACGAGGCGAACGGCGCAAATCCGGCGGCGACCATCAGCGGGCCGAGCCGGCTCTCGGGCCGCCTCGACCAGGCAATCAAGCCACACAGGACATACGCCAGCGTGATCCAGCCGACGACCACGGCGTCCGCGTCCGACTGACGTGGATCGTCCCAGCCGAGCCGTAGCGAGAACGCGCCCGCGGCAGCCCCGCAGCCGGCGAGGCCGATCGTCCCGAGGACGACGGGCCGGGGCGCGCGAGCGTCTTCGACCGCCGCATAGTCCGAAGCCGCGGCTGTGGTCATGAGCCCGCTCCTTCCTCCGTCGCCCCCGCCGGGCGGACGGCCGTCCAGCCGAGACGATACGCCGAGTCCGGCGCAGTTCCAAGCCCTCTCGCCCCAGCCGAAGATTGACTTCGCGCGGCTTCGGCGAAGCTAGTCGAGCAGGATGCCGCCGCGGAGCGAGCCGGCCTCGTCGGCTGCGATCTCGCGCCACTGCTTGATCCGGTTGCCCGCTGCCGTCTCGAGGCGCGCGAGCCGCTCGTTCAGGGCCTCCGAGGCGGGCCACGTGCACGCGGGCTGCTGCTCGGAGGAGAGGACGTTCGCCACCCGCACGGCGTCGAGCACGTCGAGGCGCTCCTTCGGCTCGAAGTCGGCGTTGTGGAGCGCCGCGGCCTCGACCACGTCGAGCGGCAGGCCCCAGAGCGCGAGCAGGTACGCGCCGATCTCCGCGTGCGTCGAGCCACGCAGCTCGCGCTCGACCTCGTGGAGGAGCCGATCCTCCGACTCCGCGCGCCGGTAGGCCTCCTCGAGGTACTCCGGCTCGTGCGCGGCGAGGACGAGCTTGCCGACGTCGTGGAGGATGCCCGCCATGAACGCGTCGTTGCGCTGTCCGGGGTCGCTGACGATCGCGGCCGCAACCTTGGCGACGAGCAGCGAGTGCTCGCGCATGCAGGCCGACGAGAAGCCCTTGATCCGATGCGGCGAGCGGAAGCTGTCGAACGTCGTCGTCGAGAGGACGAGCGCCCTGATCGTGATGATCCCGAGATACGAGACGGCCTCGCGCACGCTCGTGATGCGGCGGCCGAGGCCGAAGAACGCGGAGTTCACGAGCTGCAGGAGCTTCGCCACGATCGCCGGGTCGGTCGAGACGACCTCGGCGACGTCCCCGACGCTCGTGTCGGGATCGGCGAGAGCGGCGGTGAGCCGCACGTAGACGGAAGGCGCAGGTGGCAGCGCTCCTGAGGCTGTCACCGCGTGGCGCAGCTCGTCGGATCGGAGCGCGGCCCTGAGCTCCGAGGCTCGCTCGACCACGGTCTTCAGCTCGTCGTCGTCGAGGGGCTTCGTCAGGAAGCGGTGCGCGACGGCCGACGCGCGGAGGGCCGCCTCTTCGCCCGGGTGCCGGGCGAGCGCGACCCGGACGAGGCTACCGTGACGGGCCTGGACGGCCTCGAGCAGCGACTCGCCGTTGAGGCCGCGCGTCTGGACGTCGCTGACGACGACGTCGAATGGGCTGGCGTCGAGTGCGTCGAGCGCCTCCTGCGCGCCGAGGGCGAACGTCATGTCCCAGTTCTGTTCCCACGTGCGCAGGTGCTGACGGAAGCGCGACAGGGCGACGGCGTCGTCGTCGACGAGCAAAACAGCCGGTGTCACCTGTGTCGCGGCCACGGCCCGGGTGGTCGTCCGAGCACCGCCAGGATCCATGCCCCGAACGGGGGGACGTACGCGCAACCCGCTGCTCATCCTGGTACCTGGTACCGGGACATGGCCCGAAGGGCCGGGTCCCGTTGTCGGCGGTCAGGCAGTCACGCAGGCGCGTGGCTTGCGTCGTACGTCCCCCACTCTTCGCGGAGGACGTTGCAGATCTCGCCGATGGTCGAGCGGGCTCGCAGGGCCTCGCGCATCGGCGGGAGCAGGTTCTCGTCGCCTCGCGCCGCTCGGCGGATTTCTTCCAGTGTGGCCGCGGCCGCCTCCGCGTTTCGCTCGGTCCGCACGCGCTGCGTCCGCTCGACCTGGCGCTGCTCGAGCTCGGGGTCGAGTCGATGGAGCTCGACGCGCTCCTCGTCCTCCTCGGCGAACCGGTTGACGCCGACGATCACGCGCTCGCCCGCCTCGACCTCGCGCTGGTACTCGAAGGCCGCCTCCTCGATCTCCGACTGGACGAACCCCTGCTCGACAGCCTCCACCGCGCCGCCGAGCCCGTCGATCCGCTCGATCAGCTCCCATGCGCGCGCCTCGAGCTCGTCCGTCAGCGCCTCGATGAAGTACGAGCCGCCGAGCGGGTCCGCCGTGTCGGTTCCGCCCGCCTCGTGCTGGACGATCTGCTGGGTGCGGAGCGCGACCTTCGCCGACTGCTCCGTCGGCAGCGCGAGCGCCTCGTCGAACGCGTTCGTGTGGAGCGATTGCGTCCCGCCGCAGACCGCCGAGAGCGCCTGGATCGCGACCCGCACGATGTTGTTCTCCGGCTGCTGCGCGGTGAGCGTCGAGCCGCCCGTCTGCGCGTGGAAGCGCAGCGCCAGCGCGCGCGGATTCGTCGCGCCGAACCGCTCGCTCATGATCCGCGCCCACAGCCGCCGCGCCGCACGGAACTTCCCCACCTCCTGGAAGAAGTGGTTGTGCGCGTTGAAGAAGAAGGACAGGCGCTCGCCGAAGCGGTCCGGCGAAAGCCCCGCGTCGACGGCCGCCTGGCAGTAGGCGATCCCGTTCGCGAGCGTGAACGCGAGCTCCTGGACGGCCGTCGAGCCGGCCTCGCGGATGTGGTAGCCCGAGATCGAAATGGTGTTCCAGCTCGGGATCCGCGCTGCACAGTAGGAGAAAAGGTCAGTCGTGAGCCGCATCGACGGCTTCGGCGGGAAGATGTAGTTCCCGCGGGCGATGTACTCCTTGAGGATGTCGTTTTGAACAGTGCCCCGAAGCTCAGCGCCGCGGACGCCCTGCTCCTCGGCGACGAGCTCGTACAGGAGAAGGAGCAGCGAGGCGGGCGCGTTGATCGTCATCGACGTCGAGACCTCGTCGAGCGGGATCCCCTCGAACAGACGCTCCATGTCGGCGATCGAGTCGATCGCGACGCCGGTGCGCCCGACCTCCCCGAGCGCGTGCGGATCGTCCGAGTCGTACCCGAGCTGCGTCGGCAGGTCGAACGCGACCGAGAGGCCGGTCTGCCCGCGCTCGAGCAGGTAGCGGAAGCGCGCGTTCGTCTCCTCGGCCGAAGCGAAGCCCGCGTACTGGCGGATCGTCCACGGCCGGCCCCGGTACATGTCCGGATACGGGCCGCGGGTGAACGGGTACTCGCCCGGCCCTTCGAGCTCGCTCGGCGCGTCCGCGGCTGTATAGACCGGGTTGATCTCGATGCCGGAGTCGGTGACCCGCTCGTTGCCGTTGCGGTCACGGAGAGATCCTACGCCGGGACGATCTCCTGACCGACGGGCTCCTCCGGTGCACGTCGCTCGACGCCGGCCACCGAGTACGCCTCGCTCTCGTCCAGGGTCTCGCGCTCCAGTAGGGCGTCGACAAGCGCGTCGAGCTTTTCACGGTTCTCGCTCAGTAGGGTCATCACGCTCGCATAGGCGTCGTCGACGAGGTCGTGCACCTCGCCGTCGACCAGCCGGCGCGTCGCCTCCGACGTCTCCTCGACGCCGGGGAGAAGCGGGCTCTGGGCTTCCGACGGCAGCACGGCGACCGGCCCGATCGCGGAGCTCATGCCCCAGCGGCCGACCATCTGTCGCGCGATCTGCGTCACCTGTTGGATGTCGGACTCGGCGCCAGTCGTGCGGTCGCCGAAGACGATCTCCTCGGCGGCGCGCCCGCCGAGCGCCATCATGATCCGGGCGCGCAGGTAGCGCTCCTCGTAGTTGAAGCGATCGGCGTCCGGCGCCGAGAACGTGACGCCGAGCGCCATTCCGCGCGGGATGATCGAGACCTTGCGGACCGGATCGGCTCCGGGAGTCAGCATGCCGACGATCGCGTGCCCCGCCTCGTGGTAGGCGGTGCGGCGGCGATCTTGGGCGCCGACCATCACCTTGCGCTCGGCGCCGAGCACGACCTTCTCGAGCGCGTCGCCGAAGTCCGCGGCTGTCACTGCCACGTGATCGCGCCGCGCAGCCAGGAGGGCTGCCTCGTTGACGAGGTTCGCGAGGTCTGCGCCGACCATCCCGGGCGTGGTCGAGGCGATACGCCCCAGGTCGACGTCGGGTGCGAGCGGGACGCTACGCGTGTGCACCTCGAGGATCCGCGTGCGGCCGTCGCGGTCGGGCGGCTGGACCACGACGCGCCGGTCGAAGCGGCCCGGACGGAGAAGCGCCGGGTCGAGCACGTCCGGACGATTTGTGGCCGCGAGGACGATCACGTTGGTACTGGAGTCGAAGCCGTCCATCTCCGTGAGGATCTGATTGAGCGTCTGCTCACGCTCGTCGCTGCCGCCGAAGCCACCGGCGCTCGCGGTGCGCGCGCGCCCGATCGCGTCGAGCTCGTCGATGAAGACGATCGCGGGCGCGGTCACCTTCGCCTGCGCGAACAGGTCGCGCACGCGTGAGGCGCCGACGCCGACGATCGCCTCGATGAACTCCGAGGCCGACATCGAGTAGAAGGGGGCGCCGGCTTCGCCTGCGACAGCTCGCGCGAGCAGCGTCTTGCCGGTGCCGGGCGGGCCGCTGAGGAGGACGCCGCGGGGGATGCGGCCACCGAGGCGCCGGTACTTCTCGGGGTTGCGGAGGAAGTCGACGACTTCGCTCAGCTCGGCCTTCGCCTCGTCGATACCCGCGACGTCCGCGAACGTGATCGACGCGGCGGTCAGCTGATACCGCTTCGCCCTCGAGCGGCCGAAGCTTCCGAGCATTCCGCCCTTCGTCGTTCGCCGGATGAGGAGCACGAAGAGCCCGACCAACAGCAGTGTCGGCCCGAAGCCGAAGACGAGGGCCTGCCACCACGGCGTCGGCGACTCGAGCGGCTCGGCGTTGATGACGACGCTTCGCCGCTGCAGCAGCGCCGAGAGCGCGTCGCCGTCTGCGAAGGACGGGATCTCGGTCTTGAACCGCGTCGTTGCGCGCGCCGCTCGGTCGTCGGGCGGGTACCGGACCTTTCGCACGAAGCTTCCCTGGATCGTCGCTCCCCTCGATGTGATCGACGCGACGTTCCCCGTTCTCACCTCGTCGAGGAAGATCGGGCTGAACGGGATGCGAACGCGTGGCGCCTCGCGGGTGACGCGCGACGCCGTCCACCAGTTCACGGCGAGCAGGAGCAGGACGAAGGCCGCCAGCGGCCCGACGCGGTTCCAGCGGATCGAACGCGGTGGGGGCGGTGGGGAGCTTCCGGCCGGCGGCGGCTGCGAGCTCGATCGGGAGCGGTCGCCCTCGGCCATGACCCGGGCATGATAGGCAATCGACGATCCGCTATCGCTCTGGGTTCGTAGCCAGACCGAGCTGCTGGCTGAGCCGCTGATAGAAGAAGCCGGCGACGAGGAGGAGCGCGCCGACCGCCAGGAACGAGAGCGCGCGGGCGACCGAGCTCAGCGATGCGAGGTCGTAGAGGAAGAGCTTCGCGAGCGCGGCGCCGAAGAGGGCGAAGCCGCCGAGCCGCAGCGCGCGGGCTCGCCGCGAGAGGCCGGCGTACAGGAGCCCGAGCGCGACGAGCGCCCAGCACGCGCTCACCGCCGTGTGACCGCGCTGGAAGCGGTCGTCGACCCCGCCGCCCGGGATGCGCTCGAAGAGCTCGAGCAGCGCGAGCGAGAGCGCGTACAGACCGACCAGACCGGCGATCCAGCGGGCCGGGCGGCGCGTAGCCTGCTCGAGCCGCTCGAGGGATGACGCCAGCTCTCCGTACTCCTCCGACCGGGCGCCGGGCCGCTTCAGCGCGGCCAAGGGGGCGAATCGCAGCAGCGTCACTCCGGCGGCGAGCGCTAGTAGGAGCGCCGGGACTCCGTCGCCCGGGTGCAGGTTCGCGGACGTGAGCTCGGCCGGCGGCGCCAGCCGCGTCACGGCCTCGGCGAGCGCCGTCACGGTCAACGCCGCGGACGCGGCGAGGAAGCGCGGCTCGCGCAGGACGGATGTGAGAAGGGCGAGTGCGGCGGCCGGAGCGGCCCAGGCTGCGACGAGGAGCGTCCCGTCCAGGAGCTGGGGTGCGGCGACCGCCGCGAGAGCGAGCGAGACCGACCAGAGCAGCGTCGCGTGGTCGCGCTGCCGCTCACGCGCAAAGACCACCGCGGCGAGGGCTCCGTAGACGACGGCGACGATCAGCAACGCAGGGCCGAGCCGGTCGGATCCCAGCAGCTCGACGACTGCGGTCGTCCCGCCGGCGAGTCCGATGCCGTGGAGCAGCACGCCGATCGGATCGAGCGTCGTCAGCCTCCGCTGGAGAGCGTGGTAGGAGAACCCCGCCGCGATGCCGACGGCGCCGACCGCGAGCAGCGCATACCAGCGCTGCGGCTCGGGCAGCGTGGCGTCGGAGGCGACCGCCTTCAGCAGCGGCGCGCCGTACCCGACCAGTGCGCAGACCCGCACCAGTAGCGATTCCCGCCAGAGGCCCGCGAGCAGCGCGACGAGCGCGACCCCGGCCCACAGCGTGGTCACCGCGACCTCGCCCCACGAGAACGTCGAGAACAGGTCGAGCAGACCGAGCGAGGCGGCCGCGGTCGCGGCGACCGACGCCGTGATCAGCGAGGCGCTGCGAAGATCGCCCTGCCGGATGCCGATGCGGCCGAGGATCGTCTCCTCGTCGCCATGCCGCGCGTAGAACGCGAGCGCGACGAGACCCGCGGCGAGCGCGACGAGGGCCGGCGCGCCCGAGGCGGGATACAGCGTCGCCTGGAAGAGATCCCGAGGCGGCGCCTCGAAGAGCAGGGCGTGGCCGGCGGCGAGCCCGAGGTAGCCGAGCGCGCCGAGCTGGAAGCGGCTCTCGCGCGTCTGCCAGGCGAGCCACGCCAGCACCGCGCCCTGCGCGGCCCAGATCGTCGCCAGCCCGAGCCCGGAGAGCAGCTCGCCCCCCGCCCCCGCGGCGAGGATCAGCGCCGCCGCCGAGAGCAGGCTGCTCAGGTCGCGGCGGCCGCGGAAGAACACTGCCGCGAGCGCGCCGTAGGCGACCGCGAGCACGAGCAGCGCGATCCCCCGCTCGGTCCCGTCGAGCAGGTGGAGCGAGGACACGGCCGCGAAGCCCGCCGAGCCGGTGACAAAGCTCGCGCCGAACGGGTCGAGGCCAGTGCCCGCTGCGGCGCCGGCGAAGCCGGCACCTGCGCTCCTGGGCGGCTCCGTCGAGCCTACGCCGCCGGGCCCGCGCACGAGATTGCGCGCGACTCCGATTGCGGCGTAGAGGGCAGCGAAGGCGGCGGTCACGGCGATGATCGCGACGTCTCCACGGTCGGCGCCGGCGACCACCAGCGCGGCCTGCGGGAGGCTCGCCGCGACCAGCGCCCCGAGCAGGACGCTCAGCTGCGGGCGCGTGCGAAGGAAGCCGACGCTGAGGGCGCCGAAGACCCCGGCGACGACGAGGAGGGCGACTCCCCGCCCGGCACCGTCGAGCAGCAGCTGCGAGGCGAGGCCGGCAAGGAAGGCTCCGAAGGCGAGGAGGCCTGCGCCCACTACGTCGACAACGTCCCGCGAGAAGATCTGACGCCAGATCCCGAGCGACGTGTAGAGGCCCGCGAAGGCGGCTGCGATCAGGAGGATGGCGGCGTCACCCTCCGCGGCGCCGACGACGAGGAGCGCTGCCTGCGGCAGGCTCGCCCCGACGATCGTCGCGACCAGCGCGCTGAGCTGCGGCCGTTCGACGCGGAACCAATGTGAGAGCGTCGCGTAGAGCGCCGCAACGGCGAGCAACCCGATCCCGAGCGCCGCGTCGTCGAGGAGCCGCTGCAGCGAGAGTGCGGCGACAGCGCCGCCGAGGACGACGAGGCTCGCCCCGAGTGGCTCGAGGCGATCCTCGAGCTCGAGCAGGCGGGCGAGGCCGAGGCCGGCATAGAGAGCGCCGAAGACGAACGCGAGCGCGAGCACGATGCCCTCGCCTCGATCGGCCCCGGCGACGAGCAGCGCCGCCTGCGGGAGGCTGGCGCCGACCGCCGACACGAGCAGCCAGTCCCACCCCTTCCGCAGCGACACAACTCCCGCTGCTGCGAGGACGACAGCGACGAAAGCGGTTCCGACAGTCGTGATCTCGTCGGTGACGACCACCGCGAACGGCACGAGCATCGCCCCCACGAGGCCGAACCCGGCCACGAGCTCGGCCGACCACGCGAGCGCGGTGACGAGCCCGACAGACGCGATCCCCGCCGCCAGCACGAGCGCGATGACATCCGGAACGAGGTCGTACACCGCCGCCGCGAACAGGAGCGTGGCATAGGCGCCCGCGATCCCGGCGCCGACGGCGGCGAGCGCGGCATACGTGTCGCCGTAGCGGCGCCGCAGCTCGAAGCCGCCGCCGAAGACGAGCGCGGAGGTGAGCACGCCGAGGCCGACCCGGAGCTCCGGCCCGATCCAGCCGCGGTTCACGGCGAGCGCGAAGAAGAAGACGATCCCGAGGACGGTCACGAGACCGCCGGCGATCGCGAGTGCGCGGGCGCCGAGGAAGTCGGCCCAGTCGACGTCGCGGGGCAGGAACCCGCCCTTGTCGCCGTCGCCCATCGGCGGCGGGGGCGCGGCCGGACGCGTGGGCTCTGTCTTGACGGCCGCAGGCTTGACCGCCGCCGGCGCCACCCGAAGCGGCGCGGCCGGAGCGGGCGTCGCGAGCTTCTCCCACACGGGGGGCTCGCTCGGCGTCAGCGGCATCGACGGGACGGGCGTCGCAGGCGGAGCGGGCGCTGCCGGCGGGACTGACGGGACCGGCTCGGGAGCGACGGGCGCAGCTGTCGCGGCCAGCCGCTTCAGCCGTACGAGCTCCCGTTCGAGCTCGCGCAACCGAAGCTCGAAGTCGGCGAGCTGATCGGGAAACTGCGGATCCATCGAGATGCTCCTCTCCGGTTCGGGTTCAGGTTCTTGTCGGAAAACGGGCGTAGAAGCTGGAGCGGATCGCGCTCGCAGCCACACGACGACGAGCGCGATCGGCGCGACCCAGGAAGTGAGCCACCAGCGGAACGTCAGCCACCAGACGCGCCCGGGAGTCGCGGACGCGCGAGCCATCCAGACGACGGTGGCGATGCCCAGAACGAGCGCTGACACGACCCAGATCACGGCTCCGCCGTCGCCGAGCCACGCCTGGAAGACGAAGGCCAGCGCGACGAGCCAGAACGCCCCGAAGAGGAGGTGCACGAGCGCGGCGAGCGCGAGATTGACGCCGTGCCAGGGTGAATGCCGCCCGCTCATTCGTTCTCGAAGCAGTCGTGGTCCACGTAGAGCTCGACGGACTCGCCGGCGTCTCCGCCGGACGGGTACTGGCTGCAGACCGTCCAGTTCGCGGGCACGACGATCTCGTCGTCGGCGTAGGTCTCGAAGCGGAAACCAAGGTCCTCGAGTCGCTCCTCGGCCTCGTCGAGCGGCCAGCCGGTGACGTTCGGGACGATCCCGGGCGTCGCGCGCGGCACGGGACAGGATCGCGCGACGACGAGCCGGACGGTCTCGACGACGGCGCCGGCCTTCGGCTCCTGCTCGCAGACCACCCAGCGGGAGCGCACGATCACGCCGAGCCTGCCGCCGCCAATCGTCTCGTAGCCGAGCCCGGCCGCCTCGAGCCGCTCCTGGGCAACGTCGAGCCGCTCGCCGGTGACGTCGGGGACCCGGTGCGCTTCGCGACCACAGCCTGCGACGGTGAAGACGAGCGCCGCCAGGCCGACCAGGTGCAGTGCCTTGCTCATGCGTCACATAGGCCACGACTCGCGCGCCCGCGCCATCCCCACGGGCGGTTCGGGCCGACGAGCGGCGGGATTCCGCCGGTAACCGGCGGGCTAGCATCGAAGCGATGCGCCGAGCCGCCATCGGGATCGTCCTCCTCGCGCTGCTGGTCGCGCCCCCCGGCAAGAGCCGTCAGCGGCAGACCTGCCCGCGCGACCAGGCTCTCGGTTCGGTCGCGTTCGTCCGCGCCGGAGCGCTACGCGTCGTCGAGCTGGCGAGCTGCCGCGAGCGCGTCCTCGTCCGGCGAGACGTGACCCGGCCTCGATTCAGCGCGGACGGCGAGTTCGTCGCCTACGGGCGAGGCTGGGTCGTTCCCGTCGCCGGCGGGAACCCGACGAGGCCGCTCGCGGCCGACAGCGTGACCTGGGCGCCTCGCGGGCACATCCTGGCGGGAATTACCGAGCGCAGGGGCGTCGTCGTCGGAGGCCCGGATCTGACGCCGCGCGAGCTGCTCCCGGACGGCTGGC
>Ga0137369_10005373_pt1 | contig 13030 bp, 14 predicted proteins | sample SagtaG_12_FD_104918 | JGI IMG/M metagenome (GOLD analysis project Ga0137369, IMG submission 104918) | Vadose zone soil microbial communities from Sagehorn Ranch, Mendocino, California, USA - Sage1_L_113_16 metaG | ecosystem: Environmental > Terrestrial > Soil > Vadose zone | place: USA... | reverse complement strand
TGGAACCCTCCTTCACGAAGGCTACGTGTCGACCGTGCTTCCTCACCTCGTTCAGGAAGGCCTCGACGCTCCGGACGTGCCTGCCGGCGTGGTCGAAAGCCATGAACCTCGAATCCCTCGTCACAAGAGCTTTCCCCCCGGGGACCACTCGCACCATGGTCCTGCCGCCCGAGATCGTCACTCCAGGGGGAAGTGGGATGCCAGCGCGATGGGTTGCTCTGCTCAAGCCTAGGCCGAGCGCCACGCCCACCGCCGACGCTCCCACGGCCACCATCAAAGCGGCCTTGCGGCGCCGGCGGGCCTCGCTTGGCTCCGAGAGGCGGGCTGCCAACCCTTCTGCCGGTCCGAAGCGTGCGATCGCCCGCTGCTCGGCTTCCTCGCGACTAGTCCCTCCACTTCGCTCCCGTCCAACAGCATCGAGGAGGTGCGCCTCGATCTCTCGCAGGATCCGGCGCCTGGCGAACGGTCTCGCCCGTAGGTTGCGTTGCAGGATGGCGAGGTACTCCTCGATGCTCAAGCGTCTCCCAACACCAGCTCGACCCCGCTCGAGAACTCGCGCCACGAGCGCCGGCGCTCGTCGAACGCCTCCTGCCCCTTCCGCGTGAGCTCGTAGACCCGCCGGCGACGCCCGCTCACCGACGACCAGCGGCTCGACAGCAGCCCGGCGCGCTCGAGCCGGTGCAGTGCGGGGTAGATCGTCCCCTCCGGCAGGTCGAACGTACCCCCGCTCTGACGCTTCAGCTCTTCGATCAGCGCATAGCCGTGGAACTCACCGGTCCCGAGCGTGGCAAGCAGCAGAAGGTCGAGATGCCCTTTGAGCTCCTCACGGCTCATACCTCGACTAACGATACCTTGTATAGCAAGGCTTGTCTAGTGCTACCCTCGCTGCGATGGAGTCTTCCCGCGACGAGATCTACAAAGCGCTCGAGCAGGTGATCGACCCCGAGCTGCGCCGGCCGGTGACCGAGCTCGACATGGTGCGGGACATTCACATCGACGGCGGCGACGTCGCGATCACGATCGCGCTCACCGTCGCCGGCTGCCCGCTCCGGGCGAGCTTCGAGGATCAGGTGCGACGCTGGGTCGCCCCGCTCGAGGGCGTCGAGACCGTCTCGCTCGCGTTCGACGTCATGAGCCCGGACGAGAAGACCGCGCTCACGGCGAAGCTCCGAGGCGGAATCGAAGAGCGGACGAAGGGCATCTCGCTCGACAAGGACACGCGCGTGCTCGCGATCGCGAGCGGGAAGGGCGGCGTCGGCAAATCGTCGCTGACCGCGAACCTGGCCGCCGCCTTCGCGCGGATGGGCCGCCGCACCGGTGTCCTCGACGCCGACGTCTACGGGCACTCGATCCCGCACATGCTCGGCATCCGCCAGCGGCCCGTCGTCGTCGACAAGATGATCGTCCCGCCCGTCAAGGGGGACCTGAAGCTGATGTCGATCGGCTTCTTCCTCGACGACAACGCCCCGATCATGTGGCGCGGGCCGATGCTGCACCGCGCGCTCGAGCAGTTCCTCTCGGACGTCCACTGGGGCGAGCTCGACATCCTGCTCGTGGACATGCCTCCCGGAACGGGCGACGTCGCGATCTCGCTCGGCCAGCTCCTCCCGCGCGCCGAGGCGATCGTCGTCACGACGCCGCAACCGGCCGCGCAGGAGGTCGCCGTCCGCGCCGCGCTGATGGCGCAGAAGACGAACATGCGCCTGATCGGCGTGATCGAGAACATGGCCGGAGATGTCTTCGGCACCGGAGGCGGCCGTCGCCTGGCCGCAGAGCTGGAGATCGCGCTGCTCGGGACGATCCCTCTCGATCCGCGGCTGCGCGAGTGCGGCGACTCCGGTGAGCCGCTCGTCTGGTCCGACCCCGAGTCGGAGACCGCGCAGCTGATCGCGCGCATCGCAGAGGCGATCGACGAGACCAAGCGCGAGCAGGGCGTCGGGATCGTCAAGGCGCTGCCCGTTCTGTCCTAGCGTGCAGCCTGAGGAACGGCTGCGGGCCTTCGGCTTCTCCGAGCCCGACGCACGTGTTCTGGCCGAGCACTTCCTCGACGCCGAAGCCTGCGGCAAGGCCGGCCACGGGCTCTCGCGGGTCGAGTGGCTCGCCACACTCCCTGACCTCGACCCGGAGGCGAGGCCGGAGCGCCTCCTGGCCGAGGAGGGGTTCGAGCGCTGGCACGGTCGCGGCGCCCTCGGCTACCTGACGCTGTCCGCGATCTGCGACGCGCAGCTCGAGTCGCCCCCGCAGCACGCGCGGGTGGTGGTGGCCCAGGAGTGCTTCCCGACCGGGATGCTCGGCTACTGGGTGCGGCGGCTGGCGGAAGGCGGCCTCGTCGCGGCGCTGACCGCGACCTCACCGCCGCGGCTCGCGCATCCGGAGGGTGGCCCGAAGCTCGCCGGCACCAACCCGCTCGCGATCGGGATCCCGAGCTCCGACGGCCGGCCGGTGGTCGCCGACGTGTCGTGGGGCAGGATCACCCACGGTGACGTGATCGCAGGTCGCGCGAAGCCCGAGGACCTCGTCCCGTTCGGTGGGGAGCAGGCGCACAAGGCGTTCGCGGCCGCGGTCGGGCTGCAGTTGCTCGTCGACGCGCTCGTCGCGGACGGATACGGGGCAGTGATGCTCGTTGCGCGACCGGAAGCCGATCCCGTCCCGGAGCTGCGCGAGCGGGCGGCGGGCGTACGCTTGCCGGGTGACCGACCTCGCCGTTGAGGTCCTCGGCGAGGGCGACCCCGTCGTCCTCGTCCACGGGAGCGGTTTTCGCGACGCGAACTGGTCCGATCAGAGCGAGCTCGGCGGCCGCTACCGGCTCGTCCTGCCCTTTCGGCGCGGCTACGGACAGAGTCCCGCGGGCGATCCCGACTTCGCGGTCGACGCCGAGGACATCGCCGGCCTGCTCGACGAGCGCGCCCACCTCGTCGGCTTCTCGTACGGTGGGATCGGCGTCTTGCTCGCCGCCGCGAGCAGGCCGGAGTTCGTGCGCTCGGTGACCGCGATCGAGCCGCCCGCGTTCGGGATTGCGGCAGGCGATCCGGCCGTCCAGGAGTTGATGGAGCGGTTAGGGCCGGTGTTCGAGCACGCGGCGGAGCTCACCCCCGAGCAGTTCGGGGCGGCTTTCGGCGAAGCACTCGGGTTCGAGCGCCCTCAAGAGCCCGATGCAGACAGGCTCTCGGCGATCGAGTCGTTCATGCAGGAGCGATCGCCCTACGAGGCGGAGATCCCCTTCGACAAGCTCCAAGGCGTTCCGGTGCTCGTCTTGTCGGGCGGCTGGCACCCGGCCTTCGACGCCGTCTGCGACGTGCTCGAGCAGAGGCTCGGCGCCGAGCGGGCCGTGCTTCCGGGGAAAGGGCACGCGGCGCAGCACGCGCCCGGCTTCAACGAGCGGCTGCTCGCCTTCTGGGAGTCGTGCGCTTCCTAGCCGCCCTGCTCGCCGCTGCGGTCGGCGCAGGGATCCCCTCGTCGTTGCGAGGACGCGAGCTCGAGGTGCTGCCGACCCGGAAGAAGGAGGTCGTCCTCACCCTCGACGGCGGGGGCGACGCGATCGGCGCCTGGTCGATCCTGCGCACCCTGCAGCGAAAGCGCGTCGTCGCCACCTTCTTCCTGACCGGACGGTGGGTGAATCAGAACCCGGGGCTGGCCAAGTTCATCGGCAAGCGCTATCCGATTGCCAACCACACCTACAGCCATCCGCCCCTGACCGCACTTTCCGACCCCGCCGTCGTGCACCAGATCACCGCGGGCGCTGAGGCGATCCGCCGCCGTACGGGCCACGACCCGCGGCCGTTGTTCCGCTTCCCCTACGGCGCCAGCGACTCCAGGGTGATCGCCATCGCGAACAGGCTCGGGTACATCTCGATTCGCTGGACGGTGGACACGCTCGGCTGGATGGGCGGCCGGGGGCAGACCGTGCCGGGAGCCATCCACCGCGTGACCGACGCGCTGCGGCCCGGCGCCATCATCCTCATGCACATCGGCTCGGCGGGCGACGTCGACCGCTCCACCATCGACGCTCAGGCCCTGCCCGGCGTGATCGACGCGATCCGCCGGCGCGGCTACAAGTTCACGACCCTGGAGCGCTATCGAGGCTAGTAGTCGTCCGGGTCTTCGGACTGCTTCCGACCAAACAGCTGCGTTCCCAGCGATCCACCCGGTTCCACCTCCACGTCGCCGCGAAAGAGTCGCCAACACAGGATGGCGACGACAAGGAGCACGACTCCGCCGAAGACGATCAAGCCGATGATCACGAGTTGGCGGTCGGGAAACGCGGGTCGTTCCGGATCGAGTCCAGATCCGAGTCGTTCTCGGCCCACTTCAGCATCTGCTCGGGCTCCATTTCGTAGGCTCGGCGGACGGCTTCGAGCGCACCCTCGCGGTCACCCGCAAGCGCGCGGAAGCAGCCGAGGTTGTAGTGCGTCGCCGCCATCTCCGGGTACTCGCCCATCCGCTCCTCGACGTAGGCAACCGCGTCGGCCGGCTCCATCTTCGAGGCGCGGAAGCCGAGCTCCCAGGCCGACGGCCGGTAAGCCTCGCCCGGCTTGGCGCCGACTGCCAGCACCGTCGTCCCCGGCTCCTTTGCGACCGCCGTGCGGCGGACTGTCGGGTCGGGGAGGTGAACGATCGTTCCCGCAGGGGCATCGATCTCGTCTCCGTCGAGCGTGAAGGTGGCGCGGCCGGTGACGACGACGTACATCTCCTCGTGCCCGTACGTCGACTCGGTGTGCTCCTCGACGATCTCGTCGCCGGGCTCGGCGGTGTACGCGTTCGTGCCGAAGGCGCGGATGTCGAGGCGGCTGCGGATCGGGCGCCACTGCAGCCCCCGGTCGCCGACCGGGATCGACTCGAGCTCGGACAGGTGGACGACGTTGTACGTCATTTGCTCTGGCTCCGAAGCTCCTCGAGGACGACCGGGTCGATCGCCTCGAACCCGTCGACGCGCTCCTCGAGGTTCTCCGTCCCCGCCCAGCGGAAGAACGCCTCGTCCGGCGCGCCGTCGTAGCCGAGCTTGCGAAGCCGTTTCACGAGCTCGTTCTCGAGCGCCTCGTCCACCTCGACCCACTTGTCGCGCGGGGTCTTGCCGAAGATCGCCTGGTGCAGGCCGTAGAGACGACGGAGCTCCTCGATCGGACGCTCGTGGTCGTCGACCCGGAGGTCGATGACGACGTCGGACAGTCCCGCGTAGCCGCCGTCCTTCTCGACGACGAGCAGCGCCGCCGACTGCTGTCCGCGGCTGTCTCCTCCAGCAGCCTGCGCGGCCGCGAGGCACTCGATCAGCCGCTCGGCGAGAGACCCGGAACCGGCCTCGAACGTCTCCGCGATCGCATCCACGGTCTCGGCGGAGACGAGGATGTTCCCCTGCGTCGCATAGCCTGAGCCCGTGCGTCCACCCGCCCAGTCGTTGCACTCGGAGCCTGTGAAGCTGGCGCTGCCCCCCTCCGAGTCGACGATTCCCAGCTGGCGGTGCTCCCGCCCCTCGTCGGCCGTGATCAGCCGCTTGACGGCCTTCTCCGCGGTCACGCCCTCCCGCAGCAGCGCGAGCCCCTCGGGGCCGTAGCGCGGGTTCGCGTAGGCCTGGGTCGCGATCGCCCCGACGTGCGGCTCGGCCCACGGGACGACCGAGCCGACCGCGAGGAACTTCGACTGCGTGGCCACGCCCCACTGCCCGGCGTCGAGGTCGCAGGCCGCGATCGAGTAGGTGCCGTAGGTGAGCTTCGTCAGGTCGAGCTCGAGCAACTCGTGCTTGCCTGCCGGCACGAGCACCGACGCAACCTCGGGACGGGCGAGCGCCGCCCGCACCTCGTCCGCAGTTGCAGCTCGGACGACCACGGGAGTACCTTCACCGTGCGCCTTCTTGAGCTCTTCCACGTCCGACACCCCGTCCAGCACGATCGCCCCTTCGACGTCGAGCTCGCCCTCGACGGCGATCTCCGGGACACGGCGACCGGTCGCGCCGAACCAGCGCTCTCTCATGCGGTCGGCTTCATACGGTGATCGTCTCGCCGGGCTCGGGAGCGACGATCTCCACGTCGGGGGCGAGCTCGCGCAGCTGGTCCGGAGTCCCGCGGAGCAGCGGGAACGTCCCGTAGTGGCAGGGAACGCAGCGCCTGACGCCGAGCAGCTCGAGTGCGACGGCCGCTTCCTTCGGGCCCATCGTGAAGTGGTCGCCGATGGGGAGGACGGCCAGGTCGGGCTCGTAGAGCCGCCCGATCAGCTGCATGTCTCCGAACGCGTTCGTGTCGCCGGCGAAGTAGATCTTCGTCCCGTTCTCGAGCTCGATCACGAGTCCCGCGGCCTCGCCCGTGTACGTGCCGTCGTCCGCGCTCGAGGAGTGTTGAGCGTGGGTGAGCGTGATCTTGATCCCGTCCACCTCGACCGTGCCGCCCTTGTTCGGGTTGTGCGGCCTGTCGTCGTCGATTCCCTGGCTTGCCAGCCAGCCGCGGAGCTCGACGAGCGCGATGACCGCGGGCTTGTGTTTCTGCCAAAGCTCGATGGTCTCGCCGACGTGGTCGGAGTGCCCGTGGGTCAGCGCGATCACGTCGATGCGCTCGGGCTCCTTCTCGTTCTCGGGGCACTTCGGGTTGCCCAGCCACGGGTCGACGTAGATGCGTTTTCCGCCCGGGCTGTCCATGCGGAACGACGCATGCCCGAGCCAGGTGAGAGATGTGTCTGCCATGCCGTGGAGGGTAACCGAGCGGCCCAGCGAATGGTGTCGTCCGGTGAGCAGGGAATTCTTTGTGTTCGTGGCCCGTCGAGCGGTTCCCGCCGGCTTGGTCGTCGCAGCGGCTTTCGCCGATGCGTCGGGTTCCGCGACCACCGCGTTCTACGCGTTTCTCGCGCTCGTCCCCGTCGCGGCGGTGATCGCGCTCAACTCGTACGGCGAGCTGGTCGAGAGCCCGCCGGCGCCGGACGAGGACGGCACGCACCGGCGGCTGCAGGCCTTGCTCTGGGCCGTCCTGCTCGCTTTCGCCGTACTCGGAGCCGCGTCGCGCGCGCCGGTGCTCGGCGATGGAGGTGTCCCCCGGGTCGGCGGAACCGTGGTGATCGCGTGCTTGCTCGTCCTTTGCGTCGAGGGGATCGTCGAGCTCGCCGCCCAGACGCGGCGCAAGCCCGCTCGCCGCGCCCGGGTCAGCGCCTCAGAGGGGTAACTGACAACGCAAGGCCGGGCGGAGCCCGACCTTGCTCCACTCGAAGGGGAAACTGCGTTTCCCCCTCGAGCTCCCTCTTCCTTTGGGCTCAGAGGGGTAACGCCGCGGCTGCGTGCCGCGCGAGGTCGATCAAAGGTTGGACCGCGAAGAACGACACGACCGTCACGGTCAGGGCGACGGCAACCGACGCCGAGAGCAACACTTCGCGCGGAGGTGAGCCCCCGGACGGGGCGAGCTGGAGCTCCTCTGTCGGTCTCATGTACATCGCGCGGATCACGGCCAGGTAGTAGTAGAGGCTGACAGCCGTCGCCGCGACGCCGACGATCACCAGCCACGTCCAGCCTCGTTGGTACGCGGCCGAGAACGCGTAGAACTTGCCCACGAAGCCACCCGTGAGCGGCAGCCCGGCGAAGCCGAGCATGAACACCCACATCGCGACTCCGAGGAACGGCCGCTCCCAGCCGAAGCCGGCCAGGTTGTCGAGCGTGACCGCCTCCCCCAGCTCGCGCTCTCGTGCGGCGACGACCGCGAACGAGCCGATCGCCATCGCCGAGTAGACGACCAGGTAGTAGAGGAGCGCCCGGCCCCCGAGCGCGTTGTTGGCGGCGATCGCGATCAGCATGAAGCCGGCGTGCGAGATCGACGAGTAGGCCAGCATCCGCTTGACGCGCCGCTGGACGAGCGCGGCGAGATTTCCGATCGCGAGCGAGGCGCACGCGAGCACCGCGATCGCGATCGTCCACAGATGGCTTCGCTCCGGAAACGCGGTCACGAGGACGCGGAGCATGAGGACGAGCGCGGTCACCTTCGTCGCCGACGACATGAAGGCCGTCACCGCCGTCGGCGAGCCCTCGTAGACGTCCGGCGTCCACATGTGGAAGGGGGCTGCCGATGCCTTGAACCCGAGCCCGGTGATGATCATCGCGAGGCCCCCGATCAGGAGTGCGTCTCCACCGAGCCCACGCGTGGCGATCTCGTGCGCGATATCGGCGAAGCCGAGCTTCCCGGTCACGCCGTACACGAGCGCGGAGCCGAACAGGAGCACCGCCGAGCCGAAGCTGCCCACGATCAGGTACTTGAGCCCCGCTTCGAGCGAGCCGACGACGTCGACGTCGATCGCGGCCAGGATGTAGAGCGAGATCGAGAACCATTCGAGCCCGAGGAAGAGGGTCATCAGGTTGCTCGCCGAGACGAGGAAGATCATTCCGGCGCCCGCCGAAGCGAGGAGGGCGAAGTACTCCCCGGCGTGCCGCCAAGAGCCCCGTCCTGAATAGGAGACGCCCACGCAGAGGAGCCCGGAGCCCGCGACGACGATCTGCGCCAGCGCGCCCAGCCGGTCGCGCTGGATCGCGTCGGCGATTACGCCGTGACCGTGAGCGCTCTTGCCGAACAGGATCGCCGCCGCGATGAAGGCGCCGAGGAAGCCGACGGCGCAGACGACGGCGGCGAGCGGCTTCTCGGCCCGCTTGGGGACGAGGACGGCGAGCATCATCGCGATCCCGGCCGCGGTCAGCAGGATCAGCTCGGGGGAGAGCGCGAACCAGTCGATCGTCGGCTTCGAGATCATGGCGACACCCTGTTGACGCAGATAATCAGAGTGTTCGCACCACTCCCTTGCACCTTGCAGTTGCCTGGCACCGGAGTGATTCCCTGGCCGGTCGCCATGAAGGTTGTTGTGAGGGAGTACGCACGCGGACTGAACTGCGTCGCGACATCGCGTGTTGCGCGATTCTGAGCAAACGAGTGCCCGCTAACGGCAGCCGGCCAGACCGAGAGAGCGAGCAGGCAGGCGACGAGCGGCACGATCACCGCCAGCTCCGCGGGCCGCAGATCGAGTGCCGCGTCCGTCACGAGCCCGCCCTTCTTTCGGTGCAGAACCGCGGAGATCAGCCGCAGCATGTACATCGCCGCGAGCACGATCGCGACCGCGCCGATCACTCCCCAGATCCAGCCGCGCTGGAAGACTCCCGCCAGGATCAGGAACTCGCCGGCGAACGCCGAGGAGCCGGGCACGGCCAGGGCGATGATCCCCGTCGTCATCAGCACCGTCGCCAAGAAGGGCCGGCCGCGGGCCATCCCGCCGAGGAACGCGAACTCGTCCGTGCTCACCCTGCGCAGGATCCCGCCGGCGAGCAGGAACAGCGCCGCCGAGATCAGCCCGTGGTTCACCATCTGCAGCACGGCCCCGTCGAAGCCGAGGTCGTTGCCGGCGAAGAGGCCGAGCGTGATCAGCCCCAGTTGCGAGAGGCTCGAGTAGGCGACGACGCCGCGGAAGTCGGGCGCGCGGAACGCGAGCAGCGAGCCGTAGACGAGCCCGGCCGCCGCGAGCACGAGGATCGCGGTGCGGACATCGGCGGTCGGACCCGGGAACTTCGGGATCGCAATGCGTAAGAACCCGTACACCGCCGCCTTCGAGATCACGCCCGACAACACGGCCGCGACCTCCGGCGACGACTCCCGGTAGGCGTCCGGCAGCCAGCCGTGGAAGGGGAAGAGCGGTGCCTTGACCGCGAACGCGGCCGCGAAGCCGAGGAAGATCCAGATGCTGCCGCTCGTCCCGCTCTCGACCAGGTCGAACGTTCCCTGCGAGAGCCCGAAGACGATGATCGAGGCGAGCATCAGCAGCGACCCGGCCATCGTGTAGATGACGAACTTGACCGTCGCGCCAAGTCTCCCCGCGCCGCCCCAGACGCCGACGAGCACGTACAGCGGGATCAGCATCCCCTCCCAGAACGCGTAGAAGAGGAGGAGATCCTGCGCGGCGAAGACGCCGACAACTGCGCCCGTCAGCAGCAGCATCAGCCCGTAGTAGGCGCGCGGCCGCTCGCGGCCGGCCCAGAACGCGTAGCCGATCGCGCACGCCATCACGACCACCGTTAGTCCCGCCAGCCAGAGCGAGAACCCGTAGAAGCCGACGTGGTAGGAGACCTTCAGGTCCTTGAACCAGCTGACGTGCTGCTCCATCTGCAGGCCGCGGGAGAAGTGGAAGCGCGCCAGCGCGTCGATCCAGAAGCCGACCTCGACGAGCGAGACGAGCAGGGCGAACGAACCGACCCAGAAGCGCGGCAGCGGGAACAGCCAGACGAAGAGGGCGCCGCCGATGGGCAGCAGGATCAGGATCGTGGTCAGCGAGCCGGTCATCTGACCGCCACGAAGACGATTGCAAGGACGGAGACCCCGGCTGCGAGGGCGAGCGCATAGGTGCGTACGAGCCCTGTCTGCACGCGGCTCGTCTCACCTCCGAGGCGACGGAAGGCCGATCCGATCTCGCCCACCGAGCCGAGCACGAGCGGCGCCTCGACGAGCAGCGCGAGCCCGTGGGCGAGCGCGACGGCGGGTTTGTAAAAGGCCGCGCCGTAGAGCTCGTCGAAGTAGAACTTGTGCTCGAGCAGTGCCTGGACAGGCGCGATCCGCGGTACCCGCCAGCTGCGCTTCGAGTAGACGAGCCAGGCGATCGCGATCCCAGCCAGCCCGACGGCCACGCCGGTGATGCTCGAGGCGACCTCCTGGAGCCCGGACGCGTGGACGAGCGCCGGCGCGACCGGGTCGAGCCACTCCGAGATCGGCGTCCAGAGGTCCGCGAACTGGATCCAGCCGCCGATCGCCGCGAGCACGGCGAGCACTCCGACGGTCGAGGACATCGAGATCCCGACGACGTCGCGCTCGAGCGCGTGGAAGTGCTCGCGCACGAACGCCGACGGCTCGCCGCCGAAGACCATGAACAGCATCCGGAACGTGTAGAGGCCGGTGAGCAGCGCGCCGGCGATCCCGGCCGCCCAGAGCACGTCGCCGTACGCGCCCTGCGCGAGCGACGCGGCCAGGATCGAGTCCTTGGAGAAGAAGCCCGCAAAGGGCGGGATCCCGACCAGGGCCAGCGACCCGATCAGAAACGCCACGTACGTCTTGGGTAAGTAGCGGCGGAGCCCGCCCATCTTGCGCATGTCCTGCTCGGCGGCGAGCGAGTGGATCACGATCCCGGCGGCCATGAACAGCAGCGCCTTGAAGAAGGCGTGGGTCATCAGGTGGAACATCCCGTTCGCGTACGCGCCGATGCCCGCGCCGAGGAACATGTAGCCGATCTGGGACATGGTCGAGTAGGCGATCACCCGCTTGATGTCGGTCTGGACGAGGGCGATCAGCCCCGCGAGCAGGATCGTCCCGGCGCCGAGCCCGGCGGCGAGGTCCTGCACGACCGGCGCGAGCTCGAACAGCGCGTGGGTGCGGACGATCAGGTAGACGCCCGCCGTCACCATCGTCGCCGCGTGGATGAGAGCGCTGACCGGGGTCGGGCCCTCCATTGCGTCCGGGAGCCACGTCTGCAGCGGCAGCTGGGCCGACTTTGCGACCGCGCCGCCGAGCAGCCCGAGCGCGACCAGGTTCACGACCCAGTGGTTCGAGGTAAGGCCCTGGGCCCGTGTGAACGAGAGCGCGAAGTCGAGCGTGTGCGTGTGCTGGATCAGCAGGAAGAGGGCGATCGCGAACGTCGCGTCGCCGAGCGCGTTCATGATGAACGCCTTCTTGGCCGCGGCGATCGCGCTCGGCCGGTCGTGCCAGAAGCCGATCAGCAGGTACGAGGAGAGGCCGACGAGGCCCCAGCCGGCGAGCAGGATCAGCAGGTTGCCGGACTGGACGAGCAGCAGCATCGAGAACACGAACAGCGCCATGTAGGCGAAGTAGCGCCGCTCCTCGTCGTCGCCGTCCATGTACCCGATCGAGTAGGCGACGATCAGGAATCCGACCCCGGAGACGACCAGCATCATGAAGACCGAGAGCGGGTCGACGAGGATCGTGAGCCCGAAGTGGAGCTGACCCGCGGTCAGCCAATCCCAGCCGGTCGATACGTGAGAACGCTCGGAAGGGGTCTGTCCCCAGAGGAGCGCGAACGTGACGACCGCGGTTGCGAAGGAGGTCAGGACGGACGCCGACGCGAGGTAGCCGGCGCCGCGACGGGTCAGGTTGTGCCCGAGCAGCGTGATCGCGAGCGCAGCCGCGAGCGGGCTCAGCAGGCAGATCCAGGCGGCTGCGATCATCGAGCCGGCATCTACCCGCGCAGCGTGCTCAGCTTGTCGACGTCGAGCTCGAGGTGGCGGCGGGAAATCGCAACGATCAGGCCGAGGCCGACGACGACCTCCGACGCGGCGACGGCCATCACCGCCAGGGCGAACACCTGCCCGCCGAGGTTGCCGGCGTGCCGGGCCATCGCGATCAGAGCGAGGTTGCCGCCGTTGAGCATGATCTCGAGCGAGAGCAGGACGATCAGCGGGCTACGGCGGATGAGGACGCCGACCGCGCCCGTGGTGAACAGGAAGGCGGCGACGGCGAGGTACCAGGCAATCTCCGGTCCCTTCACGCCGAGTCGCTCCCCCACCTCTCACGCCTGGCGTAGCTACCCAGCACCACCCCTCCGACGGCGGCGACGAGCAGCACGATCGACGTGATCTCGAATGCGAGCAGGTGGTCGGTCAGGAAGGCGCGCCCGATCGCCGCGGGGCTGCCGAACGAGTCGTAGACCTTCGCGTGGGAGAGGCTGCCCCCGGCCTTGAGGCCGATCGCGACGATGATCTCCACGAGCAGGGCTCCGGCGGCGCCGATCGCGCCGACCGTCTGCCAGCTCGGCCCTCCCGCCCAGGGCGCATCGGCCCGGCCCCCCAGGTACGCGATCACGAACAGGAACATCACCATCACCGCGCCGGCGTAGATCAAGACCTGCGCGGCGGCGACGAACTCGGCCGAGAGCAGCAGGTACAGAACCGCCAGCGAGCCGAGGTTTCCGATCAGCGCCAGCGCTGAGTAGAACGGGTTCGAGAACGAGATCACGGCGATCCCAGAGCCCAGGCACACAAAGGCGGCGACGATCCAGACGATCCAGACGAGGACGTTGCCGGCCACTA
>Ga0137369_10005368_pt1 | contig 13034 bp, 7 predicted proteins | sample SagtaG_12_FD_104918 | JGI IMG/M metagenome (GOLD analysis project Ga0137369, IMG submission 104918) | Vadose zone soil microbial communities from Sagehorn Ranch, Mendocino, California, USA - Sage1_L_113_16 metaG | ecosystem: Environmental > Terrestrial > Soil > Vadose zone | place: USA... | reverse complement strand
TGGCGGTCGACCTCGCCCTGCTGTCGCGGGACCAGGACGCGCTCGCGCTGGCGACGGTCGCCGGGCGGGAGGCGCTGCTGCGCGGCGCCGGGCTGATCGCCGGTCCGGTGGAGGCGCTGGCCGAGGCGTCGCTGGAGGCGCTGCACCGGCTGAGCCGCTGGGAGGTCCCCGTGCTGTACGTGGGCACCGCGACCTGGGACCCGCGCTGGGGGCCGCGCACGCCGCTGGCCGTCGACGTACCCGTGCTCGGCGCGCACGACCGGGTGGAACTGTGGCGCGAGCACCTCGGCGCCGAGAGTTCGCGGCTCGACCCGGAGGTGCTGGCCGCGCACCTGGCACTGGGACCCGGCCAGGTCGCCCGGGCGGTCCGCGCCGCCGAGGCGTCCGCGCTGCTGACCGGCGGCCCGGTGACACCCGACGACCTGCGCCGCGGGGTGCGCGCCCAGAACGCGGCCGGGCTGGCCCGGCTGGCCCGGCGGATCGAGCCCGAGGTCGGCTGGCCCGACCTGGTGCTCGCGCCTCCCGTCGTACGGGCCCTGCGGGAGCTGTCCGCGCGGGCCCGGCACCGCGACACCGTGCTGACCGACTGGCGGATGCGGCGCGGCGGCGGGCGCGGTCGCGGCGTCACGGCGCTGTTCGCCGGCGACTCCGGCACCGGCAAGACGATGTCGGCAGAGGTGATCGCGGCCGACCTGGGGCTCGACCTCTACACCGTCAACCTGGCCACTGTCGTGGACAAGTACGTCGGGGAGACCGAGAAGAATCTGGAGCGGATCTTCACCGAGGCCGGCGGCGTGAACGCGGTGCTGTTCTTCGACGAGGCCGACGCCATCTTCGGCAAGCGCAGCGACGTGCGGGACGCGCACGACCGGTACGCCAACATCGAGAGCGCGTACCTGCTGCAGCGGCTGGAGATCTTCGACGGCCTGGCGATCCTGGCGACCAACCTGCGCGCCAACATCGACGAGGCGTTCACCCGCCGGCTGGACGCCATCATCGACTTCCCGGCGCCGACCCCCGACCTGCGCGAGCGGCTGTGGCACCAGTGCCTTGCGCCGCCGCTGCCGCTCGGGGACGACCTCGACCTGGCGTTCTGCGCGCAGTCGTTCGAGCTCGCCGGGGGCAACATCCGGTCCGCGTCGATCACCGCGGCGTACCTCGCGGCGGAGACCGGCAAGCCGGTCGGGATGACCGAGGTGATCACCGCGGTCGGGCAGGAGTACCGCAAACTCGGCCGGCTGGTGCTGGAACGCGAGTTCGGCGAGTACTACCCGCTGACTTCCTAGCGTTGCCCTTCAGGGCAGGCGACGATGCGCTGCGGGCCCTGCCGGACGGCGCGGTTGCGTGGGACGGTGGATCCGTACGCTCTCCTGGAGGACTGCCCGATGCGCGACCACAGCTTCGACTCCGAGGAATCCGCCCTGCGGCCGAAGGCCGCGCGGCTCGACGAACCGGTCACCGACCAGATGGGCAGAGCGGCCGCCGACGGGCGCAGCGACGTCCTGGGCGGCGCCGGTCTGCTGGGACTGCAGCGTGCGATCGGGAACAGCGGTGTGACCTCGCTGATCGAGGACGAGCGCTCGCCGGTGCACGACGTGATCTCGTCCGGCGGCCGGCCGCTCGACCCGGACGTTCGGGCCGACATGGAGGGCCGGCTCGGGCACGACTTCGGCGACGTCCGGGTGCACGACGACGGCGCCGCGCACGAGTCGGCCAAGGCGGTGAACGCGCACGCCTACACGGTCGGCAGCAACGTGGTCTTCCAGCGGGACAAGTACGACCCGTCCTCGGCGGACGGGAAGCTGATGCTGGCGCACGAGCTGACCCACGTCGTACAGCAGCGCAGCGGTCCCGTCGACGGCACCTCGGCGCCGGGCGGGATCAAGGTCAGCAACCCCTCCGACCGGTTCGAGCGCGAGGCCGCGGCGAACGCGGAACGCGTCATCTCGGGCCCGGCCTCCACACCCGCGCCGGCCCCCGCGCCGGCGCCGGCCCTGCAGCGCGACGTCGCGGACGAGACCGTGCAGCGCGAGGCGGCCGAGGAGGAGAAGGAGGAGGAGGTCCAGGGCGCCTTCGTGCAGCGTGCCGAGGACGAGGAGGAGAAGGAAGAGGAGACTTCATAACATCGCCTAGGACACCGGGGGGCCGTGCGTGGGATATCGACTTGGCGTTGACCTGGGTACGACGTTCACCGCCGCCGCGGTCGGCAACGGCCGGGCACCGACGATGCTCGGACTGGGGAACCGCGCCCTGCAGATCCCGTCCGTGCTGTTCCTGCGCGACGACGGCGGGTTCCTGGTCGGGGAGGCCGCCGAGCGCAAGGGACTCGTCGATCCGGCACGGGTGGTGCGCGAGTTCAAGCGGCGGATGGGTGACCCGGTGCCGCTCCTGGTCGGGGGTACGCCGTTCTCGCCGCAGGCGCTGACCGCGCGGCTGCTGACCTGGGTGGTCGCCACGGCCAACGAGCGGATGGGGTCCGCGCCGGACGAGGTGGTGCTGACCTACCCGGCGAACTGGGGTGCCTACAAGCGCGAGTTGCTGGATCAGGTCATCGCGATGGCGGACGTGGGCGCGGCCCGGACCTGCCCGGAGCCGCAGGCGGCCGCGGTCCAGTACGCCGCCCGCTCCCCGCTCGACCCGGGTGACCGGGTGGCGGTGTACGACCTGGGCGGCGGGACGTTCGACGTGTGCGTGCTGGAGAAGACCCGCGACGGGTTTGCGATCCTGGGCAACCCGGACGGCGTCGAGCACCTCGGCGGCGTGGACTTCGACGAGGCCGTCTTCCAGCATGTCGTGGACGCGCTGGGGTCGGTGATCAGCGAGCTCGACCTGTCGACGGCGGAGGCGCAGGCGGCGCTGGCCCGGCTGCGGCGCGACTGCGTCGAGGCCAAGGAAGCGCTGTCGTCCGACGTCGACGCTGTCATCCCGGTCGCGGTGCCCGGCCGGAACACGCAGGTGCGGATGACCCGCTCCGAGCTGGAGGGCCTGATCCGGCCGTCGCTGCAGGACACCATCGCCGCCACCTCCCGCGCGCTGCGTGCGGCGAACACCACCAGCGGGCAGCTGAGCGCCATCGTGCTGGTCGGCGGCAGCTCCCGGATCCCGCTCGTCAGCCACCTGCTGCAGAGCACCTTCGCCACCACGACCTCGCTCGACACGCACCCCAAGCACGACATCGCCCTCGGCGCGGTGCAGTACGCGGCAACAGGCGGCCCCGGCGGAGCGGCTACCCCACCGCCTCCGGCCCCATCCGCGTCGCCGCCTGCCGCGACACCTCCGGCCCCTCCGGTGTCGCAGCCCGCCGCTCCACCGCCTCCGGCCCCTCCGGTGTCGCAGCACGCCGCTCCACCGCCTCCGGCCGGTTCCGCGTCGCAGCGCGTCGCGACACCGCCGACTGCGCCCTCGTCGCCGCCAGCCGCAGCGCCTCCGACCGATCGTGAGCCGCGGCCTGCGGCATCGCCCGCCGGATCTGCTTCACGGCCCGACGCCCCTCCGGCCGAGCCTGAGCCGGAGCCCGCTCCCAGGCCGCCGCGCCGGGTTCCTCCTGTGCCGCCGTTCGAGCCCGGCCGCGCGGAGGAGGGGAGGCCGTGGTGGCGGAACGGCCGGGTTGCGATCGGAGCCGCGGCGGCCGCCGTACTCGCGGTCGTCGTGGTGGCCGTCGTCGCGACCCGCGACCGGCCGCAATCGAGCGGGTCGGCCGGGGGAGGCGGGCCGACCTCCGCCTCGAGCAGCAGCGCCGCCGCGATCACCGGCACCCCGGGTCTCTACGGCCTGGCGGTCAGCCCCGACGGGAACCGGATCTACGTCAGCAACCGGGACCTGGACACCCTGTCCGTCATCGACCTCGGGACCGGTCAGCTCGCCGGACCGCCGATCGTGGTCGGCGACGGCCCGCTGGGCGTCGCCGTCAGCCCGGGTGGTGCCAGGGCGTACGTCGCCAACGGCGGGGAGAACTCCATCTGGGAGATCAACACGGCGAAGCTGACGAAGGTCGGCGACGCGATCACGGTCGGCAGCAAGCCGCTGTCGATCGCCACCCATCCGACGTCGAGCATGGCCTACGTCACCAACCGGTCCTCGGACAGCGTCTCCGTCGTCGACACCGTGGCGAACAAGACCGTCAAGACGATCCGCGTCGGCGACGGCCCCGAGCACATGTTGCTCGCACCGGACGAGGACCGCGCGTACGTCACCAACCTGCGCGACTGCAGCGTAACCGTGATCAACACCGCCAGGAACCGGGTCTCCGGAGACGCGGTCCAGGTACACGCCTACCCGGCCGCCCTCGCGCTGAGCCCGGACGGCAGCCGGCTGTACATCACGACCGCGGTTCCGAGCGGCGAGCGCCCAGGATGTGGGGCGTCCGTCGATCCGCGCGAGGTGATCGTCATCGACACGGATACGCGGGAGCCGGCCGGGCCGCCGATCACGCTGCCCGCCGAGCCCTTCGACGTCGCGGTCGGTGCCGACGGCCGGCTCTACGCGACGCTCAAGGAGAACGACGAGGTCGTCGTCATCGACACGTCGACGGGTCAGCCGGCGTCCACGCCGATCCCCGTCGGCGACGGCCCGACGGAGATCGCGGCGAGCCCCGACGGCGGGCGCTTGTACGTCGCCAACAGCGGGTCCGGCACCATCTCGGTCATCGACACCGCGGCCGACCAGATGGTCGACACCATCCGCGTGGGCAGCTGACCCTCGCCCGGTGGCCGACCGGTGCCCTTTCGGGCACCCCGGCCTGCCCCTGGCGATGCCTGCCAGCGGGCGGCATCGCGACCGCTGATCGGTCACCCTCGGACCATGACGGCCGACTTTGCGAAGGCGGAGGTCGGCGACGCACTGGCCGACGGCAAACGCCGGAACGGCCGTAATGGTGCGCGCGCGGCCGAGGTCCCGCATGCCGTGCTGGCGTTGCAGCGCGATGCCGGTAACGCGGCCGTGTCCGCGCTGATGGCCGCGAAGCTGAAGTCACCCGGTGACCAGGCCGTCTCCGACATCGACGGGGCGCTGCGCGAGATCCGCAAGGACGAGCCGGCGATCGACTCCGTCGAGAAGGGCCTGAAGGCGGCCAAGGCGGCCGGCGTACCGGTCGAGCTCGAGGGGCCGAGGCCGCCCGCCTCCGCGCTCGCGGTCACCACCACCGGTTTCGGCCCGGCGGCGGTACCGGCGAAGAAGCCGGTGCCGCCGCCGAAGCCGGTACCGAAGGTCAGCCCCCTCGGCAAGGCCGGCGCGAAGGCCGCGAAGTCGGGGGGCCATGCCAAGGGCGGCGGCGCCCCGCCGGCCCCGCCGGCCGAGCACGCTGCCGCGCCGGCGATGGCGCCGGCTCCGCTGTCCGGCGACCAGCTGCTGCAGCCGCCGGTCGCGCCGACCGGCGTACGGCCGGAGGACGACCCGGCGTTCACGGCGGTGACGGGCAACGTCAAGGGGTTCGCGAAGGCGAAGCGGGCGCACCCGCCGGCGGCGTCGAAGGCCAAGGAGGCGCAGGGCGCGGCGCTGGCTCCGACCGACGACCTGACCGGGCAGGCGAAGGCCGCCAAGGTCGACTCGATGGAGGCCCAGCAGCCGGGCACCTTCGACAAGAAGGCGTTCATCGCCGCGGTGAAGGCGGCGATCGAGGCGAAGTCGCCGAAGACCCTCAAGGAGGCCGACAACTACAAGGAGTCCGGCAAGGCCGGTGAGGTCAAGGGCGAGGTCAAGGGCCTGGTCACCCAGGGCAAGGAGGGGCAGGCCAAGGACATCGAGGCTGCCACCGACGCCCCGCCGGACCAGTCCAAGGCGGTCCCGAAACAGGTCACGCCGATGGCCCAGGAGGAACCGGGCCAGGCCGCGGCCATTCCCGCGACGGGCGCGGTACCCAAGCCGGCGCCGCCCGAGCAGGTCAACCTCGAGGCCGGCAAGCACCAGGCGAACCAGGAGATGGCCGAGGGCGAGGTCACCGAGCAGCAGCTGGCGCAGTCCAACGAGCCGCAGTTCCAGCAGGCGCTGACCGACAAGCAGGCCGCGGCCGCGCACGCCGACACCGCACCGGGCGAGTTCCGCGCGCAGGAGCAGCAGGTCATCCAGCAGGGCAAGGCCGACGCCGCCGCCGAGACCAAGGAAGGCGTCGCCGGCATGCAGGGCGCCAAGGCCGCGGCGCTGGCCAAGCTGGTCGCGGACAAGGGCAAGACGAGGTCGAAGGACGAGGCACGGCGCGCCGAGGTGACCGCGAAGATCCAGGGCATCTTCGCCAGTACCGAGGCCGAGGTGAAGAAGATCCTCGACGGCATCGACCCCAAGGTCGAGAAGGCCTTCGAGGCCGGCGAGAAGGACGCCCGGGCGGCGTTCGAGAGCTACGTCTCGGCCAAGATGTCGGCGTACAAGAAGGACCGGTACGGCGGGTGGCTGGGCGGGTTGCGCTGGGCCAAGGACAAGCTGCTCGGGATGCCGTCGAAGGTCAACGAGTTCTACGAGGCCGGCCGCGAGATCTACCTCAAGCAGATGGACGGCGTGATCTCGAAGGTCGCCGACATCGTCGGCAACGACCTGACCGAGGCCAAGACGAGGATCGCGAAGGGCCGCGCCGACATCGCGTCGTACGTCAAGACTCTCCCCGCCGACCTGCAGAAGGTCGGGTCCGAGGCGACGAAGGAGATCAACGACAAGTTCGAGCAGCTGGAGAGCGACGTCGATTCCAAGCAGGAGTCGGTGGTCGACACCCTCGCCACGAAGTACACCGAGGCGCGCAAGGGACTCGACGAGCGGATCGAGGAGCTGCAGGCCGAGAACAAGGGCCTGGTTGACAAGGCGATCGGCGCGATCAAGGCCATCATCAACACGATCCGCGAGCTCGTCGCGATGCTCAAGAACGTGCTCGCCCGGGTGGCCGGCGTAGTCGGGGACATCGTGAAGGCGCCCGTAGCGTTCCTCGGCAACCTGATCGCCGGGGTGAAGGGCGGCATCCTCAAGTTCAAGGACAACATCCTCGACCACCTCCGCAAGGGCCTGATGAGCTGGCTGTTCGGCGCGCTCGCGGAGGGCGGTGTCGAGCTGCCCGACAAGTTCGATCTGAAGGGCATCATCCACCTGCTCGCGTCGATCTTCGGCCTGACGTGGGCCAACATCCGCAACCGGCTGGTCAAGCAGATCGGCGAGAAGGCGATGGCGGCGGCCGAGAAGGGCGTCGAGATCTTCAACGTGATCCGCAGCCAGGGCGTGGCCGGCCTGTGGCAGATGCTGCTGGAGAAGCTCGGCGACATCAAGGAGATGATCCTCGAACAGGTCAAGGACTTCGTGATCACGAAGATCATCACCGCCGGCATCACCTGGCTGATCGGACTGCTCAACCCGGCCGCCGCATTCATCAAGGCCTGCAAGCTGATCTACGACGTCGTGATGTTCTTCGTGAACAACGCGAGCCGGATCGCGAAGTTCGTCAACACGGTCATCGACTCGGTCGCCGACATCGTCCGCGGCAACGTCAGCGGCGTCGTGAACAAGATCAACGACGTCCTGGGGCAGATGGTCCCGATCATCATCGGCTTCCTGGCCAGCGTGATCGGCCTGGGCGGCATCGGGCAGAAGATCCGGGAGATCATCGAGAAGCTGCAGAAGCCGGTCAACAAGGCTCTCGACTTCGTCATCAAGACCGGCCTCAAGCTCGCCGGTCCCCTCATCCGTGGCCTCAAGGGCATCAGCGGCAAGGTCAAGGCCAAGGTCGCCGCCGGCAAGGCCTGGGTCAAGGGCAAGGTCGAAGCCGGCAAGCAATGGGTCAAGGGCAAGGCGATCGCGGCTGCGGAGAAACTGGGGATCATCCAGCGACCGGTACGGCTCAGGGACAGGGATAGGACGCTGTCCGCCGACATGGGAAGTGGTGTGGTCGTGCTCCGCACGGCAGCGCACGACGCAGCTCCTGATGAGGCGAGCCGGACCGCCGTCAGTGCGGAGGAGCAGGCGATCAGACACCTGACGAGCACAGGTGCCGCCGCCAGGACACCCGTCGCGAACCACCTGCGTCGTATCGGCGACATGCTGGTCGACGCTCACCGCCGAATCGGGACGCCCGGAGGCCCGCCGGGTGCCGTCCCGCCCACCGGGCCCCTGAACGCAGACCAGCAGCGGGTGCAGCAGGCGCTCGCCAATCCTGTTCGCCGGCACGGCGAGAACAGCGGGCTCGTCCCCCGTGGTGGCATGCCACGCGAGCTGCACCTGGAGTCCGAGCACGTGGTACCGGTGAGCTGGGTGAGCATCGCGCTGCGGCTGCTGGGACAGCGGGCCATCAATCGGAAGGGCGGGTTCCTCGACCGCTCGGACGACGAGTCGATGACCACGGTGCTCATCTACAAGCAGGCGGCCGACTTGAAGACCCGCGAGGAGGGCCCGATCTTCAACGTTCTCGAGTCGATCGTCGAGGGGGAGATGCCTCGGCGTCTCCAGGAGGGCAGTAGTGCCGGCGCAGCCCAGCAGCTGAGGGGGAGTACCACCCGTGCGCAGCGGGACGAGATGAGGAGCAGGTGGGAGGCGCGCGTTGGACGGCTGCGCGGCCGGCTACTGGATGTGTTGCACGGGCAACTGGCCGCCAGTGTGGAGCGGACGGAGCGCGTGGTGAACACGGATCACGCTCCCAGCAAGCACGCCGTTCGAGGCCACGTGCCACCGCTGCCTCAGCCTGCTCACATCCGGACGGCTGCGACCCGGCAGATCGAGGACATGGCACGCATCCTCAGCGAGAGGGTGGAGGACATGTTCCCGGCGGAGTCCGCGATGGCTGAGGCAGCACAGGACGAGAATGTGCGCGAGGACCTCCGCCGCCACGAGCGGGAGCGTGGGAGCGCGCCTCCAGCCGGTTACCGGCAGCTCCCCAGCGGCCTGTTCGTGCCTGTCGGGACGCCCGGCGAGGAGTGAGCCAGGTCTTCTGGCCTCGGCCGGCGATGCGTAGAGCCTGCTGGGGATCAAGGCCTGTTGCGAGTTCCCACCGGAGCTCGAGCTGCGGCTGCGCTGGACAATCCCGTACGGGTAGCGATGCACTTGGACTGTGCGTGTCTTCGCCCGGCGTCCGCGGATCGGCCTTAGCCGTCAGGCTGCGCTGTCGGCGGCTCGGGCTCGGTCTTGGCCGGCGGCGGTGCGAGCGGACGGTGATGTCGGGTCGCGGGGTGCGTTGCTCGTGGAGTTGCAGCGGGGTGTAGGAAATCGGGCTGTGGCCGGGATGGTCGCGTCGTACGACGGGAATGGCGGCGGGCCGAGCGTTCGGTTGCACGGGGAGACCAGCGGGAACTTCGACGGAGGCACCAGCAAGGTGCTGGATCGCAAGGTGGCGCGAGCGAAGGGGTGTGACTGTCCGGCGGAGGATCCGTGCCTGCGGGGGACCGGGACGCTGCAGGTTAAGTACCACGTCGACGTGACGACCGTGATGCCCGATATGCCGGACGGGCTGAGCGCCTGCCAGCAGCGACGGGTCCGGGAGTTCCTGCGGAACGTGCTCGGGCCGCACGAGCAGGAGCACGCGCGCCGGCTGAAGACCTACAACAGCGTCACCCAACGCCGGTTCGACGTCACCGGGTGCGGCAGGTCCGGGCTCGACACCGAGGTCACCTCCAAGCTGCAGCAGATGCATGACGACGAAGCCGCCGCGCGGCAGGACGCGGCTGACAAGCTGTCGCTGGCGATCGACCCGTTCGAGCGCGACATCGACCTCGACTGCAAGTGAACCCCTGGGCCACAGCGTTCTTGCCGGCATCCCGCTACGCGGGCACGGCACCACTGCCAGGTGCCGTCGGCATCCGCCACGACGACATGCGGTCCCCAGCCCGTATGTCACCGAGCCGCTGCCGGAACGCCGCTGCGTACCGATCCGAGCGAGGCGCGCGGCGCATCGGGCCTGTGACCTGGACGAGGTCACGCATCTGCAGCAGCAGGTCGAACCCCGGCCAGGCCGACAGGTCGTACCCGTATTCGGCGGCGAAGCTGGTGGCCCACTCAGCGGGTCGGCCATAGCGGATCGTGGCGTGCCAGGTCGGGATCAGGTCGACCTCGCGCGGACCGATGCTCACCCAATCCCAGTCACCCAGCACAGCCGGGGCCGGGGTACGGGCCGTGTCCCACAGCAGATTCCCGGCCCACGCGTCGCCGTGGATGAGGCCGCTTCCGAGCGGCCAGTCGAGTCCGTCGAGCTGGTGCCGTATCTGCTCGATGCGATGTTCCAGCCAGGCGCGGTCATCGTCGTTGAGTGCCGTCGATAGATGAGGGTCGTCGATGGTCGCATCGAGGGATTCGAGCGGCGTCCACTGCGGCAGCTCGATGTCGGCCGGTGGGTGGTCGATGTCGTGGAGCTTTCTCAGCACTCGGCCCATCTCGATCGAGGTCGGCGCTGGACGATCGGGTTGCGGATAGTAGATCCACCAGCTCACCATGGTCGTCGCGTCGACGACGACCGGCGCGACATCCGGCAGTGGTGCGGTGGCCGGGTAGTCGTGCTGGCTGACGAGCCAGGTGGTGACCGCCTGGGTTCGCTGGACGCGGGCCAGGCTGTCGGCACCGGTGGTGATCCGTGCGACCGCCCCGGTCTCGCCGACGCCGGGAAGGTGATAGACGGCGTTGCTGGAATGGCTGAGTAGCGTCGCGCCGGCAGTGTCGAGTCCGCGGGCCATGCACGCGGCGGCCATCGCCGCCTCCGGTGTCGTCGCGGTGTACGTCACTGGGCACTCGTCACGAGGGCCTGGAAATCCGCCTCGACCTGCTGCACGGCAGGCCGATCCCGGTACGGCGTGAGGCGCGCGCGGACCGCGTTGATCGAGTCCAAGCCGCGGGCCGACGTGAGGCCCGTAGCCGAGGGCAACGCTTCCCGCAGCACCGCGCACGCCTGATCCACATCGCCGCGAGCTCGGCCGTCGCCGGCACCGCGGTCGGCCGGCAGGTACGACGCGGCGAGCGTCGACGCCGCGAGGACATGCCGGCGCTGCATCATGGTCGCTTCCGCGCCGACCACAGCCGGGGCGAAGCGCTGAACTTCGCCGGCGTGGCCAAGCTCGGCGGATACGTACATCCACTCCGCGTGGAGCTGTTCAGGGGTGAAGAACCGGATCCAGGCCGGTACCTCGGTCGTCGCGCGTGCCAGGTCCTGCTCGGCTCGCTTCATCGCCCGGAGCGCACCGGTCTTGTCGCCCGCCGCGGCGGCCGCGCGGGCCTGCAGGGCGCCGCACCGCGCGGCGATCGAGGGGAATCCCGCCACGGTGGCGGTGCGGTGCCCCGCGGCGGCCAAGGCCCGGGCGTCACCGCTGCGGCCGAGGTGGTGCGCCTGCATCGACATGTCGGTCAGGATGTGCGCGCCGAGCGCCTGGTCGCCGGCGGCCTTCGTGAGCCTCAACGCCTGGACGAAGTACCGCTGCCCGAGCCCGTGCCGACCGGAGTCGAAGCACATGAACCCGGCCAGGTTCGATAGCCGTGCCGCCGCGGCGTAGAGCTGACGGCCGAGCGCATCGTCGTAGGTACCTTGCAGCAGCGGGCCGACCACCTGATCGAGGAACTGGATCAGCGTGTTACGCGCGTAGCCACCGCCGAGGCGATGGTCGGCGCCGGCGAAGCTGGCCGCCATCGACCACATGACCTCGACGTCAGCTCGACCGACCCGGCGCCGGCCGGTGTGGGAGATGTCGGGGTCGGTGGGATCGTTCAGCCAGCGGCGGGCTGGTGAGACCAGTGCTGCTGCGCTCCATGCTGCTCCGACGATCACCGCCCTGCGGTGCATGTCTGCCCTCCATAGCTCGGTTACCGCGTCGACCGCGGAGGCCGGGGTGTCGCTCCACCCCAGCCCCAGGTGTACCGGTGGCGGATCGATGGCCGGCCCGGCGTCGCCGGAAGGGCGGATGGCTCGTTTCGTGCGGTCGAGTTGGACCCATCGCCGTTCCAGCGCGCCGCCAGTGTCGAGCGCTGCGTCAAGGCGGCGCGCGAGGTCCAGCGAAGGCCGCCGTTCGGCTTTCTCCACCTTCCCGATCAACGCCCCGGAGTCGTGGGTCAGGTCTCCGAGCGCCCGCTGCGACAGGCACCGCAGGGTACGCCAGTGCCGAAGCTCGGCACCGAAGAACTGCGCCGCCGATTCCAGCGCCGCGAGGTGTTGCGGTTGTTGCGTCACCGGTCGTCCTCCGGGTGTCTCACAGCGACCTTACGGCCACGCTGGGTCGAGCGCACGGCACTCGGTCCGGTGATGCGGACAACTCCGGTGTCCGCATGCAGGGTCTCGCGTACGTCGAACGGGCAGGCAACGCTCAACCCATGACCGGAAACGGGGAGCTACAGGATCGCGACGCTTCGCAACGGCGCAGGGTGCGGGTATGGTTCGGCGAGCACGTGATCGCTGACCACACCGCCGAGCCGGCGTTGGCCCAGCGGTACGCCGCGGCGATGGAACGCCGCTTCGCCGGCCTGCGCGTCACGATCGACGACGTGCCATCGGCCGCCGGCGCTATCGCGGCGGCCGAGCTGCCGGCCGAGCGCATCTGGGCGTTGACCGCGAAGTGATCGCCGCGACGTGGTCATCACATCCCCCTGATCCGGCGGCGCGGGCGTGCGACAGTCCCCCTCTGTGTGCGCCCGTCTCGCCGCTCCACGGCGGTGGCCGATCTGTCCTCCTCACCGGGCACCCTGCAGCCCGCGATCGGCCACCGCCACCACCCTTCATGAGTGCGGCGATCCGCCGGCGGCGTGAAGGCGCCTTCTGAGCGCGGCCGAGGATGGTCGAGGCCTGCGACTTCGGCGAAGCCCGGGCTGCCCTTGGCGCTGCCGAGCATTACCCCTTCAGGCAATGTGCGTTGCCCTCCGCGGCGTCCGGTCGGCCGTTGGGGTCGCGCGCCCGCGCGAGGAGGCTGGGACCAGGACTCTGAACCCGGGAGGGCAGCATGCCGACGTACCTGTCACCAGGTGTCTATGTGGAGGAGATCGACTCGGGCGCCAAGCCGCTCGAAGGCGTCGGGACCGCGGTGGCGGCATTCGTCGGCCTGGCCGAGAGCGGGCCGTTCAACCAGCCGACGCTGGTCAGCAACTGGAGCGCGTTCACCGACGCGTTC
>Ga0137369_10005366_pt1 | contig 13034 bp, 7 predicted proteins | sample SagtaG_12_FD_104918 | JGI IMG/M metagenome (GOLD analysis project Ga0137369, IMG submission 104918) | Vadose zone soil microbial communities from Sagehorn Ranch, Mendocino, California, USA - Sage1_L_113_16 metaG | ecosystem: Environmental > Terrestrial > Soil > Vadose zone | place: USA... | reverse complement strand
GCGGACCGGCGCGTGCCAGCCGCCGAGAAATAACGTTGCCCCCAACCCAGTGATGGCGAACATCCCAATGTATTCCGCCATGAAAAACGTGGCGTATTTGAAACCGGAATATTCGGTCATGTGTCCGGCGACAATTTCCGATTCGCCTTCGGGTATATCGAATGGAGTGCGGTTCGATTCCACGAGCCCGGACACAAAGAACAAGATGAACGCGACCGCGCCCCACGGCGTGAAAACGAACCAGCGCGGCACGACGCCAAATGCGTAGCCACCTTGCGCCGCAACAATCGTGTCCGGAGTGAGCGAGCCGACGATCATCACCACCGGCAGTACTGTAATAATGAGCGGCAGCTCGTAGCTGATCATTTGCGCGATCGCCCGCATCGCGCCCAACATTGAAAACTTGTTGTTACTCCCCCAGCCGGCCATGAACACGGCGAGCTCTGTTGTCGATCCAACGGCAAAGAAAAAGAGGATCCCGCCATCGATTGTAAACGGCGTCATGCCCCGACCGTAAGGAATGATGCCGAGAGCGAGAATCGCGGTGGCAGCAATCAGGACCGGCGCCAGAAAATGCACAATCTTGTCGGCCCGCACTGGCACGATGTCTTCTTTGATCAGCATCTTGATGCCGTCGGCGACTGGTTGAAGGAGGCCGAACGGCCCGACCCGATTCGGGCCGTAGCGATTCTGTATTCGCCCGAGGATTTTCCGTTCCAGCACCGACATGAGCGCAAAGAGCGTCAGAAACACGGCGAGGAGCGCGGAAATGTTAATCAGGCTCGACGCAATCTGGACAAGCCAGTCGGGCGCACCGGCAAGCCATGAGAGCAGCCATCGCTTTCCACTGACGAAAATTTGATCGATGGAAACGCTCATCTTCGCTGAAGAAAAGCGGTGCCGGATTGTTTAATCAAGGCAGAATCGTTTGGCCCAGATGAAAAGAAACGAGACGGAGATTGACAAAACGCTCGTCATCGGAGCGGAACGAGCCTCAATTAGTTTTTCCATCCGCGATTTCAAGCCACGCCGCGCTTGGAGGCGAACCACGGTTCGGTCGAGTCACGCAGCCGGGATTCAAAAATAGAAGACTGCCGCGTCGTTCATGTCGTGGCACGTGGGTATGCCCGTGCAAAAGAACGTCGACATCGTTCGGTGGCTGATTGGGCGGAACGTGTTGAAGACGGAATTTCAATCCACCGCGCACAAGATCGACGACCAGGGGCCATTCGAAGTTGCTATCGCAATTTCCGCGAACGACAGTGACTCGCGGTCCGATCGCGCGAAGTTCATCGAGAACGCTTTCCGCGCAAACGTCTCCGAGGTGCCAGATTTCATCTGCATCTTTGGCGATTTCCTTCACTTTTTCCGGCAGGCGATCGTGCGTATCCGCCAGAACGAAAATGCGCACTATCTCTTTCGGTCGTTCCTGGCTTGTCATACTCGAGCAACTCTGCCCTTTACCCTGTCACCTGCGCCCATGTCCAGGGCACATTGATTTGTGGAGTAGCGGATGTTACGTAGCCCCTCGCCCGCCGGCCATGAGCCAGAATTACAAAGAAGCCCTAAATCTGCCGCGCACGGAGTTTCCGATGAAGGCGAACCTCACCGGACGCGAGCCGGAAATGCTCAAAATGTGGGAAGAAACCCGCCTTTATCAGCAAATCCAGAAATCGCGCGCGGATCGAGAGTTATTTGTCCTCCACGATGGTCCGCCATTCGCGAACGGCGACGTCCACATGGGCACGGCGCTGAACAAGATCCTCAAGGATTTCGTAGTGAAATCGCAAACCATGCTGGGCAAACGCGCGCCTTACATTCCCGGCTGGGACTGCCACGGTCTGCCGATCGAATACAAAGTGGTGAAGGAATCCCGCGACCTTTCTCCGCTCGAAGTCCGCAAAAAATCGGAAGCGTTCGCGCGCAAGTACGTGGATATCCAGCGCGAGCAATTCAAGCGACTCGGCGTCTTCGGCGATTGGGAGAATCCATATCTAACAATGGATCCCAAATACGAAGCGGAAATTCTGCGCGCCTTTGCCGTGTTCGTTGAGAAAGATCTGGTTTATCAATCGAAAAAACCGGTCTTTTGGAGCACCGGCGCGCAGACGGCGCTCGCTGAAGCGGAAGTGGAATATCAGGAGCGGGACGACACTGCGGTTTACGTCAAGTTTCCAATCGCAAGCGGTGAGTGGAAAGGTAAGGCAAGCATCGCCATTTGGACGACGACGCCCTGGACCTTGCCGGCGAACCTGGCGATCGCGGTCGATCCCAAAGAAATTTACGTTGTTCAGCAGTTTCAGCGTGATGGCGCTTCTGAGACTTTGTTGCTCGCAGAAAAGCTCGTTCCGCAATTTCAGGAGAACACGAAATTTGAGCCGGTGGGCGAGCCGCTGGAGTCATTCCCCGGCAGCAAGATCGACAACATAACTGCGCGACATTCCTTTCTTGATCGCGAATCCACTGTCTTCACGGCCAGCTTTGTCACGATGGATACCGGCACTGGCTGTGTGCACATCGCGCCGGGCCATGGTGAAGACGATTACCTGTTGGGCAGAGAAAAAGGCTTGCCGATCTTGTCGCCGGTCGATGATCACGGCCGTTTCACCGACGAAGCCGGTTTGCCAAATCTTGTAGGCAAATACGTCTTCGACGCCAACGTCGAGATCGTCAGCTTGCTGCGCAAGCACGGTATGCTGCTCGGCGAACAGAAATTCCATCATTCGTATCCGTACTGCTGGCGCTCGAAAACGCCGATTATCTTCCGCAATGTCGAACAGTTCTTCATCCGCATCGACGAACTGCGCAGCAAAGCCCTCAATGCCGTCAAGACAGTGAAATGGATTCCGTCGTGGGGAGAAAATCGCATCAGTGGAACGATCGAATCGCGTCCCGACTGGGTGATTTCGCGTCAACGCAGCTGGGGCGTGCCGCTCCCAGTCTTTTATGCAAAGGATGGCAAAGCGATTCTCGACGCGAAAATTATCCGCCAGCTCGCCGATCTGGTCGCGCAACGCGGCTCAAACATTTGGTTTGAGTTGAACGATGCCGATCTTGCCAGCGCGCTCGGTTTGCCCGAGGGCACAACGCATCGCAACGATACGATCGACGTCTGGATCGATAGCGGCGTTTCACACAAAGCGGTTTGCGCGCTGCACCCTGAGTTGCGTGATCCGGCTGACATGTATCTCGAAGCGACCGATCAGCATCGCGGCTGGTTCCAATCGTCGCTGTTGACCAGCATCGCTCTCAACAATCGCGCCCCCTACAAAATCTGCGTAACGCACGGCTTTGTTGTCGATCTTGATGGAAAGAAGATTTCGAAATCAGGAACATACGATAAACCAATGGCCGCCGATCACTTCGTCGACCGTCATGGCGCCGATCTCGTTCGGCTCTGGGCTAGCAGCATCGATTACACGGATGACGTGCCCTTTTCTGAAGAAATGTTCACGCGCCTCGGCGACACCTACCGGCGAGTCAGAAACACGCTGCGCATCTTATTGGGGAATCTCTACGACTGTGATCCAAAAACTGTAGCGGCGCTCTATGAGCGGCGCTCGAATGAAAAAGAAGTGCGGCGGTCACAGACCGCCGCTACAGATATAGATTTTACCCTGATCGATCGCTGGATTCTGGAGCGCCTCGATCACATGATCGCAGCTTGTCGAGCTGCTTATGAAACTTATGAGTTCCACAAGGTTTATCACACGCTCAATCAATTTTGCGCGGTCGATTTGAGCAGCCTCTACATCGACATCACCAAAGATCGGATGTATTGCGACGGGCCGGACTCATCACGCCGTCGCGCGACACAAGCCGCGATGCGCAAGATTTTCGATGCGCTCTGTCGATTGCTCGCGCCGATTCTCGCCTTCACCGCCGAGGAAGCGTGGCGGTACTCAGAGGCGGGCGGTTCGGTTCATCTGCAAGAATTTCCGGAACCGCAAGGCCGGGATGGTAAGACAAGCGCTCAGGTTGCGGAGCTTCTGAGATTGCGCGGCGTAATCGGGCAGGCGATCGAGAGCGCGCGTCAGGAGAAGCTGATCGGCAATGCTCTGGAGGCGGCGGTGATTTTGCATTCGGATTCCGATGTGACGGCGAAAATCGATAAGGCGGAACTGGAAGAATTTTTTATTCTGAGCGATCTGACAATCCACCAGGCAAAGGAAGCGAGTGCTTCGGTCACGAAGACGGCCTATAAAAAATGCGCGCGTTGCTGGCGTCATCGGCCAACCGTTGGCACAAGCAAGGAGCATCCGGATTTATGTGATCGTTGCGAGAGCGTGGTGAACACAATGACAAAACCCCAATGACGAATGACGAAGGAATGATCAAATGACAAATGATGAAATTACAGCAGCGATTAATGTCATTCGGGCTTCGTCATTAATTCGTCATTTGTCATTTGTCATTCGTCATTCAACAGCGCTGCACGATCGAAAGTGAGATTCATCTTCTTTCTCTCGCTCCCGCTCTACGCGCTCGATCAATGGACAAAACAACTGGTCCTGCGGTTCGTTAGCCCCGAGGGGCCGGGGCGCATTGTGACCCGGGATTTCTTCAGCCTAGTCAACGTGACCAACACGGGCGCAGCGTTTGGTTCCTTCCGAAACAACAACACTTTCTTCATCGTAATATCGTCTGTCGCGCTTCTCGTTGTTCTGGTTCTTCTCCTTCGGCGGCGACTACCAGATGTTTGGCGCGACGTCTCGCTGGCGCTCCTGTTGGCTGGCATCATGGGCAATCTTACCGATCGCCTTCTTTGTGGACATGTGATCGATTTTCTCCTCTTCGATTTGCACATTCCCTACGCGCATCCCTGGCCCGCCTTCAACGTTGCTGATTCATGCATCTCGATTGCGGTCGTCTTGTTTATTATTCATTCTTTTTGGATCGGTAAAAGGCCTGCAGCGCGACCCGAGAAATTGTAGGTCAGGCGCTTCGCCTGCCCTATCTGCGTTATTAAGTATGCGACGGTTCGCCGCAGCGAATCCGTCCTTTGGCGGATCACAGACCGCCGCTACAGTAAATACCATGAAAGAGGGAGCTCTTTCTCCGATGGAACAGACCGCGCGCGAGGTCGCCGCGCGTTTGCGTGAAGAAGGCCATATCGCTTACTTCGCTGGCGGGTGTGTGCGCGACATCGTTCGTGGCGAAACGCCAAAGGATTTCGACATCGCCACCGACGCGAAGCCGGAAACTGTGCGGAACCTTTTCCCGCGCACCTACGCGGTCGGTGCGCATTTTGGCGTCATCATCGTCTTGGAAAACGGTCTCCAATTCGAGGTCGCGACCTTTCGCTCCGATGATGCTTACATCGACGGAAGGCATCCGAGCGCAGTGCATTTTTCATCTCCTGAAGAAGACGCGAAACGCCGCGATTTCACAATCAACGGGATGTTTTACGATCCGGTCGCGGAGAAACTAATCGATTTTGTAGGCGGACGCGCCGATATCGACGCAAGATTGGTGCGCGCGATTGGCGATCCGGCCCAGCGTTTCGCCGAAGACCGGTTGCGAATGCTGCGGGCCGTTCGTTTTGCCACTGTACTTGATTACACGATCGACACTCAAACGTGGGATGCGCTCGCCGGTAACGCGACCTCGATCACTGAAATCAGCGCGGAACGAATCCGGGACGAGCTGGTGCGCATTTTTCTCTCGCCAAACAGGCTCCGCGGCTGGGATTTGCTCGATTCGAGCGGGCTGATGCGCGCGATTTTGCCAGAGCTCGATCGGATGAAAGGGGTCTTGCAGCCGGAACAATTCCACCCCGAGGGTGACGTCTTTGAGCACACGCGCTTGATGCTGCAATTTCTACGGAAAGAAGTTTCTGTGCCGCTCATGTTCGCTGTGTTGCTTCATGACGTCGCCAAACCGGTTACGGCCACCGTCGATGAAACAGGCAGAATCCGTTTTAGCGGCCATGACCGAGCGGGAGCGGAAATGGCGGAGGAAATCATGCGCCGCCTGCGATTTTCCGGCGCTGAGACCGAAGCCACGGTCGAAATGGTGCGCCAGCATATGGTTTTCAAAGACGTGCCCAAAATGCGGGAGGCAAAATTAAAGCGGTTCATGGCGCGACCCACTTTCGATGACGAGCTGGAGCTGCATCGGGTCGATTGCGAAGGCAGCCATCGCATGCTCGACAACTACGAATTCCTTCTCCGCAAACGCGAGGAATTCGCGAACGAACCGATCATTCCGCCGCCGCTCGTGCGCGGGAACGATCTAATCGCGCTCGGTTTAAAGCCAGGGCCAAAATTTGGCGAAATTCTCGAGGCGGTGGAGACGCGACAGCTCGAGGGAAACCTGCGAACGCGGGAGGAAGCGCTCGAATGGGTGAAACGTGAGTATTCGTTAGGCGAGCGACGTTAAAAGCGTTAACAGTGCGCGTTCTCGCTCTGGGGAGCAGTCGCCGCGGCGACTTGGTTTCGGCGCCCTCGCCGAGACAATCTTTTCAGAAAAGTTCGCGATGGCGAGGGCGCCATCGCCAGCACCCGAGGCGGGTGCGCTCCCCGGAATTGCTCGCCGCACCGCCAATAGAAGCTAAGGTAACTAGCGATCGATCCACCTGCGTAGCCGCAGGCACTCGCGAAACGTCGCGAGTGCCTGCAAATAGACTCTAGGCACCTCCTCTAGGGTCGAGGCGGTGGCGTGGCGTGAGGCGTCCCGCTAGGCCCTGGAGTCGGCCGAGGCAACGGCGTCACACTCGGGGTCGCCGTGGGTGTTGGAGTTGGCGGTGGAGTTGCTGTTGGGGTTGGCGTCGGCGGAGGAGTTGCCGTCGGTGTCGCTGTCGGTGTTGCTGTTGGAGTCGCCGTTGGCGTAGGCGTTGGAGTTCCGGTGCACGGCGCGAACAGAATCACATCGTCCACCCACATCCCGGTGGTGTCGCCAGGAGGGTTAAAGCCATCCTGGTGCACCAGGAACTTGATACGCACGGTTTGTCCCGCATACGCGCTCATGTCCACTGTCTGGTTGGTCCAGTCCGCAGTATCACACAGATGGAAGATCGTTTGCAGGATGTTGCCGTTGCTATCGGTGATGTAAGCGTCCTGCCAGTCGAACGAAATGCTGTCATTAGTGCAGTCCTTGTGCCAGAAGCTCAACGTGGCGCTAGCAGGCACCGGTCCGAACTGCTGATAAAACGAGCTATCTCCCAGTGGCTCGTTATTCAGCTCCTCACAAAACGTATTTTGTTGTGGGTTGCCCCCTGCGAATGCGGAAAAGGTCCCGCTGTGTACAAAGTTGGTGGCGACCACCGGATCGTTGGTGTGGCCGTCAATGATCCACGGCGGGAAGGTGCCGGTCTCGAATCCTTCGTTTTGGATGAGCCCGCTATCGCAGACGCTTCCCACGTAATTGTAATTCCCTGTGAAGGCGGCGTTAGGATTGCATCCATTAGCCGTGATCGCTCCGGCGGCAATGCTCGCCGTCAGCGTGCCTGAGAAGATGCCCGTGAAGTTTATCGTGAACGTGACGGTCATGTTCCCGTTACTCAGGCTGTGCCCGGTCACCGTGCCAGGGATGCCGCTCAGCGTTAAGTCGCTGTCTTGCACTGAGGCTGGGTCAACCGGGATGTTGAAGTTCACGTCAAGCGTTCGCGAGCCAGGCCCTGTGAAGGTGCCGCCAACAGGCGGGTTGGTCGTAGTCACCATTAGCGGCGTTATGGCGTAACAGAACGTGCAGTTGAACTCGAAGTTCGGCGCGTTGTCCGAAGCGCGGTTAAATGCGCCGGCAGGAATATGCATGGTCTGCGGGCCCTGCGTGACCACTGGCGAGCTGGTGAAGTGGAAGGTGATCGTCGCATCGCCGTTGCTGAAGGTAGGCGGGAGGTTGGACGGAGTTCCGTTCACCGTGAAATCGCTTGCTTGGACAGTTGCCGTATTCACCGGGTCGCTCAGGTTGATAACAAAGTCCACCGGCTGCGTATTAATGACGCTGTTGCAGGCCGGGTCGGTGGTGGTTACGGCGAAACCTACCAGCTCCCTGTCGGTGAAGGCATCCTGCTGGGAGGCTCCGGCAATGGCTACGCGCCCGTCCGCCCATGAAGTGACGTGCTTAACCAATATCGCGGAGCCGTAGTCGTAATCGCCCACATAGGTGCCTACGATGCCCGGATCGGGTTGCAGCGGCAGGGGGCTGGCTACGTCCGAGAGCGTATCGTCAGCCAACCAAGTTACACCGTTATCGTTAGACTTACGCGAGTGCATCTGATAGCACGGGGTACTTGGGCTGGACGGCTGGCAACTGGCTGCTACGCGCGGCGTCTCGTCGTACCAAGTCGCAAGGAGTGTGCCTGCGTCACTGACCGAAAGGTTAGCCTGCCACTTGCCCTTGGTAGGGTCGGTGTTGGCGTTCAATTGGAATGGCGCGCTGAATGTCACACCCATGTCGGTGGAGCGGATGTAGAAGACGTTGCCTGGGGCGTTGCCAGGGCAAGTGCCGGCGCACGCGCCATAGACGAGGCTAACTACGCCATTGTAGGCCGCCGGCTCGCCCCAGCCCATGTGTCGCCAGTAAGCAGGGCTGGAGTACATGGTGGCGAAATAGCCCGCCGAACTGCGGCAAGGGCCAATGAAGGTCGGGCCGTTGTAGGTGTTGGTCCAAGTGGTGCCGCCGTCCGTTGACCTGTAAATTTTATTGGCGCGGGTGGTGCCGCAGCCGCCGCCCCCTTCGTCCATGCCGGCGATGTAGACGGCGCCCGTAACCTTGTCGACGGTGATCTGGACGTTCCGGATGAAGCTAGTGGTGACGTTGACAGGGGCGGACCAAGTCGTGCCGCCATCGGTGGAATGCGTGGAGCGAATCTGCTGGCTCTGAGCGAAGTCATTCCAAGAAATATACATCCGGTTGGCGAAGGGAGAGGATGGATTGTTATCTACGGCGCCAGACTCTCGGTCGGCAGAGCTCTCGCTGTACGCGCAGTAGTGGGTCCAGCTATGGGGATCCCAGGGAGTGGTGGAGTAGTATCCACCGAGGCCCTGACCACCGCACGCAACGTCGAGCCAGACGGTGACCCACTTGGTGCTTGGGCGGTGGTAAAGAATAACCGGGTCGCCCACGGTATTGGAGAAGGGGCTTTGACCGACCTGGGTACAGTTTGGTATGGTGTCGGGGCAGGTGAGGCGGTCAAAGGTGAGACCGCCATCGGTGGAGACCGATGCGCCGGAGATGTTGATGGGACTGGCGAAGCGGCCGCGCGAGTCGTTGTAGGCGACGACGACCTGGTTGGGGTTATCCGGGTTAGCCGTGCTGAATGTCTCCGACTGGGTAATGTTTGGCGAGGTCTCCGGATGGTTGATCAGGTCGACATCCGCGGCGCCGTACGCCAGGGGTGTCAGCAGTTTTTTGATGGCTGAGGGCAGCGGTAGTTTCTGGATAACCTGTGCGACGATGCCGCCACCGGAACCTGAACCGCCCTGTGCCTGGCCGCAGGCAATCATGATGGCGCCGGCCCGCAAGTTCTCCATCTTGTCGATCCCGAGCTCGTGAATTTTGGAACAGTCAAATCCATTAGGGACGAGCGGGTCTTTGGAGTTAGTGATAATTTTGTGTTTCTGCAGCGTCTGTGCGAGTGCGGAGAACGCGCCAAGGCCTCCCAGCGCCAGAAAGACGCCGGCCAGGACTATAAACAGGCCAGTTAAAATGCGGAGATTAAAGAAGGCTGATTGTGAAGCGGATTTCTTTTTCATGAATGGTTATGATGTGGATGGAATTTGAGTGTGAAACATCGCTTATAGCTGAAACGCCAGAAACGCGTCAACACTTTTTTTGGCTTTTCGGTATGTGGTTCTCCGGGTTTAACGAATTTTGAAGGGGGTGGCAAGCTTTTTTTTGTCAAACGCGGATGACGCAGGCGAACGCGTGATTTCGCGTCAGCAAATGAAGTTCCTAAGAGGCAAACTGGCCGCGGCGGGGGTACCGGAAGCTCGTGTTCTATTTGGTAACGACGTTGTTACTATTTTGGCGGCGCAGAAAGCAATCCCGGAGGGATGTTGAATATTAGCCGGTGGTGCGAACCACCGGTCGCTGGTATGAAGCAGCTCCAAGCCCCGGTAGGAGCGTCGGATCAAACGTAACGCTCGTCGAACTCGACGCCGCTACGGCGTAGCAATTCCAAATACTCCTCACCAAACGTGCGCGTCCGATGGTGCTCCGCTTGTTGCTCGATGTAGCGACGCACCGCTCCGCGTTGTGAAGGGCTCACAGTGAACGCGCCGTAGCCTTCCTGCCATGCGAAAGCACGCAGGCCAATTTGATCGTGAACCCAACCGGAAGAAACCGATTTCAGCTCGCGAAGCAGATCAGCGAGGCGGTGCGTCGCGCGCAGACCGATCAGCAGATGCACATGATCGGCGACGCCGCCGACGTTCTCAGCAATTCCCCCAGCCGTGCGAATGATTCCACCAAGGTATGCATGCATGTCGCTGCGCCAGGCAGGTTGGATCAGCGGTTGGTGATCTTTCGTTCCGAAAACGATGTGATAATGCAGGCTTAGATGAGTTGATGACATACGGGATTGGTTTACGACGCCCCTGCCGGGGCTAGGGTGTTTTATCCCATTACCGGTGGTTTGCACCACCGGCTAATTTCCGAGCGACCCTTCGGGTCTGGGCGTTTGCGTTTTTTATCCGCTCGCGGCACGAACCGCTTTGAACGTGCCGTGCTTCGAAGGTCTCTCCCCAATGAGCGGGGAGAATTCCACCTCGCCCGTGATCAAGTCTGGTGTTTCAAATTTTCCGTTGAATACCAATGTGCCTGGGTCACGCCCGACGTTTCCGATCATAAATTCCACGGGACCCGAGAAGGTGACCGACTTTCCTTCGCCCCGGCTCCACTTCGCCTCCGAAGGCTTTGCAGACCCCCAAACTTTAGATTGTGGGTCCGTCGCCATCAAAGTGCCCTTTCCGTCGCCTTGCGCGTCGAAGCGCAGTGAGCGGTGGGCGTCATTCGCGAAGGTGATCTCGATGTTCCATCTGCCAATCACATTCATAGACTGCGCCTGACTCAAGGCAACGCAACACGTTTGGAAGATCAACATCAGAATCACACGGCAAGAAATGACGAAGCACGAATGACGAATGACGAAAGAAGCACGATCATTCGCCATTCCTTCGAGCTTCGCCGCGTATAAGCGACCTAAAACGCGGACGACGCTTGAATATTTACGCGGCTTCGTCATTCGGATTTCGTCATTCTCTTTGGCCACGCCCAAATGTTGCACGCCTGCTTAACAAGATGAAGACGTTTTTAGAACTTTGAGATCTCTTCTTCGGTTTTACCTTCCTGGCGCCGGTTTCGAACAAAATGATTACGCGCAGACAGATTCGTTCTTTTCGAGCCGAACTGCTCTGCGCCGGCGCAGTCTTCGTCGCTACGCTTTTGCTTTATAGTTGGACGCTCGCTCCAACGGTCACTTTGACCGACAGCGGGGAGTTGATCGTGGTCGCTCATGGCCTTGGGGTCGCGCACCCACCGGGCTTTCCGTTGTGGATTATTCTTGCCCATCTCGCATCGCTCGTGCCTCTCGGAAACGTTGCCGTGCGCATCAATTTTGCTTCCGCTCTCTTTGCTGCGCTCGCATCCGCAATGCTCACTCTTGTCGTGGCAGAATTAATGATTACGGCTTCGTATCTCACCGCACCAAAGCGAAAGGGGAAAGGTGCGGCGCGTGGAAAGAAAACTCCGGCCTACGCTGCTTCGGGAGGAAAAGACGATGATTCGGGCGTCGGCCGGCTCTTGGTACTTGCGCCTGCGCTCGGCGCGGGCTTGCTGATGGGATTCTCTCGGACGCTTTGGTCTTATGCGACGATTGCCGAGGTTTATACTCTCAACACGCTGCTCATCTGCGTAATTTTCTTTCTGATGCTTCGATGGCGGCGGAGCATCATCGCAGATAGAAGGCATATTGGCGCGCCGGTGACGGATTGGCGTAGCGCAACCGCAGACACTGCCCACGACGTTTTCCTTTACGCAGCTGCGCTTACATTCGGCTTCGCGCTAGGGGTCCATCATGTCAGCGTGGCGCTGATACTTCCAGCTCTGGCTGTCATCGTTTACAGAACCGAGGGCGTTCGGCTCTTTACGAGCAGACGGCTGATTTATGCTGCCGTGATCTCGGTTGCCGCTCTGGTAGCTATCTACACCTACCTGCCGCTTGCAGCGGCGCACACTCCGATCATTAACTGGGGCACTCCACGCTCGCTGCAAGAAATCTGGTGGCACGTCACCGGCCGGCAGTATCGAGTGTTCTTTTCCTTTACGTCGAAAATAATTGGAGAACAGTCTCTGGAATTCCTCAGGCTGCTCTTGCGCGAATCCGGTTGGTCCTGGCTGCCATTAACGCTCGTCTTCGCTTTCGCGGGCTTCGCCAGCGTTTTCAAACGTGACCGCACAACCTTTTGGTTTCTCTTGTGCGTGGTCATTGCCGATTTGGCTTATTCGTTCAGCTACGAAATTGCCGAGGACAAGGATGCATATTATCTGCCGACGTTCCTTGCCATCGCGATTGCCGCCGGGTTCGGCATCCGTTGGTTAATTCAGTGGGCTGTCTCCAAGCCGGTACTGATTGGGAGAACTTACCTCATCGCTGTAATTGCCGTCCTAGTCCTGGTCGCGATCGAAGTCACCGGGAATTGGCCCTTCAACAATCGCAGGCATTACTTCGTTGCGCACGATTATGTCGAAAATCTCCTCAGCGCGATCGAGCCTGATGGCCTCTTACTGACATCCGATTGGCAGGTCGCATCGCCGATGCTCTATGCGCAGGAGGTGGAACAGCGCCGGCGCGACGTGAAAGTTGTCGACATCAATCTCCTGCGGCGCTCGTGGTATTTTGATTATCTGCGGCACGCTTATCCTGGTTTGATTGAGCGGTCGCGCGATAAAATTGAGACCTTCGTTGCAAATCTAAAAGAGTGGGAGCGCGATCCTCAATCTTTCGCCACCAGCGAGACGCTTACTCGAAGGATCACCGCCGCATTTGAGGAGATGATCCGGTCAATGGTGACGAACGAGAATCGCGTCGG
>Ga0137369_10005362_pt1 | contig 13039 bp, 8 predicted proteins | sample SagtaG_12_FD_104918 | JGI IMG/M metagenome (GOLD analysis project Ga0137369, IMG submission 104918) | Vadose zone soil microbial communities from Sagehorn Ranch, Mendocino, California, USA - Sage1_L_113_16 metaG | ecosystem: Environmental > Terrestrial > Soil > Vadose zone | place: USA... | reverse complement strand
CTTTTGGAAGAACATGCCGCGTTTCCTCGTCTCCTGAGGTTCGCGGCGCGCCTACCTTGCGCTTTGGTCGACGCGCTGTCAGCCCGGTTGCGGCCGAACCGGTTCTACCGGGAAACATCCGAGCTCGTAGAAGACGCGCTCGACTCCGCCACGATGCTGGCCCATCTGCCCGATGTCCTGCGCGGCTACGCGCTGCAGCCTGTATACGACGCGCGCACGCTCGACTGGTTGCTCGATCAAATCGCTCGCAAGAGGCACCACGGAGAACTGCGCGCCCGTGCCGTACGGGACGGCGAGCGGCGGCTGATAGGCTGGTATCTCTACTACGTGCGGCACGGGCGGATCGGTGAAGTGATCCAGATTGCCGCCTTGGACGGCTCCTTCGATCTGGTGCTGCAGCGGCTCTTGGCAGACGCCTGGGAGCACGGCGCAACGGCGCTGCGGGGACGCCTCGACCCGCGCTTCGCACCGGAGCTTTCGCAACGGCACTGCTGGTTGCGAACCGACAATACATGGACCCTGATTCATTCGCGTCGTGCCGATGTCCTGGCCGCCTTCCATCAAGGGGACGCCTTTGCCAGTCGTCTCGAGGGGGAGTGGTGGCTGCGATTCTTGGGTGAAGGAGAAGCGAGACGCAGCATGCATTGTGCCCGGTTCGGCATCGCCCGCCCGAACCCATTGGCGCCCTCGAGCGCACGAACGCCAGGATGGAGCAGTTGTCAGGACTCCTCTTTTCCCGCCATTCACCTACCCGTCGGCCACACGAACCGCACTTGGGCGCGGCGATCACGGAAACGAACCTGATATGAGAATGCTCAAAATCGGTTTGATGCTCGACGGCGTTTATTCGGACAAATACGTTCACGAGCTGGCTCTTTGGGGGAAAAGCCAGTCGAACATCAATATCTCGCATATGATCCTTCACCCAGCTAATGGAGACTCACTGCTCGCCAGCCCCAGGGATCTGTTCATTAAGCGCCGACTTCACCGCCTCCCTGCGAAGATAATTTTTCGCCTCATACTATCGGTCGAGAAGATGCTCCTCAAGCGGAGTGATTTTCACAAGGATCACTACAGCGTTTTCGATCTGACCAAAGTAGTTGATCACGCCCTCGAGATTAAGCCGATCGTTTCACGATCCGGTTACGTGTATCGGTTCTCCGACGAGGACGTCGAGCAGGTAAAGGCTCTCGAGCTCGACCTGCTGATAAGATGCGGACAAGGAATATTGCGCGGCGGTATTCTTCGTGCAAGTCGGCTCGGGGTCGTTTCATTCCATCATGGCGACAACAAAGTCAACAGAGGGGGACCAGCTGGATTCTGGGAGTGCTACTACCGGTGGCCCCAAACCGGCTTCATCATCCAACGCCTGACCGAAGAGCTCGACGCAGGGGAGGTGCTGGTAAGGGGCTTTTTTGGAACACGCTATTACTGCTCCCTCAATCAGGCTCATGTGTACAAGAAGTCCCTTACCCACCTGAAAAATCTCCTGAAGCAGGTAGCCTCGACCGGCTGCCTGCCGCCGCCAGACCGCTCGCCGGCACCCTACTCCAACATTCTCTTTCGCGCCCCCAATCTGGCCCAATGCATCGTGTACGGGGGCAAGCTGCTGAAACGCCTTTCCGCCAAGGTAATCGCCAGAATCCTGATGCAAAGGGAAAGATGGGGGATTTCGGTGCTGTACTCGAGGTGGGATGAGTCGGTGTTTTGGCGTAGCACGGAAGCATCGCCCCCCCGAGGACGATTCTGGGCAGACCCATTTTTGTGTACGCGTAACGGCAGGACGTTTTGCTTTGTTGAAGACTTCATCTACAAGACGGGAAAAGCGCACATCAGCGCCTTGGAGATCAGCGGGACAAGGATCATCGAGCATGGAACCGCTCTAAAGGAGCCATTCCATCTGTCGTTTCCGTTCTTGTTCGAGTACCAAGGGGAACTTTACATGTGCCCCGAAACTTGCGCATCGGGCCAGGTGAGAGTCTATCGCTGCACGGATTTCCCGCTGAAATGGAAGCTGGAGAAAATCCTCATGGAGCGCGTGCGCGCCGTGGACTCCATGCTGTTTCACAAAAGGGAGAAATGGTGGATGTTCACGACGATCGATGAATCGGGAACGGGAGATCACTGCTCCGAGTTGTATTTGTTCTCGAGCGATTCACCGCTGAGCACCAGCTGGGTCCCGCATCCGCAAAACCCGATACGGATCGACACTAGTGGGGGAAGGAATGCGGGATTGATCATTGAAGGAGAGAAAATTTTCAGGCTGGCTCAATGTCAGGGATTCGACCGATATGGGCACAGCTTGCTGGTACACGAAATAAGGGAGTTATCCGAATCCCGTTATGTGGAGGACCTGGTGGCGACAATCAGTCCGAATTTCCGCAAGGGGCTCCTCGGCACGCACCACCTGTCAACGGACGGCAAGATCACGGTTATAGACCACGTGTCGCGCTCTATTGCGCTCGGGCATGGGTCCCTGGAACCACGCCCGGCGGAATGGTCCCAACGGACTAGGGGCAGGCAGACCCCGCCTCCCACATCGATTAACGGCAGGCTCGGTGTCCGCCGGGAATAGCAATCATGTGTGGAATCGCCGGATATTGGTTCAAGAGTCGAGTTCCCGAGGCCGCGCAACAATGGCTGAAGGATGGCGTTGTGAGCCTTTATCATCGCGGCCCGGACGACAGCGGCTTATGGTTCGAGGGCGGCGTCGGACTGGGCCACGCCCGGCTGTCGATCCTTGACCTTTCGTCTCTCGGCCATCAACCCATGGTTTCGCGGAACGGCCGCTGGGTGATGGTATTCAACGGAGAGGTCTATAACTTTCGCGAAATTCGCAAAGACCTTGAAACGCTGGGTCACACTTTTCTCGGAGCGGGCGATTCCGAAGTGATTGTCGAAGCGTTCGCCGAGTGGGGAACCGAGGCGGTTCGCCGCTTCGTCGGGATGTTCGCCATAGCGCTCTGGTCGAGAGCCGACAAGAGGCTCTATCTGCTGCGCGACCGCCTGGGGGTCAAGCCCCTGTACTACGGATGGAACGGCGACTCACTGTGGTTCGGTTCCGAACTGAAAGCGCTGCGGACATTCAAGCACTGGTCGCCGGTGCTCGACCGGTCGGCAATAGCCGACTACTTCCGTTACGGTTACATCGACGAACCGCGATCCGTTTATCAAGACGTCTCCAAGCTTCCCGCCGGGCACTGCCTGCAGCTGGGTCCGGAAGGGGAAAAGAAAATCGAGCCTTACTGGAGCGTGCTCGATTCCGCTCTGAACCCAAGGCAGGGCAGCGAAAACGAACTCGCCGATGAACTGGAAGCGCTCATGATCGACGCCTTCCGATATCGAATGGTCTCGGATGTTCCCGTCGGCGTCTTCCTTTCCGGCGGAATTGACTCCTCGACCGTCGCCGCGATCTTGCAGCGATACGGAAGCCAGCGAATCAAGACCTTCACCATCGGTTTTGACGAAGCTGCATACGATGAGTCCCCGCACGCCGAGCAGGTGGCTCAGTACCTGGGCACCGAGCACACGACGCGCATTCTCAAGCTGAGCGAGGCCATGCGGATTCTGCCGAAGTGGGGGGATTTGTACGACGAACCGTTCGGCGACGATTCGGGCATCCCGACGCTCCTCGTGTCCCAGGTTGCGTCCGAATCGGTGAAAGTCGTCCTGTCCGCCGACGGCGGCGATGAATTGTTTAGCGGTTACAACGGCTATACGGGGATGTTTGCTCGAAGGCGCAGGCTTGCGGCCATTCCTGAATGGCTGCGGGTTGCGGCCGTAACCGCGTTGCGAGCGCTGCCGATCGAGCCGATCGACAGCTTGCTCGCGACGCAGCGCTGGCCGGCAGGCATCAATCACTGTCTGCACCACCGCATCACCGCGCCGTTGGCCAAAATCCGCGACCGCCTCCAGACGCGCACCATGGGCGAGATGTTCGATCAAGCTTTGGCCATCTGGTCCGACGACGAGCTGCGGCGCCTGCTCGGATGGGACGGGCATGCAGCTCGTTCGAACTGCGACATCTACCCGGGAGAGGACGGTGAAAAGCTTTGCCTGTGGGATCTCCACCACTATCTACCTGGGGACATCCTGACCAAAGTCGATCGCGCGACGATGGCCGTCAGCATCGAAGGACGCGAACCCCTCCTCGACCATCGGCTGGTCGAATTCGCGTTCGCGCTGCCGTTCCGCTTCCGGAGGGGTGCCAGTGGACCCAAGCATCTGTTGCGCAAGGTGCTCTACAAATACGTTCCACGCGAATATATCGACCGCCCCAAGCAAGGCTTCGGAATTCCCTTGCACCAGTGGTTGAGAGATTTGCGGCAACTGATTGACCAATACATTGAGCCGAGCGTGATCGCTGCTCAGGGCATTTTTGACGTCGGGGTCGTCCGACGCCTCCTGACGCGTTTCCGGGCGGGAGATGACCTGGCGGGCGACAAGCTGTGGCTGCTGCTGGCCTTCCAGATGTGGCACGCGCGCTGGATGAGCCCCTGAGACGACCCCGAGGCGACGTTGCGCATCCTTCACGTCATCAGCGGCCTCACAACCGGCGGCGCCGAGCGGCAGCTCATCATCCTGTCGCGGGATTTCGTGCGCCGCGGTCACGAGGTTCTCATCTATACGCTCAACGATCGCGTGCCACGCCTGCCCGAACTCAAAGACTGCGGTGTCGCGGTGGTCGTCGACCAAAAACGGCTTCGCCTGGACCCGCTCGTCATTGCGCGGCTGCGGCGCACTGCGCGCAGCTGGGGCGCAGACGTCGCGCATGGCTGGCTGTACGACGGCAACATCTACACCCGGATCGCCCTGCGCGGGCTGGGCATTCCGGTCATCAACTCCGAACGCAGCGACAACTATAGGCTCTCCTATGCTCAGCGCTTGGGTTATGCGCTCACCCGGGGCTGGGAAACAGCGCTGGTAGCCAATTCTCATGCTGGCCTTGCATTCGCCAGTCGCTTGCACCGGGTGCCCGTAGATCGCGGACACGTCGTGTGGAACTGTATCGATATTGCCGCGGCTGAGCTGGAAGCTTCAGCCGCACCCGCGTTGCGCGCCGCTCTCTGGCCTGGGCGGGAGGTTTTCATTGCCTGCCTCGTCGGGACCGTCACACCCCCCAAGGATCACCTGCTGGCCCTGGATACGGCTGCCGTCTTACGGCAGAGGGATCCGCGCTGGCGATTCCTGTTCGTCGGCGATCCATCGCGCGATCCCGGGGCCTACCCGCGGGCAGTCCGGGCTCGCTTGCGTGAATTGCAATTGGAGAATGTTTGCCGCTTTACCCACGAGCGTACCGACGCGATCGCACACATCGCCGCAAGCGACGTGCTGTTCTCCACGTCGCTCTTCGAGGGATTTCCCAACGTCGTGCTCGAGGCCATGGCTTGCGGCACACCGGTAGCGAGCGTGGAGTATTCCGATATCCGCCGTATCCTGCCCTTGCCGTGGCAGGTAGCACCCCAACGCAGTCCCGAGCTGCTGGCTGACGCAATCCAGCGTGCCGCACATGAGCGCGAGTCAGTCGCGCCGGCGCAACGCGCCTGGGTTGAGCGGCATGCCACGGTGGAGCGGACGGTCACGGCGATGGAGGCGGTCTATGCCGTCTACGCGGCTGGAAATTCAACCAGAACGACCAACCCGACCCCCGCATCGTGGACGGCGTAATTGAGCGATTGCGCGAAAGCGGGGACGAGGTGAGCGTGCGATCCGGTGCGGGTTTCGCCGCGCCCGGGGCTCTCGGGCGCGAGGCAAAAGGCGCGCAATGGTATCGGGCGTATTGCTTGGCGGGGGCCACCCATTTCGCCATTTCAGCATTCGCGTTGCGCGATGTCGTGATTCGGGGTTCCGATGGCCGCAGCAGGGCACGGGCATGATCGCGGGTGGTCCCATCGGCGCATGCCCGGACGAGCTGCAGGGGGGTACTTTCGTCATAGAGCGCGCATAGGTTGATCGTGGCGGGTGTGCTGGCCGGGCACGGCCAGCGGTGCTCGGACCCTCAAAAGGGGGATCGCCATGTTCAAGTTCGCGTTCATCCGGTCGCGCAGCGTCCTCGCATCGTTCACGTTCCTCGCCGCCTTCGCTCCGGCGGTCGCGGCCGCGGAAGCTCGACTGAGCGAGAGCTACGGCAAGCTGCCGCTGCAATTCGAGCAGAACCAGGGACAGACCGACAAGAGCGTGCGCTTCCTCGCCCGCGGCCCGGGCTACGGCCTGTATCTCACCGACAACGAAGCCGTGCTCGCGCTCGGCAAACCGACACCGCTCGCGCTGCGCATGCGCCTGGTGGGCGCCGCGCCCGCACCGCGCGCGAGCGGGCTCGAGGAGCTCCCCGGCAAGGCCAACTACTTCGTCGGCATCGATCCGGCTAAGTGGCGCACGAACGTCCCGACCTACGCCAGGGTGCGCTACGAGCAGGTCTATCCCGGGATCGACCTCGTCTACTACGGCAACCAGCGCCAGCTCGAGTACGACTTCGTGCTTGCACCGGGCGCCGATCCGAAGAAGATCGTGCTCGGCTTGAAGGGCGCCGAGAGGCTCGAGATCGACGCGCAGGGGGATCTTGTGCTGCACGCGGGGGGCGATTCGGTGCGCCTGCACAAGCCGGTCGTCTACCAGGAGCGCGACGGAGCCCGGCACGACGTGGCGGGACGCTACGTGCTCAAGCGCGGCAATCGGGTGGGCTTCAAGGTCGCTGCATACGATCGTGCTCGGCCGCTGGTGATCGACCCGGTGCTCTCCTACTCCACGTACCTCGGGGGCAGCCGCGGCGACGCAGGCAACGCGATCGCGGTAGACGGAACCGGTAACGCTTATGTGACGGGCAGAACCAACTCAACTGACTTTCCCACGACGCTCGGTGCCTTTCAGACCCAATGGGCAAGCGGTTTCAATCCCTGCGGTCCCGATCCCGTGCCTCCCACGGACGTGTTCGTCACGAAACTCAATGCGACGGGAACTGCGTTGATCTACTCCACGTATCTCGGCGGCCATCTCGATGACTCGGGCACAGCGATCGCCGTGGATGCCGGCGGCAACGTGTACATCACGGGCTGGACCTTCTCCCGCAGCGACTTCCCCACAACCATGGGGGCCTTCCAGCCCACGAGCACCGCGATCAATGATTGCTTCCAAGGCGCCTTCGCTGCGAAGCTCGATCCGGCCGGCTCCCAGCTCATCTACTCCACGTTTTTGAGTTGGCTGGACGCGGGAAACGCGATCGCCGTCGATAGCAACGGTCAAGCTCATGTGACGGGTTCCACGGGGAACCCCTCCGCGTTCCCGACGACTCCCGGCGCCTTCCAAACGAGCTCCGCAGGAGCCAGCGTCGTTTTCGTGACGAAGTTCAATGCTGCGGGTTCTGGACTTATCTACTCCACCCTGCTGGGCAACAGCAGCAATGACTCGGGCAACGGGATCGCGGTCGATAACGCCGGCAACGCCTACGTGACTGGCAGCGCCGGTGCCAACTTTCCTACCACGCCGGGGGCTTTCCAGACCGGCCCGAGCGGATCCGGCGGCGGCTTCGTGACGAAGCTGAACCCTGCCGGCTCCGCGCTCGTCTACTCTACGTTACTCGGCAACGCCCTAGGCAGCGCCATCGCAATCGATAACGCCGGCAACGCCTACGTAACCGGGAGCGCGGGCTCCACCAACTTTCCGACGACTCCGGGAGCGTTCCAGCCCACCAGCGCCGCCGGCGGTCCGTTCGCAACGAAGCTCAATCCCTCGGGCTCGGCCCTCGTTTACTCCTCGTACCTCGCCGGTAGTACGGGCGGTGATTTCGGCGCCGGCATCGCTGTGGATGCCAACGGCGACGCCTTCGTGACCGGCGGCGCGTTCTCGGCCGATTTTCCAACTACGCCGGATGCCCAGCAGCCCGTTTCCGGCGGCAGCGCCGATGCCTTCGTGACAGCTCTGAATCCCACCGGGTCGGCGCTGATCTACTCCACTTACCTCGGCGGCAACGGCTTCGACCATGGCGCGGGGATCGCGACGGACGCCAGCGGCAAGGCGTACGTGACCGGCAGCACCGGCTCGGCCAATTTTCCGACAACAGCGGGAGCCTTTCAGACGACTACCGACGGCTCCGACGCCTTCGTCGCACAGTTCACAGTGGCTGCGCCGACTCGCTTCGAAGAGAACGCCGCAACCTACATGGGCTACTGGCCTACGTACGGCGCAGAGACCGGGACCTTCAGCGGCTGCACCATCGTCGCCTCCACTCAGGTGGCGGCCACCGCGACCTTCAGCTTCATGGGCACCGCGGTGAGCTGGATCGGGGTGAAGTGCAACGTCTGCGGCGTCGCCACGGTGTCGATCGACGGTGGTGTGCCGACGGTCGTGAACACCTCAGGGCCGGGGGTGCCCGGGAGCCTCTACTCGGAGCCCGTGTTCTCCGCCTCGGGTCTTGCGCCCGATGTGACGCACACGATGGTGATCACCGTAACCAGCGCCACCACTTCTCCTCAGGCTCTCCTGTCCGGGGGGAGCAACGTCGCGGTGGACGCATTCGACGTGACGAGGTGACGCCAGCGATCTTGTTGCGCCGGTCACGCGGTCGGGTTTGCGCGCTCAGGACTAGTGAGGGGCGGCGTCGGGGGGGAAACCATCCCAGATCTGCACGTCGTCGACCCACTGGTAGATGGGGTAGGCGCCCCCGCTGTAAAGATTCGGCATCATGATGCGATCGATCGGGGCTTTGTTGACGCCCATATTCGGTCCGTAGTGATCGACGATCACCTTACCGTTGACCGCCATCCAGACGCGCCCGTCGCTGCCGGCGCTGCGGTGCCAGAAGACCTCGAACTTGAACCACTCGCCTACGGGCACGGGTACAGTGGTGTTATACACGTCCCAGAATCTCTTATGCGGCAGGCTGCCGGCCACGTTGTCGCCGATGATCTCCCAGGAAAGCGGAACGTTGACGCCGTTGGCATCCAGACCCCAGGTCACCGCCGAAACGATCACGCGATAATCGCTAGTCGTCTTCCACTCAAAGAGCACGCGCCAGTTCGGAGGAACCAGCGATTGCGCCAGGTCCGGCTGATACTTGAGCCAGTAGCTGATGTAGAGGTCGCTCTTTTCGCCGACGGGCTGGAGCGTGAAAGCATCCTGGGCCGGATGCCCTCCCTGGGGGTTGGTTCCGCAACATCCGCTCTGCGACATCCGCTGGTAAAGGGCTCGGGTCGGGGTTCCGTTATGCCCGGTGACGGTCTGGATTTCGTTGAACATGTAATCGCCGACGCTGGTCGCGTCCACGGGGGCATCGGCGATGAGCTGAAGACGCGTGGGACCGCCGCCCCAGATGTTGGGCGGCCAAGGGAAGCCGGTGCTGCTGTCGATGCCGAGGATGTTTTGCCAGCAGCCCCTTCCATAACAGTCGCCTGGCGCCCCGAGCGCCGTGGATCCCTCAAAACCTGAACTGAACAGCAGCTTCGGGGGTCCGGGCGGAAGGGTCGCGGTATCGGCCTTTTGCCGCCATCCGTACAGCGCCAACAAAACAATGATGCCCGCCAGGGCGATTGCGGCGAAACGTAGGGCAAGCGACATGGCTATCTCTCGTAGGAGTCTCACGGCTCGATCCGCACCCGCAACTTCCGTCACCCCGAAGCGTGCGCCAGCAAGGTTTACCTGCGCCAGAGGGTGCAATCGACAGGAATAGTCTGGACGGACTACGAGGATCCAAGGCGCCCCGGGCCGCGTTTAACGCGGCGTTGCTAATCTTTCTCCGGAAGCTCGGCCGGACGGAAATCAACGCGTTCGACCGCCGGGATAGAGAGCGGGAGCAGCATTTTGTATTCGGCCCTGAGACGGACGACCATGGGTGCGAGGTTGAGCGAGAGCACGCCCACCATCTACTTCGAAGACCTGGAGGTTGGGTCCGTGCATCTCGGCCGGGAGTGCGTCTTCGATAAGGACGAAATGCTGGAATTCAGCCGACGCAACGACCCGTGGCCCTTCCATGTCGACGAAGCCGCGGCAGCGCGTTCGCCATTTGGCGGTATTGTCGCCAGCGGCGGTTACGTCATCACCTTGTGGTACCGCTCTCTTGTCGAGATCTACAACACTCCGAGAACAACGTGGGCATTCCTGGGCGGTTTCGACTGGAAGCTCAGATTCCGCGCTCCGGTTCGCGCGGCCGACACCCTCTGCGCTAGGGTGACCGTGAAGGACAAACGGCTTTGGATCAAACCTGGCCGAGGCATGGTCACGTTGTTCAACGAGATCCTGAATCAACGCTCCGAGATCGTGTGCACCGTCGAAGTGACGGCGCTGCTCGCCACCCGGGCAGAAGGCGCCGCAGCGGGCTCATGAACCACGTGAATCCGGTTGATTTTCCCATCGGCGATCGGCAATGACTGTTCACCGCCAGCCCGGCGCGATTGCGAAGCTCAAGGAGATCTACTCTCTGTTGAGCCGCTTTGAGAAGACGCGCCTGCTTTTGCTCCTCTGCCTGATGCTGCTCCTAACACTGATCGAAGTTGTGGGCGTTGGATCCGTATTCCCTCTTCTTCAGATACTCTCGACTCCCGATAGATTCACACAAGGGGCTATAGCTGCCTATTTCAAGAACATCGGACTTACCTCGACAAAGGAGATAGCGCTGTTTCTGATAGCCGTTTTTGCGATCTTTCTGGTGCTATCCAATTTGTTGAGCGTCTTCGTGTTAAGCGAGAGCAGCAAGTTCGCGTGGACCAACTGGCGCAATATTGCGACGAGGGCGTTCGGGCATTACCTGCTACAGCCCTACGAGTTTTTCCTCAGCCGCAACAGCGCTGACCTGACGAAGGTAGTCATGCAGGATTCCAACTACATTGGCAATGGCGTTCTATTGCCACTGTTGCAAGTTACAGCGAAGCTCCTGGTCATCGTGGCGTTGGGGTTGACGCTGATTGCATTCGAGCCCATTACTACCTTGCTCTTGCTGGCGTTTTTCATCTGCGCCTACGGGGCTTTCTCGCTCTACTCGCACAAGGCCGTTCGAAAGTGTGCTTCCATCGCCCAGCAGGGACGTACGCAATCAACCAGAGTGGCGGCAGAAGCTCTTCGCGGCATCAAGGAGGTCAAGACCCTCGGCAGAGAGGACTATTTTGTTCGTGAGTTCGCGCGCGAGGCGGCTTCAATTCCGAACGCGGAGAAGTCGATTTACACCCTGGGGAGTTCTCCTCGCTATTATCTAGAGGCGGTTACGGTTGCGTTTGTACTGAGTGGATTGGGAATTGCAATCTACAAGGAAGTCGATTTGGCGGTGTTGATCCCGAGCGTCGGCTTGTTTGTGGTCGCCGGCTACAGGATGCTGCCACTTTTCAGTCAAGGCTACTCGAATCTGACTACCTTGGTCGCATACCTTGCCGCGGCTGATGACATGCTAGCGGACCTGCGGGCGCATCGTGTCGCTCCAGCCATTGTCGCACCCGCATCCGAGTCAGCAGTTGGCGCTTCGGGTCCTGCGGAAATAGTTTTGGCGGACATTACCTACTCGTATCCAAAAGCTGCTGCTCCTACACTGAGGAAGCTTTCGCTTACATTCGAGCCTGGGAAAAAGATAGGCCTGCTGGGAGCATCTGGAGGCGGGAAGTCAACGCTCATTGACGTGCTGCTCACACTTCTTGAGCCGCAGTCCGGTCATATTCGGATGGGCGATGTGCTCATCGAGAGATCGAATGCACATTGCTTGCGAAGTCGCATCGGCTACGTGCCTCAAAATATCTTTCTCACGGACCAAAGCATTCTCAGGAACATAGCGTTCGGAGTGGATGAGAAAGAAATTAATACGGGGGCCGTGATCAGAGCTGCCAGGCAGTCAAACATCCACCAGTTCATTGCGTCACTGGAGCTGGGTTACCAAACCGTGATCGGCGAACGAGGAGCCCGCTTGAGCGGGGGTCAACGTCAGCGACTTGGGATTGCTCGCGCTTTGTACTCCGATCCGCCGATGATTGTTTTCGACGAAGCAACCAGTGCGCTGGACACGGAAACGGAGGCGGCCGTGATGGACGCGGTCAATCATTTGGACAACAAGACCATCATAATCGCCGCACACAGGTTGAGCACTCTCAAGGGATGCGATGCTGTCTATGAGATCAAGAACGGACGAGTGATGTACGTGGGTCGTGGTGAGACGGTTTCCCGGCATGACGCTCTTCCATTATCACTGAGCCGTAGTCTCTGAATCCAGAGTCACCGTGCATCTCGAGATCAGAAGCAATCTTAAAAGAGTCAGCTCTACCATGAGACACTCTGAAGAGATCCTGGGCGGAAAGCGTTTCGCCTTTGGAGGAAACTGGGCGCAGTTCTTGGCATTGCTCGATGATCAACGCATCCTGGACGCCGAGAAATCTCTACAGTCCATGCTGGAGGTAGAAAACCTCGCAGGCAAGAGCTTCCTCGACGTCGGGTCGGGCAGCGGGCTGTTCAGCCTGGCAGCGCGTCGATTGGGCGCGCGGGTGCGCTCTTTCGACTACGACCCGCAATCCGTGGCGTGCACAGAAGAACTGAAGCGTCGTTACTTCCTCGATGACGGAAATTGGGTGGTGGAGGAAGGTTCTGTGCTCGATGAAGACTACCTTGCTTGCCTCGGCGTATTTGACGTGGTGTATTCGTGGGGGGTACTCCATCACACGGGGGCTATGTGGCAGGCATTAGAAAACGTGGTTCCCTTAATCAAAGAGCGCGGCCAACTGTTCATTTCAATTTACAACGATCAGGGGGGACCGAGTGCAAGGTGGCTCAGGGTTAAACGTACCTACAATGCGTTGCCCGAGACGCTGCGTTGGCTAGTCCTCATCCCGGCTCTTGCTCCGCTTTGGGGGAAAAATACAGTGAAAGATATTCTTCGGGGCAAGCCCTTCGAGAGTTGGCGAAACTACGAAAGGGGAGAAAGAGGCATGGATGCGTGGCGTGATGTCGTGGACTGGGTCGGTGGATATCCTTTTGAGGTTGCCAAACCGGAGGAAGTTTTCGATTTCTACCGCAGTCGAGGCTTTATCCTGCAGCGGCTCAAGACCTGTGCCGGAGGGCTTGGGTGCAATGAGTATGT
>Ga0137369_10005340_pt1 | contig 13063 bp, 9 predicted proteins | sample SagtaG_12_FD_104918 | JGI IMG/M metagenome (GOLD analysis project Ga0137369, IMG submission 104918) | Vadose zone soil microbial communities from Sagehorn Ranch, Mendocino, California, USA - Sage1_L_113_16 metaG | ecosystem: Environmental > Terrestrial > Soil > Vadose zone | place: USA... | reverse complement strand
CGCGTTCCCGAATCTTTTCACGCTCGCCGCCTCGAGAGGAACGAACATCGCCGGCGTCCTCCAGTTGCTCGAGTCCTTCGGCACCGTGCGGGTGCTCTCGAGCCCCAAGCTCTCGGTGCTCAACAATCAAACCGCGCTGCTACGAGTCGTTGACAACATCGTTTACTTCAACGTACAGGTGAGCGTTGTGGCAACTGCGAATGTAGGGACGACAACGGCGACAAACACCACGCCGATCACGGTGCCGGTGGGGTTCGTCATGAACGTGACCCCGCAAATCAGCGACAACGATACGATCCTGTTGAACGTCAAGCCGACTACCACGCGCCTCGTCAAGTTCGTCAACGATCCGAACCCCGACTTGGCGAAAGCCGGGGTAGTCAACCAAGTGCCGCAGCTGCGAATGCGCGAGATGGAATCGCTGATCAAGGTCAACAGCGGCCAGATCGCCGTGTTGGGCGGATTGATCGAGGATTCGGTCAACGACGTCGAGGATACGATACCCATCATCAACGCCATACCATTTATCGGTTCGTTGTTCAGCTCGCGCAATCGCGCCAACACCAAGACCGAGCTCGTCGTCTTTCTGCGTCCGATCGTGGTGAAGGACCCGAGCATCGACGGCGACTTCCGCGCGTTCCGCGGCATGATTCCCGGCGAAGATTTCATTTCTCAGCCCAACCCCGGCAAGAGGTCGTTCTAGACTCTGAGATGAGCCTGCTTCTCGAAGCGCTGAAGAAAGCCGAGCTCGCCAAGCAGATCGCCAGGGCCGAGACGCCCCCGCCCGAGCCGCCGCCGGAGCCGGCTCCGCCGGTGATCACCCGCGAGAAGCTGCCCGACATCTCGCAGCCGCTGGAGATTCTCACCGACGACTTGCCCCCGCAACTGCATGCCTCGGCGGCGCAGGCGGAGCGGCCCGCCTTCTCGCTGCGGGAGACGGAAGCGACTGCGCCCGCGACGCGGCCGACGCCGTCCGCGAAAGAATCCGAGCGCAGCGTCGAGCGCGCCCAGGCGCAGCAGCTGTTTCAAGTCAAGGAAATGGACTACGACCCGCGGCGGCCGTTCTATCTCACCTTGGGCGCGCTGGCGCTGGTCGGGCTGGTCTACGGCGGTTATGTGTGGTGGCAAATGCAGCCGAAGCAGAATTTCGCGCTCGCGCAAGCGCAGCCCCGCCCGATCGTCGCGCCGGCCCAGCCGGCGGTCCCACCCGCCCCCGCGGTGGCGGGGCCGCCCGGCGCGCAGCCTGCCGCGCCGGCGCAAGCGCCGCCAGCACTCGTCCCGGCGCGCACCGCGGTCCCGGGAATACCTCCGATCCAGCCGGTGCGGCCGGCGCGTCCAAGGACCCAGCCGGCCGCCGGAGCTTCCAAGCCCTCCGCGGCGCGGCCCGGATTCTCTGGCGAGCCGACCGCATCCGCCTCGCCGCGCGCGGGCGAAACGCTCGCGCCCATTGCAATCAATGCGCCCACGCTCGCCGTCGATCCGGCTCTCGAGCAGGCCTACCAGGCGTTCCTGAGGAACGATCTCGCGGCCGCCCGCGAAGGCTACCAGCGGGTGCTCGCGCGCGAGTCGGCCAACCGCGACGCCTTGCTCGGCCTCGCGGCGATCGACGTGCGCGGCGGCCATCTCGACGCGGCCGAGTCCCGCTACCTCAAGTTGATCGAAATCGATCCGCGCGACTCCCAGGCCGTGGCGAGCCTCATCGCGCTGCGCGGCCCGCTCGATCCGGTGGCCTCGGAAAGCCGCCTGAAGACTCTCATCGCGAGCCAGCCCGAGGCCGCGCATCTGTATTTCTCGCTCGGCAACCAGTACGCCCAGCAGTCGCGCTGGAGCGAAGCTCAAGCCGCGTATTTCAAGGCCTATTCGGTCGACCCTGAGAACGCCGACTACGCTTTCAATCTCGCCGTGAGCCTCGATCAGCTGCGCCAGAGAAAGCTCGCACTGGAGTTCTACCAGCGCGCCCTTGCCCTGGCGGACAAGCGCGCGGCGAGCTTCCCTCCCGCTCAGGCCCGTGCCCGCGTGCAGGACCTGAGCAAGGTGCCCGGTCGATGAACTCCCCGCGCCTTTCCACCCAGACGGTCTCCCCGCAGGCGAAGCGCCACATCGGGCAGATCCTGATCTCGCAGGGGATCCTCACCGAGGACCAGCTGCGCATCGCGCTGCTCGAGCAGCTCAAGACCCACCAGCCGGTCGGCAAGCTCCTCGTAAATCTGGGCTTCGTGTCCGAAGCGACGCTGCGCGACGCGCTCTCCGAGAAGCTCGGGCTGCAGAGCGTGGACCTCACGCAGATCGTGGTCGATTCGATGGCGCTCAAGCTCGTGCCGCGCGAATTCGCGAAGCGCCACAACATCTTCCCGGTCGCGCTCGATCGCGATGCGCGCAAGCTCATCGTGGCGCTCGCCGATACGAGCAACATCGTGGCGCTCGACCAGGTGCGGGCGCAGCTGCGCGGGGAGTTTTCGCTGGAGACGCGGCTCGCGGGCGAGGGCGAAATCGGCCGGGCCATCGACCAGTACTACGGCCACGATTTCTCGATCGACGGCATCCTGCACGAGATCGAGACCGGCGAGATCGACTACCAGAGCCTGCAGGTGTCCGGCGACGCCTACTCGCAGCCGGTGGTGCGCCTCATCTCGGCGCTGCTCGCAGATGCCGTCGAGCGGGGCGCCTCCGACATTCACTTCGAGCCGGAGCAGAGCTTCCTTCGCATCCGCTACCGCATCGACGGCGTGCTGCGCCAGATACGGTCTCTGCACAAGACCTACTGGCCGGCGATGGCGGTGAGGGTCAAGGTCATGTCGAAGATGAACATCGCCGAAACGCGCGCGCCGCAGGACGGCCGCATCTCGCTGATGTTGACGGGCCGCGCCGTCGATTTCCGCGTCTCGTCGCAGGCGACCACGCACGGCGAGAACATCGTGCTGCGCATTCTCGACCGTCAGAAGGGGATCGTCCCCCTGGACGGCCTGGGTCTGGAAGCGGGCCAGCTCCAGCTCCTCAAGAAAATGATCGCGCGGCCCGAGGGCATCATCCTGCTCACCGGCCCCACGGGCAGCGGCAAGACGACGACGCTCTACTCGGTGTTGAACCACATCAACAACGACGGCCTCAACATCATGACGCTTGAGGACCCGGTCGAGTATCCCATGACCCTGATCCGCCAGACCTCGGTCAACGAGGCGGCCAAGATGGATTTCGGCAACGGCATCCGCTCGCTCATGCGGCAGGACCCCGACGTGATCCTGGTGGGCGAGATTCGCGACGGGGACACGGCCACCATGGCTTTCCGCGCCGCGATGACGGGCCACCAGGTCTATTCGACGCTGCACACCAATTCCGCGGCCGGCGCGGTCCCGCGGCTGCTCGACATCGGCATCGTTCCGGACATCCTCGCCGGCAACATCATCGGCGTGATCGCGCAACGCCTGGTGCGCAGGCTGTGCAAGCATTGCAAGCAGGCGTATCAGGCGAGCGCCGGCGAATGCGGCATCCTCGCGGTGCAGCCCGATCGGGCGCCCACGCTGTACCGGGCCGTAGGCTGCGACCAGTGCGACTACCAGGGCTACCGGGGCCGCATGGCGATCATCGAGATCCTGAAGATGGACGCCGAGCTCGACGAGCTGATCGCGCACCGCGCCACGGGCCGGCAACTGCACAAGGCGGCCGTGGCCAAGGGCTTTCGCACGCTCGCCGACGACGGCGCTCGCCGGGTCCTCGACGGCTCGACCGCGCTCGACGAGCTGATGCGCGTCGTCGACCTTACCGACCGGATGTAGCCCTGGGCCGGCCGAGCCCGCGACCGGGATCGAACATGGCGCTTTTCACCTACAAGGCCGTAGACACTCGGGGCAAGGCGATGCTCGGCCAGATCGACGCGGTGAATATCGTCGACCTCGAGATGCGCCTGAAGCGCATGGGCCTGGACCTGGTGCGGGGCGGGCCGGCCAGGCACGGGGGGAGCCTGCTCCGCTCGGGCTCGATCAAGCGCCCGGAGCTCATCAACTTCTGCTTCCACATGGAGCAGCTCACCGGAGCCGGGGTCCCGCTCGTCGAATCGCTGATCGATCTGCGCGACAGCATGGAAAACGCCCGGTTTCGCGAAGTGATCTCCGGGGTCCTCGAAGGCATCCAGGGCGGGCAGCGGATGTCGCAGGCTCTCGCCCAATATCAGCAGATCTTCAACCCGGTCTTCACGAGCCTCGTCCGCGCAGGGGAAGACACGGGGAAGCTCCCCGAGGTACTGAGGAGCCTCGTCGAGAGCCTGAAATGGGAGGACGAGCTCGCCGAGCACATGAAGAAGCTCGTCATGTATCCGGCGTTCGTCGGCTCGATCGTGTTGATGGTCACTTTCTTCCTGATGATCTACCTCGTGCCGCAGATGGTCGGCTTCATCAGGAACATGGGACAGCAGATCCCGCTGCAGACGCGCGTCCTGATCGAAGTGTCGGCGTTCCTCGTCAACTACTGGTGGGCGGTCCTCGCCGCGCCCGCGATCCTGGTCGTCGGCGTCAAGCTCGCCGCCCGGGCCAACCCTGTGGTGCGCTATCAGCTCGATCGCCTTAAGCTTTCGCTCCCGGTAGCGGGCGAGATCCTGCGCAAGATCATCCTGTCGCGCTTCGCCAGCGTCTTCGCGCTGATGTACTCCTCGGGGATCACCATCCTGGACGCGATCCGCAGCTCCGAGGAGACCGCCGGCAATCTGGTCATCCAGGAGGGGCTGAAACTCGCCGGAGAGCGGATCGGCGAAGGCAAGAACGTCACTGCGGCGTTCCAGGAGGTCGGACTTTTCCCGCCGCTCGTGGTGAGGATGCTCCGGGTGGGCGAGTCGACCGGCGCGCTCGACAAGGCGCTCCTCAACGTGTCCTACTTCTACAACCGGGAAGTGCGCGAGTCGATCTCCAAGATCCAGGTCATGATCGAGCCGGCGCTGACGGTGCTTCTCGGCGCGATCCTCGGCTGGGTGATGCTCTCCGTGCTCGGGCCGATCTACGACGTCATTACCAAGATCAAGATGTAGCCCCATGCCGAGCAAACGTCTTTGCTACTTGACCTCCCACGGGGTCACCGCCTATTCGTGGGAAAGGGGCGAGCTGCGCAAGGAAAGCGCATTCCAGACCAGCGAGGAAGGCGTCGCCGAATTCTCCAGGTACATCGCCGGCGCCGCGAAGAGCCTTTTCTACGTGCTCGCCGACGTCGTGGAAGAGGATTTCTTCCAGGAGAACATCCCCTACGTGCGCGGCGGGGATCGGCGCGCGCTGCTCGCGCGCAAGCTCGCCCAGCGTTACCGCGACACCTCGCTCGCCATTGCGCTCCCGCTCGGCTCCGAGATCCACTCGGGGCGGCGCGAGGAGCGGATTCTTTACACGTCCTTTACCAACACGCAGCAATTCCAGCCCTGGCTCGAGGCTCTGCGCTCGAACGACGCCCGCGTGGCCGGCGTATTTTCGGTGGCGCTCGCCGCGGCCCGGGTGGGAAGGCGCCTGGGGTTCAAGGGGGCCCGGTACGTCTTGGTGAGCCTCCAGCAGGCCGGATTGCGGCAGAGCTACTTCGAGAACGGCCGCGTGCGCTTTTCGCGCCTCGGCCGCGTGGACCTCTCCGATCCCCGCGCGATCGCCCAGGACTGCGCGGCCGAATCGGTCCGCATCCACCAGTACCTCGTCAACACCCGCATCCTGCCGCGCGACGCGCCCCCGCTCGACGCGCTGGTGCTTGCGCCGAGCGAATACAAAGCGCTTTACGATGCGGCCTGCGTCAACTCCGCGCGGCTGCATTTCCACGTGCACGACGTCGACACGGTGGGCAGGAGCGTCGGTCTCAAATCGGTGCCGGCTGAAACCCTCGCCGAGGGCCTGTTCCTGCACGCGCTCGCCGATTCCCCTCCCCGAGAACAGTTTGCCGACGACGGCCTGCGGCGCTTCTATAACCTGTGGCGCGCGCAGGTGGGTCTGGTCACGGCAGGAGTGGCGGCATTCGGATTTTGCCTGGTCGTCTCCGCGGTAAAGCTCCTCGACATCTATCAGGTCAACGAGCAGGCCGCGACCGACCGCCAGCAGGAAACCCGCATGTCGGAGCAGTACGCGCGGCTGCAGACGAGCTTCCCCGGGACTCCGACCTCGACCGAGAGCCTGAAAGCCATCGTCAGGAATTATCGGACGCTGCTGCGGCAAAGCGCTTCTCCCGGCGGCATGCTCGTCGAAATCAGCGAGGCGGTCACCGCCCTGCCCCAGATCGAGATCGACAAGATCGATTGGGAAATCGGGACCGGTGCGAAAACGCCGGCAGGCCGCGAGGCGGCGAAGGCTGCGCCCGCGCCATCGGCGCCCACGGAGCCCGCGGGAGCCGAATTCCAGGTTCAAACCGCCGAGATCTCGGGGAAACTGATCCTGCCGCAGGCCTCCGATTACCGCGCGGTCGCCGCCTTGGTCAACGAATTCACCGAGGCGCTGCGCCGGCGGCCCGGCACGGAAGTGACCCGCGCGCAGTTGCCGTTCGACATGAACGCGGAAAAAAGCATCAGCGGCGACATCGGAGCGGCGAGGAACGAGGAGGTGCCGCGGTTTTCAGTCACGCTCAGCAAGCGGCGGGGCACATGAACATCGGCCGCGACGATCTCAAGCGGCTGCGCCTGCCGCTTGCTGCGGCGGCAACGCTGCTCGCGCTGGGCGCGGCCTGCCTGCTCGCGAGCGAGCACTATCTGGACGCAGCGAAAAAGGCCAGAGACGCGGTCCGCCAAAGCCGCGTGGCGATCCAGGAGCGCGTGTCCAGGGTTTCGGAGGAAGAGCGGGAGATCCGCGAAAACCTGGTGCACTACGAGCAGATGCGCCGGCGCGGCATGGTCGGCGAGCACAGCCGGCTCGACTGGATCGAGTCGATCGCCAGGATCAAGAAGGACCGCAAGCTCTTCGAGATCAAGTACGGGATCGAGCCGCAGAGACCGCTCGACTACCCGGGAATCGTCGCGACCGGCGCCGCGAATTTTGTGGTAAGCCGGATGAAACTCGAGATGCTGCTGCTGCACGAGGAGGACCTGCTCACCTTCCTTGCCGACCTGGAGGCCGCCGGAAAAGCGTATGTGTCGGTCCGGCATTGCAGCTTGAATCGGATCGAGCGCGGGGCCGTGCCGTCTGCGACCGCGCTGCAGCCGCGCTTGCGCGCCGATTGCCAGGTCGACCTGGTCTCGGTGAGGGGAGTAAAGCCCGCGTGAATCGGATGAGGTGAGCCGTGATCAATGCCGTATCGGTAAGGAAATTCATGGGGGGGCTCGTGACGCCATTGCTGATGGCCGCGGTCGGTGCCCCGGTACCCGCTGCGGCGGACGAGAACCTCGGACGACTGTTTTTTACCCCGCAGCAAAGGCAGGACCTCGACCGCCGCCGCCAAGCCAACGCCCAAGAAACCGCGACGAGCGCCAACAGCCTCGTCACGGTCAACGGCCAGGTATCGCGCTCCTTGGGCAAGACCACTGTCTGGATCAACGGCGTCCCGCAGGAGAACACGAGAAAACCGCGCGACCCCGCGCAAGTGACGCTCCCGGGCGGCGAAGGCGAAGCGTCGGTTACCCTCAAGATCGGGCAGACGCTCGACAAGGTCCGCGGCGAGGTGAAGGATCCCGTCGAAGGCGGGACAATCCTGACCCCTTCCGAGAAGCGCGAGCGCAGGCCGTGAAGCTCCGTGCTTACGGTGAAACGGCAGCCGCGTCGGGTGAGCGCGGGTTTGCGCTGATCGTGATCCTGTCCCTGGCTGCGTTGATCAGCGCCTATCTGATCGCCACCGTCCTCAACCTCACCGGCGCCGGACTCGCCAACGCGCGCGAGGAGCGCAGCATGAACGCGCTCAGGCAAGCGAAGGCGGCGCTCATCGCCTATGCGGCGTCGGAGCAGTGGCAGTTGTACAAGGGTCAAGCGACGAAACAACCGGGCAGCCTGCCCTGTCCCGACACTGACGACGACGGCGATTCCGATGGGCTTTGCTCGAACATCCTGGAGCGCATCGGTCGTCTGCCGTGGAAGTCGATCGGCGCCGATGACCTCAGTGACGCGAGCGGCGAGCGGCTGTGGTACGCCGTATCCTCGAATTTCCGCAAGCTCTCGGGAACGACTGTCATCAATAGCGACACGCAGGGACTGCTGACTGTTACCGGCACGGCGCCCGCCAGCAACGTCGTGGCGATCGTATTCGCCCCGGGGCCGCCCGTCCTCGGGCAGGACCGCTCCACCGGGCATAACGACCCCGCAGCGTACCTGGAGGGCTTCACGGCCGGAGCAAACGACTACACATTCACCACCACCGCGTTGCCGACCGACACATTCAATGACCGGCTGCTCGTGATCACGCAAGCCGAGCTGATGTCGGTGGTCGAGCCGGTGGTGGCCGCGCGGATCGAGCGCGACATCAAGCCCTACCTGACCGCCTATCTCAATACCTGGGGCCGATATCCCTTCCCGGCGGCCTTTCCCCAGCCCGCATCGCCGGCCTTCTCCGATTACAAGGGTGTCGCCGGGCAACCGCAACCGTGGGGGCTGCTGCCGCTTACCGCAGACTTGGCGTTCGTCACTTGGCAAAACCCCCTCTCTACGGTCGTGGCAGACTCGCCCCCGGCATCAATCACGTCGCAGAACTGCACCGCGTCTAGCGCTACGCTGATCGACTGCACTGTGGCATACAACGGAACGCCTACGCTCAGCTTCAGTCTTGCCGCCGCCAACGTCGGAATGGCCTTCGTCCGAAGTCACGTCATCGCCGACTTAACGGTGACTGCGTCGGGTTCACCGCTTTCACCCACACCCACCCTTTCCAGCGTCAATAATTCACCTCCGCCAGACGCTAGCGGCAAGGGCTATGTGTCGCTGAGCTTGAGCATGCCGGCCAGCGCAGGCCCGGTGCGAATTCAAATCCCGCCGCCGCCGCTGCAGCCTTCTCCCCCCCTGATCTCTACATCATGGGACAACACGATGATGACGCTGGCGACTCCGTCTTCGGCCCTGGGCGCAGGCTGGCTAATCGCAAATCAGTGGTACAAACAGCTCTTCTACGCGGTTGCGCCCGACCTCGTGCCCGGCGGCAGCGGCAATTGCATCGCCAACCCGCCCTGCCTCACAGTGAATAATCTGGCCTCGCCAAACAACAAGCAGGCCATTCTCGTCTTCGCAGGGCGCGCATTGAATGGCACGTTGCGGCCTTCGGGGACCGTCGCCAATTACCTCGAGAGCGCCAACCTCAGCGCCGCGCTCGGCACAACGCCGTTTGTGTACGAACATCGGGCCGGTGTTCCGACCTCGATCAACGACCGCGTTGTCGTCGTTTCACCCTGAATCTCGCGCGATGAACCGGAGCAGAGGGTTCACGCTCGCCGAGCTCGCGGTGGCGGTAGCCATCATCGGTTTGCTTCTCGCCGGCGCCATGATCCCGTTCACCGCCCAGATCGAGGTGCGCAATGTGGCCGACACCCAGCGCACCATGGAGTCGATCAGGGAGGCAATCACAGGATTTGCGCAGGCGAACGGGCCGCTTCCCTGCCCCGCCAATGGCAGCATCGCCGCGGGGCTTGCCAACGCGGATACCGAACAGTTCAACGGCACGTCGTGCACCGCTTCTCTCGGGGTGGTTCCTTGGGCGACTTTGGGCGCACCGGAGACAGACGCCTGGGGACGACGGTTTTCCTACCGCGTAGCGCCTGCGTTTGCGGACAACGTGAGCCTCACAACCTGGAATACGCGCCTAAACGCCTACACACCTCCTGCGGGAAATCTCGCCCAGACGGTTTCCAGCCCAACGAGTCCTGCAAATCAAACACCCGCCTGCGATCTGACCGTTGCCCCTACCTTGTCTTCGTTCGCCCTATGCTCGCTCGGCGACATCGCGGTCTTCACGCGCGGCTCCACCACGGCGGCCGTCCCTATGGGCTCGGCCTTGCCCGCGATAATCATTTCGCACGGCAAGAACGGCGGCGGCGCATGGCAGACCAACGGAATTCGGCTTCTCCCCATACCCACCAGCAACGACGAAGCCGCCAACATTAACGGCAATACGACCGCAATCCCCACTGGGGGCTATTTGAGTTTTGCCTTCTACAGCCGCACTCCCACCCCTGCTGCGTCGGGCTGCGTCGATCCCGTACCCGGCGGGCCGGCAAGCAGCGCGCCGCTTTGCGAGTTCGACGATATCGTCGTCGTGATCTCCTCCAGCACGCTCATCGCCCGCATGGTCGCTGCCGGCCGCCTGCCTTGATCATTTGATCGCTACTCGCGCGCGCCGCGCCGCACTTCGCCCCGCAGGCTGAAGCACACGCGGCCCCGGGTCGTTTTCGGGCAGCCTGGGCGTGCCGGAGACGGATGCCTGGGATGACGGTTTTCCTACCTGATCGCGCGCATGGTGAACGCGGGCAAACTGCCTTGATCGGATGAACCGCTCGGTGACCGTGTAATTTGGCTAACGGCCGCCTTCTCGACGCCCCATCCTCTTTACAGGCCCTATATCAGCGATTAATGTTTGAGCGTCCAGCCTTAATAGGTTCAAAGCTTGAACGGTGACAAACCGCTTCGTTTGGTCATGCTCGTCTTCTTGTTGCTGTCGTCCTTCATCCTCACCTTCTTTTTGTTCATCGCTTTCATTTCCTGTTTCTTTGATCTTGGCGATCCTCTCAAGGTGATTCAAAAACTTCCTTAACTCATCAACAGCCTGTTTCTTATCTCCTTCATTCAGGGCTTCACGACCCTTTACTAGCACCTTGTCTAATCTGCGGACAAATTGGTCGTCGCCGATTTGGCTAAGCTTTTGTTCAAGCAGTAGTTCACTTCGTAGAACGTCAAAGCTCACGTGTTTCCTAACAGAGGTGAATTCATTGGGAACCGGGGAAAAACTAATCCTGTAGCTGTCGCTCGAACCTAATCCGGCAACTCCTTGAATCTCAATCGACGGAGCTGAGCTTCCGTCTCGGGATCTCACGTAGATCGACAAGTTGTAAACCCCCGGACCGAGGCCGGTCACCAGCACGCTGTAAATTCCGACCGCTGGCTGAAAGCTTTCGAATGAATGATTAAAGGCATCCGGCGCAGCTCGATCTTGCTCATCTCTCAAACCTTCTCTGAAGTAGTTGCTAGCTCCGATTTCCCTTACATCCGATCTAGACGCGGGATCGAACCCGGTCCGCTTCCCAGAGGGATCGGTCACGAGCAATTCTGCATTGCCTTCTGCGGCGATGACCAATGCACTGACATCAGCATCCGGGTCTTTAACAACCCCGCGTACCACAAACTGGTTGCCATAATCATCGAGACTGGATGTTGTGGCCCGTCCCGGGTCCTTAATGAAGAATTTGGTAGGCACACCAGGCTTCACATCTTGCCCCGTGACAAGCACAAAATGCGAGGGCGCTAAGAACGTTCCATTGTTTGCGTTGCGTAAATCAACTCCTACTATGACGGGAGCGGGCTTCCCCTTATTGCCCTCGCAAAGGAGTCTGGAGAGATCCGAGCTGCTCGTCGAATTAAAGGATGTGCTGTCAAATACCAGCATTGTTTGAAGGTTGAGACTTTGTCTTATGGCATCTATCGCTCGCACCCAATTCACGTCGCCCCCGGGCATGTACCCTTTCCGCTCGATGAGAAATGTATTCATGAATCCTGGATCAATGGTTACCAGGCCTCCAAGGCTCTGTACCGGGATACTGTTGATTCCTTGAAAATCCAGCGCCATAGTGAGCGATGTCAGGGCGCAGCCTTTGCTGCAAATGCTGCGATTAAGGTGGTCATATGTTTCGTCACCCCAATGTCCCGGCGCACTGGTAATGTCACACTGGCCGAACCGCTTGACGGTTACCTCGCATTTGGCAGGCGAGAGCAGAAATGCGCGCTGTGCTCCATTGTTAATGCCCCAGCCAACGATTTGGCCAGCGTCGTTGATAGCCCGCGCTGAACTAAGAACCGACCATCCCGTTCCCACGACTCCCGGCAACAAGCTCAAATCCTGCATTCCTGATTCGCTGGACCACAAGAAAGCACGGGTATCGGAGGTCGAATCGGAGTTGAAGCTGTCACCTACGACCTGACCGTTATTGTTGATGCCATACGCGATGCTGGCACTCCAGCCTGGTAGCGTGCCCAAATCCTGCATCCCACCAGACCACAAGAAAGCGTGACCATCGGTGAAACTGTCAGGGAAGGAGGCGTTGAAGCTGTTGAAGCCGTTCCCCACGACCTGACCGCTGTCATTGATGCCGTGCGCCTTGCTGTTCCCCCACCCTGGAAGCGTACCCAAATCCTGCATTCCGCCGGACCACAGGATGGCGTGGAATATCGGTGTTGTTGCGTTCTGCTGTAGGCTGCTCCAACCAACGACCTGACCGCTATTGTTGACGCCTAGTGCGTTGGCCCATGATCCGCTTGGGTCGTCGAACGTACCCAAATCCTGCATCCCCGACCCACTGGACCAGATAAAGGCCCGCTCCGACTTAAATGCTGGGTCCACCGGGTCGTTCAATAAATACGTACCCACGACCTGACCGCTGTCATTGATGCCATTCGCGACCACAGGCCTTCTGCCTGCGCCGAAGTCCAAAGGCTGGCACCCCGACTGACTGGACCAAAAGAACGCACCACCCCCGGGCTCGCTCGAGGTCCCACCTGCGATCTGACCGCTGTTGTTGACGCCAAACGCGTTTATTGGTTCCACGTTTGGGTCTGGGCAAGAACCCAAGCCTTGCATCCCCGACCCGCTGGACCACAAGAAGGCGCGCTCGCCTATGACCGATGTACCGGCCCGACCCACGACCTGACCGTTGTTGTTGATGCCATTCGCAAAGCTAAAGTTCCCGCCCGGAGGCACACCGAGATCAATAATGGTGTACGTGGTTTGGGCATGACACGTAACGGTCAGAAGTATCCAGAGCGCCGTCGACAGAATGCCCTTCCGATATGTTTTCATTCGTTCACTCTCTCTAACAATGGATGCGCGTGACAAATGGAATCGAAGTCATTTTTGCCACTCGGTTAATTCCTGCTCGTTCCGTGCTCACGGTCAATCCTTGTCGTTCGATCGGCCGTATCAAAATGAAAGGGATCGGGCTGGG
>Ga0137369_10005332_pt1 | contig 13073 bp, 7 predicted proteins | sample SagtaG_12_FD_104918 | JGI IMG/M metagenome (GOLD analysis project Ga0137369, IMG submission 104918) | Vadose zone soil microbial communities from Sagehorn Ranch, Mendocino, California, USA - Sage1_L_113_16 metaG | ecosystem: Environmental > Terrestrial > Soil > Vadose zone | place: USA... | reverse complement strand
CCGGCTGACGGCGGCGCATTCTTGTCGACGACGTGATGCGTTTCAACGAACACGGCGCTGTCGTCGAGGCCGATCACCCCCTTGACCACATCGGCGAGCGATGCCGGCACAGAGATCTCCGAGGATGGAGATCGAACGGTTTGGCCGCGAACCTTATACAGCCCAAAGCTGGTGCCGAATGCCGCCGCCGCCTGGGCAACCGTGCCCTCAGCGGAGACATAATGGTTGTTCCCAGGTGTGTAGTTCACCGTAAGGCCCTGGCTGCGCAGCCAGGACTGCACCTGGCCGACCTGCGCCTGTGATGGCGCGAATTGCTGGCGGAATTGGGCCGGCGTGAGGTAGTGCCCATACGATGAACTGTGAGGATCAGCTACTGCCTGTGCAAGCGCCTCGGCGGCGGAAGGGTTGTTCCAGCCGAGGTAGATGCGGAACCCAATGCTGGCCGTGGCGTCAGCGGCGCCCGCATAGTTCTTCGAGTTCGCCCACGCTGGAGCGCTGCCGTGGAGCGTCGTGCGGTTGGAAGCAGCACCCGCAGATACTGCCATAAACATGCTCAAGAGCAGCGCTAGAGCGGCTCCGATCATATTCGAGTTACGGACATTCATGTGGAAGATTCCCTTTCGAAACTTGTCAGAAGATACTCTTAGCCTGGCTGCGGTCAGGCGTGAAGGATTTTGGAAAGGCTGTACCACCTCCTCTCAAATGCGAGTCTACAAGGTGCCGTGGGCAGAAGCAACCTTTATCGATGCACGTATCTACACCCGCATCGCGATCGGCAGAGCGAATGACACTTGGTAGTCGGCAGCCCGCGTCACGGTGAGGCGGGCTGCCGATTCTGTGGGGCCTTATGGTGTCACGTTCTGTACCACCACATCGCCCTGGCCGACCAGGATGTTCGTGTCTGTCCGCACCTGAACGTTGCCGAGTAGCACGCGTCCGGCAGCCGGCACGGCGTTCGCAGTCACACTACCGGGCACCGTCCACGAGCTGCCCGCTGGTCGCAGTGCGTTGGCGTCGGTCACGCTGATCGACCCGAAGGCCGCGTTGATGAAGACGTCGACATAGTTGTAGGTCGTCGTGCCGGCCGGAACGGCGAACCCGTCGATCAGCACCACCCACAAGCCGGCGGCAGGATTGTTGATCGTCACCGACTCCTCGGAGTCACCGTCGGCGCTCTGGCCGGCCAGCACGCAAGAGCCAGTGGTGCAGTTGAACACAAACAGGTCGAGGTCCGCCGCTAGATCGGACGTGCCGCCGATCGTCGCGCGCAGCGAAGTAGAACCGGCCGTTACAGTGATCGGGTACTGCTGCTGCTCGAGGTTCGCGATGCTGAAGACCCCCCGCCGCGCGCTGCCGAGTGTGCCGTTCGGACTGGCGATCGACCCGCCGCCCGTCGCGCGCCCGGTAAACGCGCCAAACAAGTTCGTCAGCGTGTACGAGCGGGCGATCGGCGTGCCGATCGTCGCCGAGGCGATCAGATCCGGGTTCGGCGAAACGCTGGCGCCCAGAACCGAGACCGTCAGCGTGAATGGGGCGTCCACTACATCAGAGGTGCGCCGCGCTTCGACTGTCACCTCCCACACGCCGGCCAGCGGGTTACTGGTCGCCCGGCTGAGCGGGTTACACGTGGGCCCACCGGCGACCGGCGGGCTGTAGCACGTCAGGCTGTTGTTCGAAGGCTCGATTGTTACACCATAGGGGTGGAAGCGCAGGAACCGGACTTGCCCTGTGCCAGGTGCGCTATGGTCGTCGAGATCGACCTTCAGCGTCGGCGCGCCGACCGGAACCTTGAAGAAAAAGCGCTTCGATTGGTTGCGTCCGATCGTTTCGCTCGTCGTGAACGTATAGTTGTTATCAGCCGTCAGGAGTTCGGGCACGACGACGACATTCATGGTCTGGTAGTCGATCCCGGTTGTGCTCGGGTCGTCCAGGTTCAGGATTGCCGAGTGCGACCCGACGGCGGACGGGTTGATCGTGACATCTAGCGTCTTGGGTGTATTCAGCGGCAGCGCGATCGAGCTGGCGCCCAGGCTGAACGTGTTATCGTTTTTGCCAACCAGGCTCAGGTTGTAGGTCTTGGTGCCGCCGCCGCCGCTGGTGCGAACGAATGTGTACTGGCGAGCGTAGCTCTGGCCGAGCGTCACACCCTCGCGGTCGTAGATGCCCTGGCCGACATTCGGGGTTGCCAGGAACTGGCTGATTACCGTCTTGACCGGCACCGACGAGCTGATGTCGACGTTCTTGATATTGGTCTTGAGCAGATCCCAGGCCGCGCCGACATTAAACAGGCCGTTGCCCTGCTCGAAGACCTGGTAGCGGCTCGTGTCGAGCAGCCGCGCCGACGAGATTATCGCCTGGCGTAGTTGGGCCGGCTGCTTTTGCACATTCGATTGCTTGGCCGCGCTCACCAGCAGCGCCGCCGCGCCGGTCGCCTCTGGCGAGGCCATCGAGGTGCCATTGAGCATCGAGTAGCCAGGTGGCAGCGTATAGGTGCCGGCAACCGGCCCACCAGGCTGCCAGAGCGGCGTCGTCGAGACTGCCGCGCCGGGGGCGACGATCTGCGGCTTGAAGCCGCCATCCTCACGCGGCCCGCGCGACGTGAATGGGTGCAGGTTGTCGGCGAAGCTCGAGTCCGAGCCATAATTGCTTCGCCAGGTGGCGTCGGTGACATACGCGCCAACGCCCATTACCTTGCTTGCGAGCCCTGGATCGCCGATCGTATTGAGGCCGGGGCCGTCATTGCCCGCCGAGATGAACATCTGGACGTTGTACTGCTCGATCAGCCGGTCGTACAGCACTGCGCGCGTGTTGTTGCCGTCGTTGAGCGCCGGCAGGCCGCCGATCGACATATTGATGACGTCGACGTTACCCGGTTTGGCGACGAAGATCATGCCCTCGATCAGCGCGTGAGATGTGCATCCGGCGATGAATAGACACACTCGCACCGACTTCAGCTTAGCACCGGGCGCCGCGCCGCTCATTGCGCCGCCGAAGAGTTGATTGCCGGCCACAATGCCAGCCACATGCGAGCCATGTTGGCCCGAGACGATACCGATATTGACGACTTTGTTCTTGCCGTCGGTCTGCACCACGAACGGCATCGCCTCGCGCACTGCCGTGGTCGGGTTGTCGGTGCCGAACGTGCCCACGTCGTAACGTACGCGGTAGTCGGTCATCGCCAACTCGTCGGCAAAGCTGCGGTTCTGGTTGGTATCAACCCAGACGTTGTTGCTGACGGTATCCCACAGTACGGCGAAGATGCCACTGCTGCCGGCCGGGTTGCCGTCGCGGTTGACATCGCTGCCGACCTCGCCGCCGAGCCGTGAGTCGCGCTCGTTGAAGAGCCCAATCCTATAGGTTCCGGCTGCAGGAGCAGTATACGTCACCGCCGGGATACCGAACGTGAACGTGCTGCCACTGACCTGGGCCTGCATGTTCACCCAGGTCGGGTCGTTGTCGGTAAACGGGTCGGTGCCGGTCACCCAGTCGAGGATCTTCCGCTCGCCGGTGCTGGTGGTCAGCAGGCTCGGGTGGTCGAGGCTGATGCCCGTATCGAGAATGCCAACGGTTACGCCGCGGCCATCCCAGGTCGGGTGCGCGGCCATGAACTGCGCTGCACCCGTATCGCCGATTGGCATGTAGGGATTGTTCTGCGGTGTACTTGCGCTCGGCGGGGTCTGCGGATTCGTGAAACCGGCGCCGCTTGGCCCGGGCCGCGGGTCCTCCAGCGGAATGACCTCGTCCACGTCGAGCGACTGGACTCCATTGAGCCCGGCCGCGGCCTCGACCTTGCCGGTCGGAACGACCGCGCGAATATAGCCGACGTCGTCGTCGCGGTAGCTCACCGTGCCGCCCAGGCTGGCGATACCGCTGGCGACGGTCTTGTTGGCGCCGGGCTTGGCGGCGATCAATACGGTGACAGTCGATTTACCCTGCGCCACCGCCTCAGCGAGCAGCTCACGATCGTGCTTCGACAGCTTGGTTCCGCCGCTAGCGGCGCCGGCGCCGGCTGGATGCCCGAGAAACGCCAACGCGAGGGTGAGGGCAATGATTGCGCCTAGAACGTTGATAAGTTGGAGATGTACACTGCGGTGATGCGACATTCCTAACCTCCTCTAGATACGCATCGCGCAACAATGCGCGAACAGGAGAATGACCCAACCAGGCGTGTGATCGACGTTGCGTGCTGCGTTAGCAACCTCCTTTCTATTCAGAAACACGAAAACGCGCCCAACGCGCGTGGACGGCGGAACAACCCAAGCGCCCGCCGTATGCCATGACTACGGCGGGCACCACGAGGAATGCGGAAATAGCGCAGCGTACTCCCACGACATGGTCGATCTCCTACGATTCTTGCCAAATGATATATAGTAGCCCTATAGTATCATGTAAGAGACGTAATGTTTGTAAAACATACATCTACCAGGCGTTCTTTATTTTGCAATCATAGGCGTGCTACCTCTTTGTGATGCGGGCGCAGCAGAGTCGCGCACCACGCGCGGATAACAATATTGTCATCTATTTAATGTATTTAACAATAATGAGAAATCTCCTCTATAATTAGGTAAGACATCATAGAACTAGCAAATTTCATAAGCGGCGCATTCTCTTCTTGAGGGTAGCGGAACATGTTTTTGTGCCTGCTGCCGGTTTGATTCTTTCCACGTTGTTCGAGTACGGGTGGCTTCGTCTCGATTAGTCGTACCGTTCGTAAGCTATGAAGAAGGAGCTGAACCATGGCGCAATTCACCTTCAGTCGCTTCCGCCCATTTGTCATCGCGCTGAGTGCGCTGCTGCTAGTACTCGCCACAGCACTGACGGCAGCCGCCGCACCGCCGCCCTGGGCCGGTAGGCATGTCTGCGCGGTTGGGCCAGCCGCCACCGCGCGCTGCCACGCGATTCTTCGCACCGACATCGCGCCGCTGGCCGCCGCGACACCTAATGTGACTCCCTCCGGCTATGGCCCGGCTGATCTGCGATCGGCCTATAACCTGACAGGGAGCGGAAGTAGCTCCCAGACGATCGCGATCGTCGATGCCTTCGACAACCCCAATGCCGAGTCCGACCTCGCCGTGTACCGCTCGCAGTTTGGCCTGCCGCCATGCACGACCGCGAATGGCTGCTTCATGAAAGTCAATCAGCGAGGTGTCCAGGGTAGCTACCCCGCCGGCAATGTCGGGTGGGGCCAGGAGATCGCCCTCGACATCGATATGGCTAGCGCGATCTGCCCGAACTGCAAGATCCTGCTTGTCGAGGCTGACGATAACAGCTTCGCGAATCTGGGAGCGGCGGTCGATCGAGCTGCCACGTTGGGCGCCAACGCGATCAGCAATAGCTACGGTGGCGGCGAGTTTAGCGTTGAGGGTACCTCGACCTATAACGGCCACTTCAACCACCCCGGCCGGGCTATTACCGTCAGCTCCGGCGATAGCGGCTATGGTGTCGAGTTCCCGGCCGCCTCGCAGTATGTCACTGCCGTGGGCGGCACGAGCCTGACTCGCGCTTCTAATGCGCGCGGCTGGAGCGAGACCGTCTGGAGCGGCGCTGGAAGTGGCTGCAGCGCGTATATTCCGAAGCCAAGCTGGCAGCACGACGCGAATTGCAGCCGGCGCACTGTCGCCGATGTCGCCGCCGTCGCCGACCCTGGCACCGGCGTCGCAGTATACGATACCTACGGCTCGGGCGGCTGGCTGGTCTTTGGCGGCACCAGCGTCGCGGCGCCGATTATTGCCGGCGTCTACGCTCTCGCCGGCAACACGAGCAGCATCAACGATGGCTCATTCTCCTACAGTCACACCATCAGCCTCTTCGACATCACGAGTGGCAGCAATGGGAACTGTGTACGAGGCAAGAAGACCACTGGCGCCTATTTGTGTAGAGGTGTCGCCGGCTACGATGGCCCAACCGGCAACGGCACGCCCAACGGCACGGGCGGGTTCTAAGCGATCGCTCTCCTGAACAGAAGCAAGCACCGCGCACTAGCATGCCTCAGCTGGCGCGTGGTGCTTGCTCTTGCCAATTGGAGACAGCCGTTAGGGGTCACTCACCCGGCGCGCAGGCGTGGGCACGCGCCAGTGCAGCCCGAGCACACCGGTGAGCCCGATCGCCAGCAGCACAAGAAACAGCGTGTTGTAGCCCGAGCGCTCGGCCAAGGCGCCGGCCAGTAGCGGGCCAAAGGCGGCCATCGGCGCGAGCGCGGTGTTCGCCACGCCGATATAGGTCGGGCGGTCGGCCGGGGTGCTGAAGCTGAAGATCATGGTGAAGCCCGACAGCTGGTAGCCGGCCTGAGCCACGCCGACCAGCACGAAGATCGGGAAGAACCATGCCGCCGATGGCGCGACCACCGCCAGCAGCAGCGCCAGCAGCCCGATCGCTGTCGCCAGCTCCAACACCTGCTTATGGCCCCAGCGGTCGGCCAGCGCGCCTGAGCTAATGTGACTGAGTGCCTGGGCTGCCAATAGCACGGCCGTAAAGACCCCAACCTCAGCGTCGGTCAGGTGGAAGCGCTCCAGCGCGGCGGCGGTCACAAAGCTGTGGCCGACCAGGCCGAGCGAGATCGCCGAGCGGCAGAACAGATAGCGCCGGAATCCATGATCGCGGCGCAGCAGCGGCCCGACCCCGCGCAGGAAGGCCAGCATTGGCTGGCGTGGCTTTTGCTGCTGCGGCGGCTCGACGGTGGACGCCAGGAAGATGTAGGATGGAATCATCGCGCCAAAGCAGGTCAGCGCCAGGATGCCAACGCTCTGCGGGAATGGCTGCGTGGCCAGGACCACGCTGGCGACCCCCGCGCCGGCCACGCCCAGCACGCCGCCCAGCCCAAACTGTAAGCCAAAGAACGTGCCGCAGCGCCGCTCGGGGATGACACGGGCAATGAAATCCTGCCAGGCAATGCTCAGAAAGCCGCCGCTGAACATGTAGATTGCGTACAGTGTGAAGAAGATCGTCAGCAGAGTCGTGGCCAGCAGATTCGGCCAGAGCAGCAGGACGAGCCCAAGCGCCAGGAAGGGCAGCCGCTCGCCGATCGTGATGGCCAGGATCAGCGGCTTGCGGCGCGGCAGGCTGGCGGTGAGCGGCGCCATGAACAGCGCCGGCAGCAGCGCACCCACCTGCGTGAGTGCCGGGAGCAGCCCTTGCAGCCAGCGCTCGCTCGACAGCCGGCTGACGAACAGCGGCAGCACGGTGTAGCGCGACATCATGCTGATGCCGAACACGAACGCCACGCCATCCAGAATGTTCAGCCAGAAGTTGCGCCTGGCATAGCGCTTCAGCAGCGTCTCGGCTGATTCCGGTTCCATTGGGGACTCCATCGTGTGCGCTGGCGTCGTCGCCGGTGTGGCGCGGATCATACTATATGCGACAACCGATCGTACATCACCTGCCGCCGCGCTGGAAAGGCACTTTCGATGGGTGGCGCGTCCGTCCTTTGGACGAGCGTGGGAGCGTTGGCACGTATTAACGCGCTGATGCCGGCGTTGCCAATTTTTCCTAAAGGGATGCATAAGGGCGGCGAATGACTGCGGTCTTCCGTCCTTCGTCTTCCGTCTAAAAAATGCCGATCACATGTGTGATTGGCTGCATTTAGGTTTACCTCGCATACCGCGCCGCCACCACATCCGGCATGTCCGGCACGCGCTCCTGCTTGACTGCATAGGTAAAAACGATATACTCGGCGTGCGCCCAGGCCAGCGGCGTGGCCGATCCGGTGCCGGTGCCATCTGGGAACACCTGCTCCGGCAGCATGCCGCCGGCGTTGGCCATCGACGACATGACCGGCAGGTACCAGCTGGCCGGGTGCTCCGATCGGCTCTGCGCCACCTCGTAGATACTGCGCTCGCCGATCAGCAGCGGCCAGGGGTTGCCATGGCCGTCGGGTGCTTCGCCCAGCTTGCTCTCGCCATAGCCATCATGCGGGAAGCGATAGTACACATCGCCCTTGGGCGTCTTGACCTCGAGCGTCGAGTCGATCACCTCAAGCGTGGCCAGGATGCGCGGGTCCTTGGGTCGGCGCACGCCCAGCCGCACCAATTCCAAAAAGCTCTGATCGACGATCTCGCGCTGGTCGTGGCTGCCGCCGCCGTTGGCGATCGAAAGTGCCTCGGCGCTGTTCGGGTCGCCCTGGGTGATCCGCAAATAGTAGCTGCCTTTGCCGAGCGGCCCGTTGGTCGTGAGCGTCCATTTTTCGATGTTGGCGTTCCACTCGTCGGCAATCTTGAGGTAGCGTGCCGCACTGGCGCCATCGCCGGCCTGCGTGGCCAGATCGGCGGCGCAGACCAGCGCGGCAATCTCGGCCGCCAGTGTCGCCGGCGAGTAGCCGCCAGACTCCTCCCAGCGCTCTTGTTTGGTGATTGGCCCAGTCCTGGCAATGAAATCTGCCGCCGGCTTAACCAGGCTCTGGTAGCGATCGACCGCCTTGAGCTGCGATGCCAGCAGGATCGGCGTGGCGGTCTGGTCGAGCTGGATGGCGATGGTTTTGGGCGTGCCGTCGGGGAAGGCGGTTTGCGGGAAGCTGCCATCCGGGAGCTGGAGCTTTTCGTCCATGAAGGCCAGCCCGTCGCGGGCGGGCTGCTCAGCGCCCGCCAGGCGCAGCGCGGTCACGCTGTGGTATATGTCGCGCACCCAGACATAGCGGTAGCCGCGCGCCATTGGCTGGTCGTCGGTTGCGTGCTGGCCCCAGGGCATCGCCAGCGAGGCCACGAACGCGCCGTAGTTGGTCTTGTCCTCGTGCGTCTTCAGCACCGCCAGGCTCTCGTCGTACAACGGCAGATTGGGGTAGGGGTGATCCAGCTTATCCAGGTAGCCGGCCCAGCCCCGCATATATGCCTGCGCGGTGGCCGTGAAACCACGCTTAAGGCTGGCGGCTGCGGCAGCGCGTGCCTCGGTATGGCCTTTGCCAAAGCCAAGCGCAACGGTGCTGGCCCCGTGTACCGGCAGCTCCGCGCCGATTGTCAGCCGACCGGGGATGCTGGTCGAGGTATAGGTCGTGTCGACTTTGAAGTCCTTCAGATCGGCCGCCAGGTCGTTCTCGCGGGTGTAGCCGGTGGTCAGCAGCGCCGGCGCTGGGTCGGCCGCCAGCGCGGTGTAGACGCCGGCCTGCTGGTCCCAGGCCTCCGCAATGCCGCCCGCTATCTGGCTTAGGTCGCCGGCGCCGCTCTGGCCGATCCGCGGCGTGTAACTTAGGTATAGGTGGTAATCTTCCGGCCGGCCTTGCAGCGCCGTAAACGCGACCGTGAAGAGGATCGTGTTGGCCTGTGGGTCGGCGACAATCTGCTTCGTCACCGCCCAACGCCCGCCTTTATCGGTCGATGTCACGCGGTAGGCCGGGGTGCGAGCATCCAATCGCTCGATTGTATAGGTCGCATCGGTGGCCTCGTCGGCCAGGAAGCTGGCGCCATCGCTAACCAGCACGCCCAGCGACTTGATGTTCGCCTGTGAGACATCGGGGTATAGGCCCTCGGTGATCGCGCCATTGGTGATGCCGAACCAGACCCGCGACGGATTAGCGTCGCCGGCCGGCTGATCGTAGGTAAACGCGGTTCCGACGCCCTGTTTGTTACCCGGCGTCCAGGAATCCACGCGAATAGGCTGATCCGGTGCGGCGCCGACCGGCAGTAGCGTAGTGGTCGGCTGGGCCACAGCCGGCGCGACGGTCGGCGGGGGGGTGTGACTAAGCACAGTCGTCGGCGCGGGCAGGGCGGTCGGGGTCGCGCCCTGCGTCGAGCTGCACGCGCTGATCAATGCCGCCAGCAGTAGCGCCGCGAGAGTTCGCGTGGGTTGTGGCATGGGCGTTCTTTCGGCTCTCTCTGAAAGATTATGGTGCTAGAGTATACGATAGAACGAGAGCTTGAGGATCCGTCCGATACCAAAGCACAGGCTTATGAGGCGCTCAGTGCAGCGCCTGCATCTCAATCGTGATCGCTTCGTGCGGCCCGGCCTGCGCCGGCTGCGCGTCGGCCCAGACGATCCGCTGATCGAGCAGCGCATGTAAGAGCGTAGCCTCGTCATCGTGCGGCGCATCGGCCTGCAATTGGTTATAGCTAGGCCGCACGGCCGGCTGGTAGCGCAGCGCGTAGCCGCCGATCCGCGCCAGCAGGGCCGTCGCGAAGGGGCGCGGCAGCTCGATCTCTATGGCCGCTGCGCTGCTGCGCGTATCGCGCCCGCCGACTATGATCAGCAGGTCGCCCTGATCGTCGCAACGGATGGTCGCGTGGCGCGGTGCGATGCCGGCGCCGGCAAGCACCAGATCGTTGTCGGGCGCGCTGCCGATTCGCAGAATGCCGGCGTGCAGAGGGATAGCCTGCTGCCGACCGTCGGGGTGCGAGATAAAGATATAGCCAGGAGTCATGGCCGGCCTCCGTGTTGAGCATGTCAACGATGGTTTCGTGGCGAATTGGCCACGTAGGGCCGTGCGTCGTTGCCGGCTCGATTAGCCTAACGCTCGAGAGTCGTTTTTTAGCACATCGGCTGATAGGAATCTGAGAGAGTGTTGAAAAGGAGGAGTGGGAGGGGCTTCGCCCTCTCGTTTCTCTTTCCGGGGCCTACGGCCCTCCAAACCTCCCACGGGCGTATGTTGCATAACAAAAAAGCCATCCAAAAGTGCCAACACCGCCGGCCGAAAAATAGGGTACACTAGCAGCAGACGTTCTTGCATTCGAGAGGCCAACAATGCTGCGCCTATCCCGGATCATCGCCAGTGGTTATATCGCGGTCTGCCTGATCGCGCTGGCGCTTACCGCGCTGATCGGCCCGCTCGGCTACGCGCCGTTCCCGCTCATTCCCGCCCCGGCCCGCACGCCGATCACCATCACAATCTGGTACAGCACCGAGAAAAGAGAGTGGTTGGAGGCGGCCAAGCAGCGGTTCGAGGCGGCGAAACTAACCTACAATGGCCGGCCGATCCAGGTTCAGCTCAAGGGCCTCGGCTCGCCCGAGATCGCCCAGCGGGTGGCCAGCCAGGATTGGCGCGGCGAGATGCCGCCGACGGCAGTCAGTCCGGCCAGCGATATGTGGCTGAGCATGTTCAACGTGCCGGTTGCGGTAGCTGGCGCCGAGGCGCCGCAGCCGCTGGTGATCAGCCCGTTGGTGGTAGTCGGCTGGGAGGATCGCGCGAAGGTGCTTTGGCCGAATGGGCCAAAGGATTTCTGGCACGATCTGCACGATGCATTTGTGAACGAGGGCGGCTGGAAGGCGCTCGGCGGCAACGAAAGCTGGGGGCCGGTCAAATTCGGCCACACCTCGCCGCTGACATCCAACAGCGGCGCGCAGACGCTGATCTTGCTGGCGTACGCTTTCCACAACAAAAGCAGCGGGCTGGCCAGTGCCAACGTCAACGAGCCGGCATTCGCGCAATGGCTGGCCGAGATCGAGGGCGGCGTGGCGAGCTTTGGCGACAGCACCGGCACATTTATGAACGATATCGTCACCAAGGGGCCAAGCCAGTACGATTTTGGCGTCGTCTACGAGAATCTTGCGCTGCAAAGCATGGATGCCGCAAAGCAGCGCCAGGGCCAATCGCTGCGGATCTTCTACCCGCCGGCCACGCTGTTCAGCGATCATCCGTTCGCCGTGCTCGATGGCGCATGGGCCAAACCCGAGGAGCGCGCTGCCGCGATTGTGTTCCGCGATTTCCTGCGCTCGAACGCGATCCAGCAGCTGGCGTTGCAGTATGGCTTTCGCCCTGCCGACCCGAATGTCGCGATCACCAGCGATGATTCCAGCAACCCGTTCAAGAAATATGCACCCAACGGTGTTCAGGTTGCGATCGCGCAGCAGGTCGAGGCACCACCGGCTGAGGTAGTGAACAGCCTGCTAGAGCTGTGGAAGAACCAGATCAAACGATGAGGACTGAGGACTGAGGGCTGAGGACTGAGCGATCAGTTCCGACCGGTTCCCCTTTGGGTGACTGCTTACTGCCCGGTGACGAGTGGCGTGAGACACGAGACCTGAGACACGAGACGCATTGTCTCCTGTCTCCTGTCTCCTGTCTCCTGCTCAGGAGTGATTGCATGACCAACGCTGTCCCTGCCTACGCCTTTGCCGCTCGCCGCCCGCTGGCGCTGCTGGTGCTGGCGATTGCGATCGCCGCCGGGCTGACGATTGCGCTCTGGCTGCTACCGCTGGGTTTGCTAGCTTATCTCGCGGTGGTGTTTGCGTCGGCGCGGGCGCCTGAGCTGCTGGCGCAGGCGCAGCGTCCGGCCCGGCCACGGCTCTCCAGCCAGACCTTCCGCGCGCAGCTTAGCGCGATCGAGCGCACGCAGCAAGAGATCGGCCGTAGCGCCACGCAGGCCGACGGCGCGCTAGGCCGGCTGCTGGCGCCGATCGACGAGCAAGCACGCGAGCTTGTGACCGAGGCCTACACGCTGTGCGACAAAGGCCAGATCATTGAGGGCTACCTGGCAACCAGCAACCAGCGCGCCCTGCAGGATCAGATCAACGCGCTCGACGCGCGCCAGGCCGCGACCCAGGATCAGTATACGCGCCAGCAGATGCAGGAGACGCGCCAGGCACTCGTCGATCGGCAGCAGAACGCGCGCGATCTGGAAACCTACATCGGCCGGATTCTGGCGCAGCTCCAGAATATTTCGGCCAACCTCGACAACGTGCTGGCTGAGACCGTGCGATTGCGCACCGCCGACTCGGCCAGCGCCGATACGGCCACCAATCAGGTTGCCCAGCGCCTGAGCGACCTGAAAGCTGATATGGACGCATTCCAGCGCGTGCTCGACACCGCGATGACCCAGACGGGGACACCTTAACATGAGCGAAGTACCTATGCAATCCAGACCAATCGCGCGCGCGCTCCATGTTGGCGCGCTGGCACACGGGCAGGCGCCCGCCTCCGAGCTGAAAGTCAAGCTCGAGGCGCGGCATTTCAACTTCTACTACGGCGCGTTCCAGGCGCTCGACGATATCTCGCTGGCGATGCGCGAGCGCCGCATCACCGCGATCATCGTCCCCTCCGGCTGCGGCAAATCCACCCTGCTGCGCGCGATCAACCGCATGCACGATCAGACCCCCGGCGCGCGTGGCCAGGGCGAGCTGCTGCTCGACCGCCAGAACATTTACAGCCCGACGAT